>Ga0070688_100000216_pt1 | contig 30584 bp, 30 predicted proteins | sample KBSS13HmetaG_FD_64679 | JGI IMG/M metagenome (GOLD analysis project Ga0070688, IMG submission 64679) | Switchgrass rhizosphere microbial communities from Kellogg Biological Station, Michigan, USA - KBS S1-3H metaG | ecosystem: Host-associated > Plants > Roots > Rhizosphere ...
GATTCGGTCACCGAGCCTTCGCGCCAGCCCGGCGAGGGCCGCTCGTCCCCAGTGCCTGCTGCACCGCCGCGTCGACCTCCTCGCGGAGCACGACCGGGAGTAGTTGCTGTAGGCGACGCCGGAGCCGCGTGCGCAGCAGCCCGTCGAGGGTGCCGTCCGACACTGCGAGCGGCCCTTGGTGCGTCGCGCCCGCCTTCTTCTTCCACGTGTAGTACGTGAGCGTGGAGATGCCGAACTTCTTCGCGGTCTGCACGCCGTTCAGGCCTTGCTTCTGGGCCGCCGACAGAATCCACTTCCGCTCCGTCTCGGTGTAGCGCTTCACCTTCCTCGCCACCAGTCCTCCACGGTGTTGACCTCGGGGAACCAAGCCTCTGCTCAAGCGAATCATATTCGCTCGCAGTTACTCTTGCCACGGGGCGGATGGTACCCTCTGACGAAGCAACGGGGGCTAGATGGCGCTGCTCCGACGGCAACGTTGGCGAGCGCGATAGGACTGACTAGCCCGCGGCCGCAGATCATGGAGTGAACCAATGGCGAGCCCGTCTGACAGCCAGACGACGCGGCCACGGCCGGCCGCGTTGTTCAAGTATCTAGCTCCCAAGCGCCTCGAAGCCCTAGAAGGCTGGCTACGCTGCTCGCCCTCGGTCGTGCTCAACGACGTCTTCGAGATGACGATCAACTATGCCGCGTGGTCCACGCCCGCCGAGCTGGAGGCCCACGTTCAGGAAAGATGGCCCTCCCAGCTTGAGGCGATCAAGCGCCGAACGATCGAGGCGAGCGCACCAATGCTCGACCTCATCACGCAGCGCACCGGACTGTCTCGGGACCAGATCATGGCGTTGCCGGTCGTAAGGGATGGTTTGGAAGAGATTCTCAGACCGTTCCAGAACGCGACCCCGTTTGTTGCGAAGGCTTTGGACCAACTCCTTCCAACCATCAACGACCGACTGCATCTGTTTATCGCCGACAACATCGGGGCTGTCAGCTTCTCGGAAGACCCGGATAGCCTCCTGATGTGGGCGCATTACGGGGCCAAGCATCAGGGCTACGTGATCGAGTACTTGCCAGAGCATGAGTGGTTCGATCAGCGCGTGAGCCCGGACGATGAGTACGACTGGCTCCGGCCAGTCCGCTACCAGCAAGCTCGGGCGGCCCTCGTCGCGACGCAGTCGTCGGGGGACGACATGTTTCTAACGAAGAGTTCTGATTGGGAGTACGAACGCGAATGGAGGGTGCTCTTCCTGCTCAAGGACTGCGAGGTTCATGAACTGGACTCCGATGGAGTGCCGGTCCATCGCGTTCGGGTCCCACGTCAGGCGATGAAGCGCGTCATCTTGGGGTGTCGCATGACGCCTGAAACCCGGCGTGCTGCCTTGGAGCACGCCGCGGGACTAGAGGTCCATGAGGCTGTGCCGCACAAGGACCGCTACGCTGTTGAAATCAGACCGTTAGCAAACCGGCCACCGGATGCGCGTACGGTACGATGACGGGTCCCAACATCTGTTGAGCATGTGAGTCGGAGGAACTATGAGCACGCCTGTCGAAGGGCCTGAACCTGGCCTAGTCCCTGAGTGCGACCTCTTCCGGAGGTTGGATGCCATCGGCGCGCCCGATCCGCGGATGCAGGCATGGTCCTCGCTGGACCCAAAGTCGGGCGTGCGCGCAACGACCATCGAGGACCGCTGGAACAATGTCGCCGCACTGGCGCTGCACGGAGGGGTTCCGGCCACCGTGCGCATCCACTTCGAGACCGCGCGGAACCTGCTGCTCTACTCGTGGTTCGTGTATCGGTTCCAGCCAGTGGCCCAGCTCCACGCCTACGCGTCGGTCGAGTTCGCATTGAAGCGGCGTGTGAAGATTCCACCGAAGGAGTTCGGCCCGGGCCTCAAGGAGCTACTCATGCAGGCGGTGACCGACGGAGTCATCCGGGATGATGGCTTTCGTCACTACCGAAAGGTGGCGGAGTACAGGGCGGAGTTCGCGCGCGTTGAGGCCACACCGGAGGGGCGTGAGCCCGAGCCTGACGAGCCATCAGACACACAACGGTACGCGAAGACGCTCTGCGAGACGATTCCATTCCTCCGGAATGAACTTGCGCACGGCTCGCCGAGGGTCGCCCCGTCGGGCCTGCGTACCCTCGCGTTGTGCTGCGACCTCATCAACCAGTTGTTCCCACGGTCATGAGCAAGAAGACCTTCGACCTCTTCTTCGCAGTCGGCGATCCCTCGCGACGCTCCTCTCTCTGGCGGGTCTGGGGAACTCCCAAGGGGGACGCGTGCCTCATGTGCTGTGAGGTCAATGCCGACTTCAAGCTCACCCTACATCCACCCAATGAGCGGCACCCTCGCAGCCGGTGTCACCTCTCTTACAGAGATGAGGAGTCTCTCAAATCATCTCAGGCGGGCACCCACCCGAACGTAGTGGTCGACGACTTGCCCCGGGAGTTCGCGAAGGCCAAGAGCGACGGCTACGGGCGGTTTGAAGACGTGTGGGAGCCGCAGGAGTTCGTGCCGGGGCTGGCGATGCCGTTCAGGATCGGTATGCCGGACTCGGAACTGCGTCCGCTGCGCCCCGAGGTGCTGGCGGGGCGAGATGTGGTCTGGCTGCCAGCGCCCGGAACGGGCCACATGGTCGAGGTGGCCTTCATGATCGCGACGAAGCAGGTCCCGCCGGACGCTGTCCCGGGGGCAAAGAGCCACGGGCGACGCCTCCTGCAGCGGCACGCCTTTGGCGACGATATGCACTTGCTGGTCCTCTGGCGGGCTCACGCGCTCTCGGCGGAAGACCAGATGTGGGTCGTTGCGTACCGTCCAAGCATCCTGCCGACGGGCGACGCCCTGCGCGACAGCTCGACCACTCACGACTACCATCGAGTAGTCGTGGACGTTCGGGACGACGCATGCGCCTCGCGGGCATTCATCGACACCGCCGTCGAATAGGATGTGACGCATGCGCCTCACAGGCCTCGGACCGCTCGTCACCGACGCGACGCGTGTGCTGATACTGGGGACCTTCCCCGGCGTGGAGTCGTTGCGCTGCTGCCGCTACTACGAGGACCAGAGGAACAAGTTGTGGGACCAACATCGAGGACACGATCGGCGTGGCCCGTTCCGATCCGTATGACGATCGGTGCGAGGTTCTGCTTGCGAGCGCGATTGGGTTGTGGGACGTGATTGCCTCATGCGATCGTGAGGGCTCGGCCGACAAGGAGATCATCGACCCGCGGCCGAACGACCTCGGCGAGCTGTTCGGGCGCCGCGAGCGCATCCGGGCGATCTTCTCCAACGGCGACAAGTCACGAAAGTACTTCCGGCGCTTTGTCGATGAGGGCGCAACCCGAGTGCCCGCGAACGTCACACTCGCTGATCTCCCATCTTCAAGCGGCGCGAGGGCCATGCGTCCCGAGGTCAAGAGCGCGGCGTGGAAGGAACAGTTGGCGAGGCTCGGTGTACCCTCGCCGGGTGTAAACCTCCCATGATGGTCCAAAAGTGCTTGCTGGTCCTCCCAGTCCATCGCCGATCGTACGACCAGTACTACGTCGACCTCGACGCGTACATTGCACGTAACAAGGCGAAGGTGGAGTCGGAGCTTGGGAAACCTTTCGCCCAGCTCAACGAAAACATGCGCAAGAGCTACGAGATGATGTGGTGGTGGCCGCCATGGGAGTTCAACGATCTCGTCGGCTACGTTGAGGTGGGCCTAGACCAGCGGCACCGAATGGCAGGTCACACCTACCTGAAGCGCAAGCACTTTCATCGTGATGACCCCGTCCGGAAGAGAGGCACGAGCCTTATCGCGACGCATGAGGTCCTCTCTTATTGCGAGGTCGAGCCCGTTCAAGTCGAAGGCCAGCAGAACGACGCCTACGTAGCCGTCTGCACAGGGATCATCGAGATCGCGCAGCAAATGATCCGCAAACGGGTCAAGACCGCGACGGTCACGTTGCCCTCGTGGCCTCTGTCATGCATCGACTTCGTCACAGCCGTGAAGGTCGTGCAGCCACGCTGGTAGCCCCCTCCGCGAAAGCGTCGGCTGGCATGCCCCCCCGACCTTGTGGCGTCGAGCACGTTCGGATGGGTCGCTTGGGACGGACTACGACGAGGCCAAGAAGAAGCTGCACGAGCACCGCCGCATGCTCTTGGTCGAGAAGTCCAAAGGGAAGCGGGTCCGACGCTCCCGCCGCCGAGATCAGGGGCCGGGTGGGCCCGCTCGTGCCATTCGTGTCTTCCGGGTCGTTTTCCCGGACCAGCCGGAAGCACTCTGGCCTCGCGGATGTCCACGTCCACCAAGCCCGCCACACGTACGCGATGACGTGGCTTGGCGAGGGCGGCTCACTCGCGGCCCTGCAGGAGGTGCTCGGGCATCAGGACTTCGAAGACGACCCAAATCTACGCGCGCGTGACCGATGACCTGGTGAAGCCCGAGGCGGCCCGCGTGTATGCCCGGAAGGGCAACTCGCCCCATGGCTCCGAGAGGCGGCGCGGAGGGGTCTGATTCGGCGATTCTGTCCACCGCCTGTCCACCGCGCCCGTTGCCCTCCCTTGGCAGCGGACGCAACTCGCTGGAAGACATGGTGGCCCCGACTGGAGTCGAACCAGTGGCACGCGGTTTAGGAAACCGCTGCTCTATCCGTCTGAGCTACGGGGCCACGGGCGGGCGACTCTAGTGCATCGCTTCGACTTGCGCGAGGCGGCTCCGGCACTTTCTCAACTGCCCGCGCGAGCACTGGCTACGGTTGTGGCTACGTTTCATTCTGAACTGCGCGTCTGCGTTCACCACCAACGCCAGCTCGGCGACAACTTCGCCGTCGAAACTGGCGTGCCAAGCGATTCGCTGAGCGCGGCCACCAGTGTCGGGTACGCCGAACTCCTGTCGCACACGTCCGTCCAAAGCGTCCCGCTCAACTCCTCGCTCCGGCCCGGATTGGCGAACACGATTACTCGGTCGCCTGTCTTGAACTCCACGCCGCATGCGGGACCCATGCTGGGCGTGGCGAGCACTACCGTCTTCCCAGCCTGAGTGCCCTTCCACGATCGCTCGATGAACACGCGGCCTCGACGCACGTTGGCAGATTCGGAAACCGAGCGCACAAGCCCAACGAACACATCAGAGCTCATCACCTTCTGCGTGTGGATAGTGGGTGCCGCGCAATCGCACGCCACCGCACAACCGACTGTGATTGCGAGAGAAACACTCGCAATGAACAATCGACTCATGTCGCTCTCCCGATTCTTTCCGCCTCCCGCATCACCGCCTCATCCGTGAGCCTCGCGTACCGCTGCGTGGTCACGATGCTCGCATGCCCGAGAACCTGCTGCAGCGCGGCCAACGAGCCACCGCGTTCCAGCCACTGGCACGCGAACGTGTGGCGCATCTGATGAACGTGGAAGCCCTCGATGCCCGTCAGCTTGCGAACCCGTTCCGCAAACGAGCCCGGTGAGCCGATCGCGTACGGCACGAGTCGCCCCACGCGCTGCCGGACCTCTCTAAGAAGGTCCGGTGCTAGCGGGACTCGTCGTAGCCTGCGCGACTTCGTCAAAGACACCTCCACGAACCAGTGCTCCTCCCCCGTGCCCGCAGCCCGGACGCGCTTCACGTCCGCAGCCTGAGCCCGGCACAACTCCCCCCACCTGAGCCCGGTGCCGAGTGCCAGCCGGCACACGAACCCGTGTGGGTCCGGCAGCGAAGCGAGCTTCGCCGCCTCTTCGTCAGTCAGCCGATCCGGTGGCCGCTCCTGGAGCCGGGGCATCACCCGGCGCGGAAACGGACTCCGCTCCACCAGCCCCGCGTCCTCGCACCAGTTGAGCAAGCAGCGCACGTCCGAGAGCACGTGCCAGACGCTCGTCACGCTGAGCGAGAACCGCAATTGCAGCCACAACCGGAACGAGCGAACGTCCTCGCGCGTCACCCGCTCGACGAGCATGTGCCCGAAGAATGGATCGAGATACGCCCGCACCCGCTGTGCCGCCAGCTTCTGGCCCTTCTCGTCCCGGGACTGCCGGATGTACGACTCAAGCCAGCGCTCGCACGCTGCACCCACCGTGCCCGCCTTTGCGGGATCCACCGCGAGCCCCGCACCCAACGCCCTGGCCTTGTCGCACGCCAGGGCGTAATCAGCGCCAAGCGAGACCCACCGCTCGCCGCCAGCCTGGTAGAGACGCATGTACCAGCCCGACCGACCCTTCCTGCGGAACATTCCCTGAGGGAGCTTCGGCATGTCAGCGCTCCTTTCCCTGAGCCGAAGCAAGCCTCCGGACGTCGTCTGCCGCATAGCGTACGAGCGGCGCCAGCTGGGGACAACGCCTCAACTTCCCCGCGCGCTCCATGCGCTGAATCTTCTTCGTGCTCACCCCCAGGTGCAGCGCCACTTCTTCCCGCGTCAGCGCAGCATTCGTTGCCAACTTGGCCGCCACGTTCTCTCTGGTTGGTCGCGTCTTCGCGGGTGGAGTTTCCGTGCTCCGCACCTTCAGCTTCTCCAGCTCGCTCCTCATCAGCCTGCCCTGAAGCGCAACGAGCCAATCCGATCCCCCGCCCATCATTTCGCCGCCCCCTGCGCATCCGTGCCGTAAAACTCCCGCAGTGCATCGAGCACCGACACGGCCTGGGCCGCGAACCGACCTCTCCAATCGCGGAACACACCCCCTCGGACCTTGAATCCGAGCCGCTTGCCAAGCCACGTGCGGAGGGATCGCGCCACCTTGCACGCCTGCGTCCTGGGCAACCGCTCCGCCTGGCCCTGCGTCACGAGTTCGCGTTTGAGCTCGAGCTTGAGTCCCTTCGAACGACCCCACCAACGGCCTGCCGACGACACACCTTCCGGCAATGACTTCTGCCGCGACTTGCCCAGGTAGCGTCCGAGATACGAACGCACCTGTTCTTCGCTTCGGATCGAGTCCACCTTCACCGCGTGCTTCCGAGCCGCAAGGTCTTCGAGCTGTCCTGTCGCACGGACCCACGCCAGCGCGATGCGCTCCTGCATCGGCCGTCCCTCACACATCACGTGGTAGTGAACGACGCCACGCGCCTGGAATTCCTGCACCCACAGGTATGCGCCGAACTCCTTGCGTACCGAAGTGAGGAACCGGTTCAGGTCTTTCTTGCTTCGCTTCGCGATCCGATAGTTGCGGACCCGCTCATCCTCCCCCGGCTCCTGCTCGCCGTGGTACGTCAACGTCACCAGGGACGCGAACCGTCCCGCCGCATTCGCGGCGATGAACTCCAGCCGCGTAAGACTCGAACGCGTCAGCGCGCCAACACGCTCGCGCCGCCCACGATGGACAATGCCCGGGGCCGCCGGGCGCTCGCCCTGGTCGTCGTAGACGCGCGGCCTGCCGTCCAGGTGGAAGATGATTCCCGCCACGTAGATCTGTGCTCCATAGTCCTGCATGAACATTCCTGTACCCCTTCGCGCCGAACACAAGATGGGGACCAATCTGGGTGGCGCGATGCCCGCATGGCCGCTAGCGAGGAAGCGGGCAGGCACGCGCATCGGCGCAGCCACAAGCACACGCTTCCGAGTCGGTTGAGCAAGACTCCGGACGGACACCCGGAGGTAGCATCGCCACGTGGCGCGCGGAGCGGAGTCCGAGCGGACTCTCGCTTTCAATCGGCGCTATGTCCTGATTGGTTGCGCCGGACGGAACACACCCTCTGCTCCAAGAAGGCTACGTCACCAGTCGACGCCGTAGCAAGGGAGAACCTCGCCACACCTTGCTGCTGTCCAGTCGCGTCCAGCTCTGACCAGCACTCTTGAGCTTTGTGTTAGTTAGCCAAGAGCAACACGGCTACTCCGTGGGTGGTTTGAACTCGGCTCGAAACACTCTTCGGAACGCTTCCCGGAACTCCTCGCGCTCTCTAAACTCCCAAAACAGAGGCCAATCTTCCTCAAACTCCTCACGCCTGATCTGCTTGCTTAGCGCACAAGCAATCATCAGCGTCTTGGCCGTGCTCCAATCCTCGCGAAGTACAGCGACTGCTAGCGCGAACTTCTCCTGAGCGGCCGAGATATCCATCGCATCCAGGATTGCCTTGACTTCGCCTTTCGCCCCAAGCCCCTTCAGTGCGATGCAACGGTTCACCTGAACGATTAGCGCCGCCTGTGAATCAGAAACCGACTCCGCGGGAAGCGCCATGGCAAACGAGTAGATGCGGTTTGCAATCGACCACTCTCGATCACGAAGAAACGTGATTCCAATGTTGTTCAGCGCCTCATCTGCGGATCCCACGTGCTTCGGGTAGAGCTTTCGGCACATAAGCTGTCCGAGCTGTAGTCCAACATCAAAGAAAGCTTCACGCACAGCCTCAAAGTACTTTGGGCTCACGCTAAGCGAGCCACCGGGCTTGCAATCGGCCGGAACATCAATACCCAGCTTCTTGCAGCGCTTCAGGTACGTGCGATCAATGGTCCCGGCGTTGTGGACAAGCACGTGTCGTCGCTCGGTCACCTCCATCAGTGTCTTCCAGTGCGGTATCCGCTGAGCAACGTCGACCCCGATCTGTCGCTCAATGTAAGCAACCAGCTTGTCACTCCCCTCGCTGAGGACCTGTTGCACAACGGTTCCGCGAAACCAACTCTTTAGGCTTCCGGGACGATCAAATCCCTCGGCCTCTTCGTAGCTCAGTTGTCGAGATACCTCGCCCATCCGACCAGGGTATGCCTCCAGCATGCAATCGATCAGCGCACCGATATACTCTTCCCATCGCGAAACCAGCCCGACCACGATATCGCGACTAAACATCAGACTATTGCGAGCGATGCGATTCATCGCGGATCGAATGGATCGCATCTCACTTCCGATGCGGTAGAGTTCGTGCAGTGTTCGTCGTGATGGGCGCTTGTTGGGCTTGAAGCGACGAGTCACGACCCCTAGCCGTGCTGTAAGTGTGTGAAGCTCCTTGACTCGCTTCTCGTCACGCTCCCGCAGAATCGGAAGCACTTCGGTGAAGAGCTCATGTGCGCACTCGACTGCAACGAGAAACTGCTCCACGTGCGCGAGGTGCTTGACGTGCGGCTCATTGGATGGGGCCTCCGGCAGCTTCTTCTTGCTCTTCGGCGCGCCCTTGTGCTTTGGCGCCGCGCTCCCTGGATCGCGGCGCCCCCTGCGGTGTTCTGTTGCTGCGCTTGAGTCTCCTCTCGACTTGGCGGCCATTTGTCCAATGCCTTTCATCAGGGACCACTCCTCCGCCTAGACCGTGATCGAGTCCTAGTTGAGCTCTTCCTCAAGGAACCGACGAAGTCCGGCGATCATCTCCCCAACGTCGCGAATATCGTACTCACTCCATTCGGCGTGAAGCGCGTGATTGCGGATGGCCGCGTATGCCTTCAACCGCTTTGCCGTTACCGGCGTGATGTGCTGGCCCGCAAGCATCGCGTCGATGAGCGGTTCTAGCGTGAGCCCGCTCGTGGACAGACCGTGTGATGCAGCGGCCCGCTTAACGACGTCCTCCAGCACCGCACTTGCAAGGACCCCCGATTCTTGGTGCTTGTTGCCCTTGTGGTAGAGCGCAGCGTGATCCAAGAAGTCGTCAAAAGCGCCTGCAAGAATGACATGTTCAATCCGCCTTAGGAGACCTTTCTGCCACTCCCGGTGGGCGGATTCCAGGACGGCGAAAGTCTTGACGCAGATGTGCGAAGCAATGCCGCCCCCGCGTAAGAAGTCCTCGTGCTCGACGATTCTCTGGCATTCATCAGCGAAGTAGGACCCTTTCGGGGCGAGCGAACTCACCAAGTTTAGAGAGGAGTTTATCCACGACTGCGCGGCATTGCCGGTCTGTGGGGGTACCCAGTAGGTCAGGCTTCCCCGCGAATCCTTGGGGATCGAGCTCACAATCGCCCGTCCTTCCGTGAGCAGCTCCCGGAATCTCTCCTCGAATTGCTCAGCCTGCATGTGCGCTCCATTGGCTACGGTGGCTACGGTCTCAGCGTCCTTTCACGTCCAACGGTGTCCAGAGCAGACCATAGACAACGAGCGCCCCAACGTCATCATCCCGTTGGGGCGCTTCGTATTGTCTTCTCGCGACGTCCGTTAGCGCTTCGACTCTCTAAGTGTTGAATTCTCGTCCGGCCCGATTAGATGTGATGAAGCTGCTTCGTGCCCCGGCGATACTAGCGATCTTCACGCCTGCCTTGGACACACAGCCGGGAGGTGCGTCATGGAGTACATCGGGATCGATGTCCACAAGAACGAGAGCCAGGTGTGCTTGGTCACCGGCGAAGGCGAGATCCTTGAAAGGCGCATAGCCACGCGACGTGACAAGTTCGCGGAGTTGTTGGGGGTACGCTCGCCGGCCCGGATTGTGATTGAAGCGTCGACGGAGAGTGAGTGGGTGGCACGGTGTCTTGAGGAACTCGGACACGAGGTCATCGTCGCGGACCCGAACTTCTCTCCCATGTACGCGACCCGGAGCCGCCGAGTGAAGACGGACCGTCGCGACGCCCTAGCGCTGATGGATGCCTGCCGGCTCGGCGCATTCCGCGCTGCGCACCGCACTTCGGAGCCGCAGAGGGACGTCCGCGCCAGGCTGACCGCTCGAGATGCTCTAGTGCGAACGAGAACTCGGCTGATTCTCGTTCTGCGAGCTCTCTACCGCCGCGAGGGCCTGCGTATCCGTAGTGGCGAGGCCGCGACCTTCGCTACCCGACTTCGGGAGGTGGACGCGCCGGCGAATCTGCTCGAACTAGGTGATCAACTGCTTCGCGTGCTCCTGGCCGTCAACGAGGAGCTCTCGCGCCTAGATGTTCGGTTTCGCGATCTCGCTCAGTCAGATGCGACTGTCCGGCGGCTGACAACCATTCCCGGCGTGGGGCCGATCACGGCGGCGGCGTTCGTCTCGACTCTCGACAACGTCGACCGCTTTGAACGCGCCCATGAGGTCGAAGCCTACCTGGGCCTGGTGCCCAGCGAGGCCAGCTCCGGGGAACGACGACAGCGCGGTGGCGTCACGAAAGCCGGCAACGGCCGGATGCGCTGGCTCCTCGTGGAGTCCGCGTGGATCATCATGCGGTCGCGACGTGAGGACACGCGACACCTGCGTGAATGGGCCGAGCGCATCACTCTTCGTCGCGGCCGCAAGATCGCCGCGCTAGCACTTGCACGGAGGATCGCCGGGATCCTTTTTGCCATGTGGAGGGACGGTACGTCCTACGCAGCGCCGAGCCACAGGACGACGCGGGCAGTAGCCGTGTAGGAGAGCGGTAGTTCCTGGCAGGTCGATCGAACGGAGGGGTGAGCGCGGGGTTTCCTATGGCCGCGGTCGAGGCCGTCGATTAGATGGCGCCCCCACTCCATCGCACGAACCTCTTTGCGCCGGTGGCTCCGGCCGCCCTCGTCGAGCGCGTATAGAAGGGTGAGGGACCTCGCCAAGGAACGGTTCGCCAAGCGGACCGGCGCTTCGTTCGCGGAGGAAGGAAGGTCTTGACCGGTCGCGCAGCTTCATAGAAGGAAACCGCTGCTCTATCCGTCTGAGCTACGGGGCCACGGGCGAGCGACTCTAGTGCATCCCTTCGACTTGCGCGAGACGGCTTTGGCACTTTCTAACCTGCTCGCGTGAGCACTGGCCACGGAGTTAGCTACGGTCTCAGCCTGCTCCATGCGCTAGCCCGGCTGGCAGTTGTAGCGCATGGCGTGCTCTCCCCTTTCGATCTCTTCCAGGTGCCCCTTTACTGACGGTGAGAGGTCGGAGCCTGGGAAGCGCCGAAGGAACAGCCTCATCTCGCGGATCACCGAGACTGAATCCTTGCACGCGCACGTGCCCTCCACGAGCTCTTCCCTCACCTGCTCCATTTCCTCACGTGCCCAGCGGGAATATTGCGTCGGATACCGCACGGAGAATTGATCCCAGATCCCGTACGCCTTGACCAGCTCGCCGGTCCCGAAATCTGTGCAGCTGGCCTCATCGGTCAACTGTTTGGCGTACGCGGGCAACGCCCCGCCGTCCCCATAGGTGGATAGCAGAGCAGCGAAGAACGCCGTGTCCGCTTGCCCGCCACGAGACTTCGCGAGAGCGAGAAAGAAGGATGCCTCTGGTACCACGGCCTCAAAGACCTCCCGTTCGAGCCAGAATCCTCGCATTCGGCGTTGCACCGCCACGAATGTGCTGTCGTCCATCTTGTCCAGCATTTCCCCGAGCAGGAGCGAGTCACGCACCTGCATACCGAGCGAGTACAGACGCTCGATCGCTGCAGGACCTCTAGTCGAGGAGAGACTGTCCATGGCTCGCGAATAGGCTATGACCACGGCGGGAAGTCGCTTTTCCTCCACCTTGACGCCCGCGGCTGACGATGGAGCCTTGACTGCACAGAAGCCCATGAGGGCAATGCCGGTCATCCAGCGCACCGCTAGCAGGCGGTTAATCGTCATCGAGACCTCCCTTCAATCCGCCGCGCCTCCCTCATCACCGCCTCGTCCGTGAGTTTCGCGTAGCGCTGCGTGGTCACGATGATTACATGCCCCAGGACTTGTTGCAGCGCGGCCAACGAGCCGCCGCGTTCGAGCCAGTGGCACGCGAACGTGTGCCGCATCTGGTGCACGTGGAATCGCTTCATCCCGGTGAGCCTCATCGCAGATTTCGCGAACGAGCCCGGGGAGTGCGCCGAGAACGCCACCAGCCGTCCCACACGTTTCGGCCTTTCTGAGCGGGGCCAGTCCTTCTTGGACGCCCACTCAACGCTCGTGGGCCGGACGCGGCCCCGTGTATGGTCGGGCTACCTCTGGCTACCGCGTTCAAAGACGGCTTCCTCCCTATCTTCGGACCTCCTGCCCCTGTATTCGCTACGTCATGCGAGGTCCCACGGCTTAGACTCCGAATCAGGAAAAGTGACCTACACCGCTTGCTCGGCCGTGAGACTCAGCCGACCCGCTCCAACGCTCGGAGGCCCCCGTGATCTGGTCGACGCTGGTCGTCATGGCCCTCGGAGCTGCTCCGGGCGCATTGCTGGCGCAGCACGCAGACTCCGTGCGCGCGATCCATCTGAGCGACTTCGGCGCACATGCCGCGGCGGAGCGCAATGTGTTCCTCCGCGCCGGAGAGTTCACGCTCCGGCCTGCCGAAATGCCGCGCATGGAATCAGTGCTGGAGCCTCTCTCCGGACAGGGCTCGAGCGTGGACGGTTGGCGCGAGGTGCCGCCGCCACACCGAGACAACCACGTCGTGGTGTTTGATTCACACCGGAATCGCGTGCTGCTCTGCGGTGACTGGGAGCGCTCCACGATCTGGTCGTACGCGCTTGACACGCACGCCTGGAAGGAGCTGGTTGTCGCGAACCGCGGCCCGCTATCACTCTTCCTCGCCTGCGGCATCTACGACCCCGTGCGCGACCGGCTCGTTGTGTTCGGCGGCGGCGACAACTTCGGGTATGGCAGCGATGAAACGTGGGCGCTCGACCTGCGGACTTCGACCTGGTCGCAACTGCCCGCGAAGGGTCTGAGCGGAAGACAGATCATGGCCGCGGTCTACGATGCCGCGCGCGATCGCATGCTCGTGTTCGGGGGCATCGGCAATTGGAGGACACTCGGCCATTTTGGCACGGTCAATGACCTCGGCATTCTCGATCTCGCCCATCCGGATCGCTGGCAGGTCGTGCCCGCCGCGGCGTCCGGCCCGCTGCCACGCTATGGCCACGCGCTCGCGCTCGATGCCGGCACGGATCGCCTCGTCTTGGTGGGGGGCGACACGATCTTCGAGGAGACGGAGGGCATCCTCACCAAAGCGCCCACCCGCGACACCTGGGTCGCACAACTCTCCCGGCTGGGCGTCGACGATTCGGTCGCATGGGAACCGCTCGGCGGTCTCGGACCCGCCGGGGAAGTGTTCACCGCGCTCGACACGCTGACGCACGAGGTGCTCGCGTTCTCGCCGGCCACCCCGGAGTCAACATGGCGGCTCTCCGCCGGGCCACAGGTGGAGTGGGCGGCAGGGGCTACGCCTGCGCCTCGGCCTCTGCCCGTTTTCGGCGCGGGGATCGCGCCGCTGCCGGATGGCGGCGTGCTCTGCTCCGCGGGCTATCGCCAGGGGCACGCGATCGGCGAGCTGTGGCGATTGGAGTCGCCCGCGGCATCGGCTGGCGCTCCACGCTGGTCGGTCCTCGTGCGCGACGTGGACCCACCGGGGCGCTTCGGCCACCGCCTGCTCTTCGATCCCCGACGTGATGCAATGCTCGCAACCGGTGGCTTCAGCTTCTATGCATTTGTCGATACCTACTTCGCGGACGTGTGGCGTCTTGACCTCGCCGGTAAGGAATGGACGCAGCTCTCGGATACGGCCGGCGCGATGCCAGGCCGGATCGAACCCGCCGTCGTCCTCGACCCATTCCACGACCGGCTCGTGCTGTTCGGGGGCTCGCGGTATCCGGACTACCTCCGCGACCTGTGGCAGTTCCCGCTCGCCGGCGGCAGCGCGTGGCTGCCGCTCGTGGCGAGCGGCGAACCGCCTGCCGCGCGCTGGGGGCAGAGCGCGGTGTTCGACCCGCTCCGTCGCCGGATGCTGATCTTCGGTGGCGTTGACACGCAGGGCTCGGCCACGAACGAGGTCGCCGTGCTCGACCTCGTCGACACGCCACGCTGGTCGGTGCTCGTAACTTCCGGCCCCGCGCCCCCGGCACGCGCATTCCACACCGCCGTGTTCGATCCGCTGCGCGACCGCATGCTCGTCTTCGGCGGCGACGGTCCCGACGGATATCTCGTCGGCGTCTGGGCGCTGTCACTGGGCGACGCGCCCACGTGGAGCGAGTTGATCGCGTCTGGCCCCGCCCCCTCGCCGCGCAGCCGACACGCTGCCGCGTTCGATGCGGAGCACGACCGCATGCTGGTCCAGGGCGGGCTCTCCGGCCACGGCGATGTGTTCACCGTCTTCGGCGGCACGTACTTGCTATCGCTCACCGACGACGCGGAGTGGTCGGTGGTCGCCGGCCCCGCGCCGCTGTCTCGGAACGGCGCGGCCATGGCGGCCGATCCGTCGCGTGGAGGCATCTTCCTCCACGCCGGCTTCAGCGACGATCTGTCGCCCGAGGCCGACCTGTGGCAGTTCGGCACGGAAGCCGCGGACCCGCAGCGCGCCTGGCTACTCGGCGCCGAGGACATGAACGGACGCCCGTCGCTCCGCTGGAACGCGCCCGGGCTCGCCGGCACCACGGTGGCGATCGAGGAGTCGCGCGACAATGCCGCGTGGGTGCAGGTCTCGACGGCGATCGTCGACTCCGAGGACCTCGTGAGCTACCTCGGGGCGCCGGCGGAACCCGGCGTGAACGCGACCTATCGCCTGCGCGTCGGCCCGGGAGCCGACGCTGCCGGCGTCGTCCGGCTGCCCACGCCGCCCGCGGCCACGGTCCGCCTCTACGACGCCACGCCGAACCCCGCGCCTTCGGACGTCCTCGTCCGCTTCTCGCTCCCGGTGTCCGGTGCGGCTTCGCTCGGTCTCTACGACCTGCAGGGCCGGAGCGTGTGGCAGCAGCAGGTCGGCGCCCTCGGCGCCGGCGTGCACAGGGTCGTGGTGCCGCGCCGCGCCGCGGCAAAGGCCGGCGTCTACTTCCTGCGCCTCGAGTCCGCCGCGGGAGTCGCCAAGGGCAAGGTCGTCATCGTTCGGTGACGCCCGGCGGCGTTGTCTTGACCGCAGTTGAGCGGCCTTCTGTACTTGGGAAACCGCTGCTCTATCCGTCTGAGCTACGGGGCCGTGCGCAAGAAGGTAGCGCACTAGGCTCGAAGGCCAAACCGCGCAGGCATGCGGTCGAGTAGACCGTCTGTCAGCGAAGAGACGATGAGCCAGCGTGAGATCCGTCGTATTTGTGGGTGCTTCCTCCGATTGTCTCGCTTGCGATCCGACGCGTTCACTTGACCAACTCGACCAGCGGCTTGTCCTTCTCGACGATGTAGGTGGCGAGTTCCGCCGCCTCACCACTACCCACGTTCCGTGCCGTATGGACGGCGCGCGCCGGAATCATCAAGACATCGCCGGCCTTGCACGCTCTGGACGGCTGGCCTTCGACCTGATACTCGATCGTTCCTTTGAGGACGTAAATCACCTCCTCGCCCGGATGACGGTGCCTGGGAAAACGGACGCCGTCAGCGAGGTCCACCCGCACCTGGAGGACCTCGCGTCCGGGAACACTGAGATCATGCCGCTGCAATTCGGTGCGCCGTGTGCCCGGCTGCTGTGAGTTGACCGCGCCCGTTCCCATGTTGCCGCCGACCAGCATGATCGCAACTCCCAGAGCGAGCGTCGTTCTCATGTACGCGTACCTCCCCTATTTCGTGGCTTGGAGGCTCGAGCGAAGCGGCTGGAAGGCCGCGCGCATCTCACCCGCGAATAGCTCCGGCTGCTCCCAGGCGGCGAAGTGCCCACCCCTGTCGACCTTGTGGTAGTAGCTCAGGTTCGGATACGCGCGACGGGCCCATGATTCCGGTGCCCGATAGACGTCTTCTGGGAACACCGTGATCGCCACCGGCAGTGTGATCTCGGTGGTCTTCCACGCAGCAGAGCTGATGATGTTGCGTCCCATGTTCTCCCAGTAGATCCGCCCCGACGACGTCTCGGTGTTCGTCAACCAGTACAGCGTGATGTCGTCCAGGACGTCATCCTTTGTCAGGGTCTGTGTGGGATCGTTGCCATAGGCCCACGATGCGAAGCCCGGGTGAACGAGGATCCAAGCCGCGAGACCCGCGGGTGAGTCCGTCACACCGTAGCCGACGGTTTGAGGCCGTGCGGTCAACATCGTGAAGTAGGCGGAACTCCCGCCCTTGCCGTAGTTGCGCAGCGCGTCAAACACGCCACGTTCTTCTTCGGAAAGTCCGGCCGGGGGCGGACCTCCGGTCGAGAGTGCAGCGCCCACCTCGGCCGGGACAGTCGCGGGCAGATTCATGTGGATGCCGAGCAACCCCGGAGAGACATGGCGCGCCATCTCGCTGCAGATAGGTGACCCCCAATCGCCGCCCTGCGCGACGTAGTGGCCGTAGCCCAAGCGCTTCATGAGCTCCGCCCAAGCACGCGCGATATGTTCCGGGTCCCAACCGGTGCCGGCCGGCTTGCCTGAGAAGCCGAAGCCCGGCAGCGACGGGATGATGACGTCGAATGCATCCTCAGCCTTGCTTCCGTATGCGGTCGGATCGGTGAGCGGCCCGATAATCTTGAGCTGCTCGATGACCGATCCGGGCCAGCCGTGCGTGATGAGGATCGGCATCGCGTTGGGCTGACGGGAGCGGACGTGGATGAAGTGGATGTCGACGCCGTCGATGTTCGTAGTGAATTGCGGCAGAGCGTTGAGCTTGGCCTCGACCCGCCGCCAATCGTAATCCGTGCCCCAGTAGTGGATCAGCTCCTTCAGGTCAGCTAGTCGCGCGCCCTGCGAACGATCGAAAACGGCCTCCGCATCGGGCCAGCGTGTCTCGCGTATCCGTCGCCGCAGATCGGCGATGGCCTTGTCCGGGGCATGGAAGTGGAAAGGTCGAATGGCGCCTGCCGGGGCACTCGGCGTCGATGCGAGTTGGATGGTCGGGCTTGTCATCGTATTTTCGGTCCTTCCTGTCTTGGTCTGGCCAATGCCGGCCGCCGCGGACAGCGCCGCGAGGGACAATGTGGCGACAGCGGCAAGCGATCGAGCGATCGGCTTCATGGTGTGTCTCCCTTTCTCCCAAGTTCCCTCACCTCGACGGGCGGAGAACCGGGGCGCATGACTTGTACGGTCGTTGCGGTGGTTTCAGGACCCACTGGCGGTGAAGTACCTGGCGTTCGGAGAACCCGTGAACTTCTCACCCATCAGGCGGGAGAAGAGCAACATCGAGCTGGTTGGCCGATGGCTTACTGCGACATGCTGGGCCTTCCCGTCGGCGTTGCGGGTTACGGTGACGACCACGCCGGTCGGCTTGCCTTTGATCGGAGTGGTGTAGACCTCGAGGAAGCCGTTGTGACCGAAGGGACCGGCGTAGCTGAACTGCTGGTCCTCGTAGAGCGCGCGGGCGGCCACCACGATGGAACGGACGGTTTCGGCGCCGTGCGCGGCGCCCTCCATCGCAGCGCCCTCCAGAGTCGCGTCCTCGGCCAGATTGTCCAGCCACGCCGGGTAGTAGGGCTTTCCCATGTAAGACATGTCGTGCCTCCTTTGGGCTTCAACTCTCAATGAGTAATGAAGGTCCGGATGACGTCGTGTCACGACTCTCCCGTCGTGAACAGCTTCGCGATCGGCGTGCCTGCGAACTTCTCGCCCATCAGGCGGCGAAAGAGCAGCACCGAACTGCGCGGGCGGTGGTTGACCACAACGCCCTGGGCTTGCCCGGCGGCATTGCGGGTCACTGTGACCACGACGCTGGTGGGCTTGCCCTGAAGATGCGTGGTGTAGAGCTCGAGGAAGGCGTTGTCGCCATAGTTACCGACGAAGCTGAACTCCTGGCCTTCGTAGATTCCGCGAGCAGTGACCACGATGGAGCGGACGGCCTCCGCTCCGTGCGCGACGCCTTCCATGAACGCGCCCTCGCCCGTCACGTCGTCGGCCAAGTTGTCCAGCCACCACGGGTAGTAGGGCTTACCCGTGTACGTTGGCTCGTGCTCAGTAGTCTCACCGGAACGGGCAGACGTGGCCTTGGTTTCAATGGATGGGCTCATGAGAATCTCCTTTCGAATCGAAGGAACTGCCACCGCGCGGCCGGGGGAAGCCCCAGGGGGGCTCCCCGGCGCCGGCTTCGCGATCGCTCACGTGCCCTCGCGACCTTCGAGGAAGTGCGAGGCGTCGTGGACGAACGACTCCGGGTACTGAAACAGCGAGCCGTGACCGGCGTCGGGATACAGGATCAGCTTTGCGTTCGTAATGTGTTGCGACAGCGTGTACGCGTTGAGCGGCGGGATCATGATGTCGTGCGTCCCATTGACGATCAGAACCGGCTGCTCGATCGCCTCGAGGCGGGCCTTGGACTCCCCGTTCGACTCGCCCCATCCCCGGATCGCGGTCAGGTGAGCGCTGATGGTCTGCCGCGTGACGGCCGGCTGGCGGTCCGCTCGCGCTGAGATGCGCTTGAGGTAGTGCTTCCCCGCAGCCTGGCTCTCGGTCGAGGGCCGGAAGAAGAGGTAGAGCAGAGAAGGGGCGTCAGAGGGGAATTTGGTGGCAGCCGCAGTCACCTCAGGACTGAACATCCCAAACGAGCCTGGCCCTCCGGTCCCGGCGAGGATGGCACGACGAATCCGTGAGGGGTGGTCGAACAGCATCTGCTGCGCGACCATTCCGCCCAGCGAGAAGCCGAGCAGGTCCACGCGAGTGAGGCCGAGCGCGTCGAAGAAGGCGAGGGCGTCGCGTGCCATTGCGGGGATATTGTCCGGCGTAAGCCCGCTCGAACCGCCGACACCGCGATTGTCGAAGGCGACGACCTCGCGATCGGTCGCCAAGCCGTCCACCACGGCCGGGTCCCAGTTATCGAGGCTGCCGCGGAAATGCTGCAGCAGGATCAGCGGTGTGGCCCGTTCCGGGCCGAACCGGCGGTACGCGAAGCGTGCTCCGGCAGCTTCCACAAACGCCGTGGGCATGGTTTGATACGTGTTCAGCTCCTGCATGATGCACCCCTCTTACCGTGGGCCCTGCACTTCCGGGAACACTCGCGTCTTCCGGATGGCACGCCGCGACGCGAGGAACAATTTAGGGACCCGAATGCGCGGGGACATCGCGATATCGAGTGCTTTTGCGATCCCTCATTTCAGGGAGGGAGGTCGCACCGGGAGGGGTGTCCGGGGGCCGGTGGCGGGCCCTAGCGCGCGCTAGAGTTGGAAGAATCCGCGCCGCACGGCGATCGTTACGGCCTGCGCACGATCGCTGGCGCCCAGCTTTAGCATGGCGTGCTTGAGGTGGGCCTTGACGGTCTCTTGGGAGATGAAGAGTCGTTGGGCGATGTCGCGGTTGCCGTTGCCCTCGGCCACCAGCCGGAGCACGTCGATCTCACGGGGGCTGAGCGCCTCGTCCGCAAGGTACTCCGCCACTCGTGTGGCCACGTCCGAGGGGATGCGCTTCTTCCCGGCGTGCACCATCCGGATGGCCTGCACGAGCTCCTCCGGCGGCGCGCTCTTGAGCATGTAGCCGCGTGCCCCCGCTTTCAGCGAGCGCTGAATCTCTGCGCCACCCTCGAACGTCGTGAGCATCACGATCCGCGCGTCGGGCGAGGCCTGGCGGATGGCGATCAGCGCGTCCACACCGCTCATGTCGGGCAGACGCAGGTCCATGAGCGTGACGTCTGGAGCGTGCTGCTGGTGGGCCGCGATACCTTCCGCACCGGTGCCGGCCTGGGCGACCAGGCGCATGTCGGGCTCCTCGTTGATGATCGTCGCCAGCCCCTGACGCAGCAGCGGATGATCGTCCACAGACATGACGCGAATTCGCTCTTTCATCACGGTTCCTCGTTGCCCTGCCTGCGCGGCCGCGCATGCGTTCCGATCCAGGCGGTGAGCCGGCGAAAAGGCCCTGCCGACTGCCGCGGGGCGTAGGCGATTCGGCCGGGAACTGAGAGCGCCACTTCGGTCCCGCCCCCCACCCGAGAGCGCATCGAGAATCGCGCGCCGAGTCCCGCGGCACGCTCACGCATCCCGCTCAAGCCCCAGTGACCTTCGCGGCCTCCCGTCACGATCTCGGGTTCGATGCCGCGGCCATCGTCACGAATGATCATGAGAAGCTCGCCAGACTGGTACCTCAGCTCGACCTCGACGTTGTGGGCATCCGCGTGACGGTACGCGTTCGCTAGGCACTCCTTCCCCACCCGGAACACTTCGTCGCAAGATCGCGGACGCAATGGGCGCGGCGCGCCGAGCACGCGCACATGGAAGGTCGCGCTCGACGCGGCTTGGAATATGCTCGCGGCCTGAGCCAATAAGGCATCGAGATCCGCGGCCGGTCCCTCCGCTTGCGCGCGCAAGGCACTCACGGCGTCGCGTGCCTCGTCTGTGACCTGACGCATTTGCGCGAGGACACCGTCGAGCTTGCCCTTCGCCGCCATCTCAGGCGGCACTAACCTGGTGATCGAGTGAAGCTGCATCCAGACGCCGAGAACACCCTGGAGCAGCGTGTCGTGAAGCTCGTGCGCGATTCTCATGCGCTCATTGGTGCGCTCTTCGTGGAGTCTCTGGAGCCGGGCCGCCTCCTGACGTAGGCGCGTCGCGTAGAGGGTCCACATCAGGCCGGCAAAGGCCACGGCCACGAGAAACCGAAACCATCCGGTCTGGTAGAAACGGGGCGTGATCGTGAAGTCAAGCGACTCGCGAGCGGAGCTCCAAATGCCGTCGGCGTTTGCTGCCACGACGCGAAAACGGTAGTGACCCGGCTTGAGCCTCGTGAACCGGGCCGCGCGCTGAGCACCGGCATCATGCCAGCCAGGGTCGAGCCCCTCGAGCTGGTAACGAAAGTGCACGCGCTCCGGATCTGCAAGGGTTACCGCCGCATATCGGAAGGTGAGATTCGACGTCCCTTTCGGCAAACGCATACCCGGCGACGCTGCGTAGTTCGCGGCATCGGTGTCCACCGAGCGGATCGCCACCGGCAATGGCTTCGCGTCAATCGCGGAACCCGCCGGATCGATCCACACCAGGCCGTTGTCTGTGGCGAACCAAAGACGACCGTCCGTGCCTTGGACTGCGGTCGAGCAGGTCCAGTTCATCTGACCGCCTCCCGGCATGCCGTCGAGGTAGTCATAACGCCGGTATCGGACCCTGTGGCCGCGATCGGCCAAGACTCTCGCGACCTCTTGGCGCGAAACGTGAATGATCCCGCGCATTTCATTGAGCCAGAGGTCGCCGGTCGCCGTCTCGACGATGCCAGTAACGGTCCCGAATGGGGCGTCTTCCGTCAGAACGCTCGATAGCCTTCCGTCATGGAGCAGGTCGAGCCCCAGCTCGCCTCCCACCCAAACGTGCTTGTCGCGCCCGCGGACGACGCGGACGCGCCCGACGTCGAGGCCATTTTGGATCGTGTAGTTCGTAATGGCGCCGTGCTCGAGCACACACATCTTGTTCTCGTTGAAGCCGAGCCACACGCGCCCGTCGGGCGCAGGCCACGAGGCGCTGGGCCAGGCCCCAGGGAGCGAGGGGGGCACTCGATTGCGAAACGCTCCATTCTCGAACGCGACGAGGCCGACGTCGTCGATGCAGGCCCACAAGGAACCCGGAGCATCGCCAGGAATCAGCTCCCATATCCATTTGTCCTGGTACTCGTGCGGTAGCGGATAATGGGTCACGCGGGCTCCCTCCTGCCGCCAGATGCCCTGACTCCCGCCCCACCAGGTCACCGAGCGTGATTCGCGGTAGTAGCAGCCGACATTCGTGAGCCCGCCTTGAACGGTGGTGCGGCCGCTCTGGACCAGGACCGCTGGAGGTCCGAGCGCGCTACATGCCCACACGCCCCCCGAGTCCGCGGGCAGCAGCGTCATGCAGAGATGTCCGCGCGGCAGCGGCACGGCGACGAGATCGTTGTGTCGGAATCGGTCGACGCCGCCGGAGGTTCCCACCCAGATGGAGCCCTCCCTGTCTTCGAGTGCGACACGGGCCTGTTGACCGCTCAGGCCATCCGACCGAGTGCAAGCTTCGATGATGACGGGCGCGCCCGGGGAGCCGCGGCGGCCCACTGCGCTGTGGGCGCGCACGCGCATGATGCCTGCGCTGCTCATGACTGCCCACATGCAGTCGTCGCGATCGAAGAGGACGACAGCCGCGGTGTAATTCGAGATGCGGAGCGGGCGGGACCCGGGTGCTTCGTCCAGCGGGTGGAGCGAGCTGTATTCGTTATTCGCGAACCACACGCGCCCGTCCCCCGATCGGGCCAGCGAGTACACAAACTTGAGACCCGTCTTGACGAGTTGGAACTGGCGCTGTCCGCGAGCCAGGCAATAGATGCCGGAGGAATCAGCGGCCCACACCGACCCCGCTCGATCGGCGAAGATCGCGGTGACGCGCGTGCGCGGAATGCTCCATGCGGAGCCCGCCTCGTGCCAGCCGGCGGAATCACGAAAAGCGAGACCGTTCGGAGTGCCTGCCCATACGCGACCGTCCGGGTCAGCGGCCAACACGAAGACGTCGCGGCCAGGAATCTCTTCGGGACGCGTATAGGCCGTGAACGAGCGGCCTTTGATGAATCCGAGTCCGGAGGGCCGGAACGACACCCAGAGGCCACTGTCCGGCGTCGCAGCCAGAGCATAAACATTGTACGAGGGCAGCTTCGTGCCGGCGGGAGGTGTATAGCGCTCGAACGCGATTCCATCGAAGCGAAATAGCCCAACCGACGAACCGATCCACAGCCAGCCGTCCGACGTCTGAGCCAGTGCCGAGACCTGGCTCGGCGCACCGTCCTTGATCGTCCACGCCGTGTGCTGGAGCTGCGCCAAAGTGCGATCGGGGTCGAGTGCCACGGCGGGCCGAGTCGTGAGTACGGACTGGAGCGCCGCGGCGAGGAGCAGGTTTCGGCCGCGCACCCAGTGCACCCGCAGGAATCGTAGGGGAACTCCAAGGTGCAGCGTACGCTTCCTGCGGGCAAGGAGCGGGCCGCTGATTCCGCAGGTTCCCAGGCGAAGCCTCTGGGACAGGAACATTGCGCCATTCTACAGCATCCGCAATCTTGCCCGAGTTTGCATCGCAACCGGCCGAAGAGGGTGCGTGTACCCACGGCGAATCTACACGGCCATTGGCTACGAGGCGCGAGTATCCACGCGAGGCTGGAGCGTTGAGAAACTGACCGACCCGAGGACACGGTCGCCCTCGGGCCGGCACGTTCAGCGGTGAGCTGCGCTACCTCGCGGCCAGCGACACGCTCTTCGCCGCCTCCTCAATGAGATGTGCCACCGCCTGCGGCTGCGACACATACACGGCGTGGTTGCCCTTGATCTCGACCACTGTGGCTCCCGTGCGCTTGGACATGGCACGCTGGGCGTCGGGCGGGATCATCTTGTCGTCGGTGGGGACCAGATACCAGCTCGGCTTGGACCTCCACGCCGGCTCAGTGACCGCATCATTCAGCGCCTCCAGACCCCAAGGCACCTGTGCATCGGCCATGAAGGCCGCGGCATCCGACGCCACGTCGGCCGCGAAGAACTCCCGGAACTTGGCCCTGTCGAGGAATAGGAGTCCGTCCTGCGGCGGCAAGATCGGCGGGACCGGCGCCCCGGGCGGTGGGTCCTTGATCAGCGACGAGACCGACTCGTTCTTGTCGGGAGCGAACGCTGCGATGTACACGAGACCTGCGACGTTCGGATCGCTGCCCGCCTCGGTGATCACGACCCCGCCGTACGAATGGCCGACGAGAATCGCCGGGCCGCTCTGAGCGGCCAGCGCGCGCTTCGTCACCGCCACGTCGCCGGCGAGCGAGATAGTGGGATTCTGGACGATCGTGACCGAGTAGCCGTCCTTCTTCAGGAGCCTGTAGACACCTTCCCAGCCCGATCCGTCGACGAATGCGCCATGAACCAGGACCACGTTCTTCACACCGTTTGCCGTGCCCGCGTGTGACATCTGAGCCTCCCCGAGACCGATGGTGATTGCCGTGATCAGCAGAATTCCGAGAGCGATGCGACGAGTCCTCTGAGCCCCTACTCCACCAGCCGTTCCCATCGTGTCCTCCTCCGTGATGGATGTCCGAATCGTTCGAGGGATCGCGGCGTCCGATCCTCTGCAGAGGCTAACGACCCAAGGATGGCCCTCACATCACGGGATCGAGGGCTCTTGAGATTCCCCATTAGAGGGAGGCCCGGGTGCCGGATCACCTAGCGGACGCGCTCTTCGCTCTAACCGCCTATCGACCGGGAACTACTACTGAATGAATCCGCGAGGCAGGAACGGGTCGGCGTGCGCCTTCTCGCGAGGACCACTCGAAGCGTCACGCCAACCGAGGCCGGCGAACAGCGCATCGCGCGCCCTCGACCTGCTCTGGGCGATATTCTGGGAGCGCTGGATCAGGCTGCCGAGCTTCGTGACCGTCCGGGATGGAGTCGGCCTGGCGTTCGTGGGAGAGGATCTCGTCATGGAACACCTGAGGACCGGCGCGCTCGTCCGTGTCCTCGAGGATTGGTGCCCACCGTTCCTCTACTACCCGAGCCGACGCCAGTACCCGGCGGCCCTCCCCGCGCTCATCCAGACGCTTCGACCGTAGTTCGGAATACGTCCTTGTCGAACCCTGTAGCGCCGCGTGGCTACCCTTTGGCTACCCCTTCAATGGCCGATAGTGGCCGCCCCTGTCCGCTCGTGTCCGCATGAGAGCGAGGGCCCCGCTCGGACAAATTCGAGCGGGGCTCATCGTTGGCGAGTATTCCGAAGGACTTACGTGAGGCGCACGTCTTCGGCTGTTTCAGGCCGATCTTTGGCCCGTAGCTCAGACGGATAGAGCAGCGGTTTCCTAAGCCCCCGCGCGACCATTTCGCGATCCTCAGGGCGAGGGCTCCGCCGCGGGCGGGATCATCTCCGTCCGCGTGTAGAGAAGGAGAAGCTGGCGAACTGTCAGTGAGAGTCGTTTGGTGTTGTCGACAATAGTCTTGACTGATTTGCCTCAGCCCCGATCGAGAGCCTATCTCCGGGTTGGCCGGCTGCGCTGAAGCGTTGGAGTAGGTGGTCGGCGATGGCAGCTCGGTGATAGATACCGAACTGGAGCAGCGCCTGAAGCGCCTGATCGTCTTTGATCCTCACCTTCGTAGGACGCTTCCGCCGCTTCGGAGCAGCACCACCACCAGGTCCCCCTACAAGCGCGGATCCACCGGCTCGCTTTCGAGCGCCAGAACGCCAAAGACGCATTCGTGCACTCGACGAAGCGGCTCGTGGTTAGCAAACCGCTCGAGTCCCTCTATCCCGAGGGCGAACTCTCGAAGAGCAAGTGACCGCTTGAATGAGAGCTTCCGGTCGCGGTCGTCTGCCGGAGCGTAGCCAAAGGCTTCGCTTGGATACTCGAGGTAGCCGTCGCGCTGCGAGGTCTCGATCTCGATCAAGCGCAGCTCAGGATTTCAAGGCATTCGGTGAGGCCACCATCGCGCTGCGTGTGCGTGCCGGTCCAATCGGGCCGATCATTCGGGGTCAGCGCCAGCCGAGTCCCGGAGCGACGTACTTGAGAATGCTTTCGAGCACGTGGGCGTTGTAGTCCACGCCCAGCTGATTCGGGATCGTGAGGAGCAGTGTATCGGCCGCCGCGATGGCCTCGTCGCTGGCGAGCGCCTTGATGAGCGCATCGGGTTCCGCGGCGTACGTGCGGCCGAAGATGGCTCGCGTGTCGGCGTCGATGTAGCCGATATGGTCCTGGTCACGGGCGTCGCGGCCGAAGTACTCCCGGTCGCGATCGTCGACGATCGCGAAGATGCTGCGACTGACGGACACCCGTGGCTCATGCCGGTGTCCGGCGCCCTTCCAAGACTCACGATAGGCTTCAATCTGTTTGCGCTGCTGGACGTGCAGTGGCTCGCCCGACTCATCATCTTTCAGCGTCGAACTCTGGAGATTCATGCCAAGTGTCGCGGCCCACTTGGAGGTCGCGTTGGAACCCGAGCCCCACCAGATCCGCTCGCGCAATCCCTTTGAGTAGGGCTCGAGGCGCAGCAGTCCCGGCGGATTGGAAAACATGGGCTGCGGGTTGGGTTCCGCGAACCCAACGCCGTTCAGCAACTCGAGGAACTCTTCAGCGTGGCGCCGCGCCATGTCGGAGGCCGTCTCGCCGTCACGGGGCGCATAGCCGAAATGACGCCAGCCGTCGATCACTTGTTCCGGTGATCCACGGCTGATGCCCAGTTGCAGACGCCCACCAGCGATGAGGTCCGCGGCACCTGCATCTTCGGCCATGTACATCGGGTTTTCGTAGCGCATGTCGATGACGGCGGTCCCGATCTCGATCCTCTTCGTGCGCGCGCCGACGGCGGCGAGGAGCGGGAACGGCGAGCTGAGCTGGCGTGCGAAGTGGTGTACGCGGAAGAACGCGCCATCGAGGCCCAGTTCTTCCGCGGCTACGGCGACCTCGATCGACTGCAGAAGGGCATCGGACGCCGTCCGGACGTCGGAGTATGCCGAAGGCGCCCAGTGCCCGAAGGAGAGAAAGCCGATCTTTTTCACGAAGGGACCTCAGCGTCGCCCGTGCCGGCAGCCTCCCACTCCCTGACGAACTGGACGTGGTTCTCGCACTTGTGCAGCCAAGCGAAGCGCGCAACTTGGCTCCCGACCGACAGGAGTCGGTCACGCAACCCCGCGTCGACCGGTTCACCTCGCGAATTGAATGCCTTGTCGGCCCCGCCGATCGAGACCTGTACCGGCACGACCCAGGCATGCAGCGAACGAGCGATCGCTCGCAGATGACTCAGGGTCTCGCTCGCACCCATCTGACCACCGGCCACTCCGATCAGTCCCAGCATCTTGCCCTCGAACGCGTGCCGCTCGGTCAGATCGAGCGCGTTCTTCAAGACGCCGCTCAAACTGCCGTGGATTTCGGGGGATCCGAGGACGATCCCGTCGGCGGCGCGGATGTCGCCGAGAAAGCGCTCGACGGCGGTCCTCCCCTCCGGTTCCTTTTCGCGTCCGAGAAAGGGCAGGTCGTACGAAGCGATGTCGAGGAGTTGGGTCTGCGCGCCGTGCTTCTCTGCGCCGAGCAACGCGTAGCGAACGGCCATCTGTGTGGTGCTTCCCGAGCGTAGGCTGCCGGCCAGGCCGATCACGCGCGCGACAACCGAGTCGCGCGACAGAGGTTTGGGGTCAGAGTCGTTCACCGCCCGGCTGCTCCGACCCTCGCCCGTACAGCAGGTGCCACGTGTGTCCCAATCAACGCGATTGCCTCAATCATTGTCTCCTGCGCCAACGACGCCGCTGCCTGGACGTCCGGGAGTGAATACCGGGCGTAACGGTCACTGGCTACGAGAGGCTCGGGCATCGACGCGAGACCGGTGCGGGCCCCCCGGCCCGAGAACAATGTCGCCCTCGGGCCGGTGTATTCAGGGGACTCGTGCTCTATTTCGCGGCCAGCGATAGACTCTTGGACGCCTGCTCGATGAGATGGGCCACTTCGCGCGGCTGCGACACGTACACGGCGTGGCTGCCCTTGACCTCGACCACCGTCGCTCCCGTGCGCTTGGACATCGCTCGCTGTGCCTCCGGCGGGATCATCTTGTCGTTGGTCGCGACCAGGTACCAACTCGGTTTGTTCTTCCACGCCGGCTCCGTGATCGCGCCACTCAGCGCCTCGACGCCCCAGGGAACCTGAGCGTCGGCCATGAAACCCGCGACCTCCGGGTCCACGTCGGCCGCGAAGGACTCCCGGAACTTGGCCTTGTCGAGGAACAGGAATCCGTCCTGCGGCGGCAGGATGGGCGGCACCGGCGCGCCCGGCGGCGGGTCCTTGATCAGAGACGCGACTGACTCGCTCTTGTCCGGAGCGAATGCAGTGATGTACACGAGCCCCGCGACTTTGGGATCGTTTCCGGCCTCGGTGATCACGGCGCCACCGTAGGAATGCCCGACGAGAATCGCGGGGCCCGTCTGCGCCGCCAGCGCACGCTTCGTCACGGCCACGTCGCCTGCGAGCGAGATGGTGGGATTCTGAACGATCGTAACCCTGAAGCCGTCCTTCTTGAGAATCTTGTGGACGCCCTCCCAACCCGAGCCATCCACGAAGCCGCCGTGAACCAAAACCACGTTCTTGATGCCGTCCGTTTGTGACATCTGAGCCTCCCTGGATCGAGCGTGGCGACCACGTTCGGTAGAAGAACGAGACAACTGCCCGGCCGTCGATGAGAAACGTGACACCTTCGGCCGAGCTGTGCCAGACTGCGCTTGGCGCACCCATGCGACGCATTGGCTTCGTCGTCAGTCTAGGCTTCCAGGTCGTTAGCCTAGCGGCACTTAGCACTTTCGAGTTTGCGAACTCGAGCGTCAAATGGCCCGCCTACGATGTGCCCGGTGAACCACGACCACGGTCCGCGCCATGACCATCCTTCCGACTCACCGGCTGGCACACCGCCGGCGGGACGGAGGGCTGCGCACCACGCCGGGCATGCGACCGAAGGAGCCGCCCCCGTCGCTCACGATGCCCACGCGGGGCACGACCACCATGCCGGCCACACGGTCGCCATGTTCCGTGACCGATTCTGGATCTCGCTCCTGCTCTCTCTGCCCACGCTCTTCTGGGGGCACATGCTCCAAGGAGTGCTCGGCTACACGGCGCCGGCGTTCCCAGGTTCGCGGTGGATTCCCGCGCTGTTCGGCGTCGTGGTCTTTGCCTACGGCGGAGTCCCCTTCCTCCGCGGTGGCATCGAGGACCTGAAGCACCGGCTGCCGGGGATGATGACGCTCATCTCCCTGGCGATCACGGTGGCGTTCCTCTTCAGCGTCGCGGTGACGCTCGGCTTCCCCGGCATGCCGCTCTGGGAGGAGCTCGCCACGCTCGTCACGATCATGCTCCTCGGACACTGGATCGAGATGCGCTCGATCACACAGGCCCAGGGCGCGCTGCGGCAGCTGGCGAAGCTCCTCCCGAACCAGGCGGCGCGCGTCGTCGGCGATCGGACTGAGGAGATCCCGGTCTCGGAGCTCCGGGAGGGTGACACGGTTCTCGTTCGCCCAGGCGCCAGCGTGCCCGCCGACGGCGTCGTCCGCCGGGGGACGAGTGCCGTCAACGAATCGGTGATCACGGGTGAATCGAAGCCGGTCGAAAAGCGCGAAGGCGACAAGGTCATTGCCGGCACGGTGAACGGCGCCGGCTCGCTACATGTCGAAGTAACCGGTGCGGGCGAGCACACCACGCTCGCTTCCATCATGCGACTCGTTGAGCAGGCGCAGTCGTCGCGCTCGCGCGCGCAGGCTCTTGCCGACCGGGCCGCGTTCATCCTGACCCTCGTCGCGATCGGGGCCGGTGCCGTCACCTTGGTGACCTGGCTCGGACTCCGCCCCGACGATCCTGCGTTCGCCGTCGAACGGCTCGTCACCGTGCTCGTGATCGCCTGCCCCCACGCCTTGGGACTCGCGATCCCGCTCGTCATTGCGATCTCGACGACGCTGGGCGCCGCGAGTGGACTCCTCGTGCGCGATCGGCGGGGCCTCGAGGAGGCGCGGAACGTGAGCGCCGTCGTGTTCGACAAGACGGGCACGCTGACCCTCGGCGAGCAGCGCGTGGTGCAAATCGCGACGGAGCAGGGCATGACACCGGACGCGGCGCTGCAACTCGCGGCCGCCGTCGAGCGCGATTCCGAGCACCCCGTGGCGCGCGCGCTCCTGGCCAGCGCGGAGGATCGCGGGCTGACCGTTCCGCCCTCGTCCAGGTTCGAGTCCCTCCCCGGTCGCGGCGTACGCGCCGTGGTGGATGAGCGCACCTTCGCAACCGGTGGTCCGAATCTTCTGGCGGAGCTGGCCATCACGCCGGGGGCCGCGCTGCACGCCGCCGCGCAGCAGGCGGCGGCACTCGGGCACGGGGCGATCTACCTCGTCGAGGAGGGACGCGTGCTGGCTGTTTTCGCCATCGCGGACGCCGTCCGGCCGGAATCCGCCGAAGCCGTGCGCCGCCTGCACGCAGAAGGCATCGAGGTGGTGATGCTCACCGGCGACTCGCGATCGGTCGCCGAGGCGGTGGCGCGCCAACTCGGGATCGACACCGTCTTCGCGCAGGTGCTCCCGGAGCAGAAGGTGGACAAGAT
>Ga0070688_100000221_pt1 | contig 30179 bp, 14 predicted proteins | sample KBSS13HmetaG_FD_64679 | JGI IMG/M metagenome (GOLD analysis project Ga0070688, IMG submission 64679) | Switchgrass rhizosphere microbial communities from Kellogg Biological Station, Michigan, USA - KBS S1-3H metaG | ecosystem: Host-associated > Plants > Roots > Rhizosphere ...
TTCAACCACGGCACGATGATGCTGGTGTCGAGGCCGCCCGAGTACGCGAGCGCCGCGCGCTTCACCTTGAGCTTCGTCATTTCTTCGAGCCCCCAGCCTGCGAGCAGGACGCCAGCGCGGCGTCCAACCTGCCAAGTCCGTCGTCGATCTCGGCGTCCGTCACCGTGAGCGGCGGCAGCACGCGCACCGCGCGCTCGCCGCCGCGGACCAAGAGCAGCCCCGCCTCGCGCGCGGCCGCGACCAGGGCCGCGGGCTCGAACGTGCCCGGGGCGAGATCGATCGCGCGCAACAGTCCCAACCCGCGCGCCTCGCGCACGGCGGCGTGCTTCGCCGCCAGCGCTTCGAGCCCGGCGCCCAGCTTCCGCGCCGCCCTGCGGACCCGTTCCAGGAACGCCGGACGCCTCACTTGTGCCAACGACCATCTGGCGGCGGCCGCGCAGAGAGGATTGCCTCCGAACGTGCAGCCGTGCATCCCCGGCGCCAGCGTCTTCGCCACGCCTTCGGTCATGAGCACGGCCGCGATCGGGAGCCCCGCGCCCAGCGCCTTGCTCATCACCGTGATGTCCGCACGCAGGTCGAAGTGCTCCTGCGCCAGCAACCGGCCGGTGCGGCCCATGCCGGTCTGCACCTCGTCCAGGATGAGCGCCGCACCCAGCGCCGTGGTGCGCGCGCGCAGGGCCTGCAGGAAGTCGCGCGTGCCCGGCACGGCGCCGCTCTCGCCCTGCACGCACTCCACCACCACCGCGCACACGTCGCGGTCGAGCACCCCGTTCAACGCCGCCACGTCGTTGTAGGGCGCGAAGCGCACGCCCGGGATCAGCGGCTCGAACGGCTCGCGATACGACGGGTTGTGCGTGGCCGAGAGCGCGAACCCGGTGCGACCGTGGAAGCCGCCCTCGAACGCCAGGATGCCGCGGCCGGGGAGGCCGAGCGCCTTGGCGCGCGCGCGCCCGAACTTGAGCGCGGCATCCAGGCCCTCGGTGCCCGAGTTGCAGAAGAACACGCGGTCGTAGCCCGTGGCCTCGGTGAGCTCGCGCGCGAGCGCGAGCGCCGGCGTGTTCGCGAACAGGTTCGAGCAGTGGCCCAGCCGCGCCAGCTGCGCGGCCAACGTCTCGGCGAGGCCGCGCGGCGCGTGGCCGAACGCGTTCACCGCGATCCCGCTCGTGAAGTCGACGTACTCCTTGCCGCCCGCGTCTTTTACATATGCACCTTCACCCTCGACCAGCTCGAGCCGGGGCAATGGATAGACCGGGGCGAAGAGCCCCAACTCGTCGTGCGCGAACGCGGGCGCCTCCCCGTCGGCGGTGTGCTTGGCGGGGCCGGCCGTGCCGAGCGCGGGTTGGGCGAGCATCGTGTCAGGCATGGCTCTCCTCGTGGGTGGCGTGCAGCGTGGTGGCGACGGCGGTGCCGTCGAGGATGGCGGTGAGTGTCGTGGGGCCCTGCCAGGCGGCGATGTGCACGCGCTCGACGCCGCCGGCGAGGGCGACGCCCGCGGCGCGCAGCTTGGGCCGCATGCCGCCGGTGACGTCGGGCCGCGCGAGCGTGGGCTCGAGCGCGTCGGCGGCGAGCATGCGCACGACCGCGCCGTCCAGGACCAGGCCCGGCGTGTCGGAGAGCAGGACAAGGTCGCCGGCCGGGAGCGCAGCCGCGATCGCCGCGGCGACGTCGTCGGCGTTCAAGTTGAGGAGCGCGCCGTGGCCGTCGTCGCCGAGCGACGCCAGCACCGGCACGCGCCCGGCGGCGAGCAGCGTCGCGAGCAGCGAGGCGTCCACCGCGGCCACCTCGCCCACTTCGCCGAGTACGCCCGCATTCGCATGCCGGCGCGCGCGCACGATGCCGCCGTCCAGCACCGAAAGACCCACGGCATCCACGCCGCGGGCGCGGAGTGCCGCGACGAGGCGCTTGTTCGCGAGGCCGGCGAGCACGGCCGCGGCGATCTCGAGCGTGGCGGCGTCGGTGACGCGCAGGCCGTCGGCGAAGTGCGGGGTGACGCCGGCGCGCTCGCACCAGGCGCTCACCTCGGCGCCGCCGCCGTGGACGACCAGCGTGGGCTTGCGGCCCGCGACGGCCTCCTGCAGCGCGGCCGCGCACGCGGCCATCGCGCCCGGGGCCTCCAGCGCGCGCCCGCCCAGCTTCACGAGCAGCGCGCGGCCCTCGCCGGCGGGAGTCTTACTCCCCAACTCGCTCACCAGGGGTTCCCGTGCACGGGCAGGCCCCAACCTTCGGGCCAGCCGAGCACGAGGTTCAGGTTCTGGATCGCCTGCCCGGCCGCGCCCTTCACCAGGTTGTCGATCGCCGAGGTGGCGAGCAGCGTCTTGCCGCCGTGCACCGTGGTCACCGCCACGTCGCAGCGGTTCGAGGCCTTGACGAGCCTCGTCTCCGGCCATTCGCCGGCGGGCAGCACGCGCACGAACGCTTCGCCTTCATAGCGCTCGGCGTACGCCTCGCGCGCGGCCTCGGGGCTCAGCGGTCGCGCCAACGGCGCGATGGCCGTCAGCAGGATGCCGCGCGACATCGGCGCCAACTGCGGCGCGAATGCCACCGGCACGTCGGCATGGGCGAGCCGGCCGAACACGCGCGCCATCTCCGGCACGTGCTGGTGCACCTCGCCCACCTTGTAGAAGCCGGCGCCGCCGTCCAACTCGGCGAACGACGTGCGCAGGCTCGGCGCCCGGCCCGCGCCCGAGACGCCCGAGAGCGCGGTCACCGTGACCGGGCCCGCGAGCCAGCCGGCCTCGAGCGCCGGCAGCAGCGACAGCGTGGCCGCGGTTGGGTAGCACCCCGGGTTGGCGATGCGCGTGGCGCCGGCGAGGGTGTCGCGGAACGCCTCGGGCAGGCCGTAGACGTAGCCCGCGCCGCCGTCGCGATAGTCGCTGGAGAGGTCCACGATCCGCAGCGGCTGCTTCGCCAGCTCCGGCTGCTCCGCCGCGAGCGCCTTCCACGCGCCGTGCGGCAGGCAGGTGACGAGCGTGTCGAATGCGCCCTCGGCAAGCAGCCCCGCGAGCGCGTCGGGCGCCACTGGCGTCGGCAACCGCATGACGCGCGCGTCGACGCCGGGCAGCAGCTCGCCGGCCGGCCGGCCCGCGTACTCGCGCGAGACTAGGCACCCGATCTCCAGGCCCGGGTGCGTGAGCGCCAGCCGCACGAACTCGTGCCCCGAGTAGCCCGAGGCGCCGAGCACGGCGACGCGCGCGACCTTGCCGGTGGCCGGGCCCTGCGTGCGCGGACTGGCGACGGTCTCCACCGCGGGGGTGGAAGCGACCGGCGCGGTCGCGGGCGGCGTGACTGCCGAGACGGGTGGGTTCACTTCGCTGCTCCATTGCGGCCCGAGAGTGCGTCGAGATGCTTGCGGAAGCGTTTCGCGGACACGTTGTCCTCCAGGATGCACAGCACCGTGTCGTCGCCGGCGACGGTGCCCATCAGGGCGTCGAAGCCGGTGAGGTCGATGGCGCGCGCCACCGCGCTCGCATGGCCGGGAGGCGTCTTCACCACGGCCAGGTTCTGGGCCACTCGCGTCTCGTTCACGAAGATCTTGAGATCCAGCAGCTGCCGGCTGCGGTCCAGCGCCTCGACCGCCGGCGACGGCAGCTCGTACCAGCTCGTGCCGTCGGCGCCGGGGCGCTTGGCCACGCCCAGGCTCCTCAAGTCGCGCGACAGCGTCGCCTGCGTCACGTCGATGCCGCCGCGCCCCAGCGCCTCGGCCAACTCCTCCTGGCTCGAGAAGCGGCGCCCCGAGAGCATCTGGGCGATCGTCGTGAGGCGGCGCGTGCGCGACATGGGCGTTCTCTGGGCTCCCAGCGGTGGATCGCTGCGTGTGAGTTCATCTTCGGCCCCGCCCGCCCGGCAGCGTGTCCGGGACGGGTGAATAAGTATGCGGGGGAGTGAATAAATACACCTTTGTCGCCGGCGCGCAAGCGGAATCCTGCGACGGGAGAAAGCGACGGGCCCGGCGGGGCGGCCGCCGGGCCCGGGAGTTAGTAAGCCGAGGGGATGGCCGAATCGAGCTACCGGATGACCGCCAGGCGCAAGCTTGCGGTGCGAACGCCCTGCGTGAGCCGCAGCCAGTGGAGACCGGGGGCGAGGTGCGCTTCCTTGAGGTCCACTTTGTGCGCACCCGGCGGGAGCCCCGTCACCTCACGCACGTGCTCGCGTCGCCCGGCCACGTCGAATACCTCGACGCTCACCGCTCCTGGCTCGGCCAGCGTGAACGCCACCTGTAGCTCGGCGCTGCGCGCTGGATTCGGTCGCGCCGGCAACAGCGCGAACCGGAACGGCTCCGGCAGCGTCGTCCACGCCTCCTCGGACGCCACTTCGCCGTCGGGCCGAACGAGGCGCCAACCGTAGCGCGCCCCCGGACGCACGTCTCGATCCAGGTACTCAGCGCGGCCGGCCGCGACCAGCGTCGGTGTCCCCACCTGCGCCCACGTTGAGCCAGGCTCCTCGCGTCGCTCGACTCGCAGCGTGATGCCCGCGAGCGATGCACCGCGCCAGACGAGCCGCACGCCGCCAGCGCCCGGTTCCGCCGACGCCTCAGCCAACTCGGTCCCCACCACGCCGTCAATCCCGTAGCGCTGCAGCATCACGCGCCGTAACACCGTGCCCGGCGCGGGACGGAGGAACGCCACGTAGCAGCCGCCCAAGTGATCCGTCTCCAGCCAACTCTCGTCGCTGCTATCCGTGACCTGATTCCCCGTCGGCAGCCAGCGCGGATCTTGTGCGCCGTTGGCGAGCAGGTGCTGGAGGTAGATCCCGCCCGCGTACTCCTCGTACTTTACGTAGACTCCGCCGCCTCCATCCAAGACCATCTGATAGCCCGAGAACAGCCCATCGAGCGTGCTCACCCGCTGCCCATTTACGGGCCAGCCGGGGTATAGCGAGCCGTCCGCTCTCACGCGCGTGACCACCTGCCTTGCCGTCACGACCACGGTCCCCGGGGGCGTGAACTCAGGTCGCCAGTCCTCCCAAGTGATGTACACACCGCCCGCGCCATCCGCGAGCACGCCCTTGCATTCCTGAAGACCGGCCGCATTGCACACGACCACGCCTTCCGCCGGCCAGCCCGGCCGCGGCGTTCCGTCCGGGCCCAGTCGAAGCAGGCGGATGTCTTCGTAATCGTTGTAATCGGGGTAGGGGAGCCCCGCACCCGCGCGCGCGTCCGACCATGCGAGATACACCCCACCGGCGCCGTCTTCGCACAACGCGCCGAACTCCTGGTAGCCGGGTGCCACAGCCACCGGCAACCCCGTCACCGGCCAGCCCGGCATCGGCTCGCCGTTCCGGTCCAACCGCAGCAAGAAGATGTCCCCATCGCCCGGGTCTGCCCCGTTCGTGCCCCGGTAGTAATGGAACATCGTGAATACGCCGCCCGCCCCGTCCGCAGTGAGACCGATGTCGAACAAGTAGCGGCGCTTGGCCACGACCTTCCCGGTCGGATCCCACTGCACCTGTGGCGCGCCCGGTCCGACGCTCACCCGTTGAACCACCAGTTCGTGTGACGAGTCAGAAACTCCGACGATCCCATGCATACTGGCCATGACCGCGGTGTCGGGCGCGGCCCAAACCATCCGATAGGGATACTCGTCGAATGGTCGAGCGGTGATCTGGTATCCGTGCCGCGGCCACGCGGGGTCGATTGTCACGTCAGGACGCACCTTGCTCAGGTAGGCGTCGTAGCGCGTAGTGCGGAGAGGGAATGCACGTCCATCGTTGATGCCAACCAAAAACGAACCGTCGGGACAGGCCAAGGCTGCGGCGGGCTGTTGCTCCTCGTCGGCCCGAGCGACCATTAGACCGGTGTCTGGCCATCCCGGTGCAAGCATCCCGGCGGCGGTGACGAGCTGGCAGTAGAGATCCCCAGGCGCGAAGGGGTCCCCGACGAGAAGGTCCTGACGTAGGTCCTGCCAATACACTAGGACCTTGCCACTGGGAGTGGAGACGAGTCGCGGATGAAACTGGTAGCTGTAGGGTGCCACCATGAGCCCGCCCGGCGGCCAACCGGCCTTCGCCGGCAAGGGAAACAGGCCAAGGAGCGCGGTGGCGAGCAGGGGGATGGTTGATCGCATCGGAACTCCGCGCCTATCGCGTGACCTGGCGTCGCTCCAATGTCACTGGATCACCGCCACCTTCATCCCGCGCACCTCGCCGGCGTGTGTCAGGCGGATCATGTACACGCCCGGCCGCAGCGCCTGGCGCTCGAGCAGCCGCGCCTGGTGGCGGCCGGCCGACTCGCCGCTCAGGTCGCGAAACGCCACGCGGCGCCCGGCGAGATCCAGCAGCTCGAGCGTGCCGCGCGCGCCGGAGACGGCGAGCGAGTAGGCCACGGTCAGGTCCTGCCGCGCCGGGTTCGGCTGGGCGCCGAGCAGCGCCAGCGTGGCGGGTCTGTCGCCGACGCCGACCTGGATCGGCTCCTGCACCTCGAAGTCCGCGTCGCTCGCGTCGTTGAACTGCACGGCGTGGCTCTCGACCACACGGAAACGCGCGTGCGTGGTCCATGGCGCGGTCACCGTGTAGCTGTAGCTGGTGCCGGTGAGCCCGCGCGCGAGCGTGCGCCAGTTGCCGCCGCTGTCGTCCGAGCGCTGGAGGTCCACGGTCATCACGTCGGCGCCCTTCGTCCAGCTGATCGTGCGCGTGGTGTCGCCCACCCAGACCTCGGCGCCGTTCGGCGACACGATCGCGAGCGCGTGCGAGAGCACGCTCGGGCAGCCCGCGAGCTGCCGCGTCACCGACTGCGAGGCGCGATTGCACGCCAGCAGGTCGGGGGCGCCGTCCTCGTTGAAGTCGCTCACCGCCACGGACGCGGGATTGTTGCCGCCGGTCGCGAACGTCTGCGGCGCCTCGAACGTGCCGTTCCCGAGGCCGAGCAGGATGCTCGTCGAGTTGCCGCTGTTGTTGCTCGCGACGGCGATGTCGGGCAGGCCGTCCTGGTTCCAGTCGGCGACGCTCGCGGCGTTGGGCCCCGTGCCGGCGGGCACGCTGATCCCCGCGGCGAACGTGCCGTCGGGCACGCCGCCGGAGCCGTTGCCGAGGTACACGGACAGGTTGTTCGAGCCGGTGTTGCACACCGCCAGGTCGGTGATGCCGTCGGCGTTGAAGTCGGCGGTCGCCATGTGGTTGGGCGTGGAGCTGGCAGAGTAGTTCGGGCCCAGCGTGAACGTGCCGTCGCCCTTGCCGGCGACGCCGTTGCCGTAGAGCAGGCGCACGCCGTTGCCGCTCACGGCCAGGTCGGTGATGCCGTCGGCGTTGAAATCGTAGGCGAGGATGCCGCGCGTGACGGCGGCGGTCGACACCGAGACCGGCGCCGCGAACGTGCCGCTCGGGATACCCACCGCGCCCTCGCCGAAAAGCAGCGCGACCGAGCTCCCGCCCCCCGCGACCGCCAGGTCCATGAGGCCGTCCTCGTTCAGGTCCGCGACCGCGATCCCGGTGGGCGCGAACCCGACCGCGTCGAGCAGGACCGCGGCGCCGAACGTGCCGTTGCCCACGCCGGCGGCACCCTGCCCGAGGTGCAGGTAGAGGGAATTGTCGTCCTGCGTGCCGACCACGGCATCGAGGATGCCGTCGCCATTCACGTCGGCGAGCGCGAGCGAGACCGGCCCGGGGCCCGTGGCCACGTTCGCCGGCGCGGCGAAGTTCCCGTTCCCGACGCCGGCCGCGCCCTGGCCGATCAACGTCACCAGGTTGCCGCCGTTCGTGGTCACGAGCGCCACGTCCTGGATGCCGTCCTCGTTCAGGTCTTCGGACGTCGCCGCGGTGGGGAACGAGCCCACGATCACCGGGCTCGCGGCGGCGAACGGGCAGGCGGTGGCCTTGATCTCGCCGCTGAACGATGACGAGTCCGCCGCGCGCAGCGCGCGCATGCGGAAGTAGTAGGTGCCCAGTCCCGGCGTGTCGAACGGCGACGACGGCGTCTGCCCGATGTACGGCGCGCCCAGGTCGAGCGGCAGCCGGCTGCGGTACACGCTGTAGCCCGTCACCCCCCCGGTCGGGCTCGCGGTCCACGACAGGCGCACGCCGGTGGAGATGTTCGTGGCGACCGGGTTGCGGGGCGGCGCGGGCGTGGGGAACTCCCCACAGTTGCTCATCACGCTGCGCATGCGCGGCACGCACACGGTGTGGAAGTCGAGCCGGATGCCATTCGCCACGCCCGAGAGCAGGTGGCAGTAGCTCATGATCGTGCCCTTGTCGGGCGGCACGTGCCGCGTGTACGAGGCGCACCCGCCCTCGGCGACCTCGCACGAGTCGAGCGTGCCGGCCGGGATGCGGCCCTCGTTCACCCACGCGCAGCTGTGCGTGTGCGGCGAGCCGAGGTTGTGGCCCAGCTCGTGCGCGATCACGGTCACGTCCCAGGTGCTCGTCACCGTGGGGTAGCTGTAGATCGCGTCGATCGCGCTCACGCCGTAGCCGTTGCTGCAGACGGCGTCCAGGAACGCGATCCCGCCGCCCAGCGGGCGGCCCGAGACGAGGTGCTGCAGGTGGCTCACGATGGAGCCGTTGTTCGCCAGCCAGTAGCCGCGAAACTCGTTCAGCTCCGTCTGGGTGGTGGTCGCGTTGTAGGGATCCGCGGCCGTGGTCCACAGGTTCAGGTAGACGAGCTTGAGCGTGGCCTCGATGTCGCGCTCGTCGATCAGGTTCACCGTGCCGAGCACGGTCATGATGTACGCCGTGGCCGCGGTGAGGTTGGCGCCGAACTTGACGCCGTAGATCTCGTAGTCGCAATCCACGGCCAGCTTGAACGTGAACCGCGCGGCGTTGAGGTTCGTGGCTTCGGGTGTGGCGAGCATGCGCTCGCCCGCCTCGGCGCGCATGGGCTTGAGACCGTACTCGACCTCGTTGTTGGCGTTGATGCCGCACTCGAACCGCGAGATCTCCTCGGCGAGCGAGCCCTCGGGCGCGAGCGCGTGCACGCCGATCGCGGCGGCATTGGGCCCCGCCATCTTCTGCACCGGCCCCAGCGTCAGCCGCTCGCCGTGCTGCTCGATCATCCCCAGCACGCCCGAGGCGCTCATCGAGACCACCGCCCAGCTCGTCTCGTCGCCCGCCACGTGGCCGCGGAACAGCGAGACATCGGGCGCGAACGCGTGGCGACCGGTGTCATCGGTGTACGTGGGACCGCTGCCGTCCGCGAACAGTGGATAGGGCTCGAGCTCCAGCTCCAGCGTGCCGCCGTCGGCGGCCGGGATCTCGAGCGCGCCACCGCCGGCGTCACGGAACGCGCGCACGGCGTCTTCATCCACCGCGAGCAGCGTGGCCGGCGCCGTGCTCCCCGCCGCCGCCCCGGTGCCGGGCGCCCCCGCGGCGGCGCCGGTGATGGCGAGCATCCGTGTCGTCGTGGCGTCGAGGCGGGAGAACGGCCGAGCGACCGGTGCCGGTCGTGCAGAGGAAATGGCGGTGCAGAGCGCGATCAGCAGCAGCGCCCCGAGGGCGCGGGTGAACGGCGAGGGCATGTGCGGTCTCGAGCGCGGGCTGTCGGTGGTGCCCTCCGCGCGCTCCGGGGACGGGGTACTCATGCCGGGGGCATGGGTACCAGGCGCCTGGCGGGCCTGATCGTGTTCGGGGGAAGTGTAAGGGAGCGGCGGGCCGTCGCACCACCGTTCACTGGGCGCGCGCCTTCGGGCCCGCGATTCGGCCGGCCAGCCGCCGCCGCGGGCCGGGCACTATCGTACGAGGTAGGCCCTCGCGGAGGCGTTGTGCCCGCCCTGGCGGAGCGTGAGGACGTAGAGGCCCTGGTTGAGGCCGCCGGGCACCGGGAGCGTGACCGTGTGCGGCCCCTTGCCGAGGCTCACGCGACGCCGCAGCACCTCGCGTCCGGTGATGTCGAACAGGATCAGGTCGGCCGGCTCGTCGGTGGCGAGCGAGAAATCGGCCACGAACGTGCCGCCCACGATCGGGTTCGGCCGCGGCGGCGACATGCGGAGCGGGAACGAGCTCGGGAAGAACACGCTCACCTGGCCGAAGAACACCTCCACGCCGTTCGTGAACCTGCCGAGCCGGTAGGTGTACGTGTGATCGCCGATCACGGTCGTGTCCGCGTACGTGAGCGCGCCGGCGGCGTCGAACTGCACCGCGTCCAGGTTCACGAACGGGCCGCTGTCGGTCGAGCGGTAGAGCCGCATCGAGAGCGTGTCGGGCGGGGTGACGAGCCACTCTAGCGTGACGCGGCCATCGGCCAGCCGCACGTTCTGCACCACCACCTGGGCGCCGTTCGGGATCAGCGGCGTGCGGGCCGCGAACACGTCTGGGTTGCCGCGGCGCGCGTCGGACCACACCGACCACACGTACGCGCTGGACGCGAACACCGTCATGTAGTCGCCCTGGTTGGGGACGATGTTCGTTCCCGCCGCCGACCAGTCGGAGAGCGTGTCGGTGAGCGCGCCGAGCGTGGTCCACGTGAGCCCGCCGTCGCCCGAGCGCGCCATGTACACGCTGGCCTCGCCGCCGTCCTTGGCCGGAGCGGCGTCGCGATAGTCGTACCACGTGGCATACAGGCCGCCATCCGGCGCCGCGACGACCTCGGGCGTGAACTGGTCGAACCCGGGCGCGTCCTCGTTCAGGCGAACCGGATCGCTCCACGTGAGCCCATCGTCCGAGTAGCCGACGAAGACGTCGCGCTGGTCGCGCCCGCGCTCGCTGCCCCGGTGCACGTTGCCAGTGCGGATGCGATAGGCGCCCAGGGGATTGTTGTTGTCGGCGACCTGGATGAAGTAGGTGCCGCTCGAGGGCGCCGTGAACAGCCAGCCCGAGGGGAGGCCCTGCGGCTGGCCCAACGATGGGTTCACGCTGCTGTCGAACGTGGAGAACGTGAGCGCGGTGACGCCGTCGCCGGCGATCATGCGCAGCGAGAACGCCTCCGGGTTCGAGATCGCGGTCGAGTCCGCGGCGATCACGACGTGCTGGCCCTGGGTGAGCGACACCGCGAAGTAGTCGACATCCGAACTGGTGTTCATCACGCCGCGCAGCGTCTGCCCGATCGCCGCCGGTGTGGCCGTGGCCGCGCTGCCGTTCGACTCCACCTCGGTCTTGTTGCCGGCCTGGCCGAGCGTGAACACCTCGTCCAGCCAGTTGATGGACTCGGCCCACGACAGGTAGACGCGCCCGCGATGGGGCCCGTGGCTGCGATCCACGGTGAGGCCGCTGAAGTCGATGCCGGTGGGCCGGTTGAACCCGGGCGCGCCGGTGCCGAAGTTGGTGAACAGCGATTCCGCCGTCACCGGGATGCCGAACGAGGCGCCGTGGTTGTCCGAGCGTCGGATCTTGTAGTAGTCGGCGAAGCCCTGGCCGATCAGCTCGTAGGCGACGTAGAGATGGCCGTCGCCGTCCACGACCGGGCGCGAGCCCTGCACGAACCCGTTCTCGGTCGGCGTGTCGAGCGAGACCTGCATCGGCGCGGTCCAGGTGACGGCGTTGCTGTCGGAGCTCTGGAACATGATGCGCGATAGGACGGCATCGATCGGCGGTGGTTCTTTATGGAACTGGGTGTAACTAAGATAGACACGCCCGCTCGAGGAGTCGGCGACCATCCACTCCTTGTCCGAGAGCTCGGAGAAGTCGAACGGGCCCTCGTGCATGATGACCGGGTTCCCCCACGCGATCGTGCTGCCGTCCCAGCGTCCCTTCACCACGGCGATGCCCGCGCGCCCGCCCTGCGCGTTGGAGAAGTCGCACAGCGCCGAGAAGTAGAACGCACCTGTCTTCTCGTTCACGGCGACGACCGGGTCGCTGAACCATTCGAAGCCGGACACGCCGGCAGGGTGCGGGAAGTTGCCGCGGTCGACCCAGGACACGCCGCCGTCCGACGACGTGGCCCAGCCCTGCTGGTCGCCGCCGGTCACGAAGCCCTGGCCGTCGTTCCAGGCCGCGACCAGGATGTCGCCGAACGCGGCGACGCTCGTCTCGCTCTGTCCCGAGGCCGGGCTGTCGCCGGCGCGATTGTTGACGATGGTGTTCGCCGGCGGCGTGAACGTCGTGGTGCCGAAGCGTCGGGGCAGGCGCTGGAGCGGGCCCGGTTCGATGTCGCGCGGCGTCGAGGCGTCGGGTTTCGCCGGACGCGCGTGCTGGCCCGCGCCCCGGGCGCGCTGCTTGCGCTTCCACTCGCGCAGCGCCCGCTTCGCGAACTCCTCGCGCGCCTCGCGTCCCTCCATCCCCTCGTTCGCGATCCGCCGCGCGTACGCGAGCTTCCACGGGTGCGTCGAGGCGCCAGGGGGCATCTCGATCCGCAGGGCGGGTTCGGCGGACGCGATCAGGGGGAGCACGCTCAGCGCGAGCACGAGCGCGATGCGCCGCGTGCCCGCGGGGTGCCGGTGGATCATCGGGGACTCACTCTCGGTGGGATGGGCGCCATACGGGGAGCGTCAAGGCTATCGGAACCGATGCGCGATGTCGCGCAAATGATGCCCGCCACAACTAATTGACCACGCCCCAGGGTGCGATCATGAGCGCCAGCAGCACCGCATAGAGCAGCAATTGCACCGCGTTCGCCATGCGCCAGCGCGTGAGCTCGCGGGTCCAGCCCGCGGGCTCCCCCTGGCCGCCGCGCGCCTGCGCGTCGGCGGCCGCGTGGGCGAGCGCTCCCAGGGCGCCCGTGGCGGGCATCTCCATCGCCAGCGTCACCACGAGCAGCACCGCCCACAGCGCGTCCACCACCATGAACAGCGGCGTGCGCGCCATGCGATAGCCCATCTGCATGGCGAACACGTTGCCGACGATGCCGACGACGAGCAGCGCCGGCAGCGCGACCAGGGCGCTGAGCCCGCGGTTCACGTTGAACAGCGTCGAGCGCACGGCCCAGTCCTTCGACCGCCGCGCCTGCAGCGTGTTCCAGTGAGCGGCGAACACCGCCGCGAACCATGCGAACGCGAACAGCACGTGCAGGTAGTGGAGAAACGTGACCATGGCGAGCTCCCCGGGCCGATCCCTGGCCGCGCGCGACGAGCCGACCCATGCTCCGCATGGGTACCCCGGTCGGGCTGCGCGCGGTGTGCGCGGCGGCAGTGTAGGCCGAACACGGCGCGAGGGTACACGGCGCCGCGCGGCGCCCGCTCAGCGGCCGCTGCCCAGCAGCACGAGCGTGCGCGTGACCGTCCGCTCGCCCTCGCGCAGGACCGCGAAGTACGTGCCCGGGCGCACGCGCGTGCCGTCGTCGGCGCGGCCGTCCCACGCCACCACCTGTTCGCCGGCGGCGAGCGGCCCGTCGAGCAGGTCGCGCACGCGCCGGCCCGCCACGTCGCAGATGGTGAGCCGCACGCGCGCGGGCATTCCGAGCGTGAACCTGAGTGACACATCAGAATGCGCCGGGGACGGCGAGGCGCGCAGGCCGCTCGTGCCCGTGCGCCCGTCCACGCCGGCGAGCGAGTTCGACACGCACGAGTCGGCGTTCGCATAGAGGATCGGCGTCCCGGGGAAGAGGAGCTTGCAGAGATCGCTGGTGTCGGCCGGGAAGTAGTTCCACGCCACGCAATCGACGCACGAAGCCGTGGTCACGAGACGCGGCCGCGTGCCGGCCGCGGTGCAGCCGACGCCGTCGGCGATGAACGTGACGCGCAGGTAGGTGTCCTTGAGCAGCGCCACGGGCCCCTCGAGCGGCATGGTGAAGTCGTACGTGCCGGGCGACGGCGCGGTGAGGAGCCAGGTGACGGGCCCGCGCATGATCCGCGGCGGGTCGGGCGGCGCGCACGCGGTGTCACCGAGCGTCGACACCACCGCCACCGCCACGGGCTGCGTGCACGCGACACGGAACTCGAGCTTCACGTGCACGGCCGACACCCACACGCCGGGCCTGCCCGCGCACGCGGCGCAATCGGACGGCTGCGCGCGCAGGAAGTACGCATCGTCGGGCGGCTGCAAGTAGTCGACCAGGTAGGCGACGGGACCGGTCGTGCCGACGGCGCACACGCTCTGCGTCGCGAGCGGCGTCCCGGTTGCCGTGATCGGCGCGATGCGGTCGGGCGTGAGCGGGGGTTTCTCGCGCGGCGTCGCACCGAGGGCCGGTGCGGTGATGAGCAGGAGGATCGGCAGAAGAACCAAGGACCACGCGCGCATGAAAACGCCTCCGGGCCGCGTCCCTGGTCTGCGCGGCCGACGTCATCCTCGACTTCGCGCCGAGGAGAATCAAGGGCCGAATCACCTGACGGCGCTTTTTCGCCCGGATTTGTGTTGAGGCGCCGGGAGGCCGGAGCGTAGCTTCCTTGCATGTCGTTCAGGATTCGGGGCGCTCGCCCGTTCAGGCGGGTCGCCGCACTGCTCGCTCTGGTGATCCTCGCGCCCTCGTGCGGGCGCGACGTGGGCTCGCTGCTGGGGCCGAACCAGCCGCCCGAGCTGGAAATCGTCGACGCGCGCGGCATGCGCGGCACCGGGGCCGGGGTGCGCGTGCGCTGGGAGGCGCGCGATCCCGAAGGCCGGCTGGCGCCGACGCACTGGCGGCTCGAGCCGTGGACCGCGCGCGGGGCCGGCACCGGTGAGGAGCACACCACCACGCTCGAGGAGTGCACCATCCCCGCGGATCGGCTGGCGAGCGCGCGCGCGGCAGGAACGACGGTCGAGCCGCAGCGGTTCACGCTGTGGGCGGTGGATGCCGCGGGCGCGCGCTCGGAGCCGGCGACGCTGGCGCTGTTCACGACCAACATCGCGCCGTATGTTCTGATCACGGCCCCACAGCCGAATGCGTTCCTCAGGGCCCAGGTGGCGCCCACCCTGTGCATCCAGTGGGTCGGCCAGGACCCCGACGGTGTATTCACGCAGAAGCCGGTTGAGTACAAGTTCGAGCTGCGGGACCTGGACGACCCGGCAAACTCCGTATTCCTCTCGAACCCGGACTCGCTGCGAAGCCTCGCGGTGGCGACGAACTGGGCCGGCTGGGACTCGACGGGGGCCGACACCGAGCACGTGACCTACACGAACCTCGTGCCCGGCAAGAGCTACCTGTTCACGGTCGTCGCGTTCGACGAGGGGGGTGCCTACACTGCCGTCTTCTCGCTGAGCAGCAACATGCTGACGTTCACGGTCGGCTACCCGAGCACCCTGGGACCGCGGATCTCGGTCGTGGGTCCGGCGTTCACGTACACCTATCAGTCCGGCGAATGGTCGCTCGATCCCGCGCTCGTGATCCACACCGAGGTGGCCGCGGGCGCTCCGGTCGGATTCCAGTGGAGCGCGATCCCACAAGTGGGGCAATCGGTCTCGGGCTATCGCTGGGTCCTGGACCCGGTGGACGTGCACGACGAGACGCCGCGCAGCGGCCCCGACGACGTCCGCCACTGGAGCGACGTCGGGCCGGGCACGTCCGCGTCGCTGGGGCCGTTCTCGCCCACCGGCTTCAAGCGCGAGGAACACACGCTCTATATCGAAGGGCGCAGCAACACCAGCACGTGTGGCCCGCCCGGCTCCGATCTCCCGAGCCTCGCGATCGTCCACTTCGTGGTGGTGAAGCCCACGTTCGACAAGGACCTGCTGATCGTGGACGACACCCGGCTCGAGCCGGACAAGTTCTCCGCAGGCTGCCCGGTGAACTACACGCAGAAATGGCCGAGCGCCGCCGAGCTGGACACGTTCCTCTACGCGCGCGGTGGCGTGCCGTGGCGCTGCACGAAGAACCCCACGTCGGGCGTGATCTCGACGCCGGGCGTCTTCGCCGGCTACGCGTTCGACACGCTCGGCACGAGATCCGTCGTCTCGGGCCCGATCTCGGGCGGCGTCCAGGCGCAGACGCTGCCGCTGTCGCTGCTCGCCAACTATCACCACGTGCTCTGGCTCACGGACGTCGCGTCGGCGACGTTGCAGAGTCCGGGGAACCCCAACGGGACCGCGATGCGCTACATCAGCAACCCGAGGATGGTGAACACGCTCAACGCCTACCTGCGCATGGGCGGCAAGCTGTGGCTCGCGGGCGGCGGCACGGCCACGGCTTCCCTCCTTCCGTACGACAAGACCAGCAACAACAGTGGCGGCATCACGCGGTTCACGAGCCTTCCGCCGTGGAACGAGATCATCCCCTCGCAGCTCGTGTGGGAGGGAGCCCACCTGCGCTCGGAGATCTCGGTGACGAACGCGCTCCAGGCCACGCGCGCGCTGGGTCGGTTCGAGCCCTCGCCCGGCGCCTACGGCGCGCTGCCGCTGGCGATGGAGTCGCGCACGGCCGGCACCGATCCGCTGCCGCCCACGCGCACGGTCCCGAGCCTGTTCTACTTCAACACCCGCCTGACCGAGTTCCTCACCCAGCCGAACGTCATCATCGAGGGCGGGGAGCCGGTGCTCGACTCCTTATATGTGGTGCAGGGGAGCACGGTCCCGATCGGCACCGGGAACGTGGCGATGACCGTGTACCACGGCGCGGACGGCGGCCAGTGCATCTGGACCGGTTTCGACTTCTGGAGCTTCCAGCGGAGCGAGTGCATCCAGTTCGTGGACGGCGTGCTCCAGGGCATCTGGGACTTGCCGCGCGCGCCGGTGGCACGCGGGCCGGCCGGTTCGCCCGCGCTGGCCGGTGAGGCGGCACCGCGACTGCAGGGACTCGCGCGCCCGACCCGCGCGCTCCGCCTCCATTACTAGTTGACGCGTACGCGGAAGCTCACGCTCCCGCTGCCGCCGGGCGCGAGCGAGCCCACGAGCGTCCACGACAGCGAGCCGGTGGCGCCTGCAGCCGGCTGCTGCGTGAGCGAGCACCCGGTGATGCCGGTGCCGGTCGCGGCACAGCTCGCCGAGTCGAACACCGTCCACGCCGGCGTGGCGTCGCGGATGACGATGTTGGAGATCGGCACCGTGCCCGGGTTGGAGTAGGTGATGGTGTAGACCAGGTAGCCACCGGGCGGCGCCGTGGCGCGGTCCACGCCCTTCGCGATCACGAGCCCGTTCGCGAACGTGATCGTGGTGACGTCGTCGAGCGCGTCCGCGCCGGCGAGCGCGGGCGAGGCGTTGGCGTAGGTGAAGGTTGCCGAGAGTGTCGCGGTCTCGAGCGAGCCCGTGACGGCGCCGAGCGGCGCCTGGTGCTTCGCGATCACGCACACGCTCTGGCCGCTCGAGATCGGCAGCGAGGCGGGCAGCGGCGGCTCGCCGGCATCCAGCACGCCGTCGCAGTCGAGGTCGCGCCACAGCGTGAGCCCCCAGCCCGAAACAGGCGGCACCGGCGTCTCCGCGGTCGAGAAGCTCACCGTGCCCTGCGACCCCGCGGTGAACGTGTGGCGATAGATCGCCGCGGTGCCGCCGGGCACGCCCTGCGCGCCGGGCGCCACCCACAGGTTCGGCGGCACGTCGCCGAATGCGACGCCGGTGTAGGCGATGCCCGCGGCCGCGGTGAACGTGAGCCGGTCGGCGGCGCGGTCGTAGTTGCCGAGCGTCGTGCCCGGCGTGGCGCCGGTCGAAAGCCAGCCGGCGTTGTTCGTGGCCTGGACGGCCGCGCTGCCGGCTCCTGCGAACGGCAGCCACAGCGTGAACGCGCCGGCTCCGTCGGTGAGCGTGGAGTCGCACGCGCCGCCCGGGCACGCAGCACTCGTGAGGCGCACGCGCCGCCCGCTCACGCCCGCCTCGCCGGCCGCGGGCACGCCATCGTTCGCGATGCCACCGGCGCCGCCGTCGTCTCGGAACACGAGGCCGTCCACGTGGCTCCCGTGCCAGAGGCCGAAGTCCTGGTTCGCGACGTCGGTGGCGTTGACGCTCGCAACGAGCGAGCCCGCGGGATGCTCGGTCCCGACCCAGCCCGCCGGCAGGCCGGCGATGACATCGTTGGGATCGCTCGAGTCGTCGAGCACGACGTTCCACGTGCCCGACGCCACGAACGTGAACGCATAGGCGCCGCTCGCGGCGGTGACCGGCGCCACCTGCACCGCGGCGCCCCCCGAGCCCACGAGCTTCGCCCACAGCGTAAGCCCGCTGCCGGTCTCGCCCGCGTCGCGCCGCGCGTCGTGGTCGGCGTCCACGTAGGCGGTGCCCGAGAGCGTGACGCCCGCGGTGACGCGCGCGACGCCCGAGAACTCCGACGTGCCCGTCGCGGCGAGCGTGCCCGTGGCCGTGAGCATCGTGCCCGCGGCGACACCGGCGGGGATCGCGAGCGTGAACCGGAACCGGTTCGTGTTGTCGCTGCCCTGGTCGAGGCCGTTGACCGGCTGCGCGTACGCGGTCACGCCGACGTCGAGATCGGCCGCCGAGCCCTCGGTGAGTGTGGCGACCCAGGTGCGGCCCTCGCCGAACCCGGAAGCATCGCCGTCGGCGACGTAGACCTCGATCGCCGTGCCCGGCCGCGCCCAGCCGCTGAGCGTGAACTGCCCGTTCGCGACGACCGCGCCCTCCAGCACCGGGAAGTTGACGAGCGCGTTCGCGCCGGCGTCGGCGTCGCCTGGGTCGTTTCGCGTCACGTACGGCGGCGTGCCGGTGAGCGCGTTGTCGCCCGCGGACTGGAGGTCGATGCCGACCTGCCCCGAGGCAGCACCGCCCGCGAGCGTGGTCACGGTGCCGTTCGACGCGAACGAGTTGCGCGTGAGCGTCCACGTGGCCGCGGTCGAGACGAGCTGCGCGCCCGCACCGTAGTTGGACTCGACGACGCAACGCGCGAGCGTGGCTGCGCTGCCGCCCAGCCGCGCGCCGGCCGTGGGCCCTGCCGCGCCCCTTCCATTCAGGCGTATCGAGATATTCGTGAGCGACACGCCGCTCGTCGCGGTCGCCGCATCGATCCCCGCGCCGTCACCGCCCTGGACCAGCGTGCGCGTCGCCGTGAGCGTGCCGCTCGCCGCGACGACGAGCTGGGCGAGCGCCGGGTTGCCGGCCGTGTTGCCGAGCAGCGTGCAGCCGTCGATCCTCCAGCCGTCCGCGGCGCTCGTGAGCGCCACGGCGCTCCCCGCGCCGAAGCCGATCAGGCAGTCGCGGAGCGTGCCCTGGTCGCCGCCCACCACGCGCACCTGGTCGGCGCGGGCGCGCAGCGCCGCGCCGGGGTCGGCGAACGACGTGGCGGTGGCGCCGAGCACGAGCCGGTCGAGGAGCGCGCGCAGCCCCGTGGCGCCGACGCGCACGAGCGCGCTGGCGTCGCTCGCCACCGCGGTGCCGAACGAGTTGAGCGCCAGGTTCGCGACCGCGAGGTCGGACGCCTGGAGGTCCAGGCCCAGGCCAACGCTCGCGCCCCCGCGCAGCTCCACCTCGGGGCCCGCGAGCACCGCGGTGGTGAGCCCGTCCACGCCCACGGTGGCGCCGCCCGCGAGCGTGGCGGGGTTCGTGTTGCCCACGTTTGCCGTCTGCGTCGCGCCGTCGATGCGCGTGAACGGCGCGGTGAGCGCCGGCAGCGCGCTCGCGAGCGTGATGCGCGCGACGCCGCCCGCGAGCAGGTTCGCGAGCCCGGCGCGCAGGCCCGGATGCGCGAGCCCGTCGCCGATCATGAACAGCGCGTTCTCGGTGCCGGGCGCGAAGCCGGCCTGGGCGATCGAGCTGTTCAAGAGCGTGTTCGCGTTGGCGATGAACTGCCGCAGGCTGCCCTGGCCGGCGTCGTTGACGTTGACGATGGTGTCGAAGTTGAAGCCGAAGTCGATGCCGCCGACCGGGGCGGTGCCGAGCGTCACCGGGCTCACCGACTGCGCCGTGGTCGTGGCCGTGGTGAGCGAGCCGAGCGACGCGTTGCTCGTGTTCGCCGCGGCATCCGCGAGCGCCGGCGTCTCGCCGCCGACGCGATCGACCACCGCCACGGCCACCCCCGACGTGGCGTCGGTGCGGAACGTCTGCACCGGCAGCAGCCCACCGATCGCACCCGGGCGCGTGGCCGTCACCGTGGCGTTCACCACGCGCACGGTGTAGAGCCCGGGCGCCCAACCGTCGAGCGCGTAGAGCCCCGCGGCGTCGGTCGTCACCGCGATCTTGAAGTTGCCCGACGCGTCATAGAGCTCCACGCGCGCGCCGGCCACGCCGGTGCCGCCCGCGGCGACGCGCGAGCGCCCGGCGCCGCCGCCGTAGTTGGCATCATCGAAGACCGTGCCGGTGATCGGCGACGACACCGTGACCACCGTCGTCAGCTGCTCGCCGGCCACGGTGCTGTCCCCGTCGCTCACGGCCGACTGCGGCAACCCGAGCTGCGCGCCGATGCAGGCGAGGGCCGCCCGGTTCGCGACCGCGGTGCCGGTGGGCGCCGGCGGCGTGACCTGCGCGCGGAACACGATCGAGGTGCTGGCGTTCACGTCCAGCCGGCCGCCGTTCGTGGCGTCGGCGCCGGTGCCGACGCGGCCCACGATCGAGCGCGAGGCGGCCACGTACTCCATCTGGTCGTCGCCGCCGGCGTCGGTCTTCGCGCCCGTGTTCGCGCCCGAGCCGACCCGCAGCGAGCCCGCGACGTACGTGAGCGTGCTGGCGAGCGTGTCGCGCAGCACGGTCTGGAGCGCCGCATCCGTGCCCACGTTGCGCGCGGACACCGTGTACTCGAGCACGTCGCCCGGCCGCACGCTGCCGCCGTTCAGGTCCGTCACGGTCTTCCGGAAGCTCGAGGCGTCGAACTTGGGCACGAAGATCTCGGTCTTGAATACGATGCCGCCGGCGTAGTAGCGGTCGCTGGCGCTCTGCAGCGTCACCGTGGCGCTGGTGCTCCCGTTCCCCAGGACGCCGTTCGCCGAGAGGATGTCGGCGTCGAAGCCGAGCTGGTTCACGTAGTCGGGGTTCTTCGCGGAGAACCGCGTGCCCTCGAGCGTGAGCGTGCTGTTGAACACGTTGTTCGGCGGGTTCAGCGCGTCGCTCAACGTGGTGCTGTTGAGGATCAGGTCCTCGCCCGTGTGGCCGACGTCGCCGTCGTAGGCGACGATGCCGACGCCCGCCTGCACCGTGCCGGTGGGGGGCGTGAGGAAGCCGCTCACCGACAGGTTCACGCTGTTGCCGGGCCCCGCGAACACGAAGCCGTCGGCCACGGTGAGGTTGCGCGGCAACGTGGTGTCGAGGTGGTAGACGACGACGATGCTCCAGCCGCCCCACACGTCGCTCGAGCCCGGCGCCGACTGCACATCGGCGACGCGGTAGGTTCCGTTCCCGGCGGCCTGCACCTGCGCGGTGACGTCGCGGAAGCCCTGGTAGGCCGAGCCGATCGCATCCAGCTGCTGCGCCGTGATCACGCTGTAGCCGCCGCCGGGGAGCGCCAGCTTCGCCGTGTTGCGGCTCGCGGACGCGGACCAGCCGCCCCAGTAGAGCCCTGCGAACAGGACCTGGGAGCCGCTCGGGAGCGACAGCGTGGCCGAGCTGGACGAGAACGTGGTCGCGTCGCCGTCCACGTCCACGTATTGCATGGTGAAGTTCTGGTTGTTGACGTTGCCGCCGCCGCCGCCCGCCTGGGCACTCGCGCATGCGCCGCCGGCGGAGCAGGTCATGATCGTGTTGCCGATCAGCGTCACGTCGCCCGTCGTCTGCACGTTGAAGCGCGGCGTGAACGTGCGGGCGACCTGCGCCCGCGCCGGAACGGCGATCGCGACCGAGAGGACGAGCGCAGCGAGCATCCGCCTCATGGCTGCCCCCCCGTGCGGCGGAACAGCGACTCGTCGAAGCGCGCGCGCAGCCGGAGGAAGCCGCCGGTGCGCGTCCACTCCTCGGCCGTGAGCTCGTCGTCGCGGTAGCCGAAGCGGTTGAAGCCGGCAGAGATCCACATGCCGCCGGGAAGCTGCCGGCCCACCTCGAGCCCCATGCCGTACTGCCGGTCGGCGAACGACGCCCCGGTGCGCACGCTGCCCGTCACCGAGACGTCCCAGTCCTGTCCGATGTCGCGCATCAACCGGCCGTGGAGCCATTGCGCGAGCCCGCGCGTGATGCCTGCCCCGCCCTGCTCGCGCGTGAGCTTGCCGGCCCAGGCGAGGCTCGCACTGGTGCCGGTCGCGATCCGGCCGGTGCCATTCAGCCCGACCACGTTCGCGATGTGGCGGCTCGAGAGTCCGGAGCCCCCGCCATCGAGTAGTCCCGGCGACCGGTCGTAGATGAAATCCCAGCGGCCGAGCGCGTCCCAGGTTCCGGCCGGACGCCCCGCGCCGCCGGGGTCGCGATACGCGAAGGCGACCTGGAAGCGTTCGTCCGCGTCACGAGTCCCGGCGCGGCGCGATCCGCCCGTCGTGAACTGGTGGCGCACGAGCCCGGTCCACGACGAGTCGAGCTTCACCGCGGCCGCCATGCTCTGGAGCACCTGGTCGGTCTCGCGGCTGGTGCGACCCTCGAGGCGCAGCGAGCCCTTCCACCGCGGGTCCTGCGCCCAGTCGAGGCTGCCGGAGAGCGCCGTGCTCGGGCCCTCGCGCGCCGGAGCGCCCGAGAGCGGGTTCACGCGCTCGAACGTGCCGCCGACGCGGATGCCGCTGCGAAGCCGCCACGCGTTGCGCAGCCCCACGGCCGCCTGAGCCTCGCGCCCCGCGAGCGCGTCGGCAAGCCGGTACTCGCTGAACACGTGCGCGTCACGCGCCAGGTCCGCATCCACGCCGGCCACGGTGGCGAGCCGCTGCTGGCGCTCGGAGAGCGCCCACGCGCCGGTGAGCGACGATGCCAGCTCGTGCCGCGCGTAGACGCGGCCGCGGGCGCTGAACCGATACTCGCCGCCGAGGGCCGCGAGCCGGCGCGATGCGATCTGCGTGTCCTGCTCGTACTCGCCATAGCCGCTCCATTCGGGATGGCTCGGCCATTGGCCGAGCAGCTTGAGGCGCACAGTGGCCTCGAGCGGCTCCTCCGGAAGGCTGGCGTTCGACTCGCCCGCCACCCGCATGCCCAGCTCGCCGCGCCACGCGGCATTGAGCGTGCGGTCAACGCTCACGAACACGCCGCCGCGCTTCGTGCCGCCCGCTGCGTCGGCGCTGTAGAGCGCCTCGCTCGTGAGCCGCGTGCGCTCGGCGAGCCGCGTCGAGAGCCGCCCGCCGGCCTCGGTGTGCCCGCCGGCGAGGCCGGCGCCGGGATTCGCGAAGCCCGCCGCCGCCGCCATCGCCCACGCCCGCGCCTGCGTGCGCGGATCGTCGTGACGCAGCTCCAGCCGCCCGGCATCGCCCGCGAGTCTTCCCGAGGAACCGCCGGAGGCGGGTCCAGTGCCGACAGCCCCCGCGAGCGTGTGCGTCACCGCCCACTCGCCGGCGAGCGTGGTGCGCGGGGCGAGGCGCGCGAGCGCGGAGGCGCCGCGCAGCTCGAACGGCTGCGCCGGGTCGTGGTCGTCCACGTACGTGCCGCCGAGCGTGAGGTTCGGCCCCACGCGCTGGCGCAGCTGCAGGCCGCTCACCCAGGCCGCGCCGGTGGCGTCCTCGATCTCGTACGTGACGCGCACGCTGACCGGGTTCAGCTCGGCGTCGAAGCTCGGCACCGGCGAGCGGAACACCAGCTCGCCGGAGAGCGGATCGAGCGCGTAGTCGGTGAAGCGCTGGCGCAGCTCGGCGGAGATCACCACGGCCGGCTGGTCGCGGTCGCGCACCAGCACCTCGACGCGCTCGCTGTTCTCCACCAGCGGCGCGCGCGCGAGCCGGTAGGGCCCCGAGACGCCGCGCCCCGGGAGCTCGTCGATGACCTGGTGCGAGCGGTCGCGGCTCGTGAACAGGCGGCCGCTCGTGCCGCTGCGCACGCCGCCCGGCGCCGCGTCGCCGTCCCACGAAACCACCGCGCCGGTGAGGCTGCGCGCGTAGTTGGCGAGGCTCAGGTCGGAGCCGCCGGTGATCAGGTCGCCGTAGAGCAGCGACGCATCGCGGCGCTCGAGCCGGCCGTAGAGCTTGCCCGTGGACTGGGCGTCGTAGCCGCGCACGCTGGCGTCGCCCTGCACGGGGTAGCCGCGATCGACCTGCAGGTCGCGGAACTGGCGCAGGTCGTCGGGGCGGTCGGAGTCGTAGCCGAGCGTCAGCTCCATGTCGCTGCGCACCCGGCCCTTCACGTACAGCGCCGCGCGGGCGCCCGCGGTCTTGCTGCCGTCCTGCGACTCGGAAAGAAATTCGCCGAGCGGTTGCTCGAAGCCCTCGCGGGGCGTGCGTCCGCTCGCCGGCGCCCGCACCGCGGCGACGCCCACGGCGCCCTCCACCGTGCCGACGACGAGCAGCGGGCGCAGCTCGGGGACGAACTCCATGTCGGCCACGGCGCGCATCGCGCCGCTCGTGGCCGTGAGCTCGGCGCGGCCGGGCGACGTCGGGCTCATCACCGGCACGCGTGCACGCCCGCCCTCCACGGCGAGCTGGAGCCCGGGGCTCGCGGGGTCCAGGTCCTCGAGCGGTACGTACCCGCGCGTGGCCTCGAGCGTCACCAGCGTGCGCGCGCCCACCGGCACGCCTGCCGAGTCCGTCACGGTGAGCGTGTACCAGCTCTCGCTGTGACCATCCGCCGGCACCGCGCCGGGCCCGGTGAGCCACAGCCGCGCCAGCGCGCCCGGCGCCACCACGCGCACCGCGACACGGCCCGGCGACTGCGGCGGCGCCAGCTCGAGCAGGTTCACGCCCGGATCGAGCGTGATCCCCACGTATTCCCACGCCTCGAGCTTCGCGGTACTCGCGCTGACGCGCCGGCCGATCCGCGACTCGGGCACCCGCTCGCCGTTGAGCCGCAGCCTGAGCGGGGTGCCGAGCGGGCCTTTCACACGCACGGTGAGCTGCGCGCTCGCGAGCGTGTCCATGTCGGCGAGGCCGATGAAGCCAAGCTCGGGATCGAGCGTTGAGAGCAGCTGCTCGATCGACGACGACGGCGCCACGCCCGGGAGCGGGGGCCGCGGAACGGCCGGCGCGGCCGGCGAGGGCAGCACGTTCGACTCCATGTCCGCGAGCGGTACCGGCGAGATGCCGGTGTCTGGCGCGGCCGCAGCCGGTGCGCGTCCGGCGGGCGGCGCCGTCGGAGCCTGCGGCGCACGGCGCGGCGGACCCGCGCCGGTCTCGCGCTCGCCGGTGATGATCGCCGCGGACGGCAACGAGCGCGCATCGCCGGGGAGCGCGCGCTGCTCGGGTCGCTGGATGCTGTACGCCACCACGCGCGCGCGCTCGTCGCGCCCGCCGGCGGCGAGCACGCGGTCCATCACCTCGCCCGCGGCCGCGGTGTCGGCGATGATCAGGAAGTCGGCGCGCGCGAGGTCGCCGCGCGTGAGGTCGACGAAGCGCAGGCCGGGGGTGCCCTGGTCGCGATGGTCCACCGAGACCGGGAACGCGCCCTGCGGTAACGTGGTGCGGTCGAGTTTCAACGCGTGCGTGCGCGGCGTGACCGCGGTGAAGCTGAACCGGCCTTGCGCATCGGACACAGCCCACGTGCCGTCGTCGAGGTAGAGCCGCACGCCGGGAAGACCCACGGTCGGGCCGTCGGCTGGAACCTCGGGTGGGGGCGCCGCCGACGGAATCAGGGGCGAGAACCTGAGGCTCACCGAGCCCACGATGCCGCCCACGTCGGCGAACAAGTCGCCGCGCACGCGCGTGGTCGCGGGCGCCGCGTTGGACGCCGTCTCGGCACCCGAGACGCCGCAACCGGCGGGCCCGCAGGGCCCGCCGGATCCAGACGTCGTGCCGAACGCCTGCGCCACGGCCCGCGCCTCGCCCGCGGGCGCGCCGGACTGGACGCGGGTGGCGAAGCGCAGCTCCAGGCTCTCGCGCGGGCCCAGCCCGCGGAGCGAGAACGCGGGCGCGGAGCCGCCGGAGCCCGCGGAATCGGCGATCGCACCCGCCGTGGAGCGCGCCGAGCCGCGCACGTAGGCAAGGCCGAACGGGAGCTGCTCCGTGATCCGCACCGCTGCGAGCGCGACGTCCGAGCGGTTCGCCACGCGGATCGTCCACTCGAGCACGTCGCCCCACTCGACCTCGGGGCGCGAAGCGGCCTGCTCCGCGAACAGCGCAATCGCGCCCACCTCGTCCACCCGCAGCGTGTCGGTGACGAGCGCGGTCGCGCCCTGCGCGAGCCCGGTCGCCGACAGGCGCACGAACGCCAGCGATCCCATCGGTGCCGAGGCCGCTACGCCGAGCGTGAACAGCACGTCGGCGGAGTCGCCTGCGGCGAGCGTCAGCACGCCGCCGTTCGCGATCGGCGTGTCGCCCACCCCGGCGCGGCCGTCGCGGTCGCGGTCGTGCAGCAGCGCGAAGCTCGTGGCGTCGAAGCCGTCGAGCGGGAGGTTGCCGGCGTCGAGGCGGATGTCGCTCGAGCCGTTGCCGCGGTTCACGAGCCGGTGGGCCAGCGTCACGCTGCCGCCCGGCCCCGCGATACCGCCGCGGTCCGGGTAGAGCGCCAGCGTCTCGGCGGCCTGGACCACGGCGCGCACGCTGTTGCTCGGCTGCGTGAGCCCGCCGCCGCCGGCTGCGAACGTCACCGTGCCGGAGGCGGTGTTGTCGATCAGCGTGCCCGCGGGCGGCGCCGCATGCGCGGGGGCGGCGAGCAGTCCGGCGAGCAGCGCGAGCGCTGAAAGACACGCGCGCGCGCGCGCGTATATAAAAACGCGCGAGGCTCGGCTCGGACGGGTACGCCCAGGGAACACGCGGAAGACCCCGATGCCCCGTTCGCGCCGGCGGCGTCGGGGAAGCCGCGCACCGCGCTCATGGGGCCGATGTGGGGACCCTGGGCGTGAGGGTCCCGGGCGGACGTCGAAGGCCTCCCGGGCCGTTCGGCCCGGGAGGCTCCGGCGCACGGATGTTCAGATCACGGGTAGTCGATGCGCACGCTGAACCGGATCGTCGCCGACGCACCGGGCAGCAGCGTGCCCAGGTTCGCGGTGATCGCTCCGGTCGCGCCGTCCCCCGGCACCACGATGGTGCCCTGGGACGTGAACGCGAGCGCCGAGTTGGACGACGTGGTGTTCGCCGGCGTCGCGTCGTTGATCACGACCGAGTTCACTGGCGTCGTGCCGGTGTTCGTGACCGTGATCTCGTAGCGGATGCAGGCGTTCGGCACCGCGCCGGTCGTGAGGTTGAGCGTCGTGAACGCGCCGTCCTCCGTGCCGTCGCAGGCCGCATCCAGCGCCTGGGCTTTCACGATCGTGACCTGGCTGTTGATCACGGTGGTCGCGTCCTGCGCCAGCGCCGGCGGCGGCACCGGCGTGCCGTAGCCCACGTTCACCGTGGTCGCCGTGAGGTCCGTGGTGTTGAGCGTGCCGAGCGGCGAGCCGACCGGCGCGAACACCTGCACGAACACGCGCAGCGTGGCGCCGGGGGCGAGGCCGCCGAGGCTCGTGAGCGTCGATAGCGGCTGGTCGCCGGCGTCGAACGTGCCGCTGTTGTTCGTGTCCCAGTAGATCGCCGAGTTCCACGACGGCTGGTTGTCCGCCGAGGCCAGCGTCACCGTGCTCCCGACGCCGTCACCCTCGAGGACGGTGCCGTTGTTGGCCAGCGTGTGCGTGTAGACCACGAAGCCGCCGGGCAGCACCTGCGCCGTGTTGTTCGGCGTGAGCGAGAGGTCCCGCAGCACGTTGACCCCGACCTGGTCGTGGATCACGTCCTCGGCCGTGGTCACGGGCGAGTGCGCGCGGAAATAGAGCTCGACGTTGCCGCTGCCGTTGCCCGCGGGCACGTCGACGTCGGCGTAGACGAGCATGTTGGCGCCGCCGGCGATCGGGCCCGTGCTGGTGATCACGGCGTTCGCGCCGTTTCGGAACGTCACCGTCCAGCCGGCCGGCAGCGTGATCGGGGCGAGCGTGCTCACCGTGCTCGCCGCGAGGTCGTAGGCGTCGGCCTGCGTGCTGGTGTTGTTGACGTACAGCGTGAAGCGCGCGGTGTTGCCGGGGATCACCGTCTGCCGGTTCACGAACGCGACTTCAGGACCGGGGCCCGTTCCGGGCGCGCCCGGGAGCGGAGCGTTGTTCGTGACGTCGACGCTGTTCGCGCTGATCGTCGTCAGCACGTCGGTGGCCGTGGCCGTGCTCGCCGGGTTCGTCGCCGACGTGGCGGTTTTCTGCACCTGGTACGGACCGCCGGTGGCGGAAGCCGGCAGCGTGACCTTGAGGATCACGAGGTAGCTGGCGCCGGGACCGAGCGGACCCACGTCGGGCATGAGGTTGCCGTTCGAGTCCGTGAGCGGCGTCACCCCGTCGCTCTGGAACAGCTGCACGATCGAGCCGGCGGGGAACGAGTTGCCGCCGGTGCTGATGTCGAACACGTCGTTGCCGTTGCCGGTGTTCGTGAGCGTGTTCGTGAACGACACGACCGCGCCCTGCTGCGCGCTCGGCACGGTCTGGCCGGCGAACGTGACCGACGTCGTCTGGTTCACCGTGAACGGCGCCGTGTTCGTGAACAGCGGGCCGACGTTGACGGCGCCGTCGAAGTAGGCGAAGCGCGCCGTGTTCCCGATGACCTGGGGAGCGAGCCCGCCGTTGACGCTGACGTCGAACGTGACGCTCCCGCTCTGCCCGGAAGGCACCTGGTTCACGATCGCGGTCACCGCGCCCGGCGTGGCGACGTTGAAGTCCCAGCGGATGGTGTTCGCGCCGGCGCCGTGCGTGTCGGACGAGTCGGCGTCCGAGAGCGCGGTGGCACCAGTGGTGCTCCAGCGGGCGCTGCCCGCCACGTACGTCATGCCCGCGGGGACCAGGTCGGTGAGCCGCACGCTGCCCGCGGTGGCGTTGCCCGAGTTCGTGTACGTCAGGGTGTACGTGTACGGGCCGCTCGGCGAGGCGCCGCTCGGCGCGTTGATCGACTTGGTGACGTTGATCACCGCGTTCGAGGTCACCGTGACCTGGTCGGTGTTGACCGCCGACTGGCCGCCGTCGAACACGCTCACCGCGTTGACGAGGATCGTCGAGGCGTCGCCCGCGAGCCGCGTGCCGGGCACCGAGCCCACGGCCACGAAGCGGTAGCTGGCGCCGGCGGCGAGCGGGCCGCTGGTGGTGACCGGCGTGAAGTTGTCGGGGACGCCGTTGCCGTCGGCGTCGACGTAGAGCACGAGGCCGGTGAGGTCGAAGTCGTCGCCGCCGATGTTCGCGGCACTCAGCGTGAACGAGTCGGTGCCGTTGCCGTTGTTCGTGACCACGTGCGGGAACGCGGCCTGGCCGCCGGGCGCCGCGACGCGGGTGCCGCTCGCGGTGAGCGTGAGCCCCGCGACCTGCTGCACGACGGTGGTCACCGGGTTCGACGACACCGTGTAGCTGTTGGCGGCGGCGTCCGTATACGTGGCCGTGGCCTGGTTGCCGATCGTTGTCCCGGCGGGCGGGGCGGCGATCGCCACGGCGCCGAGGCCGGCGCACGCGGCGACCGCGAGCGCGGCGAGCGTGAGGCCGACCGGCGACGTGACCCTGCGGCGGATCGTGCCGGCGATCTGCGATGCGTTCATGGGGAGGCTCCGGGGAATGTGTCGACCCGTCTCGCGACGGGCGGTGTCGGTCCTGGCGAGGTCGGGAAGACGGAGCTAGTGCGAGTTCTCGGCGACGGGCGTGGGCTCGACGCGGACGCGCGCGCTCACCGTGCGCTGGTCGCGCGACGGCAGTGCGCCCAGCGGCCAGCGCAGCGCGCGGTACTCGGCGACGGGCACCTCCTGCACGACCGTGCGTCCGTCGGGCGTCTTCACCGTCCGCTTGAGCGGCACCGGCGCGAACGTGCGGCCGTCGAGGCTCGCCTCGACGCGCCGCGGCAGCGCCGAGCCGGCCACGTACTGCGTGCCGCGCGGGATCGGCAGCGTCGCCATGAGGCCCTTGGCCTCGCTCGCGCCGTCGTTGCGGTAGCGCGCGCGGTACTCGATCAGCTCACCGGGCTTCGCCTCGTCGGCGGGGACGAGCACTTCCTTGCCCTGCGCCTTCGTGACGCGGTTCGCGGTGAGCTCCACGGCGACGGAGCCGGCCGCCGGCTGACCCGTGCTTCGCACGGGTACCCCGGGTGGGGCCGCGTGCGCGGGCCGGGTCACGGCGCCAGGCGCTGCCGCGAGCGCGATCACGAGCATGAGACGGACGAAACGGTGCATCGCCAGACCTCCCTGTCGGTCCGCATGGGGCGGACGTATGAGCGCATCGCGGCGCGAGCAGCGCACCGGGGTACCCGTGTGCGGCACGGGTTGTGCGGTGCGTCACGGCCGGGCGGGTTCCGTCCATGGAAGGAGGCGACGGCGAGAAGCGTTCGATCCCGGCACGGCACGACGTGACCGCGCCCGGGAAGGCGGAGCCTGCCGAGGTTCGTATCGGCAACCGCCCGCGCGCGCTTGAGGCGCGCGCGGCGGGCTCAGGCCGCGCGCTGCCGGCGGTACACGCGCAGCGTGCACTCCACCGGCCCGAGCCGGACCTGCTCCGAGGTGCTCTCCGAGTCGCCGCCGGAACGGATCGGGTTCGCCACGAACATCGGCAGCCCGAGGTGGAGCTGGCCGTC
>Ga0070688_100000227_pt1 | contig 29611 bp, 18 predicted proteins | sample KBSS13HmetaG_FD_64679 | JGI IMG/M metagenome (GOLD analysis project Ga0070688, IMG submission 64679) | Switchgrass rhizosphere microbial communities from Kellogg Biological Station, Michigan, USA - KBS S1-3H metaG | ecosystem: Host-associated > Plants > Roots > Rhizosphere ...
GGCGCAGACGTTGACGTTCTCGCTGGTCGGAGCGCCCAGCGGCGCGACGATCGGCGGCACGACCGGCGTGTTCTCGTGGACGCCGAGCGAGGCCCAGGGCCCGGGCAGCTACCCGTTCACGGTGCGCGTCAGCGATGGCGTGGCGAACACGGACGCTGCGATCACGCTCACCGTGACCGAGGTGAACGCGGCGCCGGCGATCGCGAACGTGCCCGCGAGCGCGTCGATCCCCGAGCTTGCCGCCTACACGTTCACGGCGACGGCGACGGATTCCGACGTCCCGGCGCAGACGCTCACATTCTCGCTCGTCGGAGCGCCCAGCGGAGCGACGATCGACGGCACGACGGGCGCGTTCTCGTGGACGCCGAGCGAAGCCCAGGGCCCGGGGGCCTATCCGTTCACGGTGCGCGTGAGCGACGGCGTCACGAACGGCGATGCCGCGATCACGCTGAACGTGACCGAGGTGAACGCGGCGCCGATCCTGAGCGGCGTCCCCGCTTCGGCGAGTGTCGTGGAACTCACGGCGCTCACGTTCACCGCCAGCGCCACCGACAGCGACATCCCGGCGCAGTCCCTGGGCTTCTCGCTCAGCGGCGCTCCGGCCGGGGCCAGCATCAACGCCTCGACCGGCGCATTCAGCTGGACGCCCACGGATGCCCAGGGTCCTGGCGTCTACACGTTCTCCGTGGCGGTGAGCGACGGGGTCACGAGCACGTCCTCCTCGATCACGGTGACGGTCACCGAGTCGAACGTGGCGCCGGTGCTCTCGGACGTTCCGGCAAGTGCCACGATCCCCGAGCTGGCGCCCTACACGTTCACGGCGACCGCCACGGACAGTGACGTGCCGGCCCAGACGCTGACGTTCTCGCTGGTCGGCGCGCCGACGGGCGCCACGATCAACGGCAGCACGGGCGCGTTCTCGTGGACGCCGACCGAAACCCAGGGCCCCGGCAGCTATCCGTTCACGGTGCGCGTGAGCGACGGCGTGGCGAACACGGACGCGGCGATCACGCTCACCGTGACCGAGGTGAACGCGGCGCCTGCGATCGCGAACGTGCCCGCGAGCGCGACGATCCCCGAGCTGGCGCCCTACACGTTCACGGCGACGGCGACGGATTCCGACGTCCCGGCGCAGACGCTCACGTTCTCGCTCGTGGGAGCCCCCACGGGTGCGACGATCGACGGCACGACGGGCGCGTTCAGCTGGACGCCCACGGAGGCCCAGGGCCCCGGCAGTTATCCGTTCACCGTGCGCGTGGGTGACGGCGTCACCCACACCGATGCCGCGATCACGCTGAACGTGACCGAGGTGAACGTGGCGCCCGCGATCGCGAACGTGCCCGCGAGCGCGACGATCCCCGAGCTCTCGCCGTACACGTTCACGGCCACCGCCACGGACAGCGACCTGCCCGCGCAGACGCTGACGTTCTCGCTGGTCGGCGCCCCGGCGGGTGCGACGATCGACGGCAGCACGGGTGCGTTCTCGTGGACACCGACCGAGGCGCAGGGCCCGGGCAACTATCCATTCGCGGTCCGAGTCAGCGATGGCACCGCGAACACGGACGCCGCGATCACGCTCACCGTCACCGACGTGAACGCGGCGCCGGCGATCGCGAACGTGCCGTCGAGTGCCACGATCCCCGAGCTCTCGCCCTACACGTTCACCGCGACCGCGACCGACAGCGACGTCCCGGCGCAGACGTTGACGTTCTCGCTGGTCGGTGCCCCCACGGGCGCCACGATCGGCGGGACCTCGGGCGCGTTCTCGTGGACGCCGACCGAGGCGCAGGGCCCGGGCAGCTATCCGTTCACGGTGCGCGTGAGCGATGGCACCGCGAACACCGACGCGGCGATCACGCTCACCGTGACCGAGGTGAACACGGCGCCGGTGCTCTCGGGCGTGCCGTCGAGCGCCACGATCCCGGCGCAGGTCGCCTACTCGTTCACCGCGTCGGCCACGGACGCCGACCTGCCCGCGCAGACGCTCACGTTCTCGCTCACCGGCGCGCCGTCCGGCGCGTCGATCTCGCCGAGCACGGGCGTGTTCTCGTGGACGCCGTCCGCGGCGCAGGGGCCGGGGACCTATCCGTTCAGCGTCGGCGTGAACGACGGCTTCACCACGACGTCGTCCGCGATCACGCTCACCGTGCTCGCGCCGGTCACCGCGCTCACCGACCTCGCCGCCACCCAGCTCAGGACCGGCAACGACGTCGACGGGACCACGAAGATCCAGCTCGGCTGGACCGCGCCACCGAGCGGCCAGACGGTCGAGGTGTTCCGCGCCGCCTACGGCGGTTATCCGCGTTACGACGATGCCGGCGGCGCGGTGCCGGCCACGCCGTCGTACCCGCCGGGTGCGCCCTGGGTGCTGACGTCGGTCACGACGCCGGGCACCACCGACGAGCCCCCGACGCGCGGCTACTACTACTACGTCGCGTTCGTGCACGGCTCGGGCTCGATCGTCTCGGCCGCGTCGAACAAGACCACGGGCACGCTCAACTACCACCTGGGCGATGTCTCCAACGGCGTCTCGGCGGGGACGGGCGACAACAAGGTCAACATCCTCGACATCTCGCTGCTCGGCGCGCACTACGGCCTGACCGGGGCGGGGACCTCGGCGTTCGCGTACCTCGACGTCGGGCCCACGTCGGATCACTCGGTGAACGGCCTGCCGACGACGGACGGCGCGATCGGGTTCGAGGACCTGGTGATGTTCGGGCTCAACTTCGGCACCGTCTCTTCACCGGCCGGCCCGGCGCTCGCGGGCAGCTCGACGCCGGTGCTGGCGAACGCCGTGGCGCTGGTGTCCTCGTCGGGCGTCGCGCTCGGCGACACGATCCAGGTGCCGATCCGGCTCAGCAACGTGGGTACGGTGCGGGCCATCTCCGTGCGGCTGGCGTGGGACGCCGCAAGGGTCCGGCCGCTCGGCATGGTCCCTGGCGACATGTTGACGATGCCCAGTGGCGTCGCGTTCTCGCCCCAGCCGGGCATGGTGGACGCCGCGTTCCTCGACGCGAGCGGGGCGAACGTCGATGGCGTCCTCGCCCGCGTCAGCTTCGCGACGATCGCGCCCGGCGACCCCGGGATCCGCATCGATGCGGTGGATGCGCGCGACGCCGAGAACAAGACGGTCACCGTCCCGGTCGTCGCGAGCGCCCCGCTCGTCGTGCTCCCGGTCGCGACCACGATGGCCCTGGCGGCGCCGAACCCGTTCCAGCGCGCCACGACGCTGGCGTTCGACCTGTCGCAGCCGAGCCGGGTCCAGCTTGCGATCTTCTCGGTGGACGGCCGCCTCGTGCGCACGCTCGTGGACGGCGTTCGCGAGGCCGGCCAATACCGTCCGGAGTGGGATGGCCGCGATGCGCACGGGTCGCACGCCGCTCCCGGCGTCTACTACGTGCGCTTCGTGGCCGGTCCCAAGCGGTTCACGCGCCAGGTGGTGCTCCTGCAATGAGGCGATCGATCGAGACAGCCATGAGACACGCACGCTTCGCAGTGCTGGCCCTGGTCGGCCTGCTCGCTTTCGCCGTGACGCCCGCGTTCGCGGCCAACATCACGAGCATCGCCACCGGCAACTGGAGCGCCGGCTCGACGTGGTCCGGCGGCGTCATGCCCACGTCCGCGGACAACGTGACGATCGCGAACGGCCACACCGTGACGATCGACGTCACCGCGGCAGCCTGCCTGAGCCTGACCGTGGGCCAGGGGGTCTCCGGCATCCTCCAGTACTCGACCACGACCGCGCGCACGCTCACCGTGGGCGGCGACGTCACGATCGCGGCCGGCGGCACGTTCCAGTCGGCCACCTCCGGCACCGTCCCCAACCACGTGCTGTCCGTGGGCGGGAACCTCACCAACAACGGCACCCTCGACTTCAGCACCAGTGCCAACAGCGCGGCGGCCGGTATCGTCTTCACCGGTGCGGCCAGCAACACGTTCTCGGGCACCGGCGGCACCACCGACATCCGCACGCTGACGATCAACAAGGGCACGTCGTCGGCCAACGTGCTCGAGATCTCCACCAGCAGTTTCACGGTGCAGGGCACGACCACCGACGGCGCGACGTCGGCGTTCCTCACGCTCACGAACGGCACGCTCAAGATCTCGGGCACGTTCACGGGCACGCACCGCCTGTTCACCACGGCGGCGTACACCATCCCGGCCACGGGCGGGATCTGGCTCAACAACCCCAACTTCACGGTCGCGGCCCAGAACGGCTCGCCGACGAACAATGGCCTGCTCCGCGTGAGCCAGGGCACGTACAACGTCGGCACCGCGTCGGGTAACTCCATCGGCGCCGGGGCGGGGGCTTCGTTCACGATCGAGGGCGGCGCGCTGAACGTGGCGGGCCGGCTGCAGACCACGAACGCGGTGACGTACGCGCAGAGTGGCGGCACCGTGACGACCGGGACGATCACGTTCACCAGCAACGGCCTCGGCTCGTTCGACCTCAGCTCCGCCTCCAACAACTTCACCATGAGCGGCGGGACGATCGTCCTGGGACAGGCGAACACCAACAACAGCAAGGTCGACTACCGTGTCGCAGCCGGCACCAGCTCGATCACGGGCGGCACGCTCCAGATCGGCAACAGCGCCACGGCCACGACCTTCACGTTCAACATCGCCGGCCTGATGCCGAACCTGGTCGTGGACAACACCACGAACGCCAAGACGGCGACGATCTTCGCTGCTTCGCCGGCCAGTTCTGCGCTCGACGTCACCGTGAACAACAACGCTTCGCTCCTCCAGAACGCGTTCCCGCTCACGGCCGCGAACGTGACCATCGGGACCGGGGCCACGCTCAACCTGAACGGGACGACGCTCACCACGGGCGGCACGGGCTTCACGAACAACGGCACGCTCACCGGCACCACCGCCGGCAGCACGCTCACGTTCCTCAACGCCTCGGCGGCGCAGACGTACTCCGGCACGGGCACGGTCACGAGCCCGCTGGATGGGCTCACCGTGGACACCCCGTCCGGGCTCACGATCGGCAGCACCGGCAACATCGTCACGCTCAACGCGCGGCTCTCGCGCGGCACCGTGACCAACAGCAACAAGATCACGCTCGGGACCGGCGCCGCGAGCGCGGTGCAGACCGTGCTCGGCAAGAGCGGCCTCGTGACGGCCGGCGGCGCGTACGACACGTCGCCCACGTTCAACCTCGGGACGGGCGCCTACACCGTGAGCTACCAGGCCGAGGGCGGGGCGCGCACGACCGGGTTCGAGATCCCGGGGACGCGCAGCGTCACGAACGCCATCGTCAACAACGCGAACGGCGTCTCGCTCGCGGGCGGCAACCTCACCGTGACCGGAACGCTCACGCTGACGAGCGGCAACGTCGCCACCGGCGCGAGCACGCTGGCGATCGGGGCCTCGGGCACGGTGTCGCGGACCAGCGGCCACATTGTCGGCAACCTGCAGAAGAACGTGGCGACCGGCTCCAACGTCTCGCGCACGTTCGAGATCGGCACCGGGGGCGACTACACCCCGATCACCACGCTGTTCGCGAGCGTCAGCGGGGCGGGCAACCTCACCGCCACCACCGCCGCGGGCGACCACCCGAGCCTGGGCACGTCCGGGCTGAACACCAGCAAGTCGGTCAACCGCTACTGGACCGCGACCAACAGCGGCGTGGTGTTCACGACCTACACCGCGACGCTCAACTTCGTGGCCGCGGACATCGATCCCGGTTCGAGCACGGCCGCATTCTCTGTGCGCAAGCTCGACAGCGGTGTGTGGTCCGCGCCCGCGGTGGGCACGCGCACCGCGACCAGCACGCAGGCCACCGGGCTCACGTCGTTCAGCGACTTCGCCGTGGGCGAGAACGCCGCCTCGCACACGATCACGGCGAGCGCGGGCGCGAACGGGACGATCACGCCGTCCGGAGCGGTGGCGGTGACGCACGGCGCGAACCAGTCGTTCACGATGACCCCGGCCGCCTGCTACCGGGTCCTGGACGTCGTGGTGGACGGGGTCTCGGTGGGCGCGGTGACGAGCTTCACCTTCACGAACGTCCAGATCGACCACACCATCTCGGTGACGTTCGACAACAACTACCCGATCACCGCGAGCGCCGGCGCGCACGGCACGATCAGCCCCAGCGGCACGGTGAACGTGCTGTGCGGCAGCAATCAGGCGTTCACGATCGCGCCGGACCCGAACCACCACGTCCTGGACGTGCTCGTCGACGGCATCTCGGTCGGCCCGGTGACGAGCTACACGTTCACGAACGTCACGGCCGCCCACACCATCGCCGCCAGCTTCGCCATCGACAACATCATCAGCGTGGCCAGCGGCAACTGGAGCGCCGCCTCGACGTGGTCGGACGGGCTCGTGCCCACGGCGGCGGACACGGTCATCATCGCGAACGGCACCACGGTCACGATCGACGTCGCCGCGGTCTGCCGCCGGCTGGTCGTGGGGCAGGGGACGTCGGGTGTGCTCCAGTTCGAGGCCACGACGGCGCGCACGCTCACGGTGGGCGCGGACGTCACGGTCGCCGCCGGCGGAACGTTCCAGTCCGCGACCACGGGCGCGCAGGCGGGACACTCGCTGTCGCTCGCGGGCAACCTCACGAACAACGGCACGCTCGACTTCAGCACCAGCGGCAACGCCGCCGGGGCCGGCATCACGTTCACCGGTGCCACCAGCACCACGTTCACGGGCACCGGCGGCACGACCGACATCCGCACGCTGGCGATCAACAAGGGGGCGTCGTCGGCGAACGTGCTCGAGCTGTCGCCGACCGCGTTCACCGTGCAGGGCACCACCACGGATGGCACGCCGTCGGCCTGGCTCACGCTCACGAACGGCACGCTCAAGCTCTCCGGCACGTTCGCGGGCACGCACCGCACGTTCAACACGGCCGCGTACACGATCCCGGCGACCGCCGGGCTCTGGCTCAACAACCCCAACTACACCGTCGCCGGCCAGGCCAGCTCGGCCACGAACAACGGCCTGCTGCGGCTCACGCAGGGCACGATCAGCGTGGGCACCGCGACCGCGAACGTGCTCGGCGCCGGCGCCGGGGCCACGTTCACGATCGAGGGCGGCACGCTCAACATCGCCAGCCGGTTCCTGACCGCGAACGCCATCACGTACACGCAGTCCGGCGGCACGGTGAACGTGACCACGGTGGCCAACGCCCAGAACAGCGCCGGCGGCTTCGAGCTCTCCTCGGCGTCGAACAACTTCTCGATGAGCGGCGGCAGCATCGTGCTGGTGCAGGCCAGCACGGCGTCGTCCGGCAAGCGGGACTACACCGTCACCGCCGGCACCACGTCGATCACCGGCGGCACGCTTCAGGTCGGGAGTGCGGCCACGGCCACGAACTTCACGTTCCAGGTCGCGGGGCTGATGCCGAACCTCGTCCTCGACAACACCGGCACCGCGAAGTCGGCCACGATCTTCGCCGCGGCGCCGGCGAGCCAGTGCCTGGACGTGAGCGCGAACAGCGGTTCCACGCTCAACCTGAACGCGTTCGCGCTCTCGGCGGCGACCGCCACGATCGGCACGGGGGGCACCTTCAACCTGAACGGCGGCACGCTCACGGTGACCGGCGCCAGCGTCAGCAACAGCGGCACGCTCACCGGGACCACGGCCGGCAGCACGCTCGCGTTCGCGAGCCCCTCGCTGGCCCAGAGTTACTCGGGGTCCGGCACGGTCACGGCCCCGCTCGCGAACCTCACGATCGATTCGCCCGCGGGGGTCACGCTCTCGGGCGGGCTCGCCGCGAACGTGACCGTCACCAACGCGAACCTGTTCCGGGGCACGCTCACGAACAGCAACAAGCTCACGCTGGGGAACGGCGGCAGCACGGCGGCGCAGACCACGATCGGTCGCGTCGGGCTCGTCACCGCCGCCGGCGCCTACGACGTGGCGCCCACGTTCAACGCCGGCTCGGGCGGTTACTCGGTGAGCTACCAGCCCGAGGGCGGGGGGCATACGACCGGCGTGGAGATCCCGGGCGCGCGCACGGTGCAGAACCTCACCGTCAACAACGCGAACGGCGTCACGCTGGCGGGTGGCGACCTCACCGTGAACGGAACGCTCACGTTCACCTCGGGCAACGCGACCACCGGCGGCAACACGCTCGCGATCGGCGCCGCCGGCACGGTGACGCGGACCAGCGGCCACGTCGTGGGCAACCTGAGGAAGAGCGTGGCGACGGGTGCGCCGGTGTCCCGCACGTTCGAGGTTGGCACCGGCGCGACGTACGCACCGGCCACGGTGGCGTTCACGAGCGTCTCCGCGGCCGGCACGCTCACCGCCACGACCGTGGCCGGGGATCATCCCAACGTGGCCACGTCCGGGCTCAACGCGCCGCGCACCGTGAACCGCTACTGGACGCTCACGAACGGCGGCGTCACGTTCACCGACTACGCGATCACGCTCAACTTCGCCGCCGGCGACGTCGACGCGGGCGCGAACCCGAACTTCTTCGTGGTTCGTAAGTTCAACTCCCCCAACTGGTTGGCAACAACGACCGGGACCCGCACCGCGACCAGTACCCAGGCCACCGGCGTGACCTCGTTCAGCGACTTCGCGGTCGGCGAGAACTCGCACAACATCACCGCCAGCGCGGGCGCCAACGGCACCGTCTCGCCCTCGGGAACCGTCGTCGTCCAGGACGGCGCGAACCAGGCGTTCACGTTCACGCCCGCCGCCTGCTACCGCGTCGCCGACGTGCTCGTGGACGGCGTCTCGGTGGGCGCGGTCGCGAGCTACACGTTCACGAACGTCACCACGGATCACACGATCGCGGTGTCGTTCGTGAACACGTATCCGATCGTGGCCTCGGCGGCGGCGCACGGCTCGATCAGCCCGAGCGGCACGATCCAGGTGCCCTGCAGCAACAACCAGACGTTCACGATCACGGCCGACGTGGACTACCACGTCACCGACGTGCTCGTGGACGGCGTCTCCGTCGGCCCGGTGGCGAGCTACACGTTCCTCAACGTCACCACCGGGCACACGATCGCGGCCAGCTTCGCCATCGACAACAACCCGCCGGTGATCGCGAACGTGCCGGCCGCGGACACGATCCCCGAGCTGAGCCCGTTCACGTTCACGGCCACGGCCACGGACGTGGAGTCACCGCCCGAGGTGCTCACGTTCTCGCTGGTCGGCGCGCCGAGCGGGGCCAGCATCGACCCCTCGACCGGCGTGTTCACGTGGACGCCGAGCGAGCCGCAGGGGCCCGGCGTGTATCCGTTCACCGTGCGCGTGAACGACGGCCAGTGGAACGGCGACGCTGCGATCACGCTCACCGTGACCGAGCTGAACACGCCGCCGGTGCTCGCGGGCGTCCCGGCCGCGGACACCATCCCGGAGTCCGCGCCCTACACGTTCACCGCCACCGCGACCGACGACGACCTGCCGCCGCAGCCGCCCCAGTTCTCGCTCGTCGGGGCACCGGCGGGGGCCGCGATCGACGCCTCGACCGGCGTGTTCACGTGGACGCCCGCGGAGGCCCAGGGCCCGGGCAGCTACGCCTTCTCCGTCCGGCTCTCGGACGGCACCGACAGCGTGGAGACCGCGATCGCGATCACCGTGGAGGACGTGAACGTGGCGCCGGTGATCAACGGCGTGCCGGCCACGGCGACCATCCCCGAGCTCGTGCCGTACACGTTCACCGCAACGGCCACGGACGCCGACATCCCGGCCCAGACGCTCACGCTGTCGCTCGTGGGGGCCCCCGCGGGCGCCGCGATCGATTCAGTCACGGGCGTGTTCACGTGGACGCCCTCCAGCTCGCAGACCGGTGCGCACGCGTTCTTCGTGCGCGCTGCGGACAGCCTGACGACGACCGACGCGCCGATCACGATCACCGTGAGTGTGCACGCGATCGCCGACCTCGTGGCGATGCAGGTCAAGTCGGGCAACGACACGGACGGCACGACGAAGGTGCAGCTCGCCTGGTCCGACGTCCCGAGCGGGCACACGGTCGAGATCTTCCGCGCCGGCTTCGGCGGCTATCCGCTCTACGACGGCGCCGGCGGCGTCGTGCCCGCGACGCCTTCCTATCCGCCGGGTGCGCCGTGGTCGCTCACGAGCGTGACCGCCTCGGGGACCACGGACGAGCCGACGGCGCGCGACTTCCAGTACTACGTGGCGTTCGTCCACTCCGGGGACCAGGTCTCGGTCGCCTCGAACCTGACGCTGGGTACGCTGGATTACTACCTGGGTGACGTCACCGACGGCGCGACCGCGGGCCAGGGCGACAACGCGGTCAACATGGCCGACATGTCGCTGCTGGGCGCGCACTACGGCATCGAGGGCGTCGAAGCCGCGGCCTATCCGTATCTCGATGTGGGCCCGACGACGGACTACACCACGGACGCGCTGCCGCTCACGGACGGCGTCATCGACTTCGAGGACCTGATCGTGTTCGCGATCGACGTGGACGCGGTCTCCGCCCCGGCGCTCGTGGCGCGCGCTCGGCCGGCGCCCGCGGCTGCGCGCGGCCCGGTCGCCGCCGCCGCCGGCAATGCGCTCACGGTCGATGCCGGCGCCGACGCGCGGGTCGGGGAGACGATCGCCTGCCCGATCACGCTCACCGCGACCGGCCAGGTGAAGGGGCTCTCGGTCCGCCTGACGTGGGATCCGGCGAAGGTGCGGCCGACGGGCGTGACGCCGGGAGCGAAGCTCGCCGAGGCCGGCGGCCTGGTGCTCTCGCCGCGGCCCGGCGTCGTGGACGCCGCGTTCATGGGTCCGCAGCCGTTCGCGGGCGAGGGCGTGCTCGCCACGGTGAGCTTCACCACGCTCGCCACGGGCGACCCCGGGATCAAGGTCGAGGCCGTGGACGCGCGCGACGCCACGAACCGGAAGCTCGTGCTCCCGGTCGAGGTGCACGCTCCGTCGCTCATCGTGCCGCGGGTCACGATGCTCGGGCTCGCGAGCCCGAACCCGTTCAGCCGCAGCGCGGCGATCGCGTTCGACCTGGCCCGGGCAGGGCGCGTGCAGCTCGACGTCTACTCCGTGGACGGACGCCGGGTGCGCGGGCTCGTGGACGGCCTGCGCGACGCCGGCCAGTACAGCGTGGCCTGGGACGGGCGCGACCGTGACGGACACCCGGTCGCCGCCGGCCTCTACTACGTGCGGTTCGTCTCCGGTCCGAGCCGGTTCACCCGTCCGGTGGTGGTGCTGCGCTGAGCTGAACGGGAGACGGCGCTCAGCCGCGCCGGCGCAGCACCACGGCGTCGCCCTCGCCGATCCCCAGCCGCTCCGACGCGGCGCCGCCCACCTGCGCGATCTCGAGCCGTCCGCTCGAGCCGAGGATCGCCACCAGCGTGCCCACCGGCGCGTCGCCGTACGAGCGTGACAGCCCGTCGATGCGGCGATCGAGAACGCGCACCTCGATCGAGGTGTCGATCGTGTCCTCGCCGAACGCGGCCGCGATCGACGTGGAGGTGAGGTTCGTGAGCGCATTGCCGAACCGGTCCAGGAACACGACGTGGCCCACGAGCGAACCGCTGCGGCGCTCGGGCGCGTGCTGCGGCAGCCGCACGGGGTCCGTGATCCGCGGGCCCAGCCCGGAGATGGCCTCGCCGCGCGCGAGCCGTGCCGCCACCGGCGCGAACACGTCGCGGCCGTGGAACGTGCGGCTCACCGGCTGGCGGAAGTGCTTCTCGTGCGCCAGCTCGTGGACCAGGCACTGCGGGTCGGCGAACGCCCACTCGAGCAACCCGTTGTCGGGGCCCACGAACACCTGGCCGTGCGCGATCGCGGCGATCGCGCGTCGCGACGTGCCCACGCCCGGGTCGACGACCGCCAGGTGCACCGTGCCGGGCGAGAAGTCGGGGCAGGCGGCCTCGAGCATGAACGCGCCGTGCGCGATGTTCGCGGGCGGGATCGAGTGCGACAGGTCGACGACGTGCGCGTCGGGCGCGAGCGAGTGGAGCACTCCGTGCACGACGCCCACGAACCAGTCGCTGTGCCCGAAGTCGGACAGGAACGTGATGATGGGGCGGGTCATTCGGCGGCCTCCGGGTGGCGCGCAGCCTAACCCGAAGCCCGGCCGAGGCGCTATGCCGCCCGGCGTCTCCGCTGACCGCCGTCCTGCGACGCCGGGCGCGCGAGCGCCTCGCGAACCTTGTCCACGAACGCCTCGTAGGTGAACGGCTTCTGCAGGAACGTCGACTCGCTGCGCGAGACACCGTGGCGTGCGATCGCCTCGTCGGAATGCCCCGAGGTGAAGAGCACGCGCAACGAAGGACGGGCCGCGCGCAGCTCGGCGGCGAGCTCGCCGCCGCTCATGCCGGGCAGGACGACGTCGGTGATCACGAGGTCGATCGGCTTCGTTGCGCGCTGCGCCACCGCGAGGGCCTCGGGCCCGGTCGCGGCCTCGAGCACCGTGAACCCGCTCGCGACCAGCATCTCGCGCACGATCGCCCGCACCGAGGCCTCGTCCTCGACCAGCAGCAGCGTCGGGCCGGAGCCCTGTTTCGCGCCCCGCACGGGGCCCGGCGCGGTCGTGTCGGCCGCCCCCGCCTCGGATGCGGCGTGGGACTCGGGAGACTCCTTGAGCAGCTTGCGCATCAGCTCGCGCGTGCTCGAGCCGGAGACGTCGAACTCGCCCGAGCCACCCTCCGGCAGCGGACGGCGGCTGAACACGAGGAGCTGGCGCGTGAGTGCGGCCGCGCGCTCGGCGGCGCGCTGGACCTCGGACAGGCAGCGTTTCGACTCGGCGTCGGCGGCCTGCCGGTGCTGCAGCAGCGTGCAGTAGCCAAGGATCGTGGTCAGCGAGTCGTTGAAGTCGTGCGCCACGCCTCCCGCGAGCCGGCCCAGCGCCTCGAGCTTCAGCGAATGGCGCGTCTCGTCCTCGAGCCGGCGGCGCTGGCTCACGTCGGTGGCGATGCCGATCACGCCGGCGATCAGGCCGGCGTCGTCGCGCACGGGGGTGTAACGCGTCTCGAACGCCAGCGTCCCGACGTCGACGACGTCGGTGAAGTCCTCGCCCGCGAGCGCGCGCTTCAGGTTCTCCACGATGCGCGGCACCTCGCGGTAGACCTCGAACGCCGACTGGCCGACGAGCTGGCCGGGCTTCAGGTCGAGCGCGGCGAGCCCGCGGCCCTCGGACAGCGTGAAGCGACCGTCGGGGTCGATCGCGAACAGCACGATCGGCGCGTTCGCGATGACCGCGCGCAACTGTTCCTGCGCGCGCTTGAGCGGCCCGAGCTCGGTCAGGTCCTGCATCATCACCAGCACTTCCTGCGGCCGGCCGTCGACGCCGCGGATGGGCAGCGCCGTCATGTACAGCGTCCGCGCGCTGCCCGGGGTGCCCCCGGTCTTGCCCTTGAGCTCGTGATGCACGGGCTGGTTCGTGGCCAGCGCGCGCGCGACCGGGCAGTGCTGGCACTCACCCGCGCCGGCCGCGATCGTGGAACAGACGTCGCGGCAGGCTCGCCCCGGCCACGCGGCGCCCTCGGGCGGCGCGTGGCACACGCTCATGGTGCGATTCACCCAGCGCACGGTGCTGGTGGGATCCACGACGTAGGCGAAGAGGTCGGCCTGGTTGACGATGGCCGCGAACTTCTGCCGCTCGCGGTCGAGCACGCGCACCTGCTGGTCGAGCTGGCCGAACCACCGTTTCTGCTGCTCGGCGGTGGCGCGCGTCGCCGCCTGGCTCCGCTGGCGGACGACCGCCTCGGCCACGAGCCGCGCGAGCTGCTCGAGCTGCGACGCATGCGCCGGGGTGGCGGCGCGCGAGCGCTGCGACCACAGCGCCACGGCCCCGAGGCTGCGGCCCTGCGCACGCAGCAGCACCACCTGGATCGAGCCCTCCATGCCTTCGCGCGGCGGGAGCGCGAGCGCCTCGCCGCTCTTCACCGACTGGAGCGCGAACGAGCGCAGCTGCCGGCCGATGGTCTCGGCGGAGACATCGGCGCCCGGGTGCCAGGCTTCCTCGAGCACCTGCTCGGCCTCGATCGTGAACGCCGCGGCGGTGGTCGCCTCGACGATCGACGCCATCAGCGCCACCGCCACCTCCAGCACGTGCTGGACGGAGTCGGCGCCGAGCAGCTGCAGCAGGAGCGTGGTCAGTCGCTCCTGGTCGGCCCCGGGGCGGGACGAGGGCATGGGGCGTCGTTCCTCAGGCGGCGCGCGACATCGGCGTGCGCTGGTCGTAAGCCTTCGCCAGCCGGTCGGCCACGCGCTGCACGCTCGCCACCGCCACGTCGTCGAACGCGGCCAGCAGGTGGCTGTCGATGTCGATCTGCGCGTGGATCGTGTCGCCGGAGCGGATGAGCACCACCAACTCGGACTTGGTCTCGCTGCTGCACGGCAGGTAGTTCTCGTGCCGGCTCACGTCGGGGATGTTCATGTTGCGCTTCTCGGCCACGGCCGAGCCGCACACGCCACTGCCGACGCCGATGAAGCAGTGCTCGGTGGGCGCACCGATGTAGGGGCCCAGGCGCAGGACGTCGTCCGGGAAGAGCTCGTAGATCCCGGTCCAGTGGAAGTTGGGGTTCAACTGGTGCACGCCCTGGACCGCGCTCTCGAGCAGGCGCTCGAACGGCGTGCCCTCGCGCTGCAGCGCATCCAGTTGGGCGATGATCTGGTCGACGGTCATGGTCACTCCTCGACGGTGGGCCGAACGGGCAGGGCCATCCGCCCAAGGGATCGGCAGTTGGCGGAAGCGGCTTGACGCCCGCCGACTTCTCTCAGAGAGCTGCGGCCGGCCCCGCCCGGGCCAGCATCGGCGCCAGCCGCTCCCACGCGCCCTCGACCGTGAGCCGGGTGAGGCAGCGCAGGTCCGCGCACTGGTCCCGGTCGCACGGTGAGCACTCGACGCGGGCCGTGTACGCGCGGTGACCGTCCTGCTCGGCATACGGGAAGAACATGGACGGTCGATTCCGGCTGATCAGTCCCAGCGTGGGAGCCCCCGCGGCAACGGCCGTGTGAACCGGACCCGTGTCACCACACACGAAAGCGGCGCACAGCGACTGGAGGGCCACGAACCGGGCGATCGGCCAGCCCTCGACGAGCCGCGCTCGCTCGCTGGGCAGCGGCGCCAGCACATTCTCAGCCGCGGCGGTTTCCCCAGGCCCGGCCGTGACGAGCACGAACGCATCCTCGTGCTCGTCGAGCACGCGCTGCGCGAGTGCCGCGAAGCGCTCCGGCGCCCAGCGTCGCGTGGGCCAGCGCGCGCCGGGGTGGAAGCCCACGAGCCGCGCGCCGTCGGGCACGTCGAGTCGCCGCAGCGCGGCGCGCGCCTGTTCGCGCATCGACGGCGCGATCGCGAGCCGCGGGGGACCGAGCGGCGCGGGCAGCGGCCAGCCGAGCGCGGACAGCGAGGCCGCGTGGAACGCGGCCGACGACAGCACGCGGGGCCGGGCGTGGTGCGTGTAGAGCGCCGAGCGCCAGCCCTTGTTCGGGTAGCCCACGCGCACGCGCGCGCCCGAGGCGCGCGTCCAGAGCGCGCTCCGCGGATTGCAGAAGAAGTCGAACGCCACGTCGGGCGCGAACGCGCGGAGCTTTCTGATGAGCCACAACGTCTCGCGGGGCGTCGGTCGAGCGGGCACCGAAAAGACCTCGGAGAATCGGGGGTCGCCCTCGAGCAGCGGCGCGAGCGGCGCCTCGGTGACGTAGGCGGCGGTGGCGCCCGGGCATGCCGCGAGCGCGGCGTCCACGGCGGGCAGCGTCAGGCACACGTCGCCGAGGAAGCGCGGCCGGACGAACAGGATCCGCTGCACGTCGGATGGGACTGGCTTCACGGGCGACCCTCGCTCAAGATGGTGCGACCGTAGGGCCAGTCCCGCCGCGCCGTCCATCCGGAGGAGTCCCGTGAAGCGCCCGAACGAACCCGGCCTCGACACCCGCGCCGTGCACGGCCCGCACATGGGCGCCACCGGCGCCATGAGCACGCCCATCGTCCACAGCGCCACGTTCTCGTTCGAGACCCTGGACGAGATGAGGGCCGCCCAGGCCGCAGGCAGCGCCGGCTCGTTCTACCAGCGCGACGGCCACCCCACGATCCACGCGGTCGAGACCCGGCTCGCGGCACTCGACGGCGCCGAGGGCGCGCTGCTGTTCCCGTCGGGGATGGGTGCGATCGGCGCCACGTTCCTCGCCTACCTGAAGAGCGGCGATCACGTGGTGTGCGTGGATCCCTGCTACGGCGGCACGCAGGCGCTGCTGCAGTGGGGGAAGGAGCGCTTCGGCTGGAGCCACACGCTCGTGGACTCGCGCCGCCCCGACTCCTGGGCGGCGGCGTTCCAGCCCAACACGAAGCTCCTCCACCTCGAGTCGCCCATCAATCCCACGCTCGTGTGCTTCGACATCGTGGCCGCGGCGCGGCTCGGCCACGACCGCGGCGCGTTCGTCACCATCGACAACACCATCGCCTCGCCGATCGGCCAGCAGCCGCTCGCGATGGGATGTGACCTGACGCTCTACTCCGCGACCAAGTCGCTCGGCGGCCACAGCGACCTGCTCGCGGGCGTGGCCTGCGGCTCGCATGCCGCGCTGGCGCCGGTGTGGAAGGCACGGGAGGTGTTCGGGCCCATCGCCGAGCCGACGATGGCGTGGATGCTGGAGCGGAGCCTGAAGACGCTTCCGCTGCGCGTGCGCGCGGGGAACGCGAACGCGCTCGAGCTGGCGCGCCGGCTCGAGGCGCACGCCGACGTGGCGCAGGTGTTCTACCCCGGGCTCGCCCAGCATCCCAGCCACGCCATCGCCGTCAAGCAGATGAAGGAGGGCTTCGGGCCGCTGCTCGGGTTCGAGGTGCGCGGCGGCGCGGACGCGGCGCTGCGCGTGGTGAACGCGCTGCGGGTGATCCGTCACGGCGCGAGCCTCGGCGGCGTGGAATCGCTGGCGAGTCTCGCCGCGCACACGTCGCACAAGATGATCGGCCCCGAGGGCCGCAAGCGCGCCGGCATCCCCGAGGGCCTGGTCCGCGTGTCGGCCGGCATCGAGAGCGTCGACGACCTGTGGGCGGACCTCGAACAGGCGCTCGCCAAGGCGGCCGTCGCGCGCGTGTGAGCCCGCCCGGCCCGCCGGACACGCCTCGCCGAGGTGCGCGGCGCCCGCGTTTCCCGAGGCTCCAGCGCTCGTGGTAGGATTTTTCGCGCTTTGTCCCCACCCCTCACCACCCGCTGGAGGTCGTCCGTGAAGCGTCTCGTCCCGTTCCTCGCGCTGCTCGCGCTCGTCGCGATCGTGCCCGGTGCGCACGCCGCCGACACCAAGCCCGCGAAGGGCGCCAAGACCGACGCCAAGGCCGCGGCCGCCACGCCGGCCGTCACCGATTCGCTGGGTCTCCTCGAGCGTGCGGTGGCCAAGGACTCCACCAAGTTCGACAACCTCTACCGGCTCGGGATCATGTACCTCGATCGCGAGAAGAACGCCGAGGCCGCGCAGGTGTTCGCCAAGGCGAACCAGGTGAAGCCCAAGAACGTGAAGGTGCTCGTGAACCTCGGCGTCGCGCTCGACAACCTGAGCCACGCCGAGCAGGCGCAGTCGTACTACAAGCAGGCCATCGCCATCGCGCCGCAGGATTCGCTCGCGAGCTGCCGGCTGGCCACGTCGCTCTACGCGCAGGGCAAGTTCTCGGAGTCGATGACGCTGCTGCGCGACCTGATCGCCAAGCAGCCGCGCTCGCACTGCGCCTACTTCACCATGGGCGTCGCGTTCGCGGATGCCGGCCTCTATCGCGACGCGATCCGGATGTGGAAGAAGGTGGTCGAGCTGGCGCCGTCCTCGTCCGAGGCGCAGAGCGCCAAGGAGAGCATCGACGTGCTGGAGAGATTCCTGAGCGGGCAGTGACCTGAACCGGATCGGGACAACTGCGCGCGGCCGGAGGCCGCGCTCAGCGACATGAAATGAGCATCTACCTCGATCACAACGCCTCGACCCCGGTCCGCCCCGAGGTCGCGGAGGCCATGCACAGGGCCCTTCGCGATCTCGGGGCGAACCCTTCGAGTGCCCACTCCGAAGGCCAGCGCGTGCGGGCCGCCGTGGAGCAGGCGCGCGCGCAGGCCGCAGCGCTCGTGGGCGCCTCGCCGCAGGAGGTGGTGTTCGTCTCCGGCGGCACCGAGGGCGATCACCTGGCGCTCGTGGGCAGCGCCTGGGCGCAGCGCGAGCGCGGCCGGCACGTGGCGTACGCCGCGATCGAGCACCACGCCGTTCACGGCGCAGCCGAGGTGCTGGAGACGCTGGGCTGGCAGCACTCGGTGCTGCCGAGCGACCGCAACGGCATGACGCCGCCCGAGAGCGTGAACGAGGTGCCCGCGGGCACGACCGTGCTGGCGCTGATGCTCGCGAACAACGAGACCGGCGTCGTGCAGCCGGTGGCGGCGCTCGCCGCGCGCGCCCGCGCCCGCGGCATGCGCGTGGTGTGCGACGCCGTGCAGGGAGCGGGGAAGGTGCCCGTGGACGTGGAGGCGCTCGGCGTCGACTACCTCGTCTTCAGCGCGCACAAGTTCGGCGGCCCGAAGGGCGCGGGCGTGCTCGTGGTCCGCGGCCGCGCGCCGCTCGAGCCGCTGTTCCGCGGCAGCGCGCACGAGCGCGGGCGCCGCGGCGGCACCGAGAACGTTCCCGGGATCGTCGGCCTGGGCGTGGCGGCGGAGCTGGCCGCGCGCGACCTGGCCGCCGAGAGCGCGCGCACGCTGGCGCTGCGCAAACGCTTCGAGGCGGGGCTGAAGCAGCTCATGCCCGACGTCGTCGTCCACGGCGCCGCGGCACCACGGCTGCCGAACACGGTGAACGCGTCGTTCCCCGGCGCGCGCGCGGACCACCTGCTGCTGGCGCTCGACAGCCGCGGCCTCGCCGCCTCGGCCGGCGCGGCGTGCGCGAGCGGCGGCGTGGAGCCCTCGCCGGTGCTCTCGGCGATGGGCGTGCCGCGCGAGCTGGCCGTGTGCGCGATCCGCTTCTCGCTCGGCCGCACCACGACCGAGGCGGACATCACGAACGCGCTCGCGATCGTGGACGAGTCGGTGCAGGCGGCGCGCCGGGTGACGAAGGTGGCGACGTGAGCCGGCTGCGCGTGCTCGCCGCGATGAGCGGCGGCGTCGACTCGGCGGTCGCGGCGGCGCTGCTCGCCGAGCAGGGCCACGACGTGACCGGCGTGACGCTCAGGCTCGCCTGCTACGGGAAGACGCCGCTCTCCCCGCGCGCCTGCTGCACGCTCGACGCCATCGACGACGCCCGGCGCGTCGCGATGAGAATGTCGTTCCCGTACCACATCGTCGACGCCGAGCAGGTGTTCCGCGAGCGCGTGATGATGCCGTGGGTGGACGGTTACGCGAGCGGCCGCACGCTCTACCCGTGCGCCGCGTGCAACCAGCACCTCAAGTTCGGCGACCTCGTCACCCGCATGGAGCTGGCCAGCGCCGACCGGCTGGCGACCGGCCACTACGCGCGGATCACGCACGAGCCCGACGGCAGCTGGGCGCTGCGCCGCGCCGCGGACGCCGCCAAGGACCAGACCTACGCGCTGGCCTTGATTCCCTACGCCGTGCTGTCGCGAGTGGTCTTTCCATTGGGCGGTCTGAGCAAATCAGAAGTCCGCGCGCACGCGCAGCGGCTGGGGCTCTCGTGCTGGGACAAGGCGGAGAGCCAGGACCTCTGCTTCGTCCCCGACGGCGACTATGCGGGCTACATCACCGGCACGCTCGGCGAGACGCGCGGCACGGCGCCGGGCGCGTTCGTGGACGAGCGGGGCATCCGCGTCGGCACGCACCGCGGCGTCATCCATTACACGGTGGGGCAGCGCAAGGGGCTCGGGCTCGCGATGCGCGAGCGCTGGTACGTGCTGGCGATCGATGCCGAGGCGAACACGGTGACGCTCGGGCCCCGTGCGGCGCTCGAGCGGGCCGGCCTCGTCACCGAGCGTGTGAACTGGCTCCTGCCGGAGCCCCCCGCGGCGGGAACGCGTGTGCTCGCACGCATCCGCTACAACCACGCCGGGGCGGGCGCTGCGCTCGAGCCACGGGAGGACGGCGGGGTGGAGGTCCGCTTCGACGAGCCCCAGATCGCGGTGACACCGGGCCAGCTCGCAGTGTTCTATGCGGGGGACCGCTGCCTCGGCGGGGGTGCCATCCGGGCCAGCGTGCCGGCGGCGCGAAATTCCGTCTTGACCCACGCCTCGTGAGGGAGAACTCTCAGCCCAGCCTCGACCGGGCCATTCAAACGCCCGAGGTTCTCGTCATGAAGTGCCGCCCGCTCGCTCCTTCCGGTCATCTCGCCTGGCTCGCGGCCGCGATGCTCGCGCTCGCCGCCCCCCCTGCGCTCGCCTGGGGCGATCCGCCGCTCGATCTTCCGCCGTTCATCGCGTACGTCCAGGTCGGCCGTCCGGGATGCATCACCTGCCCGCCGCGCGCGTGCCCCGGTGAAGGCGCGCAGGTCCAGATCTCGGGGAACCTCCCCGCGTGCTACCGCTTCGGCGGGCTCCACCGGCTCCCGGTCCGCTCGTCGATCCCGGTGCTCGTGGCGGACTTCCTCGTGGACACATGCGCCGTAGGCTGCCCCGACCTGCTCGTCCCGTTCTCGGGCAGCTTCACGTTGCCCCCCGAGGGGGCGGGCTCGCACGCGTTCCTCCTCCGCAACGCCGTGCGGACGTGCCCGGACACGACGGTGGTCGTGGATTCGACGCAGATCCGGGTGACCTACGATGTGTTCCCCTACTGTCCGCCGGAAGATGTCCCGGTCGACTCGCTCGTCAGGACGTTCGTGTCGCTGCGCACGGTGCCCGAGCACCCGTGCGCCGGCGACTCGGTCACGCTCCAGCTCGTCGAGAACGGCTGTCCGCCCTGCGTGAGCCTGAGAAGCTTCGGGCTCTCGCCCGCGGAGTCGACCATCGCGGGCGTCATCGACTGGACGCCGGTGTGCATGGAGTTCCGCTGCGCGTCGGACACGCTGTCGATGGCGCTCGGCCGCCTGAACGCGGGCACCTACCGGGTGCTCACGTCCATGACCGTGGTCGTCCACGACGTTCCGAACCCCGATTCGACGATCCACTTCCAGCTCCCGATCCAGTTCGAGGTCGGGCGTCTGTGCGGCCCTCAGGGGCCGTGCGTGACACGCGAGATGTTCTCGAATGTCCCGCCCCACCAGTGCGAGTTGACGCTGCGGCCCGGGCAGGCCGGGGACGTGCCGCTCTACTACGAGAGCCAGCTGCCGATGGCCGCGGTGGAGGGCAGCATCGAGGTGCCGCTGCCGTTCCAGCTCGCCGACCTGAGGCTCGCGAGCCACCTCACCGGCGTCCACCTGGTGCGACAGCGGCACACGGGTGGCTTCCGCTGGCTGGTGTTCTGCGATCCCGGCGTGACGCTGCCGGCCGGCGCCCGCCAGCACCTGCTCGTGGCCACGGTGGCCGCGCTGCCCGAAGCCGCGAACGGCGCCTCGGAGCTCATGACCACGAGGATCACGCTGGCATCCGATGCGGCCGGGAACGAGCTGCCGCTCTGCGTCCGCGAGACGCTCGACTTCGTGGTGGTCGCGACGCGCCTGTGCGTCGCGGGCGAACCCACGCTGTGTGACGTCAACTCGGACGGCCGCCTCGACGTGCGCGACCTCGTGCGCATGGTGACGTGCCTGGACTCGCTGCCGCACAACACCCGCGACGCGAGCCCGTGTCGCGACTGCAACGCCGACGGGACATTCGACCTGAGCGACATCTTCTGTTGCGCGGGTCACATCCTGCGCGGCCCGCTCGTGCCGCGCGACAGCGTCGTCTCGGATGGCCGCCTGCAGGTGAGCTTCGACCCGCCCGAGCCGTCGGGGGACGGCTGGTTCGTTCGCGTCCACGTTCGCGGCGCGAGCGCGCTGGGGGCGGCCGTTCTCCGGCTCGAGTATCCCGGCGATCGCTGGCGGGTTCAGCAGGCCATGGTGCGCGACCCCGGCCCGCTGCCAGTGAACGCGGATTGGTACGTGCTGGCCGACGTCGATCAGCCTGGCCGCGTGCACCTGGGCGGCCTGCGCGTGGCGATGGAAGTGATCCACGCAGGCCAGACGGGATCGGGGGACGACCTCGTCTTCTACCTGCTGGTCTCGCCCATCGGCGCGCCCCAGGCGGGCGACCGGCTCGCCGTCGTGGGCGCCGACCTGGCGGCCCGCAACGGCGCGGTGCTGACGCCGACGAGCGCGCTGCCGTCGCTGCCGCTCGATGGCACGGCGCCGCCTTCCACCCGGGTCTCGCTCTCCAGCCCGCGTCCGAACCCGTTCACGAGCTCGACGCAGTTCGTCGTGACGCTGCCGAGTGCCGGCCAGCTCGACCTCGCGGTCCACGACCTTGCGGGCCGGCGCGTGGCGACGATCGCGACCGGCCGTTATGGGCCGGGGCAGCATCCGTTCTCGTGGAACGGCGCGGGCGCGCACGACGGCCTCTACTTCGTGCGGCTCACCGTGAACGGCCAGGTGCTGAGCACGCGCGTGGCGATGTTGAGGGACACTCGCTGACGTAGTTCTCATGAGTTTTGACAGGCCCACCGGGCGCTCCCTACGGTGCCCGGATGGGCCATTCCCTTGCTTCGGTGCCCGCGGTCGAGACACGCGACCTGCGCCGTGTGTTCAAGCGATCCCGCGGCTCGCCCGAGGTGGTGGCGCTCGCCGGCGTCAACCTGAAGATCGAGCGCGGCGAGGTGTTCGGCCTCTTGGGCCCGAACGGCGCGGGCAAGACCACGGCGATCAAGATCCTGAACACGCTCCTCTACCCCACGAGCGGCGAGGCGCGCGTGGCCGGGCACGACGTGGTGCGCGAGCCGGGCGAGGTGCGCCGGCGGATCGCGCTGGTCTCGGGCGGCGAGAGCAGCGGCTACGGCATCCTGGACGTCCGCGAGTGCCTGTGGATGTTCTCCCAGTTCTACGGCGTGCCCCGGGCCGAGGCGGACGCGCGCGTGGACCAGCTGATCGCGGCGCTCAAGCTCTCCGGCCTGGCGAAGACGCGCATCAACCGGCTCTCGACCGGCGAGCGCCAGCGCATGAACTTCGCGCGCGGCTTCGTCTCCGACCCCGAGATCCTGTTCCTCGACGAGCCCACGCTCGGCATGGACGTGAACGCCGCCCGAGAACTGCGCGAATTCGTCCTGACCTGGACACGAGAACGCCCCGGCCGCACGGTGCTGCTGACCACGCACTACATGGCCGAGGCCGACCAGATGTGCGACCGGATCGCCATCATCGACCACGGCCGGACACTGGCCTGCGACACGCCGGCGGCTCTGCGGCGCTCGGTCGAGGGCGGCCAGCACGTGGAGCTGGAAGTGCTGGGCGTGCCCGACGGCCTCGCCGAGGTGGACGGCACCCCGGTCACCTGGGGGGCGCCGCACCCCGAACGCGGCACGCACACGATGAAGCTGCGGCTCGCCGACGGTGGCCGGTTGCCGCTCGTGCTGCGGGCGCTGGATGCGAAGGGCGTGGCGGTGCGCGGCGTGTCCACGCGCGAGACGAGCCTCGAGGACGCGTTCATCGCCATCGTCGGCCGCGGCCTCGACGAGAGCGAGGCGCCTTCGTGAGCGGTGTGCCCATGCAGCCTGCGATAGCGCGCCGGCCGCGCCACACCGGCGCGCGGCTGTTCGTGCAGGCGACGCTCGCCCGCACCTACGTGCGCATCGTCGGGTCGCTGCGCGAGCCGACGTGGATGCTCTCGGACGCGATCTTCCCCAACCTCGGCATGTGCGCGTTCGTGCTGCTCTACAGGGCCCTCGGGGCCCCCCGGGCGTACGAGGCGCTGGCGGTGATCGGCGGCGTGCTCACGACCTACTGGATCAACGTGGTGTGGGGGATGGGCGCGCAGCTCTACTGGGAGAAGCAGCAGGGTCAGCTCCAGCTCTACTTCGCGGCACCCTGTTCGCGGCTCGCGATCCTCTCCGGCATGGCGCTGGGCGGGCTCGCGGCCACGATGCTGCGCTCGCTCGTGGGTGTCGCGATCGGCCTCTGGGTGTTCCACATCCAGGTCGCGCCGTTCTCGCCGTGGGTGCTCGCGGGCGTGTTCGCGCTCACCATGGTGGCGCTCTACGCGCTGGGGATGACGCTCGCGAGCCTGTTCCTGCTCTACGGCCGCGAAGCCTGGCACACGGCGAACGCCATGCAGGAGCCGGTCTACTTCCTCTCCGGGCTCTATTTCCCGATCCGCACGCTCGGCGCGGTCGGGTCGGTGGCCGCGGGCGTGCTTCCGCTGACGCTCGGCACCGACGCGCTCCGCCAGGTGCTGCTCGGCCCCACCGCGCAGGGCCTGCTGCCGCTCGGGCAGGAGGCGATCGCGCTCGCCGGCTTCGGCGCGCTGTTCCTGTGGCTCGCCGGCCGCGCGATGGCCTACCTCGAAGCCCTCTCCAAGCGCGAGGGGAGGCTCACGCAGCGATGGCAGTGACGCTCGGAACGCTCCGCGGCTCGCTCGCCCGCGCCCGCACCGCCGCCTGGCTCGGCTGGCAGGTGGAGGGCAACTGGGCGGACCCGGTGCTGTTCGCGATCTACGTGCTCGCGCGCCCGCTCGCGACCGCGCTGATCCTCGCCGCCATGTACGGCGCCGTGCGCGGGGCGCCCGCCGGGGCACCCGCCGCAGGCGGGTCCGGGTCCGGGGCGCCGGCCGCGGTGTTCGTGGGCTTCTACGTCGCGAACGCGTTCCACGCCTACGTGAACACCGTGCTCGTGGGCCTGGGCTGGACCGTGTTCGAGGAGCGCGAGGAGTACGAGACGCTCAAGTACGTCTACGCCTCGCCGGTGGGCATGTTCACGTACCTCGCCGGGCGGTCGCTGGTGAAGTTCGCGCTCGCCACGATCAGCATGCTCGCGACGCTGCTCGTGGGCTGGTTCCTGCTCGGCGTGCGCTGGGACTGGGCGTACGTCCAGTGGCTGCCGCTCACCGTCGCCATCGTGGCGGGGCTCGCTTCGACGTTGTTCCTCGGCTTCCTGCTCGCGGGCTGGTCGCTCGTGCTCACGCGCGCGGCGATGGTCGTGCTCGAGGGCGCGACGCTCGCTTCGTATCTGCTCTGCGGGGTCATCTTCCCGATCGACCTGCTGCCGTTCCCCGTCCGCTGGGTCGCGCTCGGGCTGCCGTTCACGTGGTGGTACGAGGCGCTGCGCCGGTTCCTCGCCGGCCACGGCACGCCGGGGCTCATGCAGGGTTTCACCGACGCCCAGGTGCTGCTGTGGCTCGGCGTCACCACGGTGTCGTTCGCGCTGCTCGCGCGCTGGGGCTATTTCGCGTTCGATCGCGAGGCCCGGCGGCTCGGACGGTTGGACCAGACGACGCTGTTCTAGTGGCGGTCGCGTGACGTGCGCGCAATGCCCGGTGCTGCACTCCGCACGGGCTGGGCGAGACGACCCTGCGCGCGTTCGCTCGCGGCGCGCGAGATCACCGGCACTTGCGGGCTTGCCGACCGATCGCGCGCGGTGGCGCGCGCCTTGCAGCGAGAAACCGCCCGGCCCCGGGAACACCGCGGCCATTCTCTGCGCCTGAACTCTCTCGACCCGACTCCAGGGGGAATGCCGTGTCGTTCGCGTCATGGTTCGCGGTCACCCTGCTCGCCGCTGCTCCCAGCCTGTCCACGGTGGAAGGCAACGCGGTCCAGCCCGTGGCGCTCGCCAAGGGCTCCGCCGCGACCAGCCCCGCGGCGAGCTCCGCCGGCCCGCCGGCCACGAGCCCATCGGCCCCGCCCGCGGACACTCCGCGACCGAAGTTCGGCTCGGGGAACCGGGCGCCCGACTTCCAGTACCAGTCCTACGACGACCTCTGGCAGAACCTCCACAACGTGCTCGAGCACGGCGATGTGCTGCTCATCTTCGGCGCCGCCGACCTGGACCTGCGCACGCTCGAGCGCGAGCGCGAGACGCTCATGAAGGGCGGGCTCATCCCGCTCGCGGTGGTGGAGAAGAGCGACCGCGAAGTGTGGGCCTGCGTGCGCAGGCTCGGCCTTACCTACAGCCTCATGGCCGACCCGCGCGGCGCGATCGGCGCGCAATACGGCGTCTACGACGCCGGCCTCGGACGCTCGGTCGGCTCGTGGTTCATGATCGATCGCAAGGGCAAGGTGCGCTCGTCCGGCATCGGCTTCCCGTCGCAATCCTGGCTCGCGCTGGCGTCGAACGCGTACGGTCGCCCGTTCGGGGCGAGCACTCAGCCGGCCCAGGCTCGCTGACCGGATCTCGAAGATCGTGAGCGGTCCGGGGCCTGTCGCGCTCCGGGCCGCTCGCGCGTTCGTGCTCGGGGCGGTCCCGGCTCGGTTGCAGCGCGCCGCAGCGCGAGTTAGGGTGCCCGACTCTGGCACCCGGAGTGGGGAGGCCACGGCCCACACGGTCGTCCCGTCGCGCCGCTCGAACGCCGCAAGTTGAGGGCGATTCGGAGCCTGTCCTATAGTGCCCCGCCCGGGCGGACACGCGGAGGGATGGCCGAGTGGTTTAAGGCGACGGTCTTGAAAACCGTTGAGCGAAAGCTCCGTGGGTTCGAATCCTACTCCCTCCGCCAGTATTGGAGTGGTGGCCGAGTGGCCGAAGGCAGCCGCCTGCTAAGCGGTTAGTCGGGTAAAACCGGCTCGGAGGTTCGAATCCTCTCCACTCCGCCAGCGCCCCGGGGCGGTGACCAGCCCCGGACCGCCTCGACGAATGAGGTGGGCCCATAGCTCAATTGGATAGAGCGTCTGACTACGGATCAGAAGGTTGGGGGTTCAAATCCTCCTGGGCCCGCCATTCGGCTCCCGGTGCGCGACAAGGCCGCCCGGGCCGCGAACGGCGACGCGTCGCACGGGCGACGCGACCGAGTGACCGCCGGATAGGGGAAGCTCCAAGTCCGCCGGGGATTCCCCGTGACCGGCGGTCACGCCCGCAGAGCCGGCTCGCGCGACGGGTCGCGTCCCGATAATCTCCGCGGCTGATCGGGCAGGCTCCCCGCCTTGGGAGGCAGCAACCATGCGCTCAACGCGTGTCGTCCCCGCCTCGTTCGTACTCCTCGCCCTGGTGGCGCTCGCGGCCTCGGCGGGCAAGCCGACCGCTCCCGGCGATCGCGCGTGGACCGCGGCCGACATCGACCGCTATCCGGTCGCGAGCATCGCCATGCTGCCGCCCGCGACGTACGACGGCAGTGTCGAGGCCCGCAAACTGGTCGAGCAGGCCGTGGGCCAGGCGCTCAAGGGCTCCGGACACCGCTGGGTGTCACCGTTCGTCGTCAAGGACCAGCTGTTGAAGAACGGCGGCGACTCGCTGGGGAAGGCCATCAACGACAAGCTGCTCAAGGACCCGCGGCTGGATTCGCTCGATGCGCCGGGCCTGAGCCGCATGCTGCGCGCGCGCGCGCTGCTCACCGTGCGCGTGGACCAGATGGAGCGCCGCGAGCTCGAGCCCGACCAGTCGGGCCGGCCGTCCACCTCGATCCAGCTCCGCGCCGCGCTCGTGGATTCGACCGGGCGGCTGCTGTGGACGCTTTACTCCAGCGAGAACGTCGAGGGGCCGCAGCAGGATGCCGGCGCCAACGTCATCGGCGTCAAGAGCTCGGGGCTCAACACCACGCCGGTCGGCAACACGGTCCCGGCGCCCACGTACCAGGAAGTGCTCCAGAAGATGTGCCTGCGCTGGACCGAAGCGTTCCCCCGGCGCGCGGCGCCGGATTCCAGCGGCACGGCGAAGTAGCGATGCTCATCGTCGACGACGATGCCGGCATGCGCGCGGCGCTGCGCGAGGCCCGCGCGTCCCAGGCCCGCGACGAGGTGCCGGTGGGTTGCGTCATCGTGCACGACGGCATGATCGTGGGCCGCGGCCACAACCAGGTGGAATCGCTCCAGGACGCCACCGCGCACGCCGAGGTGCTGGCGATCGGCGCCGCGTCGAACGCGCTCGGAAGCTGGCGGCTCGCCGACTGCACGTTGTACGTGACGCTGGAGCCGTGCGCGATGTGCGCGGGCGCGATCGTGCTCGCGCGGCTGGGCCGCCTGGTCTACGGCGCCGCCGATCCCAAGGCGGGCGCGTGCGGCTCGGTGCTCGACGTCATCGGCGAGCGCCGCCTGAATCACCGGGTCGCGGTGACGAGCGGGGTGCTGGAGCCCGAGTGCGGCGAGCTGCTGCGCGAGTTCTTCCGCCGGAAGCGCAAGGCCGCGCTGCGGCTGGCGGAGGCGGAGGAGCCCGGGCCGGCGGACTGAGCGGGCCGCGCCACCCGCGCGCGGTCGCCGTTTGCCGCGAACGCGCGGGCGCGGCTAGATTCCCCGCCTCACCACGGAGGGCGCGGCATGAAGACGGTGCGTTACTCGGCCAGCGGCGGGCGCGTGGTCGCGGCGGTGCAGGTGGCCCCGAAGCGCGACGGCAGCTATGAGCTCATGCTGTGGGAGAAGGAGACGAACGAGATCGTCGAGCCCTTCCCGCACCGCGGCAACTTCCTCAACAACGACGACGACGAGTTCCCGCTGCCACGACCGAACGCGGAGAACGACGGCCGCGCGCTGCAGGTCGTGGTCGCGCTGTCGATGCCGTCGGACGTCCGCTCCGCCACGGTGAGCCTCGTGCTCACGCAGGACGGCGAGGAGATCGGGCGCGACGCGAAGGACGTCCCCGAGGGCGTCACCGATCACCAGCTCTCGCTCTGGGTCCAGCTCCGCAAGGGCGGCTGAGACGCGACCGCGCGAGGGCCCACGCCCGGCGTGGGTGTCCCATCGCGTGAAGATCCAGGGAGCCGGAGCGGCGGGTTCACCCACGAACCTCGCCGCCATACACGGACCGTCATCAGGCGCCTCGCATTCGCCCTCGAGTCCATGTTTCCGGCTGGCCCTGGAGTTCTCGACTGGGGTGGGTGTTCCTCGTTCATCGGACCGGGGGACGGTCCGGCGCTGCCTGGGCCGAAGGGAGAGCGACTCGAGATGAACGACGGAACGTGGGGAATTCGACTGTCGAAATCGTAGCACGCGGCACCATCGATGGGAACGATTCCCGCCCGGCGTTGGTGCCGCTTGGAGCGTTTCCCGGCACGTTTTCACCGGCGCTTGGCACCTCCGCGTCCCTGGATGTCAAGACCGTGCGAGGACCCGGGCGCGGCGGCGGCGTTCGCCCGCGGCGAACGCCGGTCACGGATGGTGGAAGCCGCCGAACATGCCGTGGATCCCGGGGGCCGCTTCCTTGAGGCTCACCGAGACGAGCTTGTAGGGCGCGGTGGTCTCGGACCGGAATGTGAATTCGCGAGCGTGGGCGTCGGCGTCCAACAGCTTCACCGTCAGTTCCGATGGCGATGACGCGATCACGCGGTCGAGCTGGAGCCGGCCGTACTTCTCGCGCAGCGTCCGGTAGCGCTCGACGCGCGCGGGGACGCCCTTCTCGGCGAGGTTCTTCGCCGCCATGTGGTCCTCGAGGAACCCGCGCATCGAGTCCTCGCCGGTGTTGAACGCCGTCACCCAGCCGCGCGCGAGTGCGCCGGGGCGCGTGTCGGGCCAGGTGGCGGCTGCCTTTGCGCCGGGCGTGTCGGCACGCGCTGCCGGCGCCGAGAGCGCGAAAGAGAGCAGTGCGGCTGCGATCCACGGTCGTGTCATCGGGCGATCCTCCTCACGTCATGTCCAGTCGAGCGCCTCGCGGACGCGGAGCCGCGCGGCGCTCAGGGCGGGGTGGAAGCTGCTGAACGTGGCGAGCACGAGCACGAGGCCGAGCCACAGCGCGAGCGCGCGCGACGAAAGGTGGAAGTCGAGCGGAGCCCTGAGGAAGATGC
>Ga0070688_100000233_pt1 | contig 29111 bp, 20 predicted proteins | sample KBSS13HmetaG_FD_64679 | JGI IMG/M metagenome (GOLD analysis project Ga0070688, IMG submission 64679) | Switchgrass rhizosphere microbial communities from Kellogg Biological Station, Michigan, USA - KBS S1-3H metaG | ecosystem: Host-associated > Plants > Roots > Rhizosphere ...
GGCCTGATGGGCTACCGCACGCCCAACATCGACCGCATCGCCAGGGAAGGCATGATCTTCACCGACTACTACGCGGAGCAGAGCTGTACTGCCGGGCGGTCGTCGTTCCTCACCGGCCAGTGCACGTTCCGCACCGGGCTCTCCAAGGTGGGCATCCCCGCCGCGCCCGTGGGGCTGCAGCAGCGCGACGTGACCATCGCCGAGCTGTTGAAGCCGCGCGGATACGCCACGGGCCAGTTCGGCAAGAACCACCTGGGTGACAAGAACGAGTACCTGCCCACGGTGCACGGCTTCGACGAGTTCTTCGGCAACCTCTATCACCTGAACGCCGAGGAGGAGCCCGAGGACCGGAACTACCCGACGGATCCAAAATTCCGCGAGATGTTCGGCCCGCGCGGCGTGCTCAAGTGCAAGGCTTCGGCGAAGGACGATGCCACGGTGCAGCCGCGCTGGGGCCGGGTCGGCCGGCAGACGATCGAGGACACCGGGCCGCTCACGCGCAAGCGCATGGAGCACATCGACGACGAGACGTCGGACGCCGCGATCGATTTCATGAAGCGCCAGACCGCGGCCGGCAAGCCGTTCTTCTGCTGGATGAACGCCACGCGCATGCACTTCCGCACACACGTGGCGCCCGAGCGGCGGAGCCCACCGGGCCTCACCGCGCTCAACGAGTACCAGGATGGCATGGTCGAGCACGACGGGATGGTCGGGAAACTCCTGCAATCGCTCGATGACATGGGCGTCGCGAACAACACCATCGTGATCTACTCGACCGACAACGGCCCGCACATGAACTCGTGGCCCGACGCCGCGATGACGCCGTTCCGCAGCGAGAAGAACACGAATTGGGAGGGTGCTTTCCGCGTGCCGTGCATGATCCGTTGGCCCGGGCACATCGCCGCCGGGAGCGTCTCGAACGACATCGTGAGCGGCCTCGACTGGATGCCGACGCTGCTCGCCGCGGCGGGCGACCCGAACGTGAAGGAACAGCTGCTCAAGGGCATGACGGTGGGCGCCAAGAAGTCGAAACTGCACTTGGACGGTTACAACCAGCTGCCGTACCTGACCGGGCAACAGAAGAAGGGCGCGCGCAACAGCTTCTTCTACTTCAACGACGACGGCGACCTGGTGGCGCTCCGCTACGAGAACTGGAAGATCGTGTTCATGGAGCAGCGCGCTCCCGGCACGTTGCGGGTCTGGGCCGAGCCGTTCACGCCGCTGCGCGTCGCCAAGTTCTTCGACCTGCACGCGGATCCGTACGAGCGCGCGGACATCACCTCGAACACGTACTACGACTGGCTCATGGACCACGCCTACGTCATGTACGGCGCCGTGGCGTACACGTCGCAGTTCCTCGACACGTTCAAGGAGTTCCCGCCCAGCCAGCGGGCGGCGACGTTCAGCATCGACCAGGCGGTGGATGCGCTGAGGCGTGGGCTCTCGAGCCAGTGACGGACGCCGAGCCGGGGAGCCAGCAGCTGCGCCGGCTCTCCGGCCCGGCGTGAAGCGGTGAGCGCGGCCGGCCACGTCGGTGGCGGCCGCCGGGGTATCGGGGACCGCGGCCGGGCAGGCTGGTGGCTCGGACTCCTGTTGGCGGCAGGCTGCGCGCGCGCCCCATCGCGTGGCGCCGCGCCCGCCACGTACGTGGGCGGCGCGGCGTGCGTGTCGTGCCACGCCGACGAGGCGCTCGCATGGCGCGGCTCGCATCACCAGCTCGCGATGCAACCGGCCACGGACTCCACCGTGCTCGGCGATTTCCGCGACGCCGCGTTCTCCCACGCCGGCGTGGAGACCCGCTTCTTCCGCCGCGGCGCCGCGTTCATGGTCCGCACCGACGGCGCGGACGGGAAGCTCGCGGACTTCGAGATCAAGTACACGTTCGGCGTGACGCCGCTCCAGCAGTACCTGGTGGAGTTCCCGGGCGGACGCTTCCAGGCGCTGGGGGTCGCATGGGACTCGCGGCCACGCGCCGAGGGTGGCCAGCGCTGGTTCCACCTCTACCCGGGCGAGCGCGTGAAGCACGACGACGAGCTGCACTGGACGCGCGCGGCGCAGAACTGGAACCTGCAGTGCGCGGCCTGCCACTCCACCGACCTGCACAAGAACTATTCGCCCGGGACGAAGACCTACGCGACGCGGTGGTCCGACGTGAACGTGTCCTGCGAGGCCTGCCACGGCCCGGGCTCGCGTCACGTCGAGTGGGCGGCGCGGGCGCGGGGCGGGCGCGCGCGGCGCGCACGCGACACGGGCGGCGCCGCGGCGATGGGACTGCTCGTGGGCCTCGATGAGCGCCGCGGCGTGACCTGGGCGCGCGACGCGGCCACCGGTCTCCCCCGTCGCAGCCGTCCCCGCGCCACCGACGCCGAGACCGAGGCGTGCGCGCGCTGCCATGCGAGCCGCACGCGGATGTTCGACGACGATCCGCCGGGCTCGCTGCTCCTCGCCGCGCACCTGCCCGCGCTGCTCGTCGAGGGCAGCTATCACGCCGACGGGCAGCTCGAGGGCGAGGCTTACGAATACGGCTCGTTCCTCCAGAGCCGGATGTACCACGAGGGCGTGACCTGCTCCGATTGCCACGATCCGCACCGGCTCACGCTGCGCGCCGAGGGGAACGCGCTGTGCCTGCAGTGTCACGACGGCGCGCGCTACGACGCCGTCACCCATCACCACCACGCGAACGGCTCCGCCGCGTCACGGTGCGTGACCTGTCACATGCCGGCGAAGACGTTCATGGTCGTGGATCCCCGACACGACCACAGCTTCCGCGTGCCGCGCCCGGACCTCGCCGACTCGCTGGGGACGCCGGACGTGTGCGGCTCGTGCCACGCTGCCAAGCCCGCGCGGTGGGCGCTCGCGCAGCTCCAGGCCTGGTACGGCCACGCTCCGGAGGGCTTCCAGCGCTTCGCCGGCGCGCTGGCCGCGGCACGGCGCGGCGGCGAGGACGCGCGAGCGCGGCTGCTCGCGCTGGCGGCGGATCGCGGCCAGCCGGCGCTCGGCCGCGCCACCGCGACGGCCGCGCTCGGCGCCTGGCCCGATCCCGGCGCGGTCGCGTCCATCCGTGACGCGCTCGGCGATCCCGACCCGCTCGTTCGGCTGGGCGGCGTGCAGGCGGCCGTCGACCTGCCGCCCGAGGTGCGCACGGGTCTGCTCGCCCCGACGCTCCACGACACGGTCCGCGTGCTGCGTGCGCTCGCGGGCGGTGCGCTCGCGGGCGCGCCGCTCGATCGGTTCTCCGCGACCGACCGCAACGCGCTCGAGCGCGCCAAGGCCGAGTACGTGTCCGGGCAGAACGAGAACTCGGATCAACCGTTCGGCCTCGTCAACCTCGGGAACTTCCGCCTCGCCGAGGGCGACGTCGCGGGCGCCGAGCGCGCGCTGCGCGACGCCCTCGAGATCGATCCCGACTGGATCCCCGCGGCGGCGAACCTCGCCGACCTGTTGCGGGCGACGAACCGCGATCCCGAGGGCGAGGTCGTGCTGCGCGCAGGGCTCGCACGCCAGCCGAACGCGGCCGCGCTCCACTACGCGCTCGGGCTCTGCCTCGTCCGGCAGCAGCGCCGGGGCGACGCGCTCGACGAGCTCGGCCGCGCCGCGTCGCTCGCTCCCGACGAGGCCCGCTTCTCGCTCGCGTATGCGATGGGCCTCGAGGACGCGGGCCGCACGCGCGAGGCGTTCGCGGCCGTGGAACGCGGGCTCGAGCACCGTCCGGGCGACCGGGCGCTCGCCGAGATGAGGGAGCGGCTGCGGAAGCCGGGACGCTGAAGCGCCGCCGGCACGATCCGATGCCGGCGGCGCCCACATGCTTGCGTCAGCTCTTCCGCACCGTCTCCAGGTCGATCGCGAGCGTGACATCGTCGCCGAGGATCAGGCCGCCGTTGTCGAGTGCGGCGTTCCACACCATGCCGAACTCCTTGCGGTTGATCACCGCCTCTGTGGAGAAGCCGGCGCGCTCGTTGCCCCATGGGTCCTTCGCGACGCCGTGGTACGTGACCTCGAGGGCCATGGGCTTCAGGATCCCGCGCAGGTCCAGCGTGCCATGGACGCGGAACCGGTCGGCGGCGAGCTTCTCGACGCGGTTGCTCGTGAACCGGACCTGCGGGAAGCGCTCGACGTCGAAGAAGTCGCCGCTTCTCAGGTGGGCGTCGCGGTCCGGCTGGCGGGTGTCGATGCTCGCGGGGTCCACCTCGAACGTGATGCTCGAACGCTCCGGGTGCTCGCGGTCGAGCTCGATCTGTCCCGAGAAGCGCGCAAAGCGGCCGCGCGTGCGGCTCAACATGTGGCGCACACTGAAGCCCACGTCGGAGTGGTCGGCGTCGATGGCGAACGTCTGCGTGCCCGGCTCCGGGGCGGTGATCGGCGTGTGAATGGCGGTGCTCATGAGGTCCCTCCTCGGACTGACTCGCGTCGTCGGTTATTAGTGACCAGTCATTAGTTGACCAGTGAACTATTGGATGCGACCACGGGCAGCGGGGTTCACGTCCCCTCCTCCCGCAGGCGGTCCAGGATCTCCAGGAGCTTCGACAACTCCGCCTTCGAGAGCCGGCCCGTGCGCCCGCTTTCGACCGCGCGCACGGGCTGGTCCGTGGCCGCCAACGTGGCGAGGCCCGCGCGCGTGATCGCGCAGTGCACGACGCGGCGGTCCTCGGGGCAACGGCTGCGGGTCACGAGCCCCGCCGCCTCCAGCCGGTCCAGGAGCCGGGTGATCCCCGGCGAGCGCTCGATCATGCGCTCGGCGATCTCGAGCGTGGGCAGCGGCTCGGGGTGGCTGCCGCGCAGGATGCGGAGCACGTTGTACTGCTGGGCCGTGATGCCGTGCCCGGCGAGCGCCCGCTCGAGGTCCGCGCGGATCACGTCGACGGTGCGGAACAACGCCACCGCGGCCTCCTCGGCCGGGTTGGCGAAAGCCTTTGTCTGCCGGATCTCGCGCTGGATCGCGCTGGGTTTGCGTGTCGCGGGCGGGCTCACGTCGATGACCCTACCCATTATTAGATGACTAGTCAACTAAATCGGATCGAAGGGCCGGATCCGCGGTCCGGCGCCGCCGGCCTGCGCCCCAAGGGACTCCGCCTCAGCGCACGCCAAGTCGCTGCAACGCCTGGACCGACGGCGGGAAGCCGGGTTCCGCCTCGAGCGCCCGGCGGTAGGCGGCGATCGCCGCATCACGGTAGCCGGAGTTCAGGAGCGCCTCGCCCAGGCTGTCGTGCGTGTTCGCGGACCCGGGATAGGCGCGGGCGTTGATGCGAAACACCTGGATCGCGTGCTCGGGCTGGCCGTTCGCCGCCAGTCGATAGCCGAGATCGTTGACCTCGCGCTCGAAGCTGCGGAACCGGTTCACGATCCGCTCGCGGGCCGCGGCGAGCGCGCGCTCCGCGGCGGCCGTGTCCCCCGCGGCCAGCGCGCGGGTCATCACGTCCATCACCGGCGCGGTCGTGTCCGGCGACAGGATCGCCGCCAGTGCCGGATCGCTGCCGCTGCGATACGACCTGGAGTCGAGCGGCGTGTAGAGGCGCGGGGCAACGAACAACCGCTGGTCGAACTCGTTCGGCGCCTGATGGAACACGGTCGAGATCTGCACGGTCATGCCGCTCGCGGGCAGCGCGAGCGGGCGATGATCGCCGTACTGGCTCGGCCGCTGCCCCGTCGGCTCGCCCACGAACGTCGCCTGCGTCCAGGCTTCGAGCAGGTTCGCGAACTGCTGCGCCGCGGAGAACGTCCGCCGACCGATGATCACGAACAGGCGGTCCGGGCGGTCGAGCGCGGGCCGGCGCAGCAGCTGCTGGATCGGGTAGCGATTGAGCGCGCCGTTGCCGCCGCCGTTCTCGCGGATGTCGACCACGAGGCGGGCCGGCGTCACCGAATCGGCGAGCGCGAACATGCGATCCCACTGCGCGCGGTTCGTGGCCGACCCCGGTGACGGCGCCACGGCGCGCATGCACGCGTAGAGCGTCCGCGTCGGCGCGTCGAACGTCCACCACAGCGGTTCGCCCGGTCGCTGCTCCCACCACGGCGCGGGCCCGGAGCGGAGCGACGTCCAGCCGCTCATGTCGATGGGCGTCGGCCCGTGACCGTGCTGGTCCGCGATCCGCCCGGCGGGCGCGACCCGCACCGTGTCCACGCGGCCATCACGCTCGATCACGAGCGGAAGTCGCTCGACGTCGCCGGCCAGACCCGACCCGGCGAGCACCTCCGGGATCGTGAGCATGAACGGCGCCCACGCGCGCACCCACCACTCGTTCTCGTGCGGGATGAGCGGCGCGACGCGCTCGATCGCCTCGTCGGCGGTCGCGCGGCCGATCCGCAGCACCTTTGCCCCGACGAGGCCTGCGTGCGTCGAATCGGCGCGCCGGATGAACAGGCCGTCATCGAACGCGTACAGCTCCAGCGGATAGAACCGCAGCCCGAGCGCGGGCCCGGGATCGAGGCTGGTATGGGCGTCACCGAGCAACGCCACCAAGCGCATGAACTCGACCAGCGCCAGGTCGCGGCTCAACGACGGCAGCCTCCGGTCGAGCGCCGCCGCCGCCGAGTCCCAGCGCGCGCGGGTGACGTTCAGGAACGGCGCCGGGTGGCGGGTCGGAAGCTCGCGCCTCAACAACGCCAGATCGGAGCGCCACGCGGCGATGCCAGAGGGCGCCGCGGGTGCGCCCGCGGCCGGCGTCGTGGCCAACAGAGGTGCGACGAGCAGTGCGACGAACAGGAACGAACGCACGTTCGGTGCCTCGCATCAGGACGTGACCGGGAGACGACGGGATGCTTGCCGTGATGGCCGCGGATCGTGCGGCAGACATGAACGGGCTACGGGGGCAGATCGACCGGTGCACCGAAACGCGTCCCCAGCGCTGAGCGCGGGGAAGGCAACGCCCGGTGCGACACCGTTCTCCCGAAGTCGTACGCTTCGACCATGCGTGAAAGGCCGCTGCACCTCGCCGTGGGTCCGCCGGCGCGGCCGACTCTCCGCGCTGCCCTCGTTCCTGCCGTGGCCCTGTGGCTGGGGATGGCGCTCGCGTCGCCTGCCGTCCACGCCCAGGATCTGACGCCGCGCGCGTACATCGTCACGCCGCTTCGCTCCAACGTGATCCTCGTGACCGACGTCTACAACGACGGCGATCTCAACTTCGAGGGCACCGTCCCGATCGAGGATGCCACGGGCAGGATCAACGGCGTCGCGGTCGGGTATTACCGCTCCATGGGGTTCCTCGGCCGGTCCGCGAACGTGAACGTCGTCCTTCCGTACGGGAACGGGACGTTCGACGGCATCGTGCTCGGCTCGCCGTTCACGACGCATCGCGCCGGCCTGTTCGACATCCCTGTCCGCTTCGCCGTGAACCTGCTCGGCGGCCCGGCGATGGCGCCCGCCGCGTGGGTGAAGTGGCAGCAGAAGACGCTGCTCGGCGCGAGCCTCAAAGTGGTGATCCCGGTCGGCCAATACGACCCCACGAAGCTCATCAACCTGGGCTCGAACCGCTGGGCGTTCAAGCCCGAGCTCGGGCTCTCGCACCGGCTCGCCCACTGGATCCTCGACGCGTACGGCGCGGGCTGGTTCTTCACCAAGAACCCGGAGTTCTTTTCACACAACCAGTATTTTTCGGGAACGCGGGGCCAGACGCAGGCACCGATCGGGATCGTCGAGATGCACGTGAGCTACGACGTCCGGCCGCGACTCTGGGTGTCGGTAGACGGCAACTTCTGGTACGGCGGGAAAACCACGGTGGCCGGCGTCGAGAACCCGAACACGCTGCAAAAGAGCTCGCGAGTCGGCGTGACCGCGTCGGTGCCGTTGACCACGCACCAGTCGATCAAGCTCGGTTTCGCGGATGGAGCCTACGCACGCTTCGGTGGCGACTACACCATCTTCTCCGCGGCGTGGCAGTACTCGTGGGTGGAACGAGGCAGATAGCGGGCCGCGTCACTCGAGCCCGTGCCGCCTTAGCCTCACGTAGAACTGGGTGCGCGTGAGACCCAGGGAGCGCGCGGCCTTGGACTTGTTGTAGCGCGCCTCCACGAGCGCCCGCTCCACCATCTCGCGCTCGGCGCCCGCGAGGTCGGTGTGCGACCTCGCGGGCGACGCTGCGGTGCTCGTCGCAACCGGGGCCCTGTCCGGACTCGCGACACGTGGCGCCGGCAACGTCAGGTGCTCGGCGCCGATCAGGCCGCCGTCGCACAGGATCGCCGCCCGCTCGAGCACGTTGCGCAGCTCGCGCACGTTGCCCGGCCACGCGTATTCCAGCAGCCGCTCGCGCGCCTCGCGCGACACGCCCGCCGGCGGGCGGGCAAAGCCCTGGCTCAGGTCGGCGAGGAACGCCTCGGTCAGCGGGATCAGGTCCTCCGGCCGCTCGCGAAGCGGTGGCAGCCGGATCTCGAACACCTGCAGCCGGTAGTAGAGGTCCTCGCGGAACGTCCCGCGCTCGATGCAGGCGCGCAGGTCGCGGTTCGTGGCCGCGATCACGCGGATGTCGGCAGCAAGCAGCTTGGTGCCGCCGAGGCGCTGGTACTCGCGTTCCTGGAGCACGCGCAGGAACTTGGCCTGCGAGCTCAGGCTCATCTCGGCGACCTCGTCGAGGAACAACACGCCCCCGGCCGCCATCTCAATCTGTCCCGGCTTCGCGTGCGCGGCGCTCGTGAACGCCCCGCGCTCGTAGCCGAACAGTTCGGATTCGAGCAGTTGCTCCGGGAGCGCGGCGCAGTTCAGGGCCACGTACGGGCGACCGGCGCGCGGCGAGGCGCGGTGAAGGAAGCGCGCGATCACCTCCTTGCCCGTCCCCGACTCGCCCTGCAGCAGCACGGTGGTGTCCGTCGCGGCCACCTGCGTCGCGAGCTGGAGCACGCGCCTCCACGCCGGGGACTTGCCCACGACGCGGCCGTAGCCACTGATCGCGTCGATCTTGCGGGTCAGCGACTGGACGTGCGTCTCGAGCGAAGCCGCACGGTCGCGCGCTTCGGCCGCCCGCTGGGACTCCTCGGCCATGTGGTGATAGGCGCGCGCCAGTGCCACGTGATCGGCGACACGGCGCGCGAGGTCCGCGTCGTCCGGGTCGTAGGCGTTCGGCCGCTTGGAGCAGAACATCATCGCGCCCACCACCTCGCCCTGCGAACGCACCGGCACCGTGACCCACGAGCGGATGCCCCGCTCGGCGACGAGCCAGAAGCGCGTCGGATCGATCTCCTCTTCGTAGGGCGGCGTGAAGCCGCGGTCGGGCGACAGCGTGGACTGGCGCACGCGGCGGCTGGCGCGGTCCACGATCGAGATGTCCTGGACGATCAGGTAGCCGCGCTCGATCGAGCGCATGCGGTCGGGGATCGCCGGCGGCGCCGGCAGGCTCCGGACGTCGCCCGCGGAGATCGCGTAGACGGGGAAGCTCTTCCGGTCCGCGCTCAGGAACCCGAGCCCCACGAAGTCGTGCGGGATCACCTCCTGCGAGACACGCGAGAGCTGCTGGAACGTCTCCCGGATGTCGAGCGAGCGCGCCAGCGTCGGCAGCAGGCTCTCGAGCGCGTCGCTCCGCTGGCGGCGGCGGTGCTCGTCGCTCCACAGGCGCTCGTGCTCGAGCGCCGCCGCCAGCAGCTCGGCCAGGGCCAGCACCACGTTCTCGTGCTCGGCGGTGAACGCGTCGGCCGTGCGCGAGGCGAAGCCCAGCACGCCGACCCGGCGCCCGCCGCTGCGCAGGGCCGCGCGGATGATGGAGCGGAACCCGGCATCCAGCGTCTGGCGATCCCAGGCGTAGGCCGGATCGAGCTCGTGCTGAAGGTCGACACGCTCGACCACGAAATCGCGCCAGAACCCCGGCGAGAGGTCGGCGATCGGCACGAGCTTTCCGTCCTCCACGCCGGCCACCCCGTCCTGCTCGGTCGCGTACATGCGGAGGCCTTCGCCCTCGATCCGCATGATGCGCATGCGGTCGAACGGCAGCGCCATGCGTGCCGCGGCGACCACGCGCGCGAACACCTGGTGGAGATCGAGACTCTCGCCGATCGCGCGGGCGACCGCCCCGAGCGCGTCGAACGCGGTCGCGCCCGCGCGGGCGGGCGGCGCGCCGGGCGTCACGTGGAGTCGCGGCGGGGACGCGCCGGCGCGGTGTGCGAACGGCGGCGCCGCCGCAGCGGCCGCGGCGTGGCGGTCGCTCACGACTTCGGCCGATCGCCGTTCAGCGCGATCTTCTGCAACCGCGGATGGATCCAGCGGGATATCACGATCCAGCCCCCCTTCGGGATCGCCAGCAGGGCTTCCGTCTCCGCCGGATTGAGCTCGAGGCCCTGCTCCTCGAGCCGATCCAATGTGATTCTCGGTTCCGCGACGAACCGCGCGCGCAGCGCCTCGTCCGTAGCGAGCTTGCCGATCACGATCTCCACGCTCTTCTGGCTCATGACGCGCCCCAGACGCAAGCCACGAGCCACGCGCCGAATCGATCGCTGAACGCCCCAAGAGCGAAGAACTGGCGCGATTGTTGATGCCGCCACCGAGGCCGGCGGTGCGCAGGATGTGTGTTTCTGAGCGAACTGGGTCCCGAGCGCGTACGCAGCTCCGACGAGCGCGGCGCGCGCTTCGGAGCCCGCAAGGCTCCAAACGTTCGCTGCCGACCGCGTCGAGAGCCGCTCCGGGTGCGGATCGCGCGTGCATTCCCGCGATTGGCCCCGTGCTTGCAGAGGACCCCGGCGAGCCGCGAACGCACAACTCTCATTCCCGTGGAGGCCTCGAACATGATCACGCGCACTGGCCGCTGGATGGCGGCGATCCTCGTCTCGGCGGTCCTCGCGACCGCGTCCTCGTGCAAGGGCGGCGGGTACGGCAGCTCGACCACGAACCCGATGCCCACCGCGCGCGAGCTGAACTCCGGCGACTTCGGGCAGGGCGGCACGTTCTCGCACACCTTCGCCGTGGCCGGCACGTACGCCTACCACTGCATCCACCACTCCCCCATGACCGGCACCGTCCAGGTGAGGGACGACGCGCCCGGCACGACGGCGGCCGTCAACATCACGAGCAGCGTCATGGCGTTCCCTGCCGCCTCCGTCAAGCCCGGCGGCACCGTCACGTGGACCAACAACTCCGGTGTCGTGCACACCGTCACGAGCAACTGAGTGCGCGCCCGCAAGGAGGCCGAGATGCGAACCCTTCATGATTCGCCCGCACGCCGCGCGCCCGCCGCGCGCGTGGCGCCGGCGACGGCCGCGGGCCCGAGGCTGGTGGCGGCGACGATCGCCGCCGTGATGCTCGCACTGGGGGCGCCGACCGCGTCGGCGGACTGGCCGCTCTTCGGACGCGCGATCACCAACACCCTCGCCGCGCAGCTGCACCCGGTGGTCACATCGGACGGCGCGGAGGGCGCGATCATCGCCTGGCAGGACTTCCGCGCCGGGCTGCCCGAGATCGCCGTGAACCACGTGCTCGCCTCGGGCGCGCTCGATGCCAACTGGGCTCACTTCGGCCGCAGCGTGGTGACGGACCCCATCCTGAACGCGTCGGCGGTCGACGGGCAGTCGAACCCGGTGATCGTCCCCGACGGCGCCGGCGGCGCCATCGTCGCGTGGGAGGACGGCCGCAGCCCCGACACCGAGACGGACATCTTCGCGACGCACCTGCTCGCGAACGGCCGCGTGGACGACACCTGGCCCGTGAACGGCGCGGCGCTGGCCGTGATCGACGGCGTCCAGGACGGACCGGCGATGGTGGCGGACGGCGCCGGCGGCGCGATCGTCACGTGGATGGACCGGCGCGCCGGCACGACCGAGATCGATCTCTACGCTCAGCACGTTCTCGCCTCGGGCGTGGTCGATCCGCGCTGGCCGGTGAACGGCCTCGTCGTGAGCGCGGCGGCCGGGAGGCAGGAGGAGCCGGTGATCAGCTCCGACGGCGCCGGCGGCGCGATCATCGCGTGGCAGGACGACCGTGGCCTGCCGAGCGGATTCAACGTCTTCGCGCAGCACGTCCTCGTCTCGGGCGTCGTGGATCCCGTCTGGCACGTCGACGGCATCGGTGTGTGCACCGCGACCGGCGACCAGGGCCGCCCGACGATCACGTCGGACGGCGCGACCGGTGCGATCGTGGTCTGGACGGACGGTCGCGTGCTCGGCACCGACCATATCTTCGCCGAGCACGTGCTCATCGCGGGCACGGTCGACCCCGCCTGGCCCGTGAACGGCCGGCGGCTCTCGAACGCCGCCGTGCTCGAATCGCGCCCGCGCGCCGTGAGCGACGGCGCGGGCGGCGCGATCGTGGGCTGGCAGGGGTTCACGACGCAGCTCAACATGTACGCGCAACACGTCAAGTCGAACGGGGTCCTGGATCCTCTCTGGCCCGCCGCCGGGCTCGCGCTCACCGACGCCACGCAGCTCCAGACCACGGCCGAGCTGGCGTCCGATGGCGCGGGCGGCGCGATCGTGGCCTGGCAGGACGGTCCGCGCGTCGTCGCCCAGCACGTGCGCGCGAACTCGACGTTCGATCCCGCCTACCCGGCGGGCGGCCTTCCTCTCGCCGACCCGAACGGCGGCCAGGGGGATCACGCGATCGTCGCGGCCGGTCCGAACGGGGCGATCGTGACCTGGACGGACGGGCGTGACGCTGCGACCAGCGGACCGGACATCTACGCGATCCAGGTGCTCGCCACCGCGACGCTGGACGTGCGCGATCCCGGCGCGACCGCGCTCCGCTTCGCCCGCCCGCATCCCAATCCGGCGAGGGACCCCCTCACGCTTCGCTACGCGCTTGCGCGCGAGGCCGGCGTGACCCTCGCCGTCTTCGATCCTTCTGGCCGCCGCGTGCGCCAGCTCGTCTCGGGCTCCGAGGCCGCCGGCGAGCACGTCGTGGTGTGGGACCTGCGCGACGAGCGCGGTAACCCGGTGGGCGCGGGCGTCTACTTCGCCGAGCTCGAGTCCGGCGGTGAATCGCGGATCCAGAAGGTCATGCGCGTGAAGTAGTCCGCAAGGCGGTCGCGCGGATCGACTCCTCCGCGCGACCGCGAGGCCGGGGGGCGAGGTGACGCTCGCCCCGACCGAGCCGCGGTTCGAGGCCCTTGTGGCGCGCGCCCCGCTGAGACCAATATTGCTCCGGTCGTCCACGACCGACATGCTTGCGCAACCCCGTGCCCGGAGCGTCGCCATGAGAACTGCCAACGCCCGCTTCGCCATCAAGACGTGGGACGAGAAGCCCTGTGGTGAGGCCGAGCAGCTGCCCAAGATGACGCGTGCGAGCGTGGTGAAGTCATTCACCGGCGATCTCGAAGGGGATGGGCTGGTCGAGTACGTGATGGTGTATCGCGGCGACGGTTCGGCGACGTTCGTCGGCCTCGAGCGCGTGGTCGGACGGCTCGGCGGGAAGACGGGCAGCTTCGTGCTCCAGCGCGCCGGCGTGTTCGAGGACGGGCAGGCGAGGGAGAGCTATTCCGTCGTCCCGGGATCCGGCACCGGCGAGCTTGCGGGCCTGCGCGGCGACGGCAGCTCAGCGGTCGGGCACGGGCTCGAGCACCCGTTCACGCTGAAGTACGACCTGGGCTAGGCGGGGCGTTCGCTCGCGTCCGTCACGGCGCGTGGGCGCCGAACCAGCTCACGACCAGCGAATCGCGTAGCGCCGCATGCTCACCCAGCGTGTGGCTGCCCCCGGGGACGATGCGCAGCGCGTGGGGTGTTCCGGCGCGCGTGAGCGCGGCGTCGAGCTGCTCGGATTGCCGCGGCGGAACCCCGGAATCGCTCCCACCGTGAAGGATGAGGAGTGGCACGCGGATGCGGTTGGCCCACCGCAGCGCCGAGCGCCGGAGCGCGATCTCCTCGCGGCGTGTTTCGTAGTCGGGCCAGATCTTCGTCGCCATGGCGGCGGAACGCGCGTCGGACTGGAACAGCGAATCCAGGTCGGTGAACGCGCCCACGGTGACGGCGGCGCGGACCGGGACACCGTCGCGTATCGCCTGGAGGACCATCATGCCGCCACGCGACTCGCCGTAGAGGTAGATGGCGTTCCGGTCGACGTCGGACCGCGCCGCGACCAGCCTGACCGCTGCGTGCACGTCCTCGACGTCCGCGCCCCCCATCTCGTCACGGCCCGACCCGCCCTCGCTTCCCCGATACTGCGGTGCCACCACGAAGTAGCCCGCCCGGGCGAAGCGATGGAGCTGCGGCAGGAAGGCTTCTTCGAGCCCGCTCTGGATGTACGAACCCCGGCAGTAGACGATCGCCGGTCGTCGCCCCGCAGCGCGCGGGCGGAACACGAGTGCCACCACCTCGGCCGAATCGATGAGATAGCGCCAGCGCCGTGCCTCGTATGCCGGGTCGCCGCGGGCCGCCTCGTACGAGCTCGAATCGGCGTAGCGGCTCGCCTCGCGCCGCGGCGCGGCGGCAAGCTCGGCCCACGAGCGAGGCGCCCAGGTTTCGTCGACCATGATGCGAGTGGCGCCGGGCTTCCGCCCGACGCCGTGAGCCCCGGAGGCCACCAGGAGCAGCGCGAGCGCCACGGCAGGCCAGCAACGATCCGGCTCGATGCTCAACGTTGAACACCTCCAGGGAAGACAGGAATCTGAAGTACGATGTGCGAACCGCGGGGGTTGCGTGGTTGCCACGCGATCCGCGAGGCCATCGGAGGGGAAGCGAACGATGGATCGGCCGCTGTAGACCGGCATGAGACGCCTCTGGGCCCTGGCGCTCGTCGCCGCGATCCTCATCGGGCTCGGGGCCGTCGGCTGGATCTCCTCCGACCAGATCCTCGGTCCCGACAGGCCGCCCGGGAAAACGGGCCAGCGTGTCCTCGCCCACACGGACTCGACGATCACGCTGGCCTCGACACCGAAGGCTCGCCGTCCGGGCCACTGGGCGATCTCGTGGCCGGGCGGCTTCGGCAGGATCGGCCCGTTGATCGCGAGCGACTCCGGCCGCGTGATCACGCGGTTCGAGATCGCCTCCGGCTCGCCCCCCGAGACCACGTCGCGGCTCGCCGGCTTCGCTCCGGATGCCGATCCGCGCACCTGGCTCGGGATCGAGTTCGAGAACGTCACAATACCCGCACGCATCGGCCCGCTGCCCGCGTGGTGGAACCCAGGCCGTGACTCGACGTGGGTGCTGTTCGTCCACGGACGCGCCGCGACGCGCGCGGAGGTGTTGCGCATGCTCCCGGCCTACCGGGCGCTCGACCTGCCGTGCCTGATCCTCTCCTACCGGAACGACACCGGCGCGCCGCTCGTGGACAGCGGCCGCTACCGCCTGGGCGCGACCGAATGGGAGGACCTCGAGGACGCCGTGCGCTATGCGAGGACGCGAGGGGCGCGCGACGTCGTGCTCGTGGGCTGCAGCATGGGGGGCGGCATCGTCGCGCAGTTCCTGCGGCGATCCTCGGATCGGAGCTTCGTGCGCGCAGCCGTCCTCGATGCGCCGGCGCTCGACTGGAACGCCGTGCTCGCGCGCGCGGCGCAGAAGCACCAGGTGCCGGGAGCGATCACCGCGCTGGGCAAGTGGGTCGCGTCGCTGCGGAGCGGGCTCAGCTTCAGCGAGCTCGACCTGGCCGCGCACGCGTCGGCGTTCTCGACCCCGATGCTCGTCGTTCACGGCGAGGCCGACGACGTGGTGCCGATCGCCGTGAGCGAGAGATTCGCGGCGGCGCTGCCCGGGCTGGTCACGTTCCGTGCGTTCGCGGGCGCGGGCCACGTGGAGTCAGCGAATGTGGATCCGCAGCGCTACGTGGCGACGATCGACGCGTGGCTGCACGAACGCGGGATCGGAGCTGGCTCCCGGGGAGCGCCGCCTCGACCGCTACCCTAGCGGCGGCTTCGACGCCGCACCGCTCACGCGAACGCGCGCAGCGTCTTCTCCGCGAGCCGGTCGAACGCCTGCACGCAGAGCTCGAGGTGCTCCTCGCGCGTGTCCTCGATCTTGTTGTGACTGATGCCGTGCAGGCTCTGGACGAACATCATCACCGTGGGCACGCCGGCGCGCGCCACCTCCGCGGCATCGTGCAGCGGACCCGAGGGCAGCTGGTGCACGCGGCCACTGGTCTCGGCGATGGCCTGTTCGCAGAACTGGAGGAGCCTCGCGTCGAACAACACGGGCTCGATGTTCCAGATCCGCTCCCACCTCACCTCGACGTTGCCCTCCTTCGCGAAGCGCTCGCTCGCGGCCTTTGCCTCCGCGAGTGACGTTGCGAGCGCCGCCGCGTCGAGGTGGCGCTGGTCGAGCGTGATGCGACAGTCCTCGACCACGCTGGTGACGATGCCGGGCTTGGTCGTGCACGAGCCGATCGTGCCCACTCCCCCGTGCCGCTGGGTGATGGCGTAGGTCTCGGGGCTCATCCGCGCCGCGGCGAGGAACGCGTCGCGGCGGCGATTCATCGGCGTGCTGCCCGAGTGCGCCGCCTGGCCGTGGAAGTGGATCGCGTGGCGCTCGACGCCGTACGTGCCCAGCACCACGCCGAGCGGCAGGTCGAGGTCGAGCAGCACCGGCCCCTGCTCGATGTGCAGCTCGAGGTAGGCCGCGGCATTCGCAAGTTCCCGGCCACTGTCCATCACCTTCTCGAACTCGACCCCCACCGCCGCGAGTGCATCGGGAAGCCTGACGCCGTCCTTGTCCACGAGCCGGCGCGCCTCGTCGAGGTCGAGGTGGCCCGAGCACGCCGACGAGCCGAACAGGCTGCGCCCGAAGCGCGCGCCCTCCTCGTCCGCCCAATCCACGAGCCTCACCGTCATCGGCGCATCGGCGCCGTACTGCGCGTGGATGCGTCGCATCACCTCGAGGCCGGCGAGCACGTTCAGGCAGCCGTCGAGCCAGCCGCCGTTCGGCACCGAGTCCATGTGGCCGCCGATCAACAGCTCCTTCTTCGAGCGGCCCTTGAGCGTGTTCCACAGGTTGCCGGCGGCATCCACGTGCGTCTCGACCGGCAGCGCGGCCAGCTTGTCGCGCAGCCACGCGCGTGTCTTCACCCACATGGGCGTGAACGCGACGCGCTGCGCGCCGTGCTCGTCGGAGGTGAGCTGGCGAAGCTCCTTCAGCTCCGCGACCGTGCGGCGGGGGTCGAGTGGGGCGGCCATGATGGAGAGCGTAGAACGGATGGGCGCGCGGCGCACGGGGGCCGGCGCCCCGGCGGCGCGGACGAACCGGAATTCGGCGCTGGCTCGCGCATCGGAGTGCGCTTACGCTGCCTGACCCGATGCGACGCCTTCCCCTCGTATTCCCGGCGCTGGCGCTGATGCTCGCGTGGCCCGTGTCCCTGGCGACAGCAGACGCAGCGGGCTCCACGCTCGCCGGCACGCTCGACCTGGTCGAGCGCGGCGTGGCGGTGAACGAGGCCGCCGACGCGGTGGTGTGGTACGTCCCGGCCACGGGGGCGGCGCCCCCGGCGCCCGTGCGCGCCGAGATCATGACGCGCGAGCGCCGCTTCACCCCGAGGGTCACGGTGGTGCCCGTGGGCAGCAACATCTGGTTTCCGAACGGGGACCCCATCCTGCACAACGTGTTCTCGGTCTCCGCCGGCAATCGGTTCGACCTCGGGCTCTACCGCATGGGCCCCGGCAAGTCGGCTCACATCGCGAAGGCCGGGCTCGTGCGCGTGTACTGCAACGTGCACCAGGCCATGTCCGCGTTCGTGCTGGCGCTGGACACGCCGTACGTGGCGCGTCCCGGACCCGACGGTCGATTCGTGCTCGACGGTCTCCCTCCCGGCGAGGGGACGCTGTTCGTGTGGCACGAGCGCGCGAACCTGCTGAGCCGCGCGGTCACGCTGCCGCACGAGGCGGCGCTGGCGGTGACGCTCGAGCTGCGCGCGGCGGGCGCGATCGAGCACCTCGACAAGAACGGCCGGCCCTACCGCGAGAGCAAGGGCAATGACGAGTACCGATAAGACGGTCACCCAGACGACGGAGACGATGGAGACGGTCCCGGCTCAACCGCCGGCCGGATCTCCCGTGGACGCGCCGGCGGTGGCCGTCTCGGAATCCGCTTCGCCGCGCACACGCGGCGACGGCCGAGGCCCGTCGCTGCCGCTCGCCACGCGCCTGCTACTCCTCGCGACCGGCCTCATCGGCATCCCGCTCGCGCTGGCGATCGGCATCACCACGTGGCGCGCGCAGGAGGTGGCGGCGCAATCCGTCCGCGACGCGCTCGAGGCGGCGCAGGCCACGCGCGTCCAGTTCGACCAGATGCGCGCCCGCCAGTCGGAGTTGATCGCGCGCCTGGTGGCGAGTGACCCGGCGTTCGTGGCGTACGTGGCCGAGGGCCATGCGCCGTCCACGGCGGACCTCCTGAACGAGCGGCGACAGGGCCTCGGCTGTGACTTCGCGCTGGTGCTCGATCGCACCGGTCATCTCATCGCGCACACCGCGCGCCCGGGAGTCTCCGGCGCGGACCTCGCCCAGGACCTGCTCGTGACCCAGGCGCTGCGCGACGGCACGGCGTCGGGCACGTGGCGGGACGGAGACAAGCTCTACACGGCGGCGGCGGCCACGCTGCTCTCCGGCGGACAGACCGTGGAGGGAGTCTTCGTGGCGGGTTTCGTGCTCGACGACGCCGTGGCGCTCGAGTTGAAGCGGATGACCGGCACCGAGGTGTTGTTCGTGGGCGGGAGCGCACCGGGCATGCGCATCGTCGCGTCCACGCTCGGCTCCGGGAACGAATCGCTCGTCGCCGGGCTGGACCCGGCGCTGCAGCGAGCGCTCGCCGGCGACGGCTCGCTGATCGAACGCGTCTGGCTCGGGCACCGCGCGTGGGGCGCCCGCATCGAGCCGCTGCGAGACGCCGCCGGCGCTCCGGTCGGCGCCGTGGTGACGCTGGCCTCACTCGATTCCGCCCTGGCCCCGTTCCGCAGCATCGTGCGCATGCTGATGCTGGTCGGAGTCCTGGGACTGCTCGCGGCGCTGTTGGCGTCCTGGGCGGCGACGCGACGGCTCTCCCGCCCGCTCGAGCGGCTTGCCGCCGCGGCGGAAGCGGCACGGGCCGGTCGCCTCGATGTGCCCATCGAGGCCCAGGGCCGCGACGAGGTGTCCCGGCTCGCGGTCGCGTTCCGCTCGCTGCTCGCGGATCTCCGCGGCGAGCGCGAGATGGCGGCGTTCCTGGCGGCGCGGTCGCGCTCCGCCACCGATGCGCCCCGGGCGCGGCTGCCCGAAGGCGCGCTCGCCGCGGGGGCGGTGGTCGGCGACCGCTTCGAGGTGCTGTCGGTGCTCGGCGCCGGGGGCATGGGCGTCGTGTACCGCGCGCACGACCGCGAGCTGCGCGACACGGTGGCGCTCAAGACGCTCCGCGTCACGGGCGCCGACGACGCCAGCCTCGAACGGTTGAAAGCGGAGCTGCGTCTCGCGCGGCGCATCACCCACCGTCACGTCGTGCGCGTGCACGACTTCGGGCAGCTCGAGGGCGTGCCGTTCATCTCGATGGAGTACGTGCCGGGCGTGACGCTGAGGGAGCTCCTGTCCGCCGGCGCTCTGCCGCTCGCCGTGTCGATGCGCATCGCGCGGCAGGTCGCGGCCGGCCTGGCGGCCGCGCACGAGGCGGGCGTCGTCCACCACGACCTGAAACCCGAGAACGTGGTGTTCGAGCCCGGCGGCAACGCCAAGCTGATGGACTTTGGGCTGGCGCGGGTCGGCCGGCGCGAAGCCGCATCGCGGAGTTTCTCGGGCACGCTCGGCTACGCGGCCCCCGAGGTGATGCGCGGGGCCGAGGGCGGCGCGGCCTCGGACGTGTTCGCATTCGGCGTCATGCTGCAGGAGCTGCTCACGGGCCAGCGGCCCTGGTCGGGCTCGGATCCCAGGGAGCTCGTGCACCGGATCATGACTGAGCCCCCCGCTCCCATCCCGCCCGGCCTCGTCGCCTCGGCCGACGCGCCCGCGGTGATCGCGCTCGTGAGCCGGTGCCTTTCGGTCGAGCCCACGGGCCGGTACGCCGATGGCCGCGCGCTCCGCGTCGCGCTCGACCAAGTGAGTCGGTCGTGATGCGGCGCCGGCGCCCGGAGTCGTGCCTGCTCCTGGTGCTGGGCTTGGGCCTCCCGTGCGCGCTGCTCACGCCGCGCGCGTACGCGGAGACCGTGGGCCAGACGCGCCACGCCATCGTCACTGAGGGTATCCGGAAACAGTACGTCCTGGTCGCAAAGGGCGCGCTCACGGCGGCGGTCCCCGTCTTGAGCCTGGGCAACGCGGTGATCTGCGGCCACAACCACTCCGCGGACACGCCGTACGATGACGGCACGAAGGGCCGCGACAGCCCCGTCCCGATACCGCCGAACGATCCCATGTACTGCCACGACAACGAGACCGGCCCGGCCGACCTGGCCGGCATCTGGTCCACTGACGGGATCGTGCCCGGCGGTGCTGCCGGCGCGTTCGGAAGCCCCGCGCTGGTTCCCAGCCAGGGCCAGGCCGCGTTCTACACCGGGCCGTGGGACTGCTTCGGCATGACCGCGGTCGAGTTCTGGCCGTTCGTGGGCGTGCCCAGGGATCCTTCGACCATGACCTCTTGGAACGGGATCCTCTACCTCGACAACAACGACGTGACCCGCGACCAGTCATGCGTGGTGAGCACGAACAGCGTGGACGGCGAAGGTTTCCTATACGTTGACGGCGACCTGCACTTGAACTCGAACTTCCACTACAAGGGCTTCATCTTCGTGGAGGGCGATCTAAGCATCAACGGTAACGCCTGGGTGCTCGGCGGTATCGTGGTGAGGGGCAAGACGAGCATGAAGGCGAACGGCGGCTTGACGCTGCTCTACTCCTCCGGCGCCATCACCCAGCAGCTCATCAAGTACGGCATTCCGCTCGTGACGCTGTCCCCGGGCGGCGCGTTCGCGGACTCGGCCGAGTTCTTCGATGACTCGTCGCTTGGCCGCTGGCACCTCACGCCGTTCGGCGACCTGCGGCTCCGGCACGACCGCACGCAGGACATCCCCGGGCGCACCGTGGACGTGGATCGCTGGCGACTGACGGCCCGCGGCGGCGCGAGCTGGGCGCCGACGCCGCGTTTCGGCGCCGAGCTCTCAGTGCGGGCGGCCGCGGGCAGCAAGGAGGACCAGGAGTTCCCGCGCATCGACAACGACGCGCCCGACACGTTGCAACTGGACCGCGCCGGCCTCTGGGTCACGCCGTGGCCCGGCGGCACGCTGCGCGCGGGCCAGATGGAGTTCCCGCTGCGGCTCACCGAGCTGGTGTGGGATCCCGAGCTGCGCCCGATCGGCATCGTCGCGCAGCACCGCCAGGCGGTCGGCGCGTTCGACGTGATGCGGGCGGGCATCGGCGCGTGGCGCCGGAGCAAGCTCCAGGACGACGGGCTCGTGGGCGTCGCCCAGGCCGGGTGGTCGTTCCACGAAGGGGCCGAGCGATCGGGCGACGCGTTCGTCTCGTACGTCTGGTTCGAGGACACCGAGTGGCTCGCGCGTCAGGGACTCGGCCGGCAGAACAGTGTCATCGGCGCCGGTGACGCCGCGCGCTACGCCGAGAACTTCCGGCTCGTGGACATGCATTTCGAGGGCCGCATCACGCTCGCATCGATCCCCGTCTCGGCCGGCGTCGACCTCCTGCGCAACCTGGAGCCCGGCACGGAGACCGACGCCGCGCGCACGCGTCTCGTCGCCGGCCGCTTCGGCGAGCGCCTCGGCGCCGAGGTGGGCTGGGCCTACCTGCGCGCCGAGCGCGAGGCGTTGCCCGGGGCATTCGCGTCGGACGACTGGTGGGCCCGCACGGCCACGCGCGGGCACATGCCGTGGGTGACGCTTGGCTGGTCGCGGTGGCTGCGCCTGCGCGTGTTCGGCACGTTCGAGTGGCGCGACGGCGTCGCGCAGCGCTCGGATCGCCTGGTGGGCGAGCTCTCGCTGCGGTGGAACACGAGGTGATGCGCGGGGATTCCGGCCAGCAGGGCTGACCCGCCGCTGCTCAACGATAGAGCGCCTTCACCCTGCCGAACGTGGACCGCTGCGCCGCCGTCACCTGGCTGTGCGCCGCGAAGTTCAAACCCTGGCTGCTCCGGCAGCTCGCGAGGTCGATGGGTAGCAAGGCGGGGCTCGCGAGCGTGTAGCCGACCGGGAGCGTGACGCTCACGGTGCCGTTTCCGCCGTTCAGGATGGTGAAGAAGTAGCCGCCACGGGAGTCCGTGGCACCTGAGGTATTGGTGGCGCCAACGACGACGTGCACGCTGGCCCCGGGCACGCCGGGCTCGCCCAGGTCGAGGTTGCCGTTCGAGTTCTGGTCGTCGAACACGACGCCGGAGACCAGGCCACGGAACGAGCCGCTGACAAGGCAGAGGTTCACGGACGGGTTCACCGTGCACGCGTCGGTCAGGTTCGAACCGAACGACACACAGCCCGCGCAGCCCGTGCCCCCGCCGACCGCGCCGGTGAGGATCGCGCCCTTGAACGTGGCGCCACCCATGCACGGCAGTGTCGAGAACGTCAGGTCCGCCCCGAGGAAGTTCGCGAGGTTCAGCGTGGTGCCGGCAAAGCTGGTGTTCTGCAGCTTGGCGCCCGCGAACGACGCCCCCGTCAGGTTGCTGCCCGCCGCGAATGAACAGTTCGTGAGGTCGGCTCCATCGAACGCGTAGTTCGAGTAATCCGCCGCCGGGAACACGGTCGGGGAGAACTTCTCGTTCGTGTGATTCATGCTCGCGGTGAGCGGGAGCACCGAAGAGACGTGTGCGGCGGCTGCGAGCGAGGCCGTGACCGCGAGCGAGGCAGCGCAGAGAAGAAGGGCGTGGAGCAGGAGTCGCGGCTGTCGCATCGGGGGAGCCTCCGGGAAGCGGCCTCTTGTGGAACGGGAGAGCGGAGGCTAAGGCGTCATATGAGGATCAACAATGGATAACTGCATATCAGTCTATTGATTGGAATATGATTCATCGTCCGTCAACTTCGTGTGCTCCCCGTGATCTGCCGGGCGTGACCGGCTCCAGTCGCGCGATCGGGAGCCCGTCGATGCTGCCGAACGGCTCGAGCTGCCAGCCCGGGCCCGCCGCGCGGGCGGCATCGGCACGGGCTTCCGGGGTCACGACCACGGTGTGGCCTGCGAGCTGCGCTCGCACGGCGCGGTCGTAGGCCTCGACTTCGCCGGGCACACCCGGATCCGGTGTCGAGAGCACGTCCACGCCCGACAGCAGCGGAATCGCCAGCAGGGCCGTCCTGAGATCCGACATCGCCGCCCCGGCGAGCACGACGTCGGATGACTTTAGATGAGAATCGGCGAACGCCACCGCCGGCGCATAGGGCGACAGCGCGGGATCGCGCCGCGGCCACCACACGTAGGCGAGACCGAGGACCGCGAGGCCCGCCAGCAGCCCGGAGACGAGCCGCGGCACCGCGCGCACGCCGCCCGGGAGATGGAGCGCCAGCAGCACGATGACGAGGGGCGGCACGTAGACCCAGTATTCCTCGTTCCAGGGCTGGAACGCGGAGATCGCGACGGCCACCGCGATCACGCCCGCGACCAGGATGCGGGTGAGCGATTCGCGCCCGGCGATGGCCTGGCGAAGCCGGGGCCACGCGAGCGCGACGAGCACCCCCGCTCCCGCCACCACCATCAGGGCCACCACCGCGCCCCCGATGATCCCGGGCGTGAGCCTCCCCGACCAGCGCAGTTCGGAGAGCGGCTGCTCCGGAACCAGCGCCCCGATCGCGCCCAGCGACAGCAGCGCCGCGAACCCGTGAGTGCTCGAAAAGTGCTCGGCGCGGTTTGCCGCGGCGGTGAACCAGTGCACGAGCAGGGCCGGGTCGCCGCGTCGCGCGAGCGCCACGGCCGCGGCGGCGTACGCCACCGCCGTCGGGATCACCCAGCCGGCGAGCATTCGGGCGGCGTGACGCCACGGCAGCCGCCCCCGCACCGAGTCCACGAACACGATCGCCATCGCCGCCAATGCGAACACCGCGGTCGGCGTGTGGAGCGTCGTCGCCACGCCAAGGGCGACGCCGGCGCGGGTCCAGTGCGGCTCGCGGCCCCCGGCGAGTGCGAGCACGGCGAACGCGAGCGCTGCGAGCGCCGGGGCCATCACCTCGACGTCGCTCCCGTAGCGCCAGGTGCCGTACGCGAGCCCGACGCCGGCCGCAACGAACGCGGCGCGAGCGGGTCCGACGCGGCGTGCAACCGCCAGCCCGAACACCAGCGCGGACAGCGCGGCCGATAGCGCGCTGAACACCTGGAGCGGCAGGAACGGATCGGGGGCCACCCGTGCCAGCACGGACGTGAACGCCCGCGCGAGCGGCATGTAGGCGAGGTGTTGCGGGTGGAGCAGGTGCAGGGAGAGATACCGCTCGCCCAGCAGCGCGTGGTCGTGCGCTCGAGCGGTGTAGGCGAGCGCGTCCCAGCCGTGGACGAACGAGCGCGTCACGAGGTAGAGAACGAACAGGCCAAGCGCGATCGCGGCCAGCCCTGCGTTCGTCCCTTTCACATCGGCGATAGTCCCATTCGCCCCGCTTCATTGAAAAGCCCGCCTTGCCCGGCGGCGGAGCGCAGGGTCTACTCGGCCTGCCGGGAGTCACCCACCGCCAACGGAGAGCTCGATCCATGAGGGAGACGCGCAACTTCCTGCGCCATGCCACCGCCACCATCGCCTACCGCGGCGCCAAGGCGATCCGGGGCGCCCCACCGGAATTCGCCCACTTCAAAGCGGGTCCCACGACGCGCACGCCGCTCGAGATCCTCGCCCACATCGGCGATCTGCTGGAAGTGTCGGCGGCGCGCCTGCGCGGGCCTGCTCAGTGGAAGACGGCGACGCCCGACACCTGGGAGCGTCAGACCGCCCGGTTCCACGCGGCGCTCGCATCCATCGACGAGGCGCTCGCCTCCGATGCGCCGATCGACGTTTCGCTCGAGAAGTGGTACCAGGGCCCGTTCGCCGACTCGCTCACCCACGTCGGGCAGCTCACCATGCTGCGCCGGCTGTCGGGTGCGCCGATGAAGGGCGAGGCCTATTTCTACGCCGTCATCCAGGCCGGGCGCGTGGGCCCGGATCAGGCCACGCCCGACGAGAAGTACGAGTTCGACTGACGCCGGCGCGGAACCTCGGCGTCGCCCCGGCCCCGGCAATAAGGAGGAGCCGGACCCCGAAGGGTCCGGCTCCCGATGAACCGAATCGATTACTTGCTGACGCCGGGCAGATAGAACGCGAAGCCCGCGCGGAGCGTCATGCCCGAGTAGTCGGTCGACATCTCCGGCGTGGCCGAGACGTTGTCGACCTTGGTGTCCTTGATGTCCGCAACGCGGTAGCCCGCGCTGCCCGTGATCGCGAAGCCAGGCTTCACCGTCCACTCCATCATGCCCATGACGTGGAAGCCGACCGTGCTGCCCTCGAGCTTGAGGGTGCTGCTCGAGTTGCTGATCTCACCGCCCAGCGAGTAGTAGCCGATACCCGCGCCCAGGCCGAACTTCGCCGGCGTGCTGCTCGGGAAGTAGTAGCCCGCGGTCGCCTCGAACGCGTTGGCGTCCAGGTTCGCCTTGTCGCCGCTCACCTTCTCCTCGCGGCTCGCGAACAGCGGCTCCCAGGTCGCGGAGAGCATCCACTGGCTGTTCGGCCACACGCGCAGGCCCAGACCGCCGCCGAGAGCATTGCTGAACTCGTCCATGTTCCCGCCGCCCTGGTTCACGGGGGCGACGATGCGCTCGTTCCAGTCCTTCATGGAGACCGTGCTGAACGCGCCGAACACCTCACCGCCGACCGTCGCCGCCGAAGCCGTGGCGACCATGGCCGTGATGCAACCCATCGCGAGTAGAACCGCGTACGCAGACTTCCGAATCATGTCTTCGACCTCCTCGTAGTGGACGCGAGACCGACGGTCCCGTTTCACGCCGACTGGCGGGCCGCGAGACCGGACGCCGCCCAAAGGGGGCGCCGCGCTGCCGGTTTCGGGGGCCGCCCTGTTATCGGCGCGTGCCGGTCCCGGCCTTAGCGTCCTGCAAACGAAAGGGCTGGCGGGCGTTGCAGCGGCCTTCCGGGCGCGTCGTGACAGGAGTGGCAGGGCCGGATCGTCGCCGCCGCCCTCCCGCCCCGCGCACCGCGGGGATGTTGTCGCAGCGCGTGCGCGCATCCCGAAGCGTCGGCGTCGCGGATGGGTGTGGCGACAACGACTCGCGGGCGTCGATCAGCAGCCCGCACAGAGAATGCGCTATAGACGAAGCATCAATTTAATATAGAATTCTTGCCCCACCTTGCCCTGGTTCCCGATGGAACCCCTCGGCCATGCCGTCCCACGCGACAGCCGCCCGAGCCCCCATCGCCGTCCACAACATTGCACCGGATGCATCCGTGATCTGGAGCTGTAGCGTGCGCCCTCCCCACGTCGGCCTCGCTAGACTTCTGCACCGCGCGGGGTCTTCCCCGCCCCCGAGCCTCGTCCGCGCGGCGTTCGGGCTGCTGCTGCTTTCCTCTCCCGCGACGGTGGCGGCCCAGGTCTACTACGTGGACCAGGGCAGTCCTTCGTGCTCCAGTGCGGGCCCCGGGACCGAGGCGCAGCCCTACTGCACGATCTCGACCGCACTCGCCGCCCACAGCGGCCCCGGCATCACGATCTACGTGAAGCCGGGGATCTATCGCGAGCAGGTGACGGTGCCGGCTTCGGGAGCGGCCGGGAACCCGCTCGTGATCCAGGCCCTCGGCGCGTCGGTGGTCGTGGATGGCGCGGACGCCTTCTCGTCGCCGGCCCAGTGGGTGCTCTCCTCGGGCAATGTCTACCTCGCGGCGACCGTGACGTGGAGTCCGTTCCAGGTGTTCATGGACGGCGTGCGCCTCACCCCGTCGTCCGTGGCGCCCGCCTCGCTCCCCAGCGGATCGTTCACCTGGGTCTCCGGGCAGGGACTCTACGTGAACGCCGGCGGCGGCAATCCCGGCGCGCACGCGCTCCTCGTCGGGCGGCAGATGTTCGGCTTCACGCTCAACGCGAGGTCGTGGGTCACGATCCGCGGGTTCGACGTCCGTCACAGCGAAGACCGTGGCTTCAACATCGCCACCGGCTGCGCGAACCTCGTCGTCTCCGAGAATCGGGTGTCGTTCGCGAACAGCTACGGGATCCGATGCAATGCGAGCACGGGCATCCTGATCGAGAACAACCAGGTCTCCGACTGCAATTTCCACGGCATCGGCCTCCTGGCGGGCGCGACCGGATGCATCATCCGCGGGAACGAGTCGTTCCGGAACGCCGACCCCCTCACCTCGAGGGCCAATGGCATCTACCTGGAGGGGTCGCCAGGCAACACGCTCGCCGCCAACCGGCTTCATGACAACCAGGATGCCGGCGTGCTGTTCAAGAACAGCTCGAACAACTGCGTCTCGTACAACAACGTGTCCTGGAACAACGGGGACCACGGGTTCGACCACCTGGCGAGCTCGGGGACGATCCACACGAACGAGGTCGCGTTCGGCAACTTCCATGACGGCTTCTCGATCGAGGGCAGCGCGCCCAACACGCAACTTCACAACTGCATCTCGGTCGACAACGGGCTGACCACGGCCCGCTTCGATCTGTGGATCGATTCGTCATCGAGCTCGGGATTCGTCTCCGACTACAACATCTTCTGGAACTCCACCGCCCAGGCACCCATCAAGTACATCGCGACGAACCACGCCACGCTCGCCACCTACCAGGCGGCCAGCGGGCAGGACGCGCACTCCCTGCAGGCCAACCCGAACTTCGTGGGCGCTGCCGGGGGCAACTTCCAAGTCCTGGCGGGTTCGCCGGCCATCGACGCCGCCAACTCGGGCGCGCCGAACTGGCCGACCACGGACGCCACGGGGCACGCGCGGGTGGATGACCCGGGGGTCTCCGATACCGGCGCGGGGACCGTGAAGTACTCGGATCGGGGCGCGCTCGAGTTCGTGACCGATCAGGCCCCGGTCGTGACGGCGCCCGCCACGGCAACGGCGGCCGAGAACGGGCTCCTGACCGTGAACGTCACCGCGGCCGATCCCGATGGCAACCCGATCACCTCACTCACCGCCACCGGACTGCCCGCCGGCGCAACGTTCACCCCTGGTCCCGGCAACACGAGCGGCACGCTGAGCTGGACTCCCGGCTTCTCGCAGGCCGGGAGCTACAGCGTCACGTTCACCGCCAGCAACGCGCTCTCCCGCTCCGCCACCACCGCCATCACCGTCACCAACACGGACCGCGCTCCGGTGGCCGTCGCACCCGCCACCGCCACCGTTGCCGAGAACGGGCTCCTGACGGTCAACGTGACCGCGGCCGACCCCGATGGCGACCCGATCTCCTCGCTGACGGCGACGGGCGTGCCCGCGGGCGCCACGTTCACCCCCGGCCCCGGCAACACGAGCGGCGCGCTGAGCTGGACTCCCGACTTCTCCAAGGCCGGGAACTACAGCGTCACGTTCACCGCCAGCAACGCGCTCTCGGGCGCCGACACCACCGTGATCACCGTCACCAACACCGACCGCGCCCCGACGGTCACCTCACCGGCCACCGCCACCGTGGCCGAGAACGGGCTCCTGACGGTCAACGTGACCGCGGCCGACGCCGATGGCGACGCGATCTCCTCGCTCAACGCGGCGGGCGCGCCCGCGGGCGCCACGTTCACGCCCGGCCCCGGCAACACGAGCGGCACACTGAGCTGGACGCCCAGCTTTTCGCAGGCCGGGAGCTACAGCGTCAGGTTCATCGGCAGCAACGCGCTCTCGGGCGCCGACACCACCGTCATCACCGTCACCAACGTCGACCGTTCTCCCGTGGTCACGGCGCCCGCCACCGCCACCGTGGCCGAGAACGGGCTCCTGACGGTCAACGTGACCGTGGCCGACGCCGATGGCGACCCGATCTCCTCGCTGACGGCGACGGGCGTGCCCGCGGGCGCGACGTTCACGCCCGGCCCCGGCAACACGAGCGGCACGTTGAGCTGGACTCCCAGCTTCTCGCAGGCGGGGAGCTACAGCGTCACGTTCACCGGCGGCAATGCGCTCTCCGACGCGGACACCACCGCCATCACCGTCACCAACACGGACCGCGCCCCGCAGGTCACGGCACCGGCCACCGCCACCGTCGCCGAGAACGGGCTCCTGACGGTCAACGTGACCGCGGCCGACCCCGATGGCGATCCGATCTCCGCGCTGACTGCAACGGGCATTCCCGCGGGCGCCACGTTCACGCCCGGCCCCGGCAACACGAGCGGCACGCTGAGCTGGACGCCCGACTTCTCGCAGGCCGGGAGCTACAGCGTCACGTTCACCGCCACCAA
>Ga0070688_100000236_pt1 | contig 29037 bp, 22 predicted proteins | sample KBSS13HmetaG_FD_64679 | JGI IMG/M metagenome (GOLD analysis project Ga0070688, IMG submission 64679) | Switchgrass rhizosphere microbial communities from Kellogg Biological Station, Michigan, USA - KBS S1-3H metaG | ecosystem: Host-associated > Plants > Roots > Rhizosphere ...
GCACGCACGAGCTGCGTCACCCACACCACGTTCAGCACCACGATCAGTGGATTGACGTTCGCGTACCACTCGGGCTTGTAGGTCTCTCCGGCCATGCGGATCACGTAGTCGGGCATCGACGCGTAGAGCTGCCCCTGGATGGCCCAGAATCCCGCGGTGATCAGGATGAGCGAAGTGAAACGCAAGTTGCCCATGGCGGTCGCCATCCCTCGCAGCGTCTCGCGGACGCTCCGCGGGCGTTCGCCGGCGCTCTCTCCCGGGAAGAACGTGAACGCCACGAGCGCCAGCCCGACCAGGGCCGCGACAGCCGAGAAGTAGGGCACATTGCCGACCCCCATCTGGATCCGGATCGGGGCCACGATCGTCTTGCCCGTGAACGAGCCGATGTTGACCATCATGTAGAAGATGCTGAACGCGCGCGCCCGGTTGGCGACGTTCGAGGACAGTGACGCGGTGCCGGTGATCACCGGCTTCACGAACGAGCCCCCGATCACGACCAGGAGGAGCGCGCCCATGACCGGCCAGAAGGCGTGGAAGCGCCCGAGCGAAGCGTACCCGAGCGCGAGCAACGCGAAGGCGAGGATGAGCGAGTTGCGGAAGCCCAGGCGATCCGCCAGCGCGCCGCTGAAGAACGGGAACATGTAGATCAGCGCGCCGAACAGCCCGGCGACGAAGCCGGCCTGCACGTCGTCGAGCCCGACCACGCGCAGCAGGTAGGTGCGAAGGGCGATGAACGTGCCGTAGTAGGCGGCGCGCTCGCACAGCTCCGAGGCGTTCGCGGACCAGAAGGGGCGCGGGAAGCTCCAGGTGGCTTTCTCGGCGGTCACTATCGACTCCCTCGAGATCGTGCGCGGGCGGATTAGGTCAGTGTATACCGGACGACGCGGTTCTGGTCCAAGGGTACGGCGCTCGTCGGTCAATGAGGCCGCGGCGGTGACGTCGGCGTTGACCCAGGTCGCTCATTGAATACGTTCGCCGGGACCGGCGTCGCCATCTTGGGGAGGAATCATGCGCCATCTCGCCCTCGTCGTCTGCTTCGTCGCCGCCCTCGCATCGCCCGCAGCTGCGGCTGCGGAGCCTCGAGACACACCGTTCAAATCGGTCAGCGGTGCCTTTTTCGCGGTCTCGGTCCCCAATCTTGCGGAGAGCGTGCGCTGGTATTCCGAGAAGTTCGGGCTCTCGATCAGTCTGGAAGTCCCGGGAAGCCCTGCGGTCACCGTCCTCGGGGGCAGCGGATTGGTCGTCGAGCTGATCCAGGATCCCGCCGCGCGGCCGCCGTCGGGTCAGACGCACGGGATGTTCAAGGGCGGATTCATGGTCAAGCACTTCGAGACGACCCTCGAGAATCTTCAGAAACGAGGAGTGACGTTCGCTTTCGGTCCGTATCCGGCAACCGACAAGCAGCGTGCGAACGTGATCATCCGCGACAACAACGGCAATCTGATCCAGATCTTCGGCGAATGAGGGCGCGGAGGATCGCACGGCTGGCTTCCTAAATCGCGTGCCACTGCAGTCCTTCGGCGTCCCTCGGCGTCGACGGTTGGAAGGCATACAACGCCTTCAACTTCCGACAACAGGGCCCCGGTTGCCCTCGCCTACTTCAAGAAGAGCATGTGAGACGTCTGCGTTTGCCTCTCTGTCGTCAGCCGGTAGAAGTAGACTCCGGGGGTTGCCCTGCTCCCTGCTTCGGTGATGCCGTTCCACTCGACCTCGTGCTCGCCAGGCCCCATGTGCTCGGAGCCGGCAAGCACTCGGACTAGCCGCCCACCCATGTCGTACACGCGGAGTGTCACAGTTGATTGCTCGATAAGCTGAAAGCGAATCTTCGTGAATCGGGAGAAGGGATTCGGGAGGTTCGTGATGAGGCTGCGAGCATCCGGCGTACGCGGTCCCACCGCTAGGACTCCTGGAAAGCAGGGGTCGGACATCGGGGCTGCATAGATGTCGGTCGGGTTGGGCAATGTGGCGGCGCGCGTGTCGCTCCACACGACGAGTGCGTGGGCGCCGGGGAGCGTCGTCGATCCACCGATCTCGACGGGTACGATTCGCGGATTGGATTGCGTTCCGTCGTCGCTGCCTGGAACTCCTGCGAATGAACATCCGTCCACTGGGCCTACGACGTTACCGGATACATCGAGCTTCTGTGCGAAGATGTCATCTTCGCCGATTCCACCTCTTCCATCTTGCCACACGATGTAGCATGACCCATTCGGCCCTGCCGCTGCTTTCGGCACTGTCTGTCCGTAGGGCGCGGTGCAGACGGGGATGCGCGCTGCCAGCGTGTCACCGAAGATGTTGATCCTCTGTGCAAAGATGTCGGAGTGGGGCGGCGCGTAGTCGGCCTCCCAGATAATGAACGAACGACCCAGGGTTGACCGAACAATCTGGGGGTTTCTCAGGTCCCCTCCTCCGGGCCCTGCAATCACCTTGCCAGCGTTGCCCCATTGAACGACGCCGTTGGCGTCAATTCGCTGCGCCAGGACCGTTCTTGCCCCCGCAGCGCCTTGCTCCCAGGTGATGATGACTCCGCCGGACCCATCCGCTGCGAGCGAAGGGTTCTGTTGTAACACCTCCGTCGTGCACACTCGGAGTGGCGCAGTCCACAGGACGTTCCCGGCCGAGTCAACGCGGCGAGCGTAAAGCCGGCTCGCGTAATACCACACCACCAGGACGCCCCCGCTCCCATCGGAGACTGCGGACGGAATTAGTACGCTGGTGCCGCTCGCCGATCCGAACCCATGATCGTGAATTTGAACCCCACTGGCGCCCCACTGCGCTGCGCACCCGGACGCGCTTAACTTCTGCGCCCATATCGAATCATAGGTCTCACCGCCGATACCAGTGTCGCGCTTGCGGTGCCAGATAATGATTCCAGTACCGGGACTGGTCGAGATGATCGTAGGGCTGCGCATTCCATCGTCACAGCCGAAACTGGCAACAAGGCGTCCGTTTGGCGAACAGAACGTTGAACCAGCTGGAGCGATAGCCTGCACCCACACTTGGCCATATGTGGAACATGGGGTGCGAAAGTCGCGCCACGCGATCCACGTCGCGCCGTCCGGGCCGACCGCTACAGCGGGCTCGGTCTGCGAACCGGCAACCGCGCACTCATCCGCTCCGTCTGAGAGCGACGACAAGGTAGGATTGAGGAAGTAGTTCCGTCGTGAGGCGAAGATGTCGTACGGGTTGCCCGTGGCGTCATATCGGTTGTCGCGCCACACGACGACGGCAGAACTATCGCCGGGTGCCACAGCGACCTGGTCCTGCGTCCCGGATGCAGTGCAGATGGTTACTTCTGCTCGCGCGGGGATGGAGAACGTCACACCGAGGATGAGCGAGAGCAGGAGCACGAATCTGTGGCGCATGGCTTTCCCCCTCAGGAAGTGGGATTCGCGCGGGGGTCGCGGGTGGGAAGTGCGTTTCGCGCCGGGGGAACGTCGCTGGAGGATACGCCGGAGGTCTTCGCTGGTCCACGATCAATTGGCTCGAAGGCACAACAGCTTCCCGACTGGTACCTTCGGAGTATCCGCTCGACTGAACTGCGCGCGTACTCCCAAGGAGTCGACCCCATGGCTGAGACACTCTCGACGATGCTGCCCCTGGGCACGACGATGCCCACGTTCGCACTCCGGGACACGGTCAGCGACCGCACCTTCTCGGACCGGGACGCGGCCGGCGCCAAGGGCACACTGGTGATGTTCATCTGCAACCACTGCCCGTTCGTGAAGCATGTTCTGCCCGAGATCGAGAAGGTCGCGACCGAGTACGGGGCAAAGGGAATCGGCGTGGTGGCCATCAGCTCGAACGACCCGGTCGCTTACCCGCAGGACGGCCCCGGCCCGATGAAGCAGCTCGCCACCGAGCGCAAGTGGGCGTTCGCGTACCTCTTCGACGACACGCAGTCCGTGGCCGCAGCCTTCCACGCCGCCTGCACGCCCGATTTCTTCGCGTTCGACGCGAACCGGAAGCTCGTGTATCGCGGCCGCCTGGACGAGAGCCGGCCGGGCTCGACAGCACCGCTCACGGGTCGCGAGCTGCGCGCGGCGCTGGACGCGATCCTCGCCGGGCGTGAACCGGCGCCGGATCAGAAGCCGAGCATCGGCTGCAACATCAAGTGGAAGCCGTCGCCGGCGTAGCCTGGCGTCGCGCGCCGCGTCCCAACGTCCCTGCGCCGTTCCCTGACGCACTTCGTCCCCCGCGATTGAAACATCGCGGGGGACGACGGGGGATGAGTGCTTGGAACCGTCTACATGCCAGCGGGAACCACTGAGATGGGCTGGAGCCCGCCACCGGCGGGCATCAGGACCACGTTCGTGTCCAGCGTCACCGCGCCGGCCCGAGCCAGCAGACGGCCTTCCACCGACGCGCCCGTGTTCACCGTGATCGACGCCATGGCCAGGATGTTGCCCTTGAACACCGAGCTCACGCCCAGTGTCGCCGAGCTGCCAACCTGCCAGATGATGTTCGCGGCCTTGGCGCCGCCAGCCAGGATCACCTTGCGGCCGGTGGTGGTGGTGAGCGTGGACGCCATCTGGAAGATGAATACCGCGTCGGCGTCGCCCTTGGCATCCAGCGTCAAGTCGCCCGAGGAGATCTCGAGCGAAGAGGTGGACTTGTAAATGCCCGGGGCCAGCGTCAGGCCGCCGAGATTGCCGAACGCCCCAATGGCACCGACGCTGCGTCCAGCCGCGTCGTTGAAAGCCGCCGTCAGCGCGAGCTGCGCCTGAGCGGCAATCGGATCGCCAGCGTGCAGCGTGCCGACCAAGACGCCCGGCGGGAAGCCAGTCACCGCGGTGCCGGGGCTCACGCCCAGGTCGCCGGTCACGCTGGTCGCACCGGTGTTGGTGACCGTCGAGCCCGCGAGGATCTCGAACGTCCCCAGGTTGACAGTCTGGACCGGGATCACCACGACGCCGTCGGCCGTCGTGAAACTCCAGTCCATGTTCGATGCCAGGTGATTGCCCGCGAGGTCAGCAGCACCCGTGCTGATCGTCGCCGTGTACAAGGTCCGAGGCGACAGGTTCAATCCGGAGGCGAAGATCGCGGCTCCACCGGTGTAGCTCACCGTGCCGTTCACGGCGGTCGCACCCTGCTTCAGCGTGAACGTGGCGGCGTTGATGCTCGGTGCTGACATCGCTTCGCTGAAGCGAGCCGTGACCGTGCTGCCGACGGCCACGGCAGTCGCACCATTCCACGGCGTCGCAGCACTCACGAACGGGGCGGTCGTGTCCACCGCGGGGACTGAAGCGACAGCCACGTTCACGACGTTGTTGTCGAGCGTGACCGCGGCGGTCCGAGCCAGCAGCCGGCCTTCAACCGAAGCGCCGTTGTTCGCGGTGATCGACGCGAGCGCCATGATGTTGCCCTTGAACACCGAGCTCACGCCCAGCGTCGCCGAGCTGCCAACCTGCCAGTAGACATTGGCCGCCTGCGCGCCGCCGGCCAGGATCACCTTGCGACCGGTGGTGGTGACGAGTGTGGAGGCCATCTCGAAGATGTACACCGCGTTCGCGTCACCCTGAGCATCCAGCGTGAGGTCGCCCGAGGAGATCTCGAGTGAGGAGGTGGACTTGTAGAGGCCCGGGGCGAGGGTCATGCCGCCAAGGTTCCCGGCGAGCATGACCGCTCCGAGCGTGCGGCCGGCGGCGTCGTTATAGGCCGCAGTCAGGTCGAGCTGCGCCTGCGCGGCCGCCGGATCGGTAACGTGCAGCGTGCCGGCAAGCATGCCCGGCGGGAAGCCCGTCACGGAGATGCCCGGGCTGAGGCCCAGGTCGCCGGCGATGGCAGACACGCCGGCGTTGGTGACGGTCGAAGCGGCCAGTACGGCGAACGCCCTCGAAGCCCCCAGGTTCGGTGCCACGAGCGTGCTCACCATCATGGTGCTCGACGAGAGCACTACTGGCTTCCTCGATACCACGCTGGAATGCGGTGGGCTGGATGCGCGCACTGTCGTGGCGAGGACTACCGCCAGTGACAGCATCGCGAGGTTGCGGATACCGGTTTTCATGAACTTCTCCTGTCTGAAACTGTGAGTGAAGCTTAGTAAGCGGTTCGTGACATTGCCTTCGCGCAGCAGGGAAACGGCCCCGCTGTCCGCGTGAACCTTGTGACACAGACATTAGAACGCACGAACAGTGCCACGAATGCGTGGGGGCGCTCGTTCGCCTGCAGGTTGCCGCGCAGCAACGAGCTGGCCCACTCACTCCACGCGGTCAGCGGTGGCGAATCGTGGCGCGTGCGCGCGCTGGGGCGGACCGAAGTACAAGAACCCGCCCGGACTTACAAGGCACGACGGCCACCCCCGAGAACGAGGGTGGCCGGTGTTGACGTGGGGTAACGCCCTGTTAGCGGTAGTAGGACTTGATCTCGCTCCAGGTCTTCGACATGACCGGAACCACCGAACCGGCGCAGCCCGTGACGTGGTTCGTATCGAGTGTCACCGCGCCCGTGCTCGCCAGCGCGCTTCCGGACACGATCGATGCGCCGGCGCCCATCGTGATGCTCGCGAGCGCGAGAATGTGTCCCTGGAACACGGTTGCCGCGCCGAGCGTCGCGGAGCTCCCCACCTGCCAGAACACGATGCACGGCAGCGCCGAAGCCTTGTTGATCGTCACGACCGACGAGGCGGCCGCGGTCGTGAGCGTGCTCCCGATCTGGAAGACGAACTGCGCGTTCGGGTCGTTGTTGGCGTCGAGGACGAGCGCCCCCGTCAGCTGGGCCGACGACGAGAACTTGTAGACACCCGGCAACAGCGTGAGCCCGCCGAGGTTCACACCGGTCAGGTCCTGCGTCATCGGCAGCGCTGCCGCTGCATTGTATGCAGTGGTGAGGTCAGCCTGGGCCTGAAGCGAGGAAGCGTCCCCTGAATGCATCGTGAAGGGGGGCTGCAGGACCCCGGGAAGGAAGCCCGTGAGTGCAGTACCCGGGCTCACTCCCACGTTGCCTCCATTGATGAGCGACGCGCCGGTGTTGGTCGCCGTCGAGCCGGCCAGCACCGAGAAGTCGCCCGCCGTACCCAGCACGATGGCAGCGCGTGACGTCAGGGGGAGAGCACAGAGGGCGAGGATCGCCAGAACAGTCGTAGTCGTGGTCTTCATTTCGGGACCGCCTTCGCAAGGGTGGAGGGGTAACCGGTGTGTGGCCATGGATGCGCCCACTACTGGGGACATAAGGCGAGTTCCATGCCACAACTCCATGCCCGCGAACGAACCCGTATCGCGCTGCGAGGGTGGGCGATACCCGACGCCACCTGCGATGACTCGACTCATCCGCACCGACGCCGACGGAGGTTTCTGCTCTCTCCCAAGTAAGACTTACAAGAACGAGTGCGCACCGCGTACCCCTTCGAGCGGGCGGCGCAGGCTCGCAGTCTTCCTCGGGGGCACGCCCGACACACCCCTGGGCTCGACCTCCAAGGGGGCCCGTGGAGCGCCTCGGCGGAGGGAGCCGCTCCTCGCTGCGAAGTCACGCCCGCGCTGGCACGGCGATTGTATCCATTTCGCGCCCCCGCGGAGGACTGCGCGATGCGGATGATGGCAATGGGTATCGTGGCCTTGCTGGCCAGCGGATGTGCGTCGGCCCCCATGATCGATCTCGTGCCCAGCGCGGCGGTCGCCTACCAGCCCGCGAGCGCGCGCGACGTTCGCCTGGAGTCGAGCAACGCGACCGTCGTCGCCGGCTTCGCGGGTCCGTGGCGGCAGTGGCTCGTGTTCGACATCACCGTGGTGAATCGGTCGGATTCGTTGCTCGAGGTCGCGCCGGAGCAGTTCTCGATCTCGCTCACGAGATCTCGCGGACAGAAGACCCGGGCGCTGGGGAGCTCGATCCATGCGGTCGAATCGCAACAAGCCCTCGACGTGCTCGACACTGGACAGTCGCGTGAATCCTTCCTGTGGGGTGCGCTCCTGGGCCTTGAGGGCGCGGCCATGGTGGCGAACATGGTCTGCATGATCACGGGTGTCACCGAGGAGAGCGCGGAGGATCAGCAGGCGCATGAGGAGATGGCCAACAATCTCCTGGTGCTGGCCCGGGGCACGATGGACGCGGCGACCGCGCGCATGGACGACCTGGACGATGAGCACTATCGATGGGCGCGGAGCGCGCTGCTTCGTACGACCCTCGCGCCCGGCGGCTCGGTGAGCGGCGCGATCGCTGTGCCGGGGGCACGTCTACGCGGGCCGCTGGCGGCGTGCGAACGGGCACCGTACGAGAGCGCCTGGTCCATCACCGGACCGCCCAGCCGGCCCGCGCGCGGGTTCCATCTGACGCTTCACGCCCCGTCGAACCTCGGCGGGCAGCGCTTCGTGTTCGACGTGGGCGGACCGTAGCCTCTCTTCGGGGCTCGCCCGCCCCGGCTGTCGCGGGCCCGCCACACCCGGGCGATCGCCGAACCAGCCCCCCGGCGGAACGAAGCGGCCGCCTGAGCGTACCCAGGCGGCCTCCACGTCTGTTTTTCTCTAGCGATAGATGCTCTTGAGCTTGCCCCACGTGCTCGGGCGGGTCGGGACGAGCCCACAGTCGACGCCGAGAATCGGTTGCGGGTTCGTGCAGCCAGGACCGAACGCTGCCGCGCGCAGGTGCGCCTGGAAGTTGGCGCCGTCATTTCGAATCACCTTGATGCCGGAGTTGTTCTGCCCCGGCGTGGTGCAGTAGAAGATCGGGAACGTGCACACGGCGTTCGCCGGCAGCGTGTACGAGAACTTGTACGTGCCCGGGACCACCAGCGTGGCAACCAGGTCGGTGTTGCCGCTGCTGGCCGAGTTGACGCGCACGTTGATTGTGGGGCCGGTGCACTCCGTCACGTTGCTGATGGTGAGTTCGTACGTCTTGCCCGGCTCCACATCCCAGAATTGGACCGTGGCGCCGGTGGGTCCCGAGACGCAGCCGCCGTCTGTCGGGACGACGCTGATGAGGCGAGCATTCGCCTGGGCGAGCGCGGGGATGGTCAGGGCCGCAAGGGCGGCCAGCACGATGAGTTGACGACGTGACATGGCGAATCCTTTCCGTGGGCGAGAGGTCTGAAAGATGGGGTGCGCGAGCCGTGGGCGGTCGGCGGGCGCGTCGCGGAGTCGGTGCTCAAGCGAACCGCGTCGTGGTCGACGCCGGGGCGAACAGGCGGTGCTCTTGCCCGTTGACAGCCGGGCGGCGTGGAACTTGCGGCTCCGACGGTCCCCTGGACCCATGGAATCAAAAGGTACGTCCCACGCTTCGAGCAGCGACGAGGCAAGCGACGGGAGTGGATGAAAGGCGGGTGTGGTCCGGAGTCAGACCGACGAGTCAGCGGGCACTAGCCGCGCGTTTCACTCGTTCGCTTGCTCACGACCCGCGAGTAAGGAAGCTAGGCCTGTGGGGGCCCGACTCTCAAGACAAGTCGTGCGTCCATCCGTGAATTTCGCGTCAGGGCATACGCCGGCCGCATCGCGTCTCCCCGCCGCGCTGCTCGGACGCCACTGCGGTTCGCACGTAGATGAGCGCGTCGGGGAAATGCCGTAGAGCTCCACGCGATTCCTGAATCGCCGCCAGGTCGATGTTCTCGGTCACTCCTCGCCGCCACGCTGCTCGCACCGCGCGTCGCACCTCTACGGCGTGACCACTCGGATGTGGACGCGCCCCCACGGAATGGTCTCGGGCGGTGGGCCGGGTCCAACGATGCGGATGGGACGCGGGGCGGCGATGTCCCGCTCGAGCAGGACCGCAACGTACGTGTCGGCCAGCACCGGGGCGCCCGCATTGTCCTTCGTGTCCCAGAACACGTCGTGCACGCCGGCTGGCAGATCGCTCACCAGCAGCGTGCGCACCGCGGCACCAGTCGACGAGTAGATGCGGAGGTCGACCGAACTCGCGACCGAGAGTCCGAACACGAGCTGGGCCCCGCCCGCCGTCGGGTTCGGTGACACGGCCAGGCCCGTGTCGGCGAGCAGGATCACCGCCGGCAACCGATTCGCTCCCGGGGCCACGTCCACCGTCCCCGTGGTCTCGGACGGAGTGCCGTACAACTGCGCGAACACGCGATAGCTTCCGACGGGCACCGACCGGAACGTGAAGCGTCCGTCCACCGGGTGCACGGTCGAGATGATCCGAGTGCCCTGCAAGAGGCACATCTCGGTCGTGCGATCCGCGGCCATCGAATCCGGAGGACCGAGGGAGTTGCCAAACGGATCTTTGCCCACGATGGACACGAGCACGTTTCCTTCGAGGCTCGTGTGGGACTGTTTCGCGCAGCCCATCAATAAGAAGAGGGCAAAGGGCAGGATGGCGCACAACAGTCGTTTCAGCATGACGCCCTCACATGAGCATACCCGGGGTAGTCGCATTCCTACGTTGAACCTGGCTCGGTCCACCGGAAGACGCGACGCCCCTCATTGTCCCTGAATGAGCCAACAACAATAAGAATCAGGTCGATGGTGAGCCAGATGCCCATCCCTCCCAGCGTGAGCAACATCAGGATTCCAGTGCCGAGCTTGCCCACGTAGAACCTGTGAATGCCGAGAAAGCCGAAGAAGAAGCACAGGAGCAACGCCACCAAGCGCGACTTCGGAGAAACGTTCACCGCTTCCACAGAGCCCTCTCCTTTCAGGCAAGTGCCTTCGCCAGACCGGCCGCGATTCCTCAGCCCGGTGCGCTCGGGTGTCGCTCGCGGCGGAGCCTATCAGGCTCTTGGCCGGCGAGCGCTGGCGCTGGTCAGCCGGCAGACATATCGTTCGAACGCTTCGGACGCTGGGGGCTGCGGCGCACACGCCATCGAGGAGTCTCTCGCCATGAAGGCAACCGCCAAGATCCTGTCGCTCGCGCTCGCCGCCTGGCTCGCCTCCGGGTGCGCGGTATTTGTCCCCAGGAAACACGTCAACCTCGCCCCGTTTGCCGAGAACGCGGTGAGCGTCGCCGGCGACATCGAGTACGGCCTGGTGCGCACGCGCACGGTCTACGCCCGACCCTACGTGGACGGTCCCGCCGTGGCCCACTACACGAGCCAGTGGGGCGGCGTCCGCACGATGTTGCGCGGGATCGTCGCCTACGCGGTTGAAGTCGTGACCATCTCGCAGTCGCACATGACCGAGCCCGAGCAGGCTCACGCGCTCGCGATATACGTGAACGGCCTGGGGCGGCCGATCGTCGAGGCACGCGTTCACAATCTGCACTTCACCCTGCATGCGTTCGACTCGCTCGTGACCCGGATCGGCACCCAGAAGAAGTATCTGAGCGCGCTCAATGCCGCGCAGCCCATCGTGGACGAAGTGGCACGAGTCGCGGCCGATACGCTCGAGGCGCTCAAGGGCTCGCTCGAGGAGGCTCGCGAAGAGGTCTCCAACCGCATCCACGCCGAGCACGTCGGGATGCTCGGCTACCGTGAATACCTGCGTGACACGCAGACCCGCACCCTCCGAAGCCTCATGCTCTTGACTTATGCGCGGCGCGGGAGCCCGACCGCGGTCGACAGCATGCTCAGTGAGGATCCCGCGCTGAACGATTTTCTAAAGGACCCCGCACATCCCTCGCGCGCGGATTTCAAGACCCTCGAGGACCGGCTACTGGCCCGGCTCGCCATGTTCAGGGCCATCCGCGAGCAACTCGTGCCCGAAATGGAACAGCAGGACCGCGAGATGAGGGAGTTGGATGACCTCGTGCTCGAGGGACGCACGAGTATCGTCAAGGCCACCGGGGCGGTCGAGATCTGGCGTCGCTCGCACCAAACCATGGCGGCCGGGATCACGGATCCGGCCGCGATCGACTTGTTCGGGATCGCGAAGCAAGCGGTCAAGGGTGTCTCGCCGCTTCCGTAGTCGCCGGGTGCAGCCTGCAAGACAACGACGGCTACGTCTAGAACGTCCCGGAACCGAGCTCGATCACGTAGTTCCAGTTGCTCACCGGGAACATCCCCCGAGCCTTCAGCCCGAAGCGGAGCCCCCAGAAGTCCGTGAGCTTCGCCATGAACTTGAGCGGCGTATGTGCCACGCTGACCCGGAACTTGACGCCCTGCTCGATCACGCCGTACGTGACCTTGCTGCCGTCATCGCGCTTGTCCCACTCCGCGCCCGCCGAGAAGTACGGATCGACCCAGCGCGACGCTGATGACGTGTACTGCAGCTGCCAGCCGATGTCACGCAAGTGGTGGTCCTTCATGTACAGCCGGTTGCTGATCCAGCCGCCACCCATGGGCTCGTTGAATGGCCGGACAATGAACAGCGGGAAGGTGCCCGCCACGCCTCCCCGGCCCTCCCCATCGTAGCGATACGCGAGCGATATCGACTTGATGAAGGACTCCGCACTGACCCAGCGGCTAAACTCCGACAGCGTGCTGACGGTCTCCACTTCGGGCCAGTTGGTATCGCCCTTGTCGGCTATGAAATGGACGAGTTCGGGCGCTGCTTTCTCAGCCGAGGGGAAGGGTCGTAGCTCGTAGACCGCGTGTCCGCCGGGATCGGCGCCCTTTCGGAGCTGGTCGCGGACGCGGCTGTCCGCCGGCAGCGGCGGAAACACGCGATCCTGTTTCTGGCGATTCTTGGCCATCCACGACTGGAAACCCCCCGAGTACAAGGTTCCCCCGCGAATGATGTCGCGCACGCCCCAAGCGTCGTTGACGCGCTGGGTCACATCGTAGCCGGGCGTGTACTGGCCGTCGCCGTTCGCATCGGGGCAGCTCGCGTGCTTGCCTTCCTCCACGAGGACGTGGATCGGGAAGCGCGTCTCAGCCGATGGATCGAGCGTGTTGTCGTACCAGAGCAGCCCATGCGCCTTGCCGAGCACCCTGCTGACCACGACCGCGTAGCGGCAATCGGGCTCGCAGTCAGGCCGCTTGCCGAACACCAGCTTGATCTCCACCGATTCGACGTCGTGGGCGTGTCCGCCCAATCCCACCTCGGATGGGTAGTAGAAGAAGTAGTCCACGTCGATTCCAGCGACCTGGTCGATGCGCACGCGCGAGCGGGGCCGGTCGGAGGGGTCGACGCGCACTGCCCCAGAATCCGCGTTCGGCATGGTCAGGATCCTGCGCACGCGGTAGTAGCTCACCGGCGTGGAGGCTGAATCCTCGAACGGAAACCAGGTGGGGATGATGATGCGCGGCCCTCTGCGGTCACCGAGCAACGGCTCATCCGGCGAGAACCACAGCACGGGGGCGGCGTACGAAGCGAGTTCCTGAAAGCTGAACTCATTGCGCGGGCCTACGTAGACGAGCCCGGGGACGCTCTCGTACTCACAGCACTTGAGCGACGCGGCATCGACGAGGACGTGCGACGCGGCGTTCGCCGGCGAGGCGCACGCGCCCGGGAGCATGGCTATGAGCAGCGTCGCGACTGGGGTCACCCGGTGACATCGCTTCATTCAGCTCCCCCTCAGCCGCACTCGCTCCATCGCCAGGCAGTCGATGCCATCTTGATGGCCGGCCGGGCGGAGGCGCAAATGCGGTGACCGCAAGCCTCGCACGACGTCGCCGCAGCGCCCGCTGACCTGTTGCGCGTCGAAGTGCCGGGAGCAGGACTCGAACCTGCACGGGCTTGCGCCCAGCGGATTCCTTTAGCCGGCGCGCGTGCGGGCGGTGCCGCTCGCGGCGACTCCATCGCTTGCGAGCGTTGCTCTCCATCCTCGGAGCAACCCGTCCTCGACGAGAACTCTGGATTCCCGCGCTACGACTACGTAATCGCCATCAAGCGCAAGAGTTTGGCTGGATCCAGCCCACGCACGCGCGCGCCCCGCTTGATGGCCCAAGAGATGCTCATCCCTCCCGCGAGCAACCGGTGCTCTCCAAGCGCTGGCCCAAGAGGAGGGAATCATGAAAACCACATCTGCTTCTCCGATCGTCGCCGCCGTCCTGGCCGTGGTCCTGGCCGGTTGCGGCACCAAGAACACCGTGGCGCCACCCGTCGTTCAGCCCGGTCCGGTCGTCGAACAGTTCACTGCCACGCCCAGCTCCATCCATGCGGGCGACCCTGTCGAACTGACATGGAGCGTGCGCGGGAGCCTGGCCAGCCTGCTGCTGGATGACGGCAACGGCACCGTCTCCGACGTCCGGGAGAGTACGAAGATCGTCCTCAACCCGATCGCGCGTACCACCTACACGCTGACGGCTCGCAACGACGCGGGCTCCGCCGTCGCCCAAGTCGTGGTGAGCGTGGCGAGCGGGGGCGGAGAGAGGCACACCCCGCGTCGAGACCCCGAGTGACACGCGATGAACGCGTCTGACTTCTCGAGCGCGGAACGAGGCGGCGCGGTCGAAGGACCCGCGCCGCCATCCGCGTGAATTGGATGTGGGGCCCTCCGGCCCGGAAGGCTCCGCGTCCGGCCGCCCGCATTCCCCCGTCAAGTCGGGCCCTCATCCTTCCGATGACAATCCCACCCCCGGCCCGCACGAGCCCGGCGAGGTCCATGAGCCCAGAGCGCTTGCCTTCTGCGGCGGCGAAGCTCAGCCGCAACGCAGCCCGACCCGAGCCCCGGATCGCCGAGATCGCGACCTGGCTGGGGCAGTTCTCGCGCACGCTGAAGACCTGCCGGCTCTACGAGGCGGCCAACCCGAACACGGTCCGCTTCCGCGAGGAGCTGGCCGGTAACCTTGCGGCGCTGCTCGAGCAGCACGGGGCCTTCCGACTGGAGTTCAACGCCCAGCAGGTGCTCTGCGAGGAGCACGTCGTGATGGGCGCGACCTCGCGCGAGGACAACTTCGCGATGCCGTTCTTCCGCGACGGCCTCTACGCGCTCTCCTTCGTTCCGGGCATCGAGCCATCGGAGGTGCAGCGCCTCGTCGACATCCTGCTGCGGGTGACGGGCCGAGTCTCGAGCGGCACCGAAGACCTGGTCACCCTGCTCTGGGACGCCGACCTGCCGCACCTCGGCGTTTCCTACGTCTCCGCGGAGACCGACACCGACCTGGGCGATGTCGGGGACGTGGGCGACGCCGTGACTCCGCAGGGCCGGCTGATGCCGTGGCCGGCGCGCGTTCCGGACGGCGCGGAGGGTTCGGGCGCTCCGGAGGTGGCGGGGGCGAAGCGCCCGGAGGGCACGTCCGCCGGCGCAGGCGCTCCGGCGCAGGCGAATGACTTCGGCCCCGCGCCGCGCAGCGACGACTGGGGCGCGTGCGAGCCTGCCGCGGACCTCGAGTTGGCGTTCGCCGCACTGGACGAGACCAGCGCGGTCGACGTGGACGCATTCGTCACGCGCATGCACGCCGAGCGTGCCGAGTCGATCGCGACCGCGGCGATAGCCCTGGTGCGCGACGCTCTGGGCGCGGATCCCACGAACGAGGATCGCGACGACCTGGTCGAGCTTCTCGAGCGCATCCTGCGCGAAGCGGTCTCCACCCTGAGGTGGGACGATGCCGGCACAGCGGTGGCGTGCCTTTCCGAGTCCACCGCGGACTACTGGGACGGCACGCTCCTCGTGAACGAGCTTGCGCAGCCCGATTCGGCCGTCACCGCGGCTCTCGTGAAGCAGCTGGACGATCTCCCCATCGCCGAGACGAACGCGTTCGCGGCGTTCGCGGCCTCGCTCGGCGCGTCGTCGATCGAGTGGCTCATGGCGATCATCGCGCAGGCGATGCAACAGCGCACGCGCCGGGTACTGCTGCGCACGCTGGTGGAGATGTGCGAGGGAAACCCCGAGCGCCTGGCGCCGTGGCTCTCCGACCCGCGCTGGTACGTGGTGCGCAACGCGGTCCACGTGATCGGTGCCTCCGGCGGGCGGGTGCCCGCGGGCATGTTCACCATGTTGCTCACGCACCCGGAGGTGCGCGTGCGCCAAGAGGTGGTGGCGGCGCTCGCGAACTGCGCGCCCGACGACGCGCAGCCGCTCCTCCTCCAGCTCGTGCACGACCCGGAGGGCTCCGTGCGGGGACCGGCGCTCTTCCGGCTGGGGGCGCGGCGCAACGACGACGTCTCCCGCGCCCTGCGCGCGCTGGCTGCCGACCCGGGGCTCCGCAGGCGCCCGGAGGACGAGTTCCGATCGGTGTTCTCCGCCCTGGGCGGCTGTTCCACCGACGAGGCCCTCCCCGCGCTGGAGGTGCTGCTCTATGAATTCGGCGGCCCGCGTGACGCCTCGCCCGCCTACCTCCAGTCGATCGCGCGCGCCATCGCCCGCATCGGCACGCCCGCGGCCCGGACGGTGCTCGATTGCGCGACCCGATCGCGCAACGTCGCCGCACGGGACGCCTGCCGGCTCGTGCTGAAGGGAACCGGCCGTGTCTGATGCTCTGCCCGCCCCGGGCCACGAGCCGGGCCGCACCCCCGCGACCTCGCCCCGCGACCGCGCGGCGGCCCTGGCCCTCGTGCTGCGCCTGCACGGCGTCGTGCGCAGCCTCCGGCTCTACGATCCGGGGCACCCGGCCCTGCGCACGCAGCTCGAGGAGCTGCTGCGGGTCGTGCGCGAGATGGACGTGGACGAGGTGTCGGTGCTGGGCCTGGGCGGATACTGCTACGTCAACGGTGTTCGGCTGCGCCCGGATGCGGCCGACCTGAAGGTATTGCGCGCGGTCCTCGAGGAGTTCGGGATCCGCGGCCTGAGCGGGCTGCGCTTCGTGCGCGGCCTGGAGCTGGATGAGCTGCAGGTGTTCCTGCGCCTCTTCCACGCTGATCGCAGCGAGCGCGCGGCCCTGGCCCTGCCGGCGGCCTGCGAGCAGGCCGGTCTGGTCAACGTCGCCGCCGTCCGCGCGCGCGCGGGCGGGTCGGTCTCGGACGCCGAGGGCGAATTGGCCGCGGTCGGGGACGAGCGGCGCTTCACCCGCCTCGTGTTCGATCGCGCCGTGGGCGGCGCGCGCGAGCTGCTGTCGCGCACCGAGCGCTCGGGCAAGCCGGAGATGCTGCACGCGCGCCGCATCGTCCAGCCGATCGTGGACCAGCTCCTGCGCCAGCGCACGTCGCTGGTCGGGCTCACGGCCATCAAGCGCCACGACGAGTACGCGGTCGTGCACTGTGTCAACGTGAGTATCCTCGCGGTCCGCATCGGCCAGTTCCTGGGACTCTCGCGCGCCGAGCTCGCCAGCCTGGGCACTGCGGGGCTGCTGCACGACGTGGGCAAAGTCCGGGTGTCCGCCGACGTCCTGCGCAAACCGGGCGACCTCGACTCCGCCGAGTGGGCGGCGCTGCGGCGGCACCCGATGGAGGGCCTGCGCATCATCGGCCGGATCTCGGTCCCCTCCGAGCTGATGGTCGACGCGATGCGGGTGGCCTTCGAGCACCACATGCTGGTCGATCACTCGGGCTACCCGGCCGTCGCCGCGCCGCGCGAGCTGGGATCGTTCTCCCGCATCGTCGCGGTGGCCGACCTGTTCGACAGCCTCACCGCCCACCGCTCGGACGGGTCCAGGCCGCCGACCCCGCACGAGGCGCTGCGAGCGATCATGGCTGCCGACGACACCCGCTTCGATCGCGCCGTGCGCTGGGCACTGGTGCAGGCGCTGGGCCTCTACCCCGCCGGCACGCTCCTCTGGAGCCGGTCGGGGCGACTGCTGCTGAGCGTGGCGCCGTGCGCCGGGGACCTGTCGCGGCCCGTCTGCCGCGAGCTCGTCGTGGCCGGCGATGGCACCGTGTCCGTGGCGCCCGAGGTGTTCGAAGCGCCCGTGGCGCTCGACGACCACGTCACGCATGTGCTCGCCCCGGAGGAGCTGGCCGTCGACGTCGAGGACCTGCTCGCAGCCTGAGCCCCGGCCGGCCACGCTGATGCCATGCAACCCGTTGGGAGACATAGTGCCGGGAGCAGGACTCGAACCTGCACGGGCTTGCGCCAAGCGGATTTTAAGGTCAGCGAACGCGATCGAGGTGCGTCAAAGGCACGGTTTTCGCGGTCGCGCGAGGGGTGCCGATTTTCGTGACGGGAACGTGACCGATGTGTCAGGCACGTATCGGGCACGTACGCTCAGGATCACGCAGGATCGACTAACGTGCCATCGGATGGCATCACAGCTGGGAAACTGGCACCGAGGGACAGCATGGGCACGCACGAGAGCGACGAGAGGTACGAACTGGTGGCCCTGCGGATCAGACCGGACCGCTTCGTTCTCTCGCTCGACACGCTGGACGAGAACGAGGTCCGCGTAGCGGCGGACACACTCAGGCCATGGCTCTCGACGCGCATCGACGGGCTCACGATCATCCACACGAAGACGAGGCGGGCGATCGAGTGCAGCGAAGTAGCCCTGATCCATCTTCAGGTCCTACTGGACGCGGCCGGTGCGTCGATCGTCGTGCAGGTTCCCTGAGTGGAATCCCACGAGGTGGTGGCACAGGCCGGGCGGGTCGCGTAGAACGCATCGGTGGCGACGTTGCTGACGCGCGCGTTGCTCGTGGCCGGCCGGCTGGCAGTTCGACGCAGGCGGTAGGCGGGTAGACGCGTAGAGCGCGAGGGGCACGGCACAGCTAACGTGCAGGGCTCCGTGTTGCGAACGCGAACGTGGCGTGATGCGGATGACCCCCACCCCCGGGGAGCGACCCCCCAACGCGAACCCAAACTCGATGGGATGGCGCGGGTCACCAGAACTGTCAGACCCTGTGCAACTGACGCCATCGTATCCGATCCAGCAGCAGGCGGGCGGCTACCGGTGCGGCGCCGCGAACAGCAGCCTGAAGATGACGATGGCGACTAAGACCACGAGCGCGATCACGACGCTCATGACCCACTTGCCGCCCGTGCTGCCCGCTGACTTCGCGCCCTCCTCGATGAACAGTCGCCTGAGGTCACTCCGGTCCTTCGCCGCTTCGAGCGACCTTGGCGCCGTGGGCGCTGGTGCGGCGGCGCCTTGTGCTGCCGCTGCTGCTGCGGCAGCCGGGGGCGCGGGTGGGTGGAGGTGATCCGCGAGCAGCTTCTGTGCGGAGCGAACGGCCTTCTCGTCGGACTCGATCCGCATCTCGACCGGCTCACCCGACCCGTAGTCAATGCGCTGGCGGACAAAGGTAGCGCCCCGCAGAATCCGGCGCTTGCGAAGCATCTCGACGACCTGCCACCGTCCTTCTGCCATCCGGTCGTGGTAGTCGAAGTCCAGCTTCAAGTCGTCCGTGCCCCGTGGGTAAGGCGAGATCACCTGCGGGACGCGCTGCAGGTCATGCTGCGCCAGGACCTCGCGGAGGACGTCGGACGCCTCCTGCGCGACTCGGCGGTCACTGGTTTCGATCCACGCGAGGTCGGGAGGCTCGGCTACTTGGGGTGGGGGGACTTGCGGCGGGGGCACGGGCGCGCCGCACGGACGACCCGCGAACCGAGCGTCGAGTCGCGTGCGCGCCTCCCTAACCGGTCCTTCCTCGGCTTCGATCTCAAATCCTTCGCGGTCTCGCTCCGAGGCGTAACGTCCCGGGTTCTGAAAATAGCGAGCGGAGCCCAGGATTCGCTGCCGGACAAGCAGGTTTGCAACACGCTCGCGGTGCTGCCTGAGCTGTTCTTCCTGCCCGATCGGAGTACGCGGTCCACCGACCGTGGTCCCCATCGGCGGAATCCGGATCGGATTCGCGGCGAGCTGCATCTCGCGCACAACATCCATGAGGATGTCGAGCGCCTCCTCCGCTATGTCCTGGTCGCAGTCGGCGATCCAGCCGAACTCAGGTTGAAGGCCGCGGCCGTTCATGGGGCGGCAGAGTAGCACGCCCGTGGACGACGAAGCCCCGCTGCCCAAGCACGGGCGTCGTCCGCGCTCGCACGCAGGCCCAGTGTACACACTCAGGCCCAACAGAACGTGTCGCATGATGCCACGTCGTGGCCCGGGTGGGCTTCATCTCATGAAGACGATTCGCCCCGTCTGCGTCTCGCCTGCGTATTGCAGGCGGACCATGTAGATGCCGGGGCGCAGCGACCCGCTGGCGTCGAGGACGATCGAGTGCGTGCCGGGGCCAAGCCCTCCCACTTCGCGCGAGACGCAGCGGCGCCCGGTGACGTCGAACGCCTCCAGTCGAGCCGGTCCTGCCTGGGGAAGGTTGAAGTCGACACGGAATACGCCGACCGCGGGATTGGGCCCCGATAGCATGAGTCGGCTCGGACCTGGAGCGATGACCGTGGCGGCGTTCGAGAACCACGGAGAGCCAGCGAAGGAGACCCGGATGCGGTAGTCGTAGCGATGGCCGGCGCTCACGCTGTGGTCGCCGAACGTCGCCAGCCCTTGAGCATTGAAATCGAGGGGCCCTAAGTCGGTCCAGGTCCTCCCGTCGTACCGCTGGAGTGATGTCGGCCGGCCGATCGCCGCCGGCGACTCCCACGTGAGCGCGATACCACCTGCAGAGGACACTGATCCCACGAGCGACGCCAACGGTGGTCCTACGGTTAGCGCCCACACCTGCACGTCGTCGGAGCCGGGCGTCTGCGCGAACAGTGCGACGATCTGCTCGCGGACGGGATCGTAGGCGACGGATCCGCCGACGACGGGACGGGGCGACATGAAGTCGAGCTGAGTCCACGGGCCGGTGTCGTCAGCGTCGCGCATCCACACGGTCGAGTCGGCGAACAGGTAGAGCCGATTCTGCTGCGGGTCGAACGCGGCGCGTGAGTCGGGTGGCCCCGGCGGCAGCGCCCCGCTCGTCGAGCTCAAGTCCGTCCAGGCCAGCGCCGAGTCGATCGGTGTTGCCCACACGGTTGGCCCGTAGTGGCGAAGGGGGATGGGGATGTTCCCGCCGTTCCACACCCCGCCCACGAGGATCAACCGACGCCGGTTCGGATCGTAGAACGACGCATGAAGGGCTGAGCCGTGCGGCTGCGGCAGGATCCCGAGCTGGGTCCATTGTCTCGCCGCCCCGAGCGACAGCGCCCACACGCCGTTCGTGCTCCCGATCTGAACATGTCCCGCCGGCAGGAAGCCGCCCGTGAGAATCAGTCTCTGGTCGCGAGAATCGACCGATACCCCGGCGTCGAACCCGGGAGCCTCGAAGTTCAGATCCTCGAACGGCGTGGGCGGACCGAACGGCACCCACTCGTTCTCGCCCGCCGCTGGCATGGACCAGATCTGACCGCCACCGAGCGCGAGGAGTCTGTCGTCGAGGGAGTCGTATGCCGCGACCTGAGTGTGGATGCCATCCGTGAGGTAGATGATGTCCGGCGTGGTGAGCGAGCTGAGGGGAGTCCATTGGCCTGGATCCCGCGGCGCAAAGCCCCACATGCTCGAATCGACGGTCGAAAACTCTCCGCCCAACTCGGTGAAGCGGTCGCGACGCGAGTCGTAGACCACCGCATGGCCGGTGTGGGCTCCCGGCGAGGGCATGGGATCGGCGGGCAGCACGGAGTGCCACTCGGTGGGATCCGCGAGCGACAGCTCGGAGGTCAACGGATAGCCACCCGCGCCGCACCGGAGCAGCCGATCCGCCACGGGATCGTACACGTCGACCGGATAGGCACGACCGCTCAAGTGGTTCGCCGTCAGGATCGGCGTCCACGCCGGCGTGCCATCGAGCGACAGCGCCCACAGGTCATCGGGCTCGACGCCGCTCTGCGCGTTGATGCCGCCATGGATCAGCATCCGCCGGCGCACGGGGTCGTACACCGTCCCGAACGCCGAGCGCGCCCCGGGAAGCGTTCCGGCGGGGTGCAGTTCCGTCCACGTCGGAGTGCCGTCCAGACTCAGCTGCCAGAGGTCGTTCCAGAAGCCGCGCGAGGCCGCCTCGTAGTGACCCCCGAACACCAGCATCCGTTGGAGCACGGGGTCGTAGATCGCTCCGTGCCCCTCGCGTCCACCGGGAGCAGCACCTGCCGGGTGCAACTCCGTCCAGGTGTTCGATGTTAGCGAGAACGACCAGACATCCGCGAGATACACGGGATCGCCAAAGCCGCCGAACAGGATGACCCGGTCGTTCGCGGCATCGTAGATCGCGGACTGGCCTGTGCGTGCCGGGGGCGAGACGCCGCTCGTATCGAGCTGCTGCCACGCGAGCGGATCCGACAGCGACAGGGCCCACACTTGCGAGCCGAGGGCGAGCAATCGATCGCGAACGGGATCGTAAACGAGGCTCCCCAGCCGGGTGTCGTCCATGAGCGTGAACCAATGCGGCTGGGGCATCGGATCGAATACGTGCACCCCCGGTACCCGCAGCCACGATGGGTTCTGGTCGATCGCCAGAACACGACCCCGCATGGGGTCATACACACCGAGCGGGACGCTCAACGTGGGGGGCAGTGCCGGCGTGGCCGAGAGCAGGTGCCAAGCCGCGACGTCAGCGGCAGAGACCGCCGTCACGCATCGTGTCAGAACCGTAACCGCGACGACCGCGAGCAACGCTCGGCGCATAAGCAACTCCTGAAGGCGGGGTTACCTCGACCTCGGTAGTCGCAATTTACGCCGCAGACCCCCTTCTTCGATCGCCCACGTCGAGCCGCACGGCCGCGAGTCTATCACGCAGTGGCGGCGTCCTCAGTGATTCTTGCCGTGAGAGGTCTTGCTGACCGGGCGTGGGTCCAGGGCCAGCCGAACGCGCGTCCTGCGAGGGCGGCGGGGTACTGCAATGTGCATGTGCAACGAGCGGCCCGGGTGGCTCCGGGATTCCGCCACGGCGACTCCAGCGCCCCAGCGCCGCGCCAGTACGCGCCGGTCTGGATGTAGCCGGCGCGCGCGGAAGCCTCGCGTCAATCGCGGTCCCGGCCCATGGAGAGCGCCAGGGCCCCAGGTGCGCCCGGGGCCCCGGTCCAGCAGGCCGTCATTCAAGTTCGCGATGGAGCATCTCAACCTCTGGTCACAGGGGCGGCCCCCTACTCCCCCGGCGCGGTCGGCGCGCTGGCAACATCGGTTCCGCTGCCCGCGTCATCAGCGGCGATCTCGCCGCTCCGGCCATTGCCTGACCCGGCGCGAGTCGCCGCTCCCTCTCGACGACCGTGCTACGGCAGGCCACTACGCCACCTCCTCCACTGGGTAGCCCGCCTTCGTCAGGGCCTTCCGGATCTCCTCGGACGTTCCCTCGATCACCCGCGACCCGCGGTGTGGCTTCCTGACCTTGAGCCCCAGCCGCCGCTTCACGAACGTTCCGACGGTGACGGCGTCAACGTCTCGCCTGTCCATCGCGATGTTCGCGCGGATGTCCTCGTAGGAGATGGGCTCCGTTCGTTGGCGCCGGAGCAGTGACCACATGGCCTCCGCGATCAAGGCCTCCGGCGCGTTCTCTGCCTCCTCGTCGATCTCGGCTTGAAGCTCGATCATCAGCGCATCCAGGGCCTTCAGACCGGCTCCCTCACCTGCCACACGCGCGAGGGGCCAGTAGAGCTGCAGAAGCCGAGGCTCGATCGACAACCTGATCGGCTCGGGCCGCTCCTGGAAGTAGTTGTCCAGTCTCCAGCGCAGTAGCCGATTCTGGAACCACTGGACGGCATCCTCGTAGTCGTCGGGAAGCTCCACGAGCGCGTTCCGGTCCTTGACCATGTGGACGGTGATGCAACGGGACTGCAGCGCCCTGTCACGGACGTGGTTGATGGCGGCGATGATCTTCGGGCTGAACACGTCGAAGTTCTGGACGTAGAGCTGTTTCGCGCCGGAGGGCGCAGTCTCCGCCACCCGCTCGACTCTCCCGCCACGCTCGAACCCGACCTTCAGGATCTGCGTGATCGCCTTCTGCATCTCGTTGTCCTTGTCATGCTCCGCCTCGTCAAGCACCAGAGTGTGTAAGCCGAGCTTCCCCATGTTGCGAAAGAGCGCCGACACCGTAGTGCTCGCGTTGGTGACGTACGGCTTCTGACACAGGTGTCCGATCACCCTCGACGCCCGGCTCTTGCCCGATCCAGGTGGTCCGCTGATCCGTAGGTAGGGCACCGTGCGGTTCCGGTCGTAGAGCCACGTCGCGCGGATGAAGATCGGAACGACGGGCTCGATCTCACGTGGGAGTCTTACGTACCGGCGAACGTGGGCGAGGATCGCAGCATCAAGCTCCGCCGTTGTGCCATACGCCTCTGGCCGAGCTGGAAGCAACACGCTCGACCAGCGAAGTTCATCCGGCGAGAGCGGGACGAGTAGCCTTCCAGCCCGCGCATCGAGATGGCTGTCCACAGACACCTCGCTCCCGTCGCGGCCCCGGGAGATGAAGCGTGTCGCGACTCCGTCGTAGACCTGTTCCAGGACGAGATCCTGCAGCAGGAAAGACGTTCTCGCCTCCCGTCGTGGCTCTCGATCTGCGTCTGCACCAGTCGCGTCAGCTGAGACCTTAGGGGGCCCTGCTGAGCGCTCACCGTGCGGTGCTGTCGGCTGACCGGATCCCTGTTCCGGTGCCGGCGTGGGATTCACTGCGTTGTCCGAACTCATGCTTCCTCCTGTGGGCGTCGCCCACCAGTTCCTCCCCATGGAGTGGACGAGCACGGGAGGCAGGGGGAGTTGCTGCTTGCCGGCTCGTGGCTGCGAGCTTCGCCCCAGAAGCACGAAACCCGCGTCCTCTGGCATCAGGACACGGGTCCATTGGAGTTCGGATTGTCGGAGAGGCTCTCCGCCCCCCGACCACATCCCTCGCTCGCGCGAGGCAGGCACCTTGCTCTCCGAGCAGGTTGCCGGCTCCGGTCTCCCGGAACGCTCCTGATGCTTTGCTGTGACGACGTTGTCTCTCGTCGCCTGCCGCAAGTAATTGCGACTCTTGTGCCAACGGCGCACGAGCATCGACGGCCACGGAACACGAGCAATTCAGGGAGTCTACTTGCGCTCGTTCCGACGTCCGCTCTCGACGCCCCGGGGGAATCCACGCAGTTCGCTACGGAGCTGTCGGCAATTCACCCGGCCGCGCCTTCGAAGCTACAGATGGCGGGCACAAGTCGTTCTCGCGCAAGACCCCACTCGGTGCTGACACTGGTACGGATCTCGCACGGTAGTATTTCAGCAGTGCATCAGGAGCGGACTCGGCCTCGGCCGGGTCCCCGCAACCGATTCCCGAGAACGGGAACACGGTGCGCTCGCGCGATGAACGCGGATGCGGCTGGACGATTCCGATCCAGCAAGACGCGGCGAGGCCCACCTCCGATGCTACGGCGGTGGGTCGTCTGTTTTTCGGCGAAGGGCACGTGGACCGTTCTCCGCAAGTGCGGAGGACAGAGTGAGCAAGAAGGAGAAGGTCGAGGGGAAGCAGGACAACGGGATCTGGGGAACGGCGCGCCCAGGCGAGCGGCCACTCCGGCCCATCGAGGAATACTTCGTCGAGGTCGAGGCCGCGAAGGCCGAGCGCACGCCGAAGCTGCGCACCCGTGGCCGCTCCCGCAAGGGACTGGGTGTCCTCAAGCTGCGGTACGGCATCTACCACATCGACGTGACCTACGGAACGATCCGCGTGCGCCGGTCTGCGAAGACGACCGACCGCGCCGTGGCGATGTCCCTCCTCAACAAGGTCATGGCCGACCTTCAGCGTGGCGACACTGGCGAGCGGATCAAGCCCCTCGGCTTCGACGATCTGGTCGCGCTCATGAAGGCCGACTACGAGCGTCGTGAACTGCGCTCGTGGGATCGCGTGATGGACGCGGTGCCGCACCTGAAGAGGGGCTTCGGCTCCCTCCCGGCCGGCTCGATCAGCCACAAGACGATCGCGCAGTACATGGGCAAGCGCGACCGCGAGGGAGCATCTGGCGGGACGATCCGCGCGGAGGTCGCGTATCTGAAGCGTGCACTCCGACTCGCCGCTGCTGAGGGCACGATCCGCTCGATGCCAGTGTTCCCGGCCCTCCCTGCGTCGCCGCCGAGACAGGGCTTCATGGAGAAGAGCGAGGTCCTCGCGATCGTGGCCGCACTCGCGTCACCCGTGAACGATCTCATCCTCACGCTCTGGACGACTGGGTGGAGGCGTGACGAGGTCAGGCTCCTCAAGTGGTCCGACGTGAACATGAACGCGGGCGAGATCAGGCTCACCGAGGCCCGCTCGAAGACAGGGAAGCCGCGCGTGTTCCCGTTCGCTGCCAGTCCGTCGTTGGGACGGATGATGAAGGCAAGGTTCGTCTCGCGTGGCGCAGGTGCGGTCTACGTGTTCGAGCGCGCCCCCGGCGTCCAGGTGAAGGACTTCCGCGATGCGTGGGAACGTGCGTGCAAGGCTGCCGGAGTCCCGGGCAGGATCGTGCACGATCTGAGGCGCTCGCGGGCGCGTCACCTGTCGCGGGCAGGCGTGCCGGAGCGCACCATCATGTCGATCTGCGGGTGGACGACTGCGGCCATGCTGCACCGCTACCTGATCACGTCCGGACAGGACATCGCGGAGGCAATCGGCCGCGTGGAATCAGGCACGCATCGGTCACTTTCCCCCGACGAGGGCGGTCGTGAGGAAGCCAGCGAAGGCGCGTAACGTGTTGCGGGAGAAGAAGTGCCGGGAGCAGGACTCGAACCTGCACGGGCTTGCGCCCAGCGGATTTTAAGTCCGCTGCGTCTACCGTTCCGCCATCCCGGCACAACCTGATCGCGGGCCGCTTGCCCGCCGACAAACCGAACCGCCCGGAGCCTCGTTCGTCGAGGCCCCGGGCGGTTCATGACGCGTCGAGAAACGTCAGTGCTCCGGGTGCCCCACCGGATGTAAGACGTCCGTCACCTTGACGCACGGGAACTTGGCGAGGAAGCCCTGCACGGCGAAGCCGAACAGGCCCAGGAAGCCGAGCGTCACGCCGATCTCGGGCAGCCCCACCCACACCACGCTGGGGTTCAGCGACGGCATCACCAGCACGTGCCGCTCGATCCACAGGCCGGAGAGCACGACGCAGGTGAACGAGAACAGCAGCGCGGGATTCGCCTTGCTGGTCTTGTTGAGCATGCCGAGGAACGGGATCACGAAGATCATCGTGAACGCCGCGAACGCGAGCGGCCGCCACGGGTCCTCGAAGCGCAGGAACACCCACCACGTCTCCTCGGACATGTTCGCGTACCAGATCGGCAGGTACTGCGACCACATCAGGTACGCCCAGAAGATGCACCACGCGAACAGCACCTTGCCGATGTCCCAGAACATGTCGGTCGTGATGTAACCCTCGAGCCCGCGCTTGGCGCGCAGCCGCGTGGCCAGCATCGAGACCACCGAGATGCCCGAGATGAACGCGCCGGCGTAGACGAACCAGCCGAACAGCGGGCTCACCCAGTTGGGCGTCAGGCACATGATGAAGTCCCACGCCATCACCGAGAAGAACACCACGAACGTCAGCACGATCTGCGGCGACAGGTGCGCCGCCTCGTGCGAGGCGTACTCCTCTTCGGCGTCGTCGCCGCGCCACTCCCCCACGACGCTCTCGTACAGCCCCTTGAGCTTCGGATCGACGTGCGGCATCAGGAGCTTGAGATCGGGCCGGAGCGACGTGCGCACGAGCTTCATCGCCAGCCAGGTGAACAACGCCAGGCCACCCAGCGTGCGGACGTAGAGAAACGGCACGTTCAGGAACGGCGCCTGCCGCGGCTCGACGTGGTGCGTCCACGGCAGGTAGGTCCAGATGCCGGCCACGAGCAGGAGCACCATGGTGCCGATGCCGAACGGCAGGTAGCTCGCGAGCGACTCGCCGATGCGCATGATCGGACCGCCCCAGCGGCCGTTGCACAGCCGGATCGCGGCCGCGAGCACGACGCCGCCCTGGGCGATGCCGAGGAAGTACATGGTGTTGATGGCCCACGCACCCCATGCCCGCAGCGGGTTCGTGATCACCAGGTACGCGAACGCGGCCACCCCCAGCACCATGAGCACGATGAAGATGTTCCGCTTCTTCGGGTCGCGGGTGCCCGGCAGGCGATTGGCGATGTCCCTGAGGATCGTGTCGTCGCTCATCGCGGGCTCGTCTTCTGCATGTAGCGGATGTAGTGGACGAGGCTCCAGGCGTCGCGCGAGCTCAGCAGGTTGCCGTAGCTCGGCATGATGGCGCCGCCGTGGCGCATGTACATGTACATGAAGCCGTCGGTACGTCCGCGCGTGCCCTCGGCGAGCAGGTCGGGCGGCGGCACGAACTTGGCGGCGACCGGTCCGTCACCGGCCATCGTCTTGCCGTGGCACGTCCAGCACACCGTGTGGAACAGGCTGTCGCCGTGGGCGATCGAGGCGTCCGTCGAGGGCGGCGCCAGGATCTTCTTCTCCACCGCGTCGTACGGCGTCGCGGCGGCGGCGTAGGGGTCGGCGCCGATCGTGGGCACGCTCAACGAATCGGGCACGGCGCCCCAGACCACGGGGCCGTTCTCGGACCAGATCATGCGCTGCGGGTCGGGCGTCACGCTCTGGCGCATGTCGCGGATCGGGTAATACGCCAGGTGGGTGACGCTCTTCTTGAGATCGTTGCAGCCCTGCTGCACCGACATCGACCACAGCGCGAGCAGGCCGAGCACGGCGAGGGGCTTAAGCATGGACCTGCACCTCCTCGGCGCCGTGGCCCCTCATCGCCTGCTCCACGGGGGCCGACTCGCTGGGCAGGCACGGCACCCAGATGCCGATCCGGTCCTCCTGGAAGCGCGGGTCGTACGGCGCGGCGGGGCGGATCTCGGGCAGTCGCGCCAGCGCGAGCATGCCGAGCAGGTTCGAGAGCCCCGCGGCGAGGATCATGCTCTCGTAGCCGAGGATCGTGAACGGCGGAATGCTGAAGAGCTCCTTGCCGCCGATCACCATGGGCCACGTGTAGATCGTGTACCAGCACAGCGCGAAGCCGCCGGTGCAGCCGAGGAAGCCACCCACGAACGTCACCCAGCGCACGATCGACGGCCCTTCGTCCAGAGCCGCCACGATGTCGTGGTGCGGGACCGGCGAGAACACCTGAAGTCTCTTGTGCCCGGCCTGGCGCAGCGCGGTCACGGCCTTCGCCGCGTCGTCCACGAAGTAGTAGATCCCCATCACGCCGTAGAACTTGGGCGGCGGGGGGAACAGCAGCTTCTGGATCGTGCCGATCACCGGTGGCCCCCGTTCCCGCGGCGCGGCACCGGCAGCGTCTCCTTGATCTCGGCGATCGAGAACGCGGGCAGCACGCGCACGAACACGAGGAAGAACATGAAGAACCACGCGAACGAGCCGACGATGAGCGCGATCTCGGTGATGCTGATGGTGTAGTGGAACCAGTTCGCGGGGTTGAACGCGCGGTTCAACGACGTGACGATGATCACGAAGCGCTCGAACCACATGCCGACGTTCACGAACAGGCAGAGGATGAACATCGCGGTCATGTTGCGGCGGAAGCCCTTGAACCACAGCAGCA
>Ga0070688_100000237_pt1 | contig 29013 bp, 16 predicted proteins | sample KBSS13HmetaG_FD_64679 | JGI IMG/M metagenome (GOLD analysis project Ga0070688, IMG submission 64679) | Switchgrass rhizosphere microbial communities from Kellogg Biological Station, Michigan, USA - KBS S1-3H metaG | ecosystem: Host-associated > Plants > Roots > Rhizosphere ...
CCAGGTGTGGTGGAACAGGCCCTGGTTGAGCACCGTGGAGTAAGCACCCGTGCAGTAGTCGCAGTCGAGGTCGAACCACGAGTAATGCTGGTCATCCACGTTCACCAGCCCTTCGCCGCGACAATCCGCGGGCAGCTGCAGATGCTGCCCCGGCGGCGCCTTGATCGCGGTCTCCCGCCCGGAGCCGTCCGTGAGCAGCGGCCACGACGGGCGCGATTCGTACGTGCCCTCGAACGCGATCTGCGCCGCGAGCGCGTTGTCCAGCGACGGGTACTTGGCGATCAGGTCGGCGCCGTTCGTCACCGCCATCGTCGCCACGCCCGTCTCCGGGTCGGTCTTCACCACCGTCTGCGCCGCCGCCAGGTAGTCCGCCGCGTAGCCCTGCGCCAGCTTGAGCGTCCCGGGCCGCACACCGACCGCGAACGTGCAGTCGAGCTCGCCGTCGGCCGCCCAGCGCAGCCACGGCCCGATCGAGGCCCAGCCGCTGTAGTCGCTCTTCTGGTCGCCCGAGAGCTGGGTGATGAACCCGAACATCTGCGCGTTCGAGACGTCGCGCGAGATGTTCTCCTGGCTGGTCATGAACTCGAAGCGCTGCTGGTCGATCGTCGGGTTGCCGCCCTGCACGTAGGGCTGCCCCGAGGGGAACGAGCGGAACGCGCGGAAGCCGACGCTTCTCGGGCCGTTCTGCCCGGTCGGATCGATGCTGTGATCGATGAGCATGAACGACGGGACGCCGGGCGTCTTCGCCTCGTCGCCGTCGTCATCGGCCACCGAGAAGCCCTGCACCCGGATCAGCATGCGCGGGCACAGCGCCGAGTCCGGGTCCACGTTCTGCGTCCCTCTTTCCTGCTTCCTCAGGTCCGTGTCCTTGGTCTGGACCACGAAGTTGCCGAACGGGTACATGTTGACGTCGAAGTCGTCGCTGAAGAAGTTCGACTTGTCGACGGGGCCGCAATCGAAGTCGAAGCGGAAGCCGATGACGACCGAGTCGAGCTCGTGCCCGGCGCGGTTGAAGAAGTGCCAGTTGACGACGTTGAAGTCGGTGTAGCCGGGGATCGAGTAGGCCCACGCCGACTGCCGCACCTCCACGCCCCTGCCCACGTCGCCGCCCAGCGGCACGTGCCGCTCCGCGGCCGCGGCGGCCACCGACTCGGGCGTGTCATCGCGGATGACGCACGTGTACATCTGCTGGCCGATGGCGGCGAAGTCCTCGTCGATCCGCCCGTCGCCGTCGTTGTCGCGACCGTCGAGGAAGTCCTCGTCGATGCGCCCGAGCCCGGTCAGCGGATCGATGTCACCGTCGTCGTTGATGAACCGCACGCCGTTCACGATGCCGTCGTAGGCGCGGTACATGCGGTCTTCGGGATCGAGCGTCGGCGGCCGCCACTCGAGGTTCAGGTAGCTGACGCGACGCACGGCATTGGGGTCGGTCGCGAACGGGTTCACCGCGCCGACCGCGAGCCCGATGAAGTTCATGTACTCGACCGCGGACGTGCCGGGCCACTGGCACGAGGGGTCGCTGGAGACGTTCGTGAACGGGTTGCCGATGATGCCGTTGTTCGTGATCTTCATGATCACGTTGCCGACATTCAGGACCGAACCGGCTCCAAAGATGTCGGGGATCGCCAGCGGCTTCGCCCCGCGACGTCCGGACTGGTTCGCCTGGACGCGGGCCTCGACCTCCTTCTCGTACTCCATGACCGCCTGGTACTCCGGATCCTCGGGCCTCATGCGCGCCGCGGCCGGCATCGCGAAGGCGCCGATCGCCACGGCCAGGCCCAGGCACCGCAGGCCCAGCGTCAGCTTCGAAGACATTCCCGCTCCTTCATGGCTCCCGGTACGGTGCATCAGAACGTCACGTTGAAGCCGAGCCGCACGCTGCGTCCCTCTTCGATCACGCGCGGGTCGTGGAGCGGCACCCAGTCCAGGACATTGTCGCCGTTCGTGTCCTGGAGGTAGGCGCCGCCGGCGCGGCCGGTCTCCGTGTAATAGATGATGTAGTCCTGTCCAGCCGTATTGACGAACGGGCTGCGATTCGGCTGGTTGATCGACTGGATGTTCGAGGCGTCGAGCAGGTTGCGGGCGTCGACGAACACGGTGAGGTTCTGGCCCCACACCTTGTAGAACTTGTCGGCGTCGAGCGTGAGCCGCGCCTGCGACGGCAGCCGGCGCGAGTTCGTGAGCGCCGGGTCCGGCCGGCGGTCGTTGCGGAACGCCGGCGTGAACGGGAAGCCGGAGCCATACGTCCACAGCATGCGCAGGCCCCACTTGCCCGGCTCGCGGATCGTGCTGGTGATGCTCACCGTGTGCCGCTGGTCCCAGTCGAGGGCCTGCTCGCTGATCGGCAGGTAGAGGCGGCCGCCGTTGAAGAACTGCAGCGCCGTGTTCGGGTCCGACGCGACGCCGGTGGCGAGCGAGTACGTGTAGTTGATGTCGGTCGAGAACTTGTGGCTGAAGCTCTTGCTCAGGCTCGCCTCGAAGCCGCGCGACGAAGCGTAATCACCGTTGAAGTACACGTTCACCAGGTTGCCCGCCATGTCCTTCTCCTGGCGGATGGTGATGAGGCTGTAGATGTCCTTGAAGAACACGGAGAACTGGCCGGAGATGTCCTTCGTGAACAGGTGCTGCACGCCGGCCTGGTAGGCGACATCGGTCTCGGGCTCGAGGTCGGGGTTGCCCTTGACGCCGACCGTGGAGCTGATGCCGCGGTTCTCGAAGATCAGCGAGCGCTGCGGCGTCTGGTACGTCCAGCCGTAGTGGAAGCTCAGCACGTCGCGGTCGGAGATCGGGTAGGCGATGCCGAGGCGTGGGCTGAACTGCGACTTGTAGCGCTTGCCGCTCTTGAGGTCCGCGTCCTGGATCTGAGCGCCCGGGGTGAAGAAGTCGTAGCGCAGGCCGGCGTTCAGGACCAGACCCTCGAACTCCCAACGGTCCTGCACGTAGGCGGCGCCCTCGGGGTTGAAGTTCACGTAATCCGAGCGCGTCGCGCCGGGCAGGCCATTGCTCTCGCCGTTCGGCGACGTCAGCGACAGGTTCTGCGCGCGGTTGTACTTCGCCTCGAGACCCGTCTTCCACGTGTGCTGCTTCCAGTGCCGCGTGGAGAAGTCGGTCTTCAACGTGTACACGCGCGTGTTCTGGCTCAGGAACACCGGAACGTCGCCGTGCGTGGCGTAGAACGGGTTGTCCTCGGTGCCGAAACCGAGGTTGCCGCTCCAGTAGAACGGGTTCTGGACCCAGTACTCCCACGGCTCCTTGCCGCCGACGGTGTTGACGGTGTTCCAGTCCAGCGATGCGACGCGAGTGGTCCACACGCTCTTTTCGGAGATCTGGTTCGTCCACACGCCGATGAACTGCTGGAACTTCTGGTCGAACGTGGGGACGTGGTCGGCGAGGTTCACGTACTCGTACGACACGCCGCCGGCGGTGTCGCCGGGGGTGGCGCTCCAACTGCCGTACTTCGGATTCGTGGTGTCGAGCGTGCCGTTCGGGTTGCGGTTGTAAGAGATGGCGACGTAGCCCTTGCGGCTCCAGTCGTGCTCGTAGGGCGTGTCGATGACGTGGTTGTTGATGGTCTCGAACGTGATCTTGTTCCGCGGGTTCGCGCGGTAGGCGAGCTTGAAATTGGTGTTGATCTGGTTGCTCTGGCGGTTGCCGAGCGTGATGAAGTCCAGGATCGTCCGCTTCGGCTGGGTGATGCCCGCGTTCAGGTACGTGTTCTGGAACGTGCCCTCGTACGTGGCGAAGTACGTCAGGTTCTTCACCGGCGTGGGGCCGCCGAAGCCGAACGTGAAGCGATCGTAATTGTCGTAGGTCTTGGTCGGGTCACCGAAGCGGTCGGTGTCCCAGCGCACCTCGCCGCCGAGGCGGTTCGTGCCTTCCTTCGTGGACACGGCGACGATGCCGGAGAGCGCGTTGCCGTACTCGGCGTCGAAACCGCCCGAGAGCACGTCGGTTCCGGCCACGGCCAGGTTCGCGATGTTGGCGCTGCCGCCGAACGCGGGGTCCGTGGCCTCGACGCCGTCGAACTGGAACTTCACCTCGCCGCCGCGGCCGCCGCGGAAGTGCAGCTCGCCGCCCTGCGCCACGACGCCGGCCTTCGTCGCCACCGCCTGGCTCAGGTTGTCGACGGGGATCTCCTTCAGCTTCTCGGCCGAGATCGACTGCTTCGTCGTCGACGACTTGGTGTCGATGCGCTTCTCCGCGCGCACCTCGATCGTCTCGATCTCCTTCACCACCTTGGTGGCGCCAACGTCGAAGTTCACCACCGCGGTCTGGCCGGCGTTGACCTGCACCTTCATCACCACCGCCTCGTAGCCGATCGCCTGCAGCTTGATCTCGTACGAGCCCACCGGCACACCCGCGATCACGAACGCGCCCGTCTCGTCCGTCATCGTGCCCTGCTTGGTGCCGAGGATGATGACGTTGGCGAAGGGCACGGGTTCATGGCCCTTCTCGAGCGCACGCCCGGTGACGCGACCGCTGGCAGCCGCGGGTGCGGCGCTCGGCGCGGCAGCGGGCTTGGCCGCGCTCGCGGGCGCCGGGGCCGCGGGCTTGGATTGCGCGTGCGCGCACAGAGCCGGCCCCAGGATCGCCGCGGCGGCGATCAGGACCGACAAGGTGCGGTGGACTGTGCGGACCATGTGCGGGAGCCCTCCCCTATGAAACCTTCGGTCGGATGGACCCGAGATGCCGGCCTGGCTCTAAGGAACCGGTGGAAAGTGCCAACAAGCCTTTGTCCTGTCAATGGATTCCACATGCCAAGTCGTTCGCGAGACGCGAGTTCCGGCGCCATCCAGTGTGCCGGGACGCCGAGGCGGGACGTGGCAGGCTTCGAGCCGAAGGGGTGGAGTGGCTCGCGGGGCAACGCACGCGCGGTTGCGCGGAAAGGCACCCATCGGCCCAAGGCCCAGAAAGGGTGCAATACGCCCGTCCCCGGTAATATCGGACGACGTCCCGCCGACGTCAAGGTCCTTGTGACGAACGCGCCCGTGAGGCCCTCGCCATCCCTGGCCGCCGCCCGCCCTCGGGGGTCGGGCAGCCCGATCGGGGATCAGAACTTCCAGAGGACCTCGATCCCCAGGTTCTGGCGGCTCTGGCGCTCGTCGGTCGGGTCGTTGAAGTCCTGGGTGCGGAACTCGACGCGGTAGCCGGACTCGAGCGTCCACGTCGCCCCGTGCGGCGCGTAGCCGAGCCCGAGCGAGAACGCGTTCGCCTTGAACTCGTTGCCGGTCGTGAACTCGTCCTCGTCCACCGAGTGGTACTGGTATCCGAGCCGGCCCGTCATCACCTTGCCGAGCGGATGCTCGAGCCCGCCGCGGATGTCCCAGTCGACGCGCCGCGGGCCGTCCCCCAGCTGCTGGGTGGTGCTCACGTCGCGCGACCAGTGGTACTCGACGCCGACCGTGTTGCTCGTAAACCGGTGCGACACGCCGCCGCTCCCGCCCACCGCGTACCGCCGCGTCTCGCCGTGGATGATGCTGTCCGGCAGGATCAACCCCGCGGCGGCCGGGGTATTGCTGTGGTACGCGTCGTTGATGAATCGGTTCAGCGAGGTCGCGTCGTTCGCGTTCGGCGGATCGGTGAGGATCTTGCTCGCCGCCGTATGCATCTCGCCCGACACGATGGTCCGCCCGGTCTTGCCCGGCGTCCAGCGCGCCCGCGCCTGCATCTCGCTCGACTTCTCGTCGCGGGACAGCATGTTGCCTCGGCCCGTGAGCGGCACGGCTCCGACGCCGTTCGAGATCGTGAACCGCCAGTCGACCTCCGAGTTCGAAACGCGGCCGATGCCGTTCACGCCCCACTCGATCGTGTGACCGATCTGGCCGACGATCGCGGCCTGTCCGTTCCAGGACGGCCGCGTCTCGTCGGTCTCGTAGGTCGACTTGTCGAGAGCGTTCGTGCCCTTGAAACGATTGTTCTCGTGCTCGATGCCGAGCGCGATGTGCGTGGACTTGCCGAGCGTGTACGACGTCGAGAGGCCGTACGCCGTGGTGTTCACGTCCACCGAGGTGAGCACGAACTCGGTGGGCGGCGGCAGCTCGCCGCCGCCGAGGTCGATGTACTCGCCCGCGGCGTTGCTCACGATCTCGCGGTACTGCCGGTCCACGGTCTCGTTGAGGAAGCGCAGATGGAGTCCCCACTGCAGACGGCGATGGAAGAAGCGCGGCACGACACCGGTGAGGATCGCGGTGCCGGCCGGGCGCATCACGCTCTGCCGCAGCTCCGCTCCCGCGGCGACGGGCTGGTCGTAGCGCAGGTTGCTCAGGTCGCCGACGTAGCCGAACCCGCCGCCCGACTCGCGACTCCGGTACACCGCCTCGATCCCCGAGCCGGTGCGGCGCGCGGCGAGGTTCTGGCGCTCACGCCCGTCGGTGAGCGTGTGCACCGCGGACAGCGCGTCCGAGCCCGGATCCAGGTCCATGGTGGAGGTGCTGTCGTCGTCGGTGAGCGCGACCGGGATGCGGGCCATGTCCCAGAGCGAGTACGTGGTGTTGTGGTCGGGCACCACCAGCGTCAGCCCGCCCATGCCGAGCAGGCGCGCGCTGCGCGAGAGCTGCTCGGTGTCGATGTCGAGGGTGCGGAGCGCGGGAGCGAAGAACTGAGCCGACGCGGTGGGGACGTAGAGCATCAGGGCCAGCCACGAAGCGAGCACCACGCGCGGCGCGGCCCAGCGCGGAAACCTCATCCACCACTCCTTTCATCGCTCTCGGGCAGGTCGGCGAGCCCGTGCGCACGGCAAGAAAACGGGCTTCCGCCATGAGGAGGCGAAAGCACGCACGGTCGCCGAAGGGCGCGCGGATTCTAGGAATGCCTCGCCGGGGTGTCAACGGCGCTTGTCCACGGGCCCCGAGGAGACGGCGGCGCTCCCGACCAGCCAGTATCGCCACGGCCGCTCGGCGGCGCGGGTGATGCCCACGCGCGGACCGCGGCCGATCGGGCGTCCGAGCCGGCGCGGCGGCAGGTCCGCGATCCACAGCGGGCCGCGGGTGAGGTCAGCACCGTCGTGGCCGCGGTCCAGGCCCAGCGCGCGGGCGAGCGAGCCGGGCCCACGCGCCAGGCGCGCAGCGTCCGCGCCCGGGCGCCGGCGGTGCATGGCAGCGAGTCCCAGCACCGGCTCCAGCGCGCGCACCAGCACCGCCGAGGGGGCCCCCACCGCGCCGCAGACGACGTTGAAGCAGTGGTGCATGCCGTAGGTGAAGTAGACGTAGGCGACGCCGGGCCGGCCGAACATGACGCGGTTGCGCGGGGTCTCGCCGCGGTGGGCGTGGCTCGCGGGGTCGTCGGCACCGCCGTACGCCTCGGTCTCCACGATCAGCCCGGCGAGGCGGCCCGCGCGCGGATCGTCGTGCACGAGCACGCGGCCGAGCAGCGCGCGAGCGAGCGCGCGCGGCCCGCGGGCGTAGAACGTGCGCGGCAGCGGACGCGCACGCGCGAGGCGAGGCTCGATGCCGTCAGTGGGCGACCGGCGCGTCCTCCACCCCCACCCGCTTCAGCGCGCCCATCATCGTGTCGCGGATCTCGGCGAGGCGCTTCTCGGTCCGCGCCTCGAAGCGCACCACCAGCACCGGCTGCGTGTTCGAGGCGCGCACGAGTCCCCAGCCGTCGCCGAACTCGACGCGGATGCCGTCGATGTCGATGACGCGATGCTTGGCGGCGAACTCCGACTTGAGGAGGTCCGGCACCTGGAACTTGCGCTCCTCCGGACACGCGAGCCGCATCTCGGGCGTGGAGAAGTACTGCGGCAGGCTCGCCACCAGCTGCTCGAGCGTCTTCCCCGTCGAGGCGACGTAGCGCAGCAGCCGGCCGGCGGCGAACAGCGCGTCGTCATATCCAAAGTAGCCCTCGCTGAAGAACATGTGCCCACTCATCTCCCCCGCCAGTGGCGCGCCCGTCTCGGCGAGCTTCTTCTTCAGGAGCGAGTGCCCGGTCTTCCACATCAGCGGCTTGCCGCCATGGGCGGCGATGTCCTCGGCGAGCGCCTGCGAGCACTTGACGTCGAACACGACCGTGGCCCCCGGCACGCGCGAGAGCACGTCGCGCGCGAACAGCGCCAGCAGCTGGTCGCCCCAGACGATGCGGCCGGTCGCGGTGACGGCGCCGATCCGGTCGGCGTCGCCGTCGAAGCCGACACCTAGATCCGCGCCGGTCTCCTTCACCTTCCGCTGCAGGTCCACGAGCAGCGCCGGCACGGTGGGATCGGGCAGGTGGTTCGGGAAGCGCCCGTCCAGCTCGGCGAAGAGCGGGGTCACGGTGTGGCCCATCCTCTCGAACACCTGCGGCACCACGGTGCCGGCGCAGCCGTTTCCACAGTCCATGACCACGTTCAAGCCCTTCGGGCTCGAGCAGCGTTCGATGAGCATGGCCCGGTACGCGTCCATGATCGGCCTGTCGCTCCACGAGCCGCCGGCGCCGGAGGCCAGCTCGCCGGCCTGGATGGCGCGGCGCATCTCGAGGATCTCCGGGCCGTAGAGCGGCAGCTTCCGCTTCGTCATCTTGAAGCCGTTGAACTCGGGCGGGTTGTGGCTGCCGGTGATCTGCATGCCGCCATCCAGCCCGCGCTGCGCCACCGCGAAGTACAGCGCCGGCGTGGGCACGACGCCGACGCGCTCGACCGCCAGGCCGGCGGCGATCATGCCGCGCTCGGCGGCGCGTGCGAGCCGCTCCGAGGACGGGCGCACGTCCTGGCCGAGCGCCACGCGCGTGCCGCCCTCGGCGCGGATGCGGGTCGCGAACGCGCGGCCCACGGCCTCCGCGGTGGGATCGGAGAGCTCGGTGGCGTGCAGCCCGCGGATGTCGTACTCGCGGAAGATGTGGGTGGGAACCGTCGTCGTGGGCATCACGCGGGCTCCTTCTTCGGTTGCTGGCTCTTGAGCCAGGCGTCGATGAACGGGTCCAGGTCGCCGTCCAGCACGCGGTGCACGTCGGGCAGCTTGGTCTCGGTGCGGTGGTCGTTCGCCATGGTGTAGGGCTGCAGCACGTACGAGCGGATCTGGCTGCCGAAATCGATGTCCTTCTTGACGCCGGCGAGCGCCGCGGTCTTGGCTCGCTCCTCGGCCTCGCGCAGCACGAACAGCCGCGACATCAGGATCTTCATCGCCGCGTCCTTGTTGCGGTGCTGGCTCCGCTCCGCCTGCGACTGCACCACGAGCCCGGTGGGCAGGTGGGTGATGCGCACGGCGGATTCGGTCTTGTTCACGTGCTGCCCGCCGGCACCGCCCGCGCGCATGGTGTCGATGCGCAGGTCGCCGGGCGCGATCTCGACCTTGATGGTGTTGTCGATCATCGGCAGCACGCTCACCGACGAGAACGACGTGTGCCGGCGCGCGTTCGCGTCGTAGGGCGAGATGCGCACCAGACGGTGCACGCCGGTCTCGCCCTTGAGATACCCATAGGCGTACTCGTTGTCGATCTCGAGCGTGGCGTCCTTGATGCCCGCCTCGTCGCCGGCCTGGTAGTCGAGCAGATTCACGCCATAGCCCTTGCGCTCGGCCCAGCGCTGGTACATGCGCATCAGCATCTCCGCCCAGTCCTGCGACTCGGTGCCGCCGGCGCCGGGGTGGATGATCACCAGCGCGCCCAGGCGGTCGTGCTCGCCCGAGAGCAGGCTCCGGGTCTCGAGGTTCGCGACCTGGGCTTCGAGTGTCCCGAGCTCGCGCTCGAGCTCGGCGAGCATGGCGGCGTCGCCCTCCTGCTCGGCCAGCTCCAGCAGCTCGGCGACGCTGGTGAGGCTGCCCTCCCGCGCCGCGAACTCGTCGACGGAGCGCTTCGCGGATTTCAGCCGCGAGACGACGCGCTGGGCGTCCTCGGGCTTGTCCCAGAACCCCGGCGCCGCCATGCGCTCTTCGAGCTCGCCCACCTCGCGGCGCAGCACGTCGACGTCAAAGGTACCTCCGCAGGCCCTCGAGGCTGGCGCGGGTCTGGTCCAGTCGCTTGTGCAGCTCGGCTGCGGTCAGCATGGTCGGGCTCTCGCGGGGGGGGCGTCTCGGAACGTCGGCGATGCACACTACGCACGGCCCGCGGGCGGCGCAATTCAGTTGCGCGAGGCGTCGTCCCCGTCCAGGTCGGCGAGTGCCCGCTCCGCCTGGGTCGCGCACTCCTGCCCGAGCGGCGTGTGGCTCGAGCGGCCGAGCGCACGCGCCACCTCCAGCCAGTCGCGGCGCTCGCGCGTGCCCGCCTCGCCCTCGTGCAGCGAGGCCAGGTTCAACGCCGCGTTCGCCGCCGCGGCGCGGCCGCTCGGCAGGCCGCTCGCGCGCCCGCGCTCGAGCGCGGCGAGGTAGGCGTGGCGCGCCTCGAAGCCGCGCTCGAGCCCGAGCAGCGCGTGCCCGAGGTTGACCTGCGCCATGGCTGCCATGGCGTCCAGCTCCGGCGTGTTGCCGGCGGCGGCGTCGGCGCGCACGCTCGCGAGCGCCTCCCGGAACGCGCGCACGGCGTCCTCGAGCCGCCCCGCCTGCCGGTGCAGGTGGCCGGCGAGGAGCTGGGCGTCGAGCGCGATCCGCGCGCCCACGTCGACGCCGCTCTCGCGCCCGATGCGCGCCACGTCGGCGAGCCCGGCGAGCGCCTCGTCGCGACGGCCGTCGTGCAGGGCTTGAAACGCGCGCGCGTACGTGGCCGCGGCCTCGAGCGCGCGCCCGGTGCCGGAGTCGAGCGTGCGCGTGAACGCCAGCGACTCGTCGGCGAGTGCGCGCGCCTCCTCCCAGCGCTCGAGCGAGCCGAGCGCGCGGTGCAGGTTGCAGGCGGCCTGGCCGGCGAGCTCGCGCAAGCTGGGCTCGTCCATCCGCCGCCCGACCTCGAACACGCGCCGGAGCAGCGTCACCGCCTCGTCGCGCTCGCCCAGCTCGGCGAGCGACTGTCCGAGCCGAAGCCGGGCCAGGAGATCGAAACGCGCCGCGGCCTGCGGCTCGCAGTGAGACGCCAGCACCAGGGCGTCTCGGTACTGGGTGGCGGCCTCGAGGTGGCGCCCCGCGTGCACCCGCCGCTCGCCGAGCGCGAGCGTCGCCTGGAGCGCGGCGAGCGCGCCCTCGGGCAGCTCGCTCGAGCGCCCGAACAGCTGCGCCCTCGCGTACTGCCGCTCCGCCTCGGGCGCGCCGAGCAGTCCCTCGCGCTCCGCCATCGCCGCGAGCGCAAGCGACGCCTTGGCACACGCCATGCGGCCGAGCGGCGTGCCCGAGGGCTCGCCCACGCGCACGACGGCGTCGAACATGCGCTTCGCGCGGTCGCGGTCTCCTCGGCGGTTGTGGAGGTGGCCGAGGTTGAACGCCGCGACCGCGGCCGGGTCCCAGCCGCCCGCGTGCCCGGCGCGCGAGCCCAGCTCCAGCGCCGACTCCCAGCTCTCCACCGCCTGCGCCTCGTCGCCGCTCTCGCTCAGCAGGAGCCCGAGATTGAACGCGGCCTGCGTGAGCATGGCGAGCAGCTGCTGCGAGTCGGTGTCGCGCCCGAGCTCCAGCGCCTCGCGGTAGCGTGCCTGCGCGCGCAGCAGCTCGCCCGCTTCCTGGTCGAGGATCGCGAGGCGCGAGAGCACGCCGGCTCGCCGGTGGCGGCCCAAGGGATCGGCGACGCGGAAGCTCCGCACCACCGCCTGCTCGAAGTGGAGCACGGCGAGATCGCGCTCGCCCGCCGCACGCAGCCGCTCGCCCAGGTGGAGCGAGGCCTCGAGCACGAGCTGGTCGCCGCGCGTGTCGGTGACCCGCTCCGCCATGGCCAGCGCCTCGCGTAGCCCGGCGAGGCGCGCCTCGGCGTCGCCCTCGGCGAGTGCTTCCTCGAGCCGCTGCAGCGCGCGCGTGGCGAGCTGCTCGGAGTCCTCCGCGCTCGCCCCCGAGAACCAGCGCCGCAGCCGATCGAGCCAGCTCATGGGGCCGCCCACCGCGCGCGCAGCCGGCCGACCGCGTCGTGCAGCGCGCGCACCGCGGCAGCCTCGTCCGCGTCGTTCACCACCACGTCGTCGGCGAGGGCTTCGAACGCGTCGTTGCTGCGCGCCGTCGAGAGCCTGCGCACCGCTTCGTCCTCGCTCCAGCCGCGCGCGCGGTAAAGGCGCGCGATCTGCTGCGCACGCGGCGCCACCACGGCGACGATGGCGTCGCACTCGCGCTCGAAGCCCCAGTCGAGCAGCAGTGCTGCGTCCACGACCACCGTGTCGAGCCCCGCGGCCGTCGCGATCCCGGCCCGCAGCCGCTCGACGATGCGGGGGTGGACGAGCGCGTTGAGCCGCGCCAGCGCCGCGGGATCGGAGAACACGTGCGCGCCCACGCGGGCGCGGTCGAGCGTGCCGTCGGCGCGATAGACGGAGTCGCCGTACTCGGCGCTGAGTGCTGCGCGCACCCTGGGATCGCCATCGGTGATCTCGTGCCCGAAGTGGTCCGCATCCAGCACCCGCGTGCGCGGCCCGGCGAGCGAGCGCGCGAGCGTGCTCTTGCCGCTCCCGGCCGGGCCGACGATGCCGACCACGAACGGCGCGGCACCGGCCGGTCTCGCGCGACGAGCGCGCGACACCGCTGCCGCCTTTTCGGAACTCGCCGCGTGGCCCTGCCGCGCGCCGTCGTCAATGGACATCGAACCACGTCCTTCCGGTGCCGATCGAGACGATGAGCGGCACGTTCAGCGGATAACAGCCCTGCATCTCGCGACGCACGAGGTCGGCGACGGCGCCCGCCTCGCCCTCCGGGCACTCGAGCAGCAGCTCGTCGTGGACCTGGAGCAGGAGCCGCGCCCCGGTGTGCCGGGCGATGGCACGGTGCACGCTCAGCATCGCCAGCTTCACCAGGTCCGCGGCCGAGCCCTGGATGGGCGTGTTGATCGCGGCGCGCTCCGCGAACGATCGCTCGGCGCCGTTGCTGCTCCGGAGCTCGGGCAGGTAGCGCCGGCGGCCGAGCAGCGTCGCCACCCAGCCGCGGCTGCGCGCCTCCTCGAGCGTGGCGTCGAGGTAGCGGCGCACGCCCGCGTACACGGTGAAGTAGCCGTCGATGAAGTCCTTCGCTTCCTTCAACTCGAGTCCCATCTGCTGGGCCAGGCTCCGCGCCCCCATGCCGTAGAGCACGCCGAAGTTCACCACCTTGGCGCGGGCGCGCAGCTCGGGCGGCACGTCGCCCGCGACCTTGAAGATGCGGCGCGCGGTCGCGGCGTGGATGTCCTCGCCCGCGGCGAACGCCTCGACCAGGTTCGGGTCGCCGGAGAGGTGCGCCATCACCCGCAGCTCGATCTGCGAGTAGTCGGCGCCCACCAGCACGCAGCCCGGTGCGGCCACGAACGCCTTCCGGATCGCGCGTCCCTGCGGCGTGCGGATGGGGATGTTCTGCAGGTTGGGATCGAACGAGGCGAGCCGGCCGGTGGCGGCTCCCGCCTGGTCGTAAGTGGTGTGCACGCGGTGGTCGTCCGGGTCCATGGCCGCGGGCAGCGCGTCCACGTAGGTGGACTTGAGCTTCGTCAACGCGCGCCATTCGAGCAGCAGCCTCGGGAACTCGTGCAGCGGCGCCAGCGCCTCGAGCACCTCGGAGTCCGTGGACCAGCCGGTTTTCGTCTTGCGCCCGGTCGGGAGCTGCAGCTTCTCGAACAGGAGCTTCCCGAGCTGCGGCCCGCTCGCCAGGTTCACCGGCTCGCCCGCCAGCGCCTGGAGCTTCGTCTCGAGCGCGGCGATCTCCCTCGTCATCTCGGCCGACATCTTCTCGAGAACCGCGGGATCGAGCGCGATGCCGGCGCGCTCCATCGCCGCCAGCACGCCGATCAGCGGGTGCTCGAGGCGCCGGTAGAGCTTCCACTGCTCGCGCGCTTCGAGCTGGGCGCGCAACGCTTCCGCCAGCGGCAGGAGTGCTGCGGCGAGACGCCCGGCGCGCGCCGCGGCCGCGGCGACGCCGAGCGCTGCGAACCCGGGCCGCGGCCGGCCGCGGACGATGGGCGCCTCGAGCGGATCGAGCCCCACGCCCAGCACGTCGCCGGCGAGTGCCAGGATCGAGTGATCGCGCTGCGGGTCGCAGAGCGACGAGCCCAGCCGCACGTCGAACGACGGGCGCAGCAGCCCGACCTGCGCGGTGGCGAGCTCGTGCAGCGCGCGCTTCCAGTCGTGCGCCACCTTCTCCACGGCGGGATCGATGAGGATGGGGCCGAACCAGTCGCGGAGCTGGTCCGCGCTCACGTTCGGGCCCGACTCGTGCGCGAGCGGCACGTAGCAGTGGTGACCGCTCCGCGCCGCGAACGCCACGCCCACGAGCTTCGCGCGCCGCGGCGAGTCGCCGTCCGCGACCGGCAGCACCGCGAGCCCGTGAAGCGCGCGCGCGCGCACCTCGTGCACGCTCTCGGCGAGCTCCGCCAGGTCCGCGCCCGACTCGACGCCGGCCTCGGCCGCCATCGGCGCGAACAGGTCGCCCTGCGCCCCGGCGAGCGAGCGCGGCAGCGGCGTCGGGGTACCCAGCGAAGCTGGGTCCGGCGCGATGGTGCCGACGCCGAAGAGATCCGGTGCGGATGAGCCGTTCTGCGTGCGCGGGGTACCCACGCTTAGCGTGGGTCCGGCCGCGGTGCCGCGCCGCTCCGCCGGGCGCTGGGGCGCAGGGGTTCCCGCCTCGGTGTCGGCCACGCCCAGCTCGTTCGCCACCTGCTCGAGCCGCCGCACCTCCCAGCGCTTCGCGAACTCGAGCAGCGCATCGCGGCGGATCGGCGCCACCGCGAGGTCCTCGAGCTCGAGCCCCAGGTCCAGGTCGCGCCGCACGGTGGCGAGCTCGCGCGAGAGGTAGGCGAGCGCCTTGTTCTCGATGAGCTTCTGCTTGAGCGCGGGCTTGGTGATCTCGCCCAGGCGCTCGTACATCTCGTCCACCGAGCCGAACGTGGTGAGCAGCTCCACCGCCGTCTTCTCCCCCACGCCGGGCACGCCGGGATAGCCGTCGGTGGCGTCGCCCATCAGCGCGAGCACGTCGCGGATGCGGTCCGGCGGCACGCCCCAGCGCTCGCGCACGCCCGCGGCGTCGAGCTTCGCGTAGTCATCGCCCTTCCCCTGCGGCGCCAGCACGCTCACCGTGTCGCCCACGAGCTGCAGCATGTCCTTGTCGCCGGTGATGAGCACCACCTCGAGGCCCGCCTCGGCGCCCATCCGCGACAGCGTCGCCATCACGTCGTCCGCCTCCATGCCCTGCTTCTCGATCACCGGCAGCCCCACGCAGCGGGCGAGGTCTTCGATGGGCGTGAGCTGGGCCGAGAGCTCCTCCGGCATCTCCGGCCGGTGCTCCTTGTACGCTTTGTACAACTCGTGGCGGAACGTGGGTCCCGGGCCGTCCCACGCCAGCGCCCAGAGGTCGGGCTTCAACTCGCGGCGGAACTTGAGGAACAGGTTCGCCATCCCGTAGATGGCGTTGGTGGGTTCCTTGCGCGAGTTGGTGAGCGCGGGGAACGCGTGCTTTTGCCCCTTCGCGTCCGTACCCCAGCGCGCGAGCGCGTAGTAGGACCGGTAGGCGAGACCGAGCGCGTCCATGACGACCAAGCGTGGCATGACCGGACCTTACTTCAGCCGGCCAGTACCGGTGCCTAGCGCCGGCACACGAGCAGCTTGTTCGCCCCCGTGTCGTTCCCAAGCCCCAGGCCGAGCAGCATCCGGTCCGCGGCCAGCAATCCTGCCGGCCAGCGGTTCAGGAACCGCCACGGGCCCAGGTTGCGGTTCAAGAGCACGTGCGTCGGCGACAGCGACACTTGCGTGAGTCCTTGTGCCGAAAGCACTTCCATGTATCGCTTCAGGGGCCGCATGACGTTGTGCTCGGCCAGCCGCCCGCGCTCGGCGAACACATCCGTGACCAGGAACAGCCCCCCCGGCGCCACCGCGCCCGCGAGGTGACGGAGCGCCGCTTCCCAGCGCGCGTCGTCGGTGACGTGGTAGAGCACGTCGAACACGTTGACGATGTCGTAAGGACCACCGGACACGCCGTCGCTCACGTCCGCGCGCAGGAAGCGCTGCTCGGGATAGCGGGCCGCGAGGCGATCGATGCTCACCTGCGCGATGTCCACGCCGGTGTAGCGCGCGCCGCGCGCGGTGTAGTACTCGGTCCAGAAACCGGTGCCGCAGCCCACGTCGAGCACGCGCGCTGCGGAAGGCGACACGCCGGCACGCACGAGCGCGCGGGTGAGCACCTCGGCGCGGAGCGTGTAGCAGGCGCGGTTGTAGGCGAGCGAGAGCCCGGTCTCGCCGGTGCCGCGCAGGTCGAACTGCTCGGCGAGCCGCTGCTCCCAGAACTCCTGCGGCCGGTAGCTCACGCGCCGAGAGCCCGCGCGCGCGGACGCTTCATGCCGCGCGCGAGCGTCGTGCGCGCGCGCGCCGGGGCATAGAGCCGATGCCGGGCGATGTAGCGCGCCACGGCGTCGGGCACCAGGTAGCGGAGCGAGCGGCCGCGCGCCGCGCGCGCCCGGAGCCCGCTCGAGGAAACCTCGAGGCCGGGATTGGCGAGCCAGGTGACGCGCCGGCCGGCGGCGCGCGGGCGGGCGCCGCGCGCGGAGCCCGGACGCAGCGCGACCACGATCGCGGCCGCGCGCGCGATCGCGGCGGGCTCCCGCCACGAGTCGAACGTGGCCCAGGTGTCGGCGCCCATCAGCAGGTGGAGCCTCGCGCCCGGATGCGAGCGCGCGAGCGCGCGCACCGTGTCCACCGTGTACGAGGGGCCCGCACGCCGGCATTCGAGCGCGCTGACCCGGAACGCGGCGTTCCCGCGCGTGGCGAGGCGCGTCATCGCCAGCCGGTCGCGCGCCGGGCTCGCTGCCGCGCCGCGCTTGTGCGGTGGCACCCCGGCGGGGACGAACCACACGAGATCGAGCCCGAGCTCCACGCGCGCCCACTCCGCGAGCGCCAGGTGACCGAAGTGCGGCGGGTCGAACGTGCCGCCGAAGACTCCGACGCGGCGCGGGGCGTTCACGGCGTGATGCCGCCGCCGCCCGAAGGCGGTTGCGAGGGCGGCGGCGGCTCGTTCGGCTTGTTGTGGCGATGCGCCTTCTGCGGGCCCGACTTCCAGCGCTTCATCTCGTTCAACGTCTTCTCGGCCTTGTCGCCGATCGCCGTGCCCTTGTACTCCTCGTGCATGTTCTGGAGCAGGGTGATCGCGGTGTCGCGCTCGCCGAGCTTCGCGCTCGAGATCGCCCAGCCGACCATCGCGTCGCCGTAGAGCGGAGTGTCCGAGTACTCGGTCATGACGTCGTGGAAGTAGCCGCGCGCCGCCTCGAACTCGCTGAGCTTCACGTACAGGTCGGCGGTGCGGTAGAGCTTCGTCGCCAGCCGCGCGCGCGCCTCCGCGATCCGCTTCGTGGCCTCGGCCGCGAGCCAGTGGTCGGGGTGGTCGCGACGGAACGACATCCACTGGTCGAGCGCGCGCAGCGTGTACTCCTGGTCGAAGTCCGGCCCGCGCGCCTGCCCCCACAGCGCCTCGCCCTGGCGGTACATCGCCGACGGCGCCGAGTCGCTCTCGGGGTAGTCGCGCAGCAGCCGCTCGAAGTCCCCCTGCGCGGCACTGAAGTCCTTCATCTTGAGATGGCAGAGGCCGAGCAGGTAGACGGCCTCGTCGACGTTCGCCGAGCCGCTGCCGGAGGTGGAGAACGGCGCCAGCGCCTCGACCGCGAGCCCGGCGTCACCCTTGGCGTAGAGGCGGCGGGCCAGGTCCAGCCGGCCGGCCTCGTCGTGCACCTGCGGCAGCACCGAGCCGCCGCAGCCGGAGAACAGACCCAGCCCGGCGGCCACGGCCACGAGCGCCGCCCATGCCGCCAGGGGCACCCGCCGGAGGCGGGTCCGGGCGCGCCGGCTGCGGGTGTGCTCGCGCCTCACGGGCGATTCTGGAAGAACAGCGCCACGAGCCCGCCGACGATGAGCACGACCAGCACCGGCTCCACCACCTTGTCGAGGTTGCGCTGGGGCACCTCGGCCTTGAGCTCGGGGTAGCGCTCCTCCTCCACCAGCGGCACCTGGCCACGCGGGAAGCGGTCGACGAAGTTCTGCCCCAGGTCACCCGTCCACAGCACGCGCGACGTGTTGGGGTCGCGCATGGTGATGCTCCCGGTCACGAGCGACTGGCGCTCGATCTTGACCCGGCCCGGCAGCATGCCGATGAAGCGCAGGTAGGTGACGCGTGCGGAGCCGAGCGTGTACTCGACGACCGGGTCGCCCGGGCTCCCGAACAGGAACTTCAAGCTGTCGTCGGGGATCGGCGCGCGGCGCACGGTCACGTCCACGCCGCGGCGCGCGAGCGCCTTGAGCATCGCGTGCTCGAGCACGAAGTTCAGCGGGTGCTCGCGCGCCGGCGCCAGCACCGCGTGCGTGCCCGAGTCCACGACCGCGCCCGCCAGCGCGCGCGTCACCGCCGTGTCGGCCACGAACTGCGTCAGTTGCAGGTTCGTGTACGGCACGCGCGGGCCCTTGGAGCGCACCACGGGCTCGAGATAGGAGTTCGCCACCGCCAGCGTCGAGTCCTCGGGCGGCTTGGGCCCGCTCGAGTAGCGGAACTTCTTCGCGCTCGCGGCGGGCACCAGGGACAACAGCAGGAGCAGCACGCCCGGGAGGGCCCTGGACATCGTTCGCATCCGGTCTTCCTTCTCCTTCATCCTAGGATTTCACGCCAAGATCGGGAGGGCCGGGTCGCCGGACGTCTCCACGCTCGCGAACAGGTCATAGGCCGCCGCGCCGGTGACCCGCACCGTCACGAGCTGTCCGGGCACGAGCCCGGCGCCGTCCACCACCACGCCTCCATCCACTTCCCACGCCGAGCCCGCCGTGCGCGCCGCCCACTGGCCGCGGCCCGCGGGAGCGTCGATCATGACCTGCACGCGGTCGCCGATCCGGCGCGCGAGCCGGTCGCGCGAGAGCTCCTGCTGGCGCGCCAGCAGCTTCGCCCGGCGGGCCCGCCTCAGGTGTATCGGCACGCGAGGCGTCATCGCCCACGATGGCGTCTCGGGCTCGCGCTCGTAGGTGAACACGACCACGTTGTCGAAAGGCTCCTCCTCCACGTAGCGGAGGAGCGTCTCGAAGTGCTCGTCCGTTTCGCCGGGGAACCCTACGATGAAGTTGGTGCGGAGCGCCACGCCGGGGATCCCGGCGCGGATGCGCCGGACCAGCGCCCGCGTGTCGCGCTCGGTCATCGCCCGGGCCATGGCCCGGAGCTGGTCCTGCGCGATGTGCTGGAGCGGCATGTCTACGTACGGAACTATTCGCTTCGCGCCCGCCCACGTCTCGATCAAGCGCTCGCTCCAGAGCCGCGGATAGGTGTACTGCACCCGGATCCAGCTCAGCCCCGGGACGCCGTCGAGGGCTTGCAGGAGATCCGCCAGTTCGAGCCCGCCCGCCCGATCGGTGCCCCAGGCCGTCGTGTCCTGACCGATCAGGTTCAGCTCCTTCACACCGGAGGCCGCGAGCGAGCGCGCCTCGTCCACGATCTGCTCCAGCGGCTTCGAGCGCTGGTCGCCGCGCAGCCTGGGGATGATGCAGAACGTGCAGCGGTGATCGCAGCCCTCGCTGATCTTGAGATAGGCGATGTGCCGCGGCGTGCTGAGCGCGCGCGGGCTTCCCGCCTCGAGCGCGCCGCCCGGGTCCTCGCGGTGCACGACGCGCTCGGGCTTCCCCCCGAGCACGTGGCGCGCCGCGGACACGACCTCGCTCCAGCGCCCGGTGCCGAGCACCGCGTCCACCTCGGGGAACTCGGTGAGCAGGCTCTCGCCCGCGCGCTGCGCGAGACAGCCGGTGACGATGATCCCCTTCAGCCGCCGGCGTGACTTGAGCTCGCACAACTGCGACACCATCGCCTTCGACTCGCGCACCGCGCTCTGCAGGAACGCGCAGGTGTTGATCACCGCGATGTCCGCGCCGTCGGGATCGCCCACGGTGCGGAAGCCGTCGCGCACGAGCGCGCCGAGCATGTGCTCACTGTCCACCGTGTTCTTGGGACAGCCGAGCGTCACGAACGCGATCGAGGGTGGCGATGGCGCTTGAGGGGGCTTCTTGGAGATCACTCGAAGCCCTTCTGCTGCAACCAGTTCTGGTCCACCAGCACGTCGCGCGCCTTGCTGCCGTTGAACGGTCCCACGACGCCCAGCTGCTCGAGTTGGTCCATGAGCCGACCGGCGCGCGAGTAGCCCACCTTCAAGCGGCGCTGGAGCAGCGACGTGCTGCCCTGGTGGTGCATGACCACGAGGCGTGCGGCCTCGGGGATCAACTCGTCGTCCATGAAGTCGTCGCCCTCGCCGCCCTCGTCTTCCTCCTCGGCGAGGTTCACGTCGGTCGCGAGCGGCGGCGGCGCAGGCGCGGCGGCGGCCGCGGCCTTGGCGCGCCAGAAGTCCACGACGCGCGTCGCCTCCTCCTCGGAGACGAACGCGCCGTGCACGCGATACGGATCCGCCTTGCCCGAAGGCAGGAACAGCATGTCGCCCATGCCGAGCAGGTTCTCCGCGCCGTTCATGTCCATCACCGTGCGCGAATCCACCTTGCTCGCCACCCGGAACGCGATGCGGCTGGGAAAATTCGCCTTGATGACGCCGGTGATGACATCGACGCTCGGCCGCTGCGTCGCGAGCACGAGGTGGATGCCGACGGCGCGCGCCATCTGCGCCAGCCGCGCGATCGGCTCCTCCACCTCACCCGGCACCTGGACCATCAGGTCGGCGAACTCGTCCACGACCACCACCACGTACGAGAGCCGCTCCGGCGGCTTCTCCTCGCCCTCGGCGGGCGGCAGCTTCCCGTCGGCGACGCGGGCGTTGTAGGTGTTGATGTTGCGTGCGCCCACCTGCGCCAGCAGCTTGTAGCGCTTCTCCATCTCGCCCACCGCCCAGCGCAGCGCGCGCGCCGCCTTCTTCGCCTCGGTCACCACCGGCATCACCAGGTGCGGGATGCCGTTGTACATGGAGAGCTCCACCATCTTCGGGTCCACGAGCACGAGCTGGAGCGTTCTCGGATCGTGCTGGAACAGGAGCCCGGTGATGATCGAGTTGAGGCACACGCTCTTGCCCGCGCCGGTGGCGCCGGCCACGAGCACGTGCGGCATGCGGGTGAGGTCGGAGACGAACGGCTGGCCGTTCACGTCCACCCCGAGCGGGATACGCAGCGCCGCTTCACTCTTTTCGTAGACCTGACTGGAAAGCACCTCGCGTAGATACACCGTTCGCCGGCGCGGGTTCGGGATCTCCACACCCACGGTGCCGCGGCCGGGCAGGGGCGCGATGACGCGGATGCGCGAGGCGCGGAGCGCCAGTGCGAGGTCGTCCTCGAGGGAGACGATGCTGCCCACCTTGATGCCCGCGGCGGGCTCGAACTCGAACATGGTCACGACCGGCCCCGGGTGGATCTCGGTGACCCGGCCCTCGACGCCGAAGTCCGCGAGCTTTGCCACCAGCAGGTTCGCCTGCGTGGTGAGGTCGGCGGCGGTGACCAGGTCCTCCGGCTGTTGCGGCAGCTCGAGCAGCGAGAGCGGCGGCAGCGCCTCGGCGGGCGCCGGGCCCGGGGCCTTCTCCGGCTTCGGCACCGGTTTGGCCTTCGGAGCCTGGGGCTTCGGCACCGCCTTGATGACCGGAACCGAGATGGCGCGCACCGTCTCCGTGGCGGTGTTGCCGGTGCGCGCAGGCTCAGCACGCCCGCTGCTGATGCGCGGCGGCGGTGGTGGCAGGTCCGGCTCGGCTTCCTCGTCCTCCTCGGCCACCGCGGGCTTGGCTGGCCGCTTGCGCGCGGCCTTCTCTTCCTTCGCCCGCTCCTTGGCGGCGAGCCGCGCCTGCTCGGCGCGCGTGTCCTGCCAGGTGCCGTACGCCGCGATCGCGCCCTGCGCCGGCTTCACCAGCGCGCCGTGCATGAGCGCTTCGATCCAGTGGAAGCCCAGCTCGCTCGCCGCGAGCGTGCTCGCGAGCAGCAGCGCGCTCGCCACCACCCACGAGCCCACGACGCCCAGCGACGCCTGGAGCGCCAGCGACGCCGCGAGCCCCCAGCCGCCCGACCAGTTCCAGCGGTCGACGCCGCCCAGGGCCAGCAGCACGCAGACCTCGAACACGAGCAGCGCCGCGAGCGCGGACTTGAGGAGCAGCGGCCCCACGGCCTCGTCGCGCAGGCGGTTCCACGCCCAGAACACCGCCGCGACCGGGACCAGGAACGCCGCCGCATGGCCGAACGCCCACGCCAGCACCCACGCCAGGCCGGCCCCGACCGGGCCGCAGGCGTTCGGGCTCTCCCAGAACTCGGCGTCGAGCCCGGGACGATGGAACGTGGCGACGCTCGCCGCCGAGAGCAGGGCGAACGCCCACAGCAGCACGGCGAGGATCTGCCGCCTGCGCTTGATCGAGATGGAGGAGGAAAAGGGCACGGGAGGAGGACGAAGCCTGCGACCCCGGGTCCATGGGCGGAACGGCGATCGAGCGGCCATTCCTTGGCGGGCGAACGGCCGGGGAGACCGTGCCGCCAGCCTGCCTCCCTGGCAGGCGCGGGGCATTGTGCCGTAGCCCGGGGCCCGCGGCAATGCCGTGGGTTGTGGTGCGAAGATTGTTGCCGGGGGCTGAAACGCTGGTTCCGGCCCGGATCCCCCCGTGTCGCCACATGGACTTACGGCCGCCGACAGGCCCAGCAACAATTGTCGCAGCACAACCAACCTACTAGCGTGCACGGACATGGCTCGTTCGAGCGCCGCCGCGCGCCTCCGGCCGACCCGGGCCGGGCTCCTCTCCCTCGCCCTGCCACTCGCCGCCGCGGCCCTGCTGCGTCTCGCTCTCGCGGCGGGGAACAGCGGGCTGACCATGGATTCCCCGCTCTACGTGCGCATGGCGGAGGACCTGCTCGCGGGGCACCGAGGACCGTCCCCGGCGCACCATGGCTATCCGGCACTGGTGGCGCTCGCGTCGTTGGTCCTCCCGGGGCGCGAGCTTCCGGGGCGCGCCGTGTCCGTGCTCGCATCGCTCGTCGTCGTCGCACTCACGTGGTGGATCGCCAGGCGTCGCGTGGGTGACGGGCTCGCCTGGGCGCCGGCGACGCTGGTCGCCCTTCAGCCGCTGCTCGCGGTCTATGGGGGCGCGGTCATGACCGAGGCCGCGTTCCTCTCACTGGCACTCGGCGGCGTGGCGCTGCTCGAGGCGCGCCGCGCGCGCGCCGGCGGTGCGCTGCTCGGGGCGGCGTGGTGGGTGCGGCCCGAGGCGGGAGTTCTCGCGCCCCTCGCCGTGCTGCTCGCGCCGCTCCGCGCGCGCGAGCGGCTGCTGGCGCTGGCGCTCGCGGCGTGCGTGGCGCTCCCCTACACGCTCGTGCTCCGGGTCGAGCAGGGTCACTGGTCGCTCAGCCCCAAGTCGGTGCTCGTGCGCGCGCCGTTCGTCGACGCGCGCTCGGCGGAATGGCGGCTCGCGGATTCCACCGCGTTTGCCGACACCACGGCGCTCGCCACGCGGCTCGCGCGCGACGGCGGCGCGATCGTTCGCGCGTATCCTTCACGACTCCTCTCCCAGCTCCGCGCCGTGCTCGAGGCGTGGGGCGCGCCGCTCGTGCTGCTCTCGCTCGCCGGGCTCGCCACGGCCGCGGGGCGCGGCGCCTGGCTCGCGTTCCTGGTGCTCCCGTTCGCCTACCCGCTGCTCTCGGCGCCCGCCGACCTGCGCTTCGCGCAGCTCCTGCTCCCCGCGCTCGCGCTCTCGGCAGGCGGGGCGCTCGCGCGTGCCCGCGACCTCGGACGGCCGTGGCTCGCCACCGCGGCCGCGCTCGCGCTGGCCGGGCTCGCGCTCGCGTGGGCGGGTGCGGCAGGCCGGCGTGCGCTCCGCTTCGACGACGGCCCGATCGCGGCGATGCGCGGCGCCGGCGCGTGGCTCGCGGCGCACTCGGCCCCGGACGCGGTGATCATGGACCGCAAGAGCTACGTGCCGTTCTTCGCCCACCGCACCCACGCCCAGCTTCCGGACGAGACCCTGGATGTGGTGCTTCGCTACGCACGGGACTCCGGAGCGGCGTACATCGTGGTGGAGGAGTACGTCGTCGGCTCGCTCCGGCCACAACTCGCACCCCTCCTCGACGCTGCGTCGCTCGCGAACGAGCCGCGCGTGCGGCTGGTCTACGCCGCGCGCCCCGATCCCGGCGACGGCATCGCGGTGCTCGAGGTGGTGCGTTGAGCGCACCTCACTGGAGCAGCGTCACCCGCCGCGTGATCACGTCGCTCCCGCGCTCGAGGCGCACGAAGTAGAGGCCGGGCGGCACCCGGCCCGAGGTGACGAGGCTCACGACGTGCACGCCGGGCGTGGGCGCGTCGAGCCGCCGCGAGCTCATCACGCGGCCCTGGAGATCCAGGAGCCTCAACGCGATCGGCGCGGTGCGGTCCACGCCCAGCGCCACCACCACGTCGCCACGCGCCGGGTTCGGCGCCAGCGCGAGCGCGAGCTGCGGCACACCCACCGGCACCTGCACCCAGGCCACGGCGGCGGCGCCGGCGAGGCGATAGCCGTAACGCTTCCCGGGCACCACCCTCGCATCGACGAAATAGGCGACGCCGTTGGCGGGCGTGACCTCGCCCCACTCCAGCCAGTCGCCTCCGTCCTCCGAGCGCTCGACGACGAGCGGGGCGTCCGTCGCCGGCATGCGCCAGCTGACCCGTGCGCCCGCGCCGTCCGCGCTCGCCTCCAGGACGGGCGCGTCCGCGGCGGGCGAGCGCCGGCCCACGAACGCGGGCTCGACGTCCATCTCCAGCGTCCCCCACTTCGCGGTGCCGACCTTGAGTCGGAGCGACACCGGGCCCTCCACGGCCTCGAGCGACGCGCGGAACCTCGCCCGCGATGGGTCGGTGGCGAGCACGTGGAGCGGCGTCCACTCCGGCGCTCCCTCAGGCCGGTAGAAGAGCTCCGCATCCACGGGCTTGATCTCGCGCAGCCAGCTGGTGGTGAACTCCACGTGCGGGTCGCGGACCTGGCCGAAGTGCACCTCGTCCACGACGTTCCCCGCCGCCACGACCGCGAACGATTCCAGCGTCGGCGTGACGGTGTAGTCGATCCCCGCCAGCGGGAACCCGGTGCGTACGGTGGTGTGGCTGGGGATGCCGAGCACGCTCGCCTCCGGCGCGTGCACGACCAGCGTGCCGCGACCGCCGGGCGGCAGCGTGAGCATGCGCTGGTAGAGCCCGCTGCTCTGCACGCTCCCCTCGCCCGCGAGCGTGTCGGCGGAGACCAGCTGTCCGTCGACCGACACCTCGAAGCTCGCGGGCGGTCCCGCGCGCCTCGTCCCCATCATGTCGGTGAAGAGCCGCGCCGAGAAGCCCTCGCCGGGCGCGATCACGAAGTCGCTCTTCTCGGCGGTGATGCCGGCAGCGAAGACGAGCGGACCGGTTCCGAATGTGAGCCGGGTCCCGGTCAGCGCCAGCACGGGCGAGCCCGCGAGCTGGGTGCGGTGCACGCCCACGGTGTCGCCGTGATCGAACGCGAGCGGCGGGCCCATGCCGACGACGAAATCTCCGGGTCCGCCGCGCGCCGAAACCGGATCCACCTGCCAGTCCAGGCGGCCGATGCGGTTGTGCCGTGGATAGGGCGTCGCCGCGCGCCACTGCACCACGTCGTACGAGGCCCCGGTGGGCGGGGCGAACGGGTTGATGATCGCGATCCCCCACTCGCCGCTCGGGAAGTCAGGGTGCAGCCGGAACTCGACCGGGAGCACGGAATCGCCGGGCGCGACCTCGAAGTGCTCCACCCAGCGTCGCAGCTTCGACGGATCGTTCGCGACCGTGCGCGTGCTGATCGGCGCGTCGATCGTGCCCGGGATGTCGTGCCGCACATCGCCATCGTCCTGGTAGGCGGACCATTCGAGCGTATAGCCCGGGCCCGTGTCGGGCATCCGCGTCTGCGCGACCATGGGGAAGCCGACGTAGCCGAGTCCGGCGCCGCTCGTGTGGCGGACGACCAGGTCCATCTTCGCGCTGACGAGCGGCCGGCGCTCCTCGTCGGTGATCGACCAGGTCAGCGTGCGATCGGCCGGCGTACTCCCGAGATCGACGTCGCGGTCGGCGGTGAGGTGCAGGTCGCGCCCGAGGTAGAGCGGGCGCTCGAGTCCGTTCCCGAACGCCATCGCGTCATAGTCGCCGGGCGGCAGGAGCCACGTCGGCTCGAGGAGGCCCTTGCTCGGCCAGATGCGCTCCTCGTCGTGGACGACGCCGCCCAAGCCGGAGCCATTGACCGAGACGTGCAGCTGGAAGCAGTCGTGCAGCGAATACGGCACGTGCCGCACCTCGGCTCCGGCGTGCACCCAGATCTGGCCGTCGACCGCGAACGGCGGCGTGCGGTTGGACAGGCGGCCGGCGTGCAGCGTGGCGCGCACGATGACGCTGGTGTCGCCGAACGGCGCGAGGGCGAACGCGGCGGGCTCGACGGTGACCTCGACGCCGGGCGAGCGGTACTCGTGCTGGACGTCGATCGTCACCGCCTCGCTCGCCGCCGCGTGCGAGCGGATGCGGAGCGTGCGCGTGAGCACCGTGTCCGGGCCCAGCGGCAGCACGCGGCCGAACGAGATCCGCGAGGGACTCGCGAACAACGTCGCGGTCGCGGCCGCGTACGCGTCCAGCCGACCCGCGCCCTGATCGAGGATCGAGCGGCCCAGGTTCACTGAAGCGCCCACGAGTGCGGCGCGCACCTCGTCGTGTGTCCAGTCGGGATGGAGCTGGATCAGGAGCGCCGCCGCCCCGGCCACGTGCGGGGCCGCCATGCTCGTGCCGCTCATCGCCACCTTCCCGCCGCCCAGGGCGGCGGACACGATCTCGTCGCCGGGCGCGACCATGTCCGGCTTGGGCGCGAGATCCGGGCCCGGGCCGCGCGACGAGAAACGGGCGGTCGTGTCCGCGCGGGTCGTGGCGCCCACGGCGAGGGCGCCGCGGGCGATCGCGGGGTCGCCGATCGTGAACGGCAGGCCGTTGTTGCCGGCGGCGACCACGACCGTGGTCCCGAGCGCGTCGAGCGCGTCCACTGCGCTCGAGAACGCATCGTCCGGGTCACCGCCGTAGGCGCCGAGGCTCATGTTCACCACGTCCAGCCGGTCGTCGGTCGCGGGGTCCTGGTCCGGATCGGCACAGCGCTCGAGCCCGGCGATCACGTCGGAGACGAGTCCTCCGCCGTACTGGTTCAGCGCCTTGTACACGTAGAGCGTGGCGTCGACGGCCATGCCCACCACGCCGCCGCCGTTGCCGGCGACGATCCCGGCGACGTGCGTGCCATGGCCGTTGTCGTCCATCGGGTCGCCATCGTGGTTCACGAGGTCGTCGCCGCCGGCCACGCGGCTGCCCGGCCCGAAGGCGCCGCCGAACGCGGCGTGGTGGTAGTCGATGCCGGTGTCGACGATGCCGACGCGCACGCCGTGCCCGGTGCCGTGGAGCAGCGTGCGCACGAGGTCGCCGCGCACCTGCGGCACGCTGCGATCGAGGAACGCATGCACCGGCCGGTCGGGCTCGACCGTGTGCACGCCCGGCGTGGCGCGCAACTCGGCGAGCGCACTTGCCGGCGCCTCGAGCACCACGCCGGCGATCAAGCGGTCGTACGCGCCCACCACGCGGATGCCGGCCGCACCGCGCGCTCCGAACCGCGCCGGCTCGCGGCGCGCGAGTTGGGAGACGAAGCGATCGGCGAGCGCGTGGCGCGCGGCGACGCGCGCGGGAAACGACGCGCCACCCGGCAGCGCCGGGCCGCCGGCAGATTCCTCGAGGCGCACGATCCAGCGGGTCTCGGGGATGGGCCCCGGTAGCGCCACACGGACGCCGGCGACGTCCGAGTAGACGCGCGCGCCGTTCCCGCCCGTCTCGATCCACGTCGTCTCGGGCTCGGCACCCGGCGAGGCGACGCGGACGTACAGGGCCCGGGGCGCGGCGGCGATCGCCACGGACGCGGACAGCAAGACGGCCACGCGCGCGATCAGGGTGGCAAGGCGGGGAGAACGCATGGCGAAAGGTTCCTGGGCGTGGGGTGAGCCCGCCGAGGATACCCTTCCACCGCCCGCCCGGACAGCGCCCGGGCGCGCGATATGACTATTGCGCGCCCGCCGCCCGGTGCGAGGGCTCCGCCACGTCGGGCCCCACCACCGGCGCGTGCACCACGCCGGCCTCGAGCCAGGTGTAGCGGCCGTCCAGCATCGCCCGCGCCATCCCGTAGTCGTGCGCGTCGTCGTTCGAGGCGATGCCGTCGAACAGCGCTTCGACGCGACGCCTCGCGGCGCGGCAGAACGTGTCCGCCACCTCGTAGGGCGTGCGGCCCGCGAGCCCACGCTTCACGTCCCGCTGCGCGCGCACGATCGTCGCGCACATCGCGAACAGCTCGCTGCCCACGTCCACGGCGCGGAACAGCAGGCCCTGCTTGCGCTCGAGGGCGGGGCCGTTCAGGACCATGAGGTGGAAGAGCTGGCGTGCGAGCCGGCGCGACGCCCGCTCCACCCAGCGCACGTGGCCCGCGAGCGGTCCGAAGCCCGAGTACTGCGGCCAGCGCCCCCAGCCGAGCCAGCGGCTCGGATACCAGCCGGCGTAGAAGAGCCCCGCGCGCACCATGCCGGAGAGTCGCTTCCCGAACGGGACGTTGGGCATGACCACGTCACCGGCGACCTTCAAGTGCAGGTCGAGGGCCTCGCGGGCGATGAAGAGCCGCATCACCTGGTTCGAGCCCTCGAAGATGCGGTTGATGCGCGCGTCGCGCATCGCGCGCTCGAGCGCGATCGGCGGCTCACCGCGCGAGGCGAGGCTCGCCGCGGTCTCGTAGCCGCGCCCGCCGCGGATCTGCATGGCGTCGTCCAGGCGCGCCCAGCCGACGTCGGTGTTCCAGAGCTTGCCGAGTGCGGCCTCGAGCCGGATGTCGCTCTTGCCCCGGTCCGCGAGCAGGCAGCCGAGATCCGCCACCGCCTCCATCGCGTACGTGTCCGCGGCCATGCGCGCCAGCATCTGCGCCACCGCCTCGTGCCTGCCCACGGGCTTGCCCCACTGCGCGCGCTCGTTCGCCCACACGCGGCAGACGCCCAGGCACCACTTGCCGAGCGCGGCCATGGTCGCGGGCAGCGTCAGCCGGCCGGTGTTGAGCGTGATGAGTGCCAGCTTCAGGCCCTTGCCCTCGCCCCAGAGCAGG
>Ga0070688_100000252_pt1 | contig 28245 bp, 28 predicted proteins | sample KBSS13HmetaG_FD_64679 | JGI IMG/M metagenome (GOLD analysis project Ga0070688, IMG submission 64679) | Switchgrass rhizosphere microbial communities from Kellogg Biological Station, Michigan, USA - KBS S1-3H metaG | ecosystem: Host-associated > Plants > Roots > Rhizosphere ...
AACGGTTGCAGGTCGAGGTTGCTGGAGGCCTCGTTAAACCCCAGCACAAACCAATACGTGCGGACCATGAGTTCGCCCTCGCCGCTTAGTTAGAAGCTAAGCGCTGTGAGAGTCGGTCCTCCCTCGCCCGAGGGGAGGGGCACCGGCTTCAGAATCGGGCTCACCCCGGCGGATCGCCCCGATCGTCAGGGAACAACGAAGGGGCTTTATCTCCCGCAGTGCCCGCTGGCGCGGACCCCGGGAGACGAGAATCAAGCGCCAGCTAAACCTGTAGACACCCTCGCACCGCGTCCGCGGATCCGAGTTCGAATCTCGGCGCCTCCATCGACGACAGGCCGGTCCCCAGCGGGATTGGCCTGTTCTCCTGCAAGTACTTGATGTTCCCTCTGTGGAACTGGGACCCCGAAACGCATTAGCTGCCGGGGTGACCAGTGGCAGGGAACCACAGCGGGGCTTCGCCTGGGCTGTGCGCAAACTTCGCACCGAGAAGGGGCTGACACAGAGCGCCCTGGCGCGACGCGTGGGCCTCGACCCCAGTCAGGTCTCGCGGCTGGAGAAGGGCAAGGGCAACCCCCGCTGGGCGACCGCCCGGCGGATCGCCGTAGGTTTGGGGATAACGCTGGCCGAGCTGGCGGCCGTGGCCGAGGACTTCGAGGAGCGGCGGCGCAGATAAAGATTGGTTTAAGAGAGAAACCTTTTCCTTCGGGAACGGTTCGAAAGATGATTCCCGATCTCTCCAACCCACTTCTGCATTGGGACCCGGCGGCACGGGACCCCGCCCAGCGGTGCATCCACCCGCTGCTGCGCGGTGCCGTCCTGCACCGCGATGACTGGACCTGCCGCTACTGCGGCAAGGAGGCGACCGAGGTCGACCACGTCGCTCCACGGGCGCGGGGCGGCGCAACCTCACCGAGCAACCTCGTCGCCGCCTGCCGCACGTGCAACAAGACAAAGGGCATCCGCACGCCGGGGGAGTGGCGGCGGGACCAGGCGTTGTCGCGGCTGCTTGCCAACGCAGCCCGGGCGAGGGCGGTTCGCAGGCGGCGACGCCGGACTCGTTCCGGGCCCTAGCGATTAGGCTCGGCGCGATGAAGCGCTACGTCGCATTTCTGCGCGGGATGAACCTCGGCGGCCGCCGGATCAAGAACGAGGAGCTGCGGCGCCACTTCGAGGAGATGGGCTTCGAGGAGGTGGCGACCCTCCGCGCCAGCGGCAACGTGATCTTCTCGGCGCCCGGACGCGAGGCCGAGGGGAAACTGGCGCAGCGGGTCGAAAACGAGCTCGACGAACGCCTCGGCTACGACGTCCCGGTCTTCCTGCGCAGCATCGAGGAGGTGGCAGCGATCGCGGCCCAGCGGCCGTTCGATTTCAAGCGGGTCGCGAAATCGAAGGGGAAACTCCAGGTCTCGCTGCTAGCGAAGAAGCCAAGCGCGGCGGCGAAGAAGGAAGCCTTGGCACTGGCAAGCGACGAGGACCTGCTGGCGATCGAGGGCCGCGAGCTCTACTGGCTCCCCAGCGGCGGCCTGATCGAGTCAGACCTCGATCTGAAGGCCATCGAGGCCCTGGTCGGAGCCGACACCCGTCGCACCATGGGCACGATCGAGCAGATCGCCGCCAAGTACGGATAGCTCTGCGCTGGCTACGCTCGAAGTAGCCATGGCAATCGCGACCGCAACCAGCCTCGACGTCTACGTCGGCGGCAAGCTGCTCTTCGAGGACGTCTCCTTCAAGCTCGAGCCGCGCGAACGGATGACGCTGTCGGGCCGTAACGGCGCCGGCAAGTCGACGCTGCTGCGGGTGCTGGCGGGGGAGCTGGCGCCCGATGCGGGCTCGCTGAGCGTGCAGCGAGGCGCTCGGGTTGCGCTGCACGACCAGCGGCCGCCGCGGAACTCGCAGGCGACCCTCGGCGAGTACGTCTTCTCCGGCCGCAGCGACATGCTCGAGACCGAGGCCGAGCTGGCGCGCCTGGAGGCGGCGATGGGCGACGGCGAGGAGGAGACGATGCGCGCCTACGCCACCGCCCAGCAGCGGCTCGAAGCAGGCGGCGGCTACCGCTGGCGCGACGGCGTCCTCGAAGTTCTGCGCGGGCTCGGGTTCGACGACGAGCAGACCGGACGTGCGCTCTCGACCTTCTCCGGCGGCGAGCTTACCCGCGCTTCGCTCGCCCGCGCCCTCGCCACCCGCCCCGACCTGCTGCTGCTCGACGAGCCGACGAACCACCTCGACATCCCCTCGCTGGAGTGGCTCGAGGGCTACCTGGTCGAGCTCGACTCGGCCGTCGTGTTGGTTGCCCACGACCGCTGGTTCCTCGAGGCGGTGGGGACCTCGGTGCTGGAGCTGGAGGCGCAGCGCGCCCGCTTCTTCGCCGGCCCCTGGCACGCTTGGCGCCAGGAGCAGGCGGCCCGCCAGATCGCCCTCGGCAAAGCGATCGAGCGCCAGCAGGCGGAGATCGCGCGGATGGAACGCTTCGTCGAGCGCTTCCGCTACAAGGCGACGAAGGCGCGCCAGGCGCAATCCCGGGTCAAACAGATCGAGAAAAAGAAGCGGGGCGGCCCGCGTGCCGAACGCCGCGACACCCGCAACCTGCGCTTCCACTTCAAACCGCCGGAGCGGCCGGGACGGGTGGTGCTGAAAATGGTCAACGGGACGCTGGAGGTGCCGGGCCGGACGCTGCTCGCCGGCGCCAACCTGGAAATCGAGCGCGAGGAACACGTCGTCCTCGTCGGCCCCAACGGCGCCGGCAAGACGACCCTGATCGAGACCCTGGCCGGCCAGCGCGAGCCGGCGACCGGCAGCGTCCGCACCGGCCACAACGTCAAGATCGGCTACCTCTCCCAGCACGCCGAGACCGCCGCCGGCGCGGGCACGATCCTCGACGCCGCCAAGCGCGAGACCGGCCTCAACGAGAACAGCGCCCGCGCGCTCCTCGGCGGCTTCCTCTTTTCAGGTGCCGAGGTCGAGAAGCAGCTCTCCGACATCTCCGGCGGCGAGCAGCGGCGGCTCTCGCTGGCCATCCTCGTCGCCTCCGGCGCCAACGTCCTCGTCCTCGACGAGCCGACCAACCACCTCGATATCGAGAGTCGCGAGGCGCTGGAGGATGCGCTGATCGAGTTCGAGGGCTCGGTCCTGCTGGTCTCCCACGACCGGGCGCTGCTGGAGGCGGTAGGCAGCCGCACCCTGGTCTGCGAGGACGGCGAGCTGAAGAGCTATTCCAGCGGCTGGGCCGAGTACCAGCGGCGGCGCGACGAAACCGAGGCGGAGGTGGTCTCGGCGGCGAAAGCCGCGTCGGGAGGCGGCAAGAAGTACAGCGCGACCAAGCCGGCGCAGAAAGCGGCCCGCAAGGCGGCGAAGCTGGAGCAGCGGATCGAGCGCGCCGAGGCGAAGCTGCAGGAGCTCGAGGACGAGCTCGCCGACCCCGCAGCCTGGTCGAGCCCCGGACGGGTCGAGCGGGCGACCAAGCGCCACGCCGAAGCGAGGACCGAGGTGGAAGAGCTCTATGCGGAGTGGGAGGAGGCCCAGGCCGCGGCCGAGGGAGCGGCGACCTAAACCACCCGGGACGGGTTCTCGGGCACCGCCGCGTCGAAGGCACGGTAGTCCATGTCGGGGTGGGTGAGGGGGCGATCCATCACCACTGTGGTCCCGTGCTGGGGCGCGAGGGTGATGTTGCGGACCTTCACCTTCTCGGGAGCGGGGTCGGCCACGCGCAGGGCCGTCCGAGTGACGAACTCGCGCAGAACCACCCGCATCTCGAACTCGGCGAAGGCGGCGCCGGCGCAGCGGCGGACGCCGCCGCCGAAGGGGATCCAGGCGTAGGTGTCCGCCTTGCCGTCGAGGAAGCGCTCGGGCCGGAACTGCTCCGGCTCGGGGTAAAGGTCCTCCCGCAGGTGGAGGGCGGCGATCGCCGGGACGACGAAGCTCCCGGCCGCCAGCTCGGAGCCGCCGATCGTCGCCGGCGCGGTCAGCTTGCGGGCGACGTCGATGATCACCGGCCGCGCCCGCAGCGTCTCTTTAACCGTCGCCTCCAGGTAGTCGCCCCGCCCGGCGGCCAGCGACTCGCGTAGGAGCCCGAGGGCGCGGGGATTGCGGAGCAGCCGCTCCATCGCCCAGGCGAGGCCGGTGGCGGTGGTCTCGTGGCCGGCGCCGACGATGGTGACCAGCTCGTCGCGCAGTTCGGCGTCTGACATCGGCGAGCCGTCCTCGTGCCGGGCCCGCAGCAGCAGCGAGAGGACGTCGTCGCGTTCCTCGCTTCCCGCCTCGGCCCGGCGCAGGGTGATCTCCTCGTAGATGAAGGCGTCGAGCTCCTCGCGGGCACGGACGAAGCTGCGCCAGGGGCTGCGGGGACCGAGGTCGCGGCGGAGGAACGGGAACCTGACGATCGTCGTCACCCGGTCGGAGAAGCGGTCGATCAGCCTCGTCGCGCGATCGATTCTCGCCTCGTCGCTGATCCCGAAGACCGCGCGGAGGATCACCGCCAGGGTGATTCGCTGGGTGTGGGGGCGCAGGGCGAAGGTCTCGCCGATCGGCCAGGTCGCCATGTCGCGCCGCGTCACCTCTTCGATCAGCTCGCCGTAGCGCCGCACCCGCTCGCCGTGGAAGGGCGGCAGCAGCAGCTTGCGCTGCCGCATGTGCGGCTCGTCGTCGAGCGTGAGGACCGAGTTCGGCCCCAGTGCCGGCTCCAGCATCGTCGCGTTGGCCTCTCCCGCGTGGAAGACGGCGGGCGAGCCGGTGAAGACCTCCTTCACCAGCGCGGGGGAGGCGACGTAGACGATGCGGCCGAAGAAGGGGAAGCGGACGCTGAAGATGTCGCCGTAGCGCTCGCGGTAGCGGGTGAGGAAGCCGAGCGGGTCGCGCACGTAGCGGGCGGCCTGAACAGGCGCCGGCGCCTTCGAGCCTGGGGGCAGTACGGTCATCGCTAGAAGACGATCGTACGATCTCCGTCCAGCAGCACCCGGTCGTCCAGATGTGCCATCACCGCGCGGGCCAGCACCAGGCGCTCGATGTCGCGGCCGATGCGGATCATGTCGGCGACCTCGTCGCGGTGGTCGACCGGCTCGACGTCCTGGGCGATTATTGGACCGGCGTCGAGCTCGGCGGTGACGTAGTGGGCGGTGGCGCCGATCAGCTTGACGCCGCGCTCGTAGGCACGGTGGTAGGGGTCCGCACCGACGAAGGCGGGGAGGAAGCTGTGATGGATGTTGATCGCCGGGGCGCCGAGGCTGTGGAGGAAGTCCTCGGAGAGGATCTGCATGTAGCGGGCGAGGACGAGCAGGTCGATGCCTTCGATCAGCTCGAGGATCTGCCGCTCGGCCTCGGCCTTCGTCGCCGGCCCGACCGAGATCTGGTGGAAGGGGAGCCCGACCGCCTCGACCTGGGCACGGTGGTCGGGGTGGTTGGAGATGACGGTGGCGATCTCGCCGCCGAGATCGCCGTTGCGCCAGCGCCAGAGGAGATCGGAGAGGCAGTGGTCCTCGCGGCTGACCATCACCGCGACCCGCCTCGTCCGGCCGGTCTCGTGAAAGCCGTAGTCCATCGCGAACGGCTCGCCGATCTCCCGCGCGAAGCGCATCTCCAGCCCCTCGCGCTCGGCGTCGGGGACCCGGTCGAAGACCATTCGCATGAAGAAGCGGCCCTCGGCGCTCGAGTGCTGGTCGACGTCGACGATGTTCAGCCCCGACTCGGCGAGGAAGCCGCTGACCCTTGCGATCAGCCCCGGCTGGTCCGGGCAGGCGAGCAGCAGTCGTGAACTAGGCGCCTCTCCCATGCGTCGATGATCGCGGATAGGCTGCCGTCGATGCGGATTGCTGCCGTTCCAGACGGACCCGTCGAGCGCCTCGGGCTGCTGCTGAACAAACTGCCGACGCCGATCGGCGAGGCGATGTTCGCGATGCCGGTTGCGCGCTGCCTGCAGGTGGCGCAGCGGACCGGAATCCTGGCGGCGCTGGCCGAGGGGCCGCGCGACCCGGCCGAGCTGGCCGAGCACCTGGGGCTGCAGGCGGCGGGGACCGAACGCCTGCTCGACGTGATCGCCACGCTCGGGCACGTCCGGCAGAACCCCGACGGCCGCTACGAAATGACCAAGAGCGGGCGGCCCTGGCTCGACCCGCGCTCGGACACCTACCTCGGCGACTTCCTCTCCGACACCGCCGAATACTGGGACTGGTACGGGCGCCTGGAGGACCTGGTCCGCGACGGGACCCACGCCGAGCTGCACGGAAAAGACGCCGATGATCCCTACTGGCGCTCCTACATCCGCGGCCAGTACCAGCTGGCGCGCCTCTCCAGCGCCGAAGTCGCGAAGGCGCTGCCGCTCGCCAAGGGCGCCCACTCGGTCCTCGACGTCGCCGGCGCCCACGGCGAGTACTCGATGGCGCTCTGCCGGCGCCACGAGGGGCTGCGGGCGACGATCGTCGACCTTCCGGGGAGCGCCGCTGTGGGCGAAAAGATCGTCGCCGAAAACGGGATGAGCGACCGCGTCCGCCACCTCGTCGGCGACATGTTCGAGGTCGACTACGACGGCCACTACGACGGCGCCCTCTGTTTCAACATCATTCATCACCTCTCGCCCGAGCAGATGCGAACCCTCTTCGCCCGCATCCGCGCGGTGCTGCGGCCCGGCGCCCCCTTCGCCGTCCTCGACCTCTACGACCGCCCCGCCGGCGAGCGCGCCAACACCGCCTCGATCCTCGGCCTCTTCTTCCACCTCACCTCCGGCGCCGACACCTACACCGTCGAGGAGGTCTCCCGCTGGATGGGGGAGACCGGCTACGGCAGCGTCGACGTGAAGTCGTTCCGGACCCTGCCGGACCTGCGCCTGCTGATCGCAAAAGCGGTCTGAGCGCCGCCGGGCGGCTGACTCCGCCCGCAAGATGGCGACCAAAAGACGGCGCCTCCAGAGGCCTTCCGTGCCTGAGCTAGTGCCGGTTGTCGCGAACGGCGAGGCTTCTGTGACGGCGACCACACATGAAAGCGGCGCGAGCCCTCACGGTTCTGCGCTTGCTTACAAAACGCAAATACTTCACTTGGATCTTGCTCATATTTCTCGCCTTCCCGGCCGCCGCCCTGGCGGCCGGGGGTAACGGCTCGGAGGCCGGTCCCAAGGTCGGACCGGCGCTGGTCGTGCCGATTCCGTCGCTGCAGCGGCCAGCCGTTCGCTTCCAGCGGCTCGTTCGCACGATCGCCGCCGACATCCGCGCCGAAGAACGTGCCGCCGCCCGCAAGCGGGAGCGCGAACGCGAAGAAGAGTTCGCCGAGCTGCCCGGCGGCGTCGCGCTCTCGACCCTGGAAGCGATCGCCTCGTGCGAGTCCGGCGGCGACCCGACCGCCGTCTCCTCCGACGGCAGCTACCGCGGCAAATACCAGTTCGACTACGGGACCTGGGAATCGATGGGCGGCAGCGGCGACCCCGCCGCGGCGCCCGAGGCCGAGCAGGACTACCGCGCCGCGCTCCTCTACGCAGCCTCCGGCTCCAGCCCCTGGCCCGTCTGCGGCTGACGCCATCGGCGTTCGTCCTTTTCCGGGCATATGCCCGGAAAAGGACGAACGCCGGGGTCGGTTCTACGATCCTCGCGATGAGTGAGGAGAAAGTTCCGGCGCCGGATCCCGAGGGCCCCAAACGCAAGCCGCCCAAGGAGGCGATCGCCGAGGCGCGGGTGCGGGCGCCGACCCGCGGCAACCGCAAGCTCGAGAGCTTCCTCGAGGCGGTGAACTCGGACGAGCAGGTCCGGGCCTGGTGGTACATGACCCAGGTCCAGTCAGAGCGGCTGGGGATGTCCGACCACTCCTGGGTCCACATGCAGATCGTCCTCAACATCGCCCTGCGGCTGCTGCGCCTGCTGGTGCGGGCGGGGGTGGAGCCGGCGATGGTCGCCGACCACGGGATGCGCGACCGCGACGCCGAGGTGGTCGTCGCCGGTGGCGCCCTCCTCCACGACGTCGGCATGTCGATCCACCGCGCCGACCACGAGGCGTACTCGCTCTTCCTCGCCAACGGCGCCCTCGACCGCCTCCTCGCCGACGCCTATCGCCAGCCGGAGCGGACCGTCGTCGCCTCGGAGATCCTCCACGCGATCATCGGCCACCGCCGCCGCGGCGAGCCCTACACGCTGGAGGCCGGCGTCGTCCGCGTCGCCGATGCCCTCGACATGGCCCAGGGCCGCACCCGCATCCCGCTGGAGAAAGGCCACGAGGGCATCCACTCGATCTCCGCCGCCGCGATCGACGAGGTCAGCATCGACTCCGGCGACGACCGCCCGATCAAGATCGAGATCCAGCTCAACAACTCCGCCGGCATCTTCCAGGTCGACGACCTCCTGGCGACGAAGATCCGCGACACCCCGCTGGAGGGCAAAGTCGAAGTCGTCGCCAAGGTCGAGGGCAAAGCCGAGAAACGCCTCCTCACCGGCTTCCGGTTGTCCTGACGCTGGTAGCGGGCGCTAGTTGAACCGCGCCAGGTCGGCCCGGCGCTGTTCCTTGCGCTTCTCCAGGCGACCCTGGATCAGCGAGAGGACGATGACCAGGGCGGCGAAGAAGAAGATCACGCCGAAGCAGAAGAAGGTCACGGTCTTGTCATCGGTCGGGCCGGCGAGGCCGACGCCCTCGGATGCCATCGCCGCGGGGGCGAGAACCAGCAGCAGGGCGGCGGTCAGGGACCAGAGCGAGACCAGGAATGCGGCGGTGCGCTTCACGGGGTGGAAATCTAGCGGACGGAGGGGCGTCGGCGTTCCCGCATAGGATGCGCGCCGATGTCGAACCTCGAGGCGCTCCTGCTGGGGGTGGTCCAGGGCCTTACCGAGTTCCTGCCGATCTCCTCCTCCGGCCACCTGATCCTGGTCCCGTGGCTGCAGAACTACACGTTCCTGCAGGAAAACGAGGCCTTCAACAAGACCTTCGACGTCGCCCTTCATGCCGGCACCCTGGTCGCCGCCGTCGCCTACTTCCGGGTCGAGGTGGTGATGCTGCTGCGCGGGTTCTGGGAAGCGGTGCGACAGCGGGCGATCAGAACGCAGGGGCAGCGGCTCGCGGTGGCGATCGCGATCGGCACGGTCCCGGCGGTGATCATCGGCGGCCTCGGCTCCAGCTTCATCGACGAGCACCTCGGCGAGCCCTGGATGATCGCGATCCAGCTGATCTTCTTCGCCGCCCTGCTCGGCTACGCCGACCGGATGCCGGAGCGGCGCGACCTCGGCGACACCGACCTGCGCGACGGCTGGATCATCGGCCTCGCCCAGGTGCTGGCGCTGGCGCCGGGGACCTCGCGCTCGGGGATCACGATCACCGCCGGCCGCTGGCTCGGCCTCGACCGCGACGCCGCCGCCCGCTTCTCCTTCCTGCTGCTGATCCCGGCGGTCGCCGGCGCCACCCTCTACAAGGCCGCCAGCGCCGCCCACGAAGGCCTCCCCAGCGGCGTCGCCGGGCCGATGGTGGTGGGGACGATCGCCGCCGCCGTCTCCGGCTACTGGGCGATCTCCTTCCTCCTGCGGCTGGTCCGCACGACCAGCTACCGGCCCTTCGTCCTCTACCGCTACGCGGTCGGCGTCGCGGTCCTGCTGATCATCGCCACCGGCCTGCGGCCCGCGACCTTCTAGCCGGGCACGCCTGGGCGTTTCCGCAATTTCGGGGTGCTCCCCCACCCACTTGTAAAAATCCTGTTACCAGCAGGGCTTTCCCGCCAGATCTGTGCCATACACTGCGTCTATCCGCATCGCAGTGATCGACACCGACAGCGGCTTCGTCACCGTCCTTGCCAAGCGGGCCGAAGTCGCCGGCTGGAGCCTCAGCCACAGCAGTGGCCCCGTGCCGCCGCGCGACCTCGTCGCGATGAAGCTGAACGCCCTGCTGGTCGACCCGGCCCTGCTGGGTGACGAAGCCTGGTCCTACCTCGACCGCGTCGCCTCGATGCTGCCCGAGCTCGGCCTCGTCGTCTGTACCGGGCGCTCGACGGTCGCTCAGCGGGTCCGCGGCCTGCGGCTCGGCGTCGACGACTGGATGACCAAGCCCTCCCACCCCGAGGAGGCGATGGCGCGGATCGAAGCCGTCGCCCGCCGCCACACCCGCGGTCGCCGCGAGGTCGAAAGCGCGCCGCTCACCGCCGGCGAGCTGGAGATCCGGCCCGACCGCTTCCAGGCCTTCGTCGGCAAAGAGCCGCTGGAGCTGACCCGGCGCGAGTTCGAGCTGCTGTACCTGCTGGCCGAGGAGCGCGGCCAGGTGCTCGAGCGCGAGAAGATCTACCAGCGGGTCTGGGGCTACGCGATGGCCCACGGCGACCGCTCGGTCGACGTCTTCGTCCGCAAGCTGCGCCAGAAGCTGGAGAAGCGCTCGCCGAGCTGGGCCTACATCCACACCCACTTCGGGATCGGCTACCGGTTCGAGCCCGAACCGGCCGGGATCCTCGAGGAGGAGCTGCGGCCCGCGGCCGTCGAGCCGGCGCCGAGCGAGGCGCAGCACGGCCCGCAGCCGGACCCCTCTTCACAGATCGTTCACAAGACCTTCACCGCGGGGTAACCGACCCTCCCGCCGCGCCGGCCATGCTCGGCGGGCATGGGACGGCTGGAGATCAGGCCAGAGGAGCACGCCGCGCTTGTCGACGGGCGCCCGCTGAGCCTGACCGTCCGCGAGCTGCAGCTGCTGGTCAGCCTCTCCGAGCACCCGCAGCGGATCATGACCCGCGAGGAGCTCTTCGCCCAGGTCTGGGGTGGGCAGCCGCGCGACGACGACCGCTCGGTCGACGTCTACGTCAGCCGTCTGCGGGCGAAGCTGGGGGAGGCCCTGCCGGGCCGGAGCCTGATCCACACCCACAACGGGATCGGCTACCGGTTCTCGCCAGATGGGTGAAGAACGCCCGCTCCGCCGACCTTTTACATCTTTTTTACATCTCCGCCACACAGCAGTAACAAGCTGGGACACGACCGCTGGGAGCCTCCGTCTCAGCTATGTCGAACGAATCCAAAAGGGAGTCTGATGTCCAGCTCTAGATGGCTTGTGGTGATCGCCTCTGCCGTGATCCTCGCCCTCGGCGTTGCCGCGTGCGGGTCCAGCAGCAGCGATGAAACCGGCGGTGGCGGTTCCTCCGCCGGCGGCGGCGAAGTCTCCGGCGAAATCGCCGGTGCCGGCTCGACCGCGCAGCAGGCGGCGCAGGAAGCCTGGATCGCCGAATTCGAGAACGCCAACTCCGGCGCGACGATCTCCTACGACCCGGTCGGGTCGGGCGGCGGTCGCGAACAGTTCCTTTCCGGCGGGGTCGCCTACGCGGGCTCTGACGCGGCGCTCTCGACCGAAGAAGGCGAACTGGAAAAGGCCGAAAAGCGGTGCGCTCCCGGCGACCTGATCGAGGTCCCGGACTACATCTCACCGATCGCGATCATCTACAACCTCCCGGGCGTCGAAGAACTGAAACTCAGCCCGGAAACCCTGGCGAAGATCTTCGCCCAGGAAATCACCAGCTGGAACGACCCGGCGATCGCCAAGGACAACGAAGGCGTCGAACTGCCGGACACCCGCATCACCCCGGTCAACCGCTCCGATGAGTCGGGAACCACGGAGAACTTCACCGAATACCTCTCCGAGGTCGTCCCCAGCGTCTGGAAGTTCGAAGTCAGCGGCGACTGGCCGGTCAAGGGCGGCGAAGCCGCCTCCGGTACCTCCGGTGTGGTCGAAGCCGTGACCGCCGGCGAAGGCACGATCGGCTACGCCGACGCCAGCCAGGCCGGCGAACTCAGCTCCGCCCAGGTCAAAGTCGGCAGCGAATGGGCCGAACCGACCCCGGAGGCCGCGGCCAAAGTCCTCGAGGAGTCGCCTCTCGACAAGGAACTCAGCCCCGGCAAATACACCATCGCCTACGAACTCGACCGCAAGACGGAAAGCGAGGGGACCTACCCGATCGTCCTCACCTCGTACCTGATCGCGTGCACGAAATACGGGTCGGCCTCCGAAGCCGAAGCCGTGAAGGCGTACGCCGAATACGTCGTCAGCCCCGAAGGGCAGGAACTGGCCGCCGAACAGGCCGGCTCGGCTCCGCTCTCCTCAGCGCTGACGAAGAAGATCATGCCCGCGGTCGAAGCGATCGAAGCGGGCTAGGAGGCACGTGGCCTCGGTCGACACCACGACCAACGCAGGCCAGTTGCTGGCGGCGGCGTCCGGAGGGCGCCGCCGCCTCGGCGACCGCGTCTTCTCGCGGACCGCGGTCCTCGCCGCGCTGACGATCCTGATCCTGCTGGCGGGGGTCGCGATCTTCCTCCTCTCAGAGGGCCTGCCGGCCCTCACCGCCAGCGCCGCGGAGCTGCCGGAAGGCAAGAGCTTCATCGACTACGCCGCACCGCTCGCCTTCGGCACGGTCCTGGCGGCGACGCTCGCCGCCCTCGTCGCGGTCCCGCTCGCGGTCGCCGTCGCGCTCTTCATCACCCACGTCGCGCCGCCGCGGATCGCGCTGACCCTCGGCTACCTGGTCGACCTGCTGGCGGCGATTCCGAGCATCATCTACGGCCTCTGGGGGATCTTCGTCCTCGGCCCGAAGATGGTGCCGGTGATGAAGTGGCTGGAAGCGAAGCTCGGCTTCATCCCGATCTTCGAGGGGCCCGCCTCGGTCACCGGGCGGACGATGCTGGTCGCCGGCCTGGTGTTGGCGGTGATGATCCTGCCGATCGTCTCCGCAGTCGCCCGCGAGGCGTTCGCGCAATCGCCGCGGCGGCTGCAGGAAGGCGCGCAGGCGCTCGGCGCCACCCGCTGGGAGATGATCCGGATGACGGTCCTCCCGTTCGGCCGCTCGTCGGTGATCAGCGGCGCCATGCTCGGGCTCGGCCGGGCGCTGGGGGAGACGATGGCGGTGACGATCATCCTCTCGGTCTCCGGCGCCGTCACCTTCAACCTGATCAGCCAGGCCAACCCCTCGACGATCGCCGCCAACATCGCCCTCGACTTCCCGGAGTCGAGCGGGATCGCGATCAACGCCCTGATCGCCACCGGCCTCGTCCTCTTCGCGATCACCCTGGTCACCAACATGGCGGCGCGCTGGATCATCGCCCGCCAGGAAGGGGAATAGGCGTGGAGAGCTCGGTCCAGAACCTTCCCCAGAGCTCGTCCTCGCGGCTGCTGGCGAGCGGCCTCGGCTGGCGCCGCCGCGGTGTCAACACGGTGATGACGGTGCTGATCGCCGGCGCCTTCGTGCTGGCGATGATCCCGCTCTTCTCGCTCGTGTTCGAGGTCGCCAAGCGCGGCATCCCCGGCCTCAGCCTCGAATTCTTCACCGAGGATGCCCGCGGCGTGGTCGGCGGCGGCGGCGCCTCCCACGCGATCATGGGAACGCTGATCATCACCGGCGTCGCCTCGGTGATCTCGGTCCCGATCGGGATCATGGCGGCGATCTACCTGAACGAGTACGGGACCGGGCGGCTGCGCCGCGCCCTCACCTTCTTCGTCGACGTGATGACCGGGATCCCCTCGATCGTCGCCGGCCTCTTCGCCTACGCCCTCTTCGAGATCTTCTTCGGCCCGGGGATCCGGCTCGGCGTGATGGGCTCGGTGGCCCTCTCGCTGCTGATGATCCCGATCGTCATCCGCTCGGCCGAGGAGGTGCTGAAGATCGTCCCCGACCACCTGCGCGAGGCCTCCTACGCGCTCGGGACCCCGAAGTGGAAGACGATCACCAAGGTCGTCCTGCCGACCGCGTTCGCCGGCCTCGTCACCGGAGTGATGATCGCGATCGCCCGGATCGTCGGCGAGACGGCGCCGCTGCTGGTCACCACCGGAGTCGTCGACTCGATGAACACCGACCCCTTCGACGGCCGCATGCAGAACCTGGCGGTCTACGCCTACAACGAGTACCGCTCGCCCGGGGTGATGAAACAGGCCGCCTACGACAAGGCGTGGGCCGCCGCCCTGACCCTGATCGCGATCGTGATGATCCTCAACGTTGCTGCCCGGCTCGTCTACCGGCGGTACAAGACCGAGATCCGCTGAGAAGTGGAAGGAAGGAAGCTGAGATCGATGCTGGGATCCGCAACGAAGCGCACCGCGCCGGAGGAGAAGAAAGCCGAGATGACCGATTCGCGGGCCGCCGGCGCCACCTCCACCGAGCCGGTGACCAAAGCGGCCGGGCGTCCGGCGAAGACGATCGAGACGCGTGGCGTCAACCTCTTCTACGGCGATTTCCACGCGGTCGAAGAGGTGACGATGACTATCGAACCGAACAAGGTGACGGCGCTGATCGGCTCCTCCGGCTGCGGCAAGACCACCTTTCTGCGCTCGCTCAACCGCATGCACGAGTTGACCCCTGGGGCGCGGGTGGAGGGCGCGGTCACCCTCGACGGCGAGGACGTCTACGACTCCCGCGTCGACCCGGTGGCGGTGCGGCGCCTGATCGGGATGGTCTTCCAGCAGCCGAACCCGTTCCCGACGATGTCGATCTACGACAACGTCGCCGCCGGGCTGAACCTCAACTCGACCAAGATCAGCAAGTCGCAGAAGGACGGGGTGGTCGAGCGCAGCCTGCGCGGCGCCCACCTCTGGGAGGAGGTCAAGGACCGGCTCGACAAGCCGGGCGGTGGCCTCTCCGGCGGGCAGCAGCAGCGGCTCTGCATCGCCCGGGCGATCGCGGTCGAGCCCGAGGTCCTGCTGATGGACGAGCCCTGCTCGGCTCTCGACCCGGTGGCAACGCTGGCGGTCGAGGACCTGATCGGCGAGCTGAAGAGCCGCTACACGATCGTCATCGTCACTCACAACATGCAGCAGGCGGCGCGCGCATCCGACGTCACCGCCTTCTTCAACCTCGACGAGACCGGCAAGCCGGGGCACCTGGTGGAGATGGGGCCGACCGAGGCGATATTTACCAACCCGAACGAGAAAGAGACCGAGGACTACGTCAGCGGTCGCTTCGGTTAGGCGGTAGAGATGCCCGAAGTAGCGCGCGCCGAATACCTGGAGGAACTGGCCAACCTGGAGGCGAGCGCGCTCGGCGGGCTCGACCTCGTCAACATCGCCCTCGGGCGGACCCTGGAAGCGGTCGAGCACCAGGACATCGAGCTGGCGCAGATCGTCGTCGCCGACGACGATCGCATCGACGGCCGCTACCTCGAGGTGCACCAGGCGCTGATCACGCTGCTGGCGACGCAGTCGCCGGTGGCGACCGACCTGCGGCTGATCTCCTCGCTGCTGCACGTGCTGAAGAACGTCGAGCGGATGGGCGACCAGTGCGTCAACGTCTGCAAGGTGATCCCGATCTCCGGCAACGAGCCCCCGGCCGACGAGGAGATGGTGCGCCTGATCCTCACCATGGGCCGGCAGACGAAGACGCTGATCATGCAGTCGAAGCGGGCCTTCGAAGAGCGCGACGTCGAGATGGCCCAGGACCTGGTCCGCCAGGACGACGTCGTCGACGACCTCAACCGCGACTGCTTCCGGCTGGCGCTGGAGATCGGCGACGACATCGACAAGCGCGAGTGGGCGATGACGATGCTGCTGGCGGCGCGGGCGCTGGAGCGGACCGCTGACAACGCCGTCGACATCGGCGAGCAGGTCGCCTTCGTGGTCACCGGCCTGTTCCGCGAGTTCGAGGACGCCTCGCACCCCTCGTAGCGCTTGAGATCCGGCGCGGCTGGGAACATGCAGGGGATACCGTGACCCTCTGCGCCGCTATAGACATCGGCAGTAACACGACCCGGCTGCTCGTGGCCGAGCCCGTCGACGGACAGTTGAAAAAGGTGATGGAGCAGCGCGCCTATACGCGGATCGGCAAGGCGGTTGACAAGAAGGGCGCGATCCGGGCGGAGAAAACCGAGGAAGTCGGCGAGGTCGTCGGCACCCAGGTGCGGCTGGCGCAGGAGCTGGGGGCGGAAGAGATCCGCGCCGTGGCGACCGCGGCGATCCGCGAGGCGAGCAACTGCGAAGCGGTCGCCGAGGCGATCGGCAACGCCGCCGGCATCCCGATCGAGGTCCTGCCCGAGGAGGAGGAGGGGCGGCTCTCCTTCCTCGGCGCGACGAAGACGCTCGGGCACCCGACCGAGGGGCTGGTCGGCGTCGTCGACATCGGCGGCGGCTCGACCGAGGTGATCCTCGGCACCGTGATCGGCGGTGTCCAGAGCGTGCGCTCCTGGCCGGTCGGCTCCGGCAACCTCGCCGAGGAGCTGATCTCCTCAGACCCGCCTTCGGCGGCTGAAATCCGCCGCATCCGCGACCGCATCGACGACATCTTCGAGGGCGTCGAGTTCGAGCAGCCCGCGCAGGCGGTCGCCGTCGGCGGCTCCGCCACCTCGCTGCGCCGCATCGTCGGCACCGTGCTCGAGTACGAGACCCTGGAGCGCGGGATCCGCGTCCTCTGCGGCGACCCGGCGCCCGACGTCGGCCGTCGCTTCGAGCTCGATCCGACCAGGGTCCAGATCCTCCCGACCGGGGTGCTCCTGCTCGAGAAGGTCTCCGACCTGCTCGGCCAGCCCCTGCAGATCGGCAAGGGCGGCCTTCGCGAGGGGGTCATCCTCGACCTCCTCAACGGCAGCGCCAACGGCTCCTCGCCCGAGCGCGTCGCCGCTTAAGCGGCCGCGCCGCCGCGTTATCCGCCGGCGTTGAAGATCGATTCGTCGAAGCCGGTGATCGCCGGTTCGGCGGCGTAGCCGATTTTTTCGAGGCCGAACAGTTCCTCGATCGTCGCCAACAAGGAGTAGTGGTTGAAGTACGTTTCGCTCGTCGTCCCGGCTTCGACGAAGGGGGAGAGCAGGAGGGCGCCGACGCGGCCGCCGCCTCCGGTCGGCTTCACCGGGCCGGCGGCGGGTTCTTCGGCTTCCGGCTGCGGCGGCAGGTTCGGGTAGGCGGGGGTGATGCAGCAGGCGCTGCTGTCGGCGCCCTCGCCTTCCTGCGGCGCCTGGGCGGAGGTGATCACGATCAGGCCGCCGTCTTTGTAGGAGAACGAGCTCTGGATCGAGGAGACGATCGTCTTCAGCTCTTCCTCGGCGGCGGCCGGGTTCTCAGGCGTCGGCGGGATGGGGGAGATGTAGGCGAGGGTCGGGAACTTCTCCGGCTTCAGCGCCAGGTCTTTCGCCAGCTGCGCCAGGCCGGGGTCGCCTTCGCCGCATTCGCCGGCGTCGACGATCCCGTGGAAGTAGGCGAAGGGGTCGCGGGGGGTTGCGAAGCAGCCGGGCGGCGCGCCGGCGGCGGTCGGACCCGGGCTCGCCGCTTCCGCGGCTTCGTCCCGGTCGACGTAGGCGCGCCAGCTCAGTTCTTTTTCCGTCAGCTGCTCGGGCAGGGTTTTCGTCGCGGCGGGATAGACGCAGCCGTTGCCTTCGACCTGACCTTCGGGTGATTCGGTGCCGGGGACGACGTCGCCGTAGGTGGGGCAGTCGGCGGCGGTTTCCGGCGTCGGGCCCTGGCCGCTCAGCAGGGCGATCCGGTTTGCCAGCTCGCCTTTGGTCACCGCGAAGTAGTTGGTCAGGAGCTCGCCCTGGGCCGGCAGCTCTTTGCCGAGGTATTCGGAGCTCGAGGCTTCGCCGAAGGTTTCTTCGTAGCCGCTCTCGCCGAGCACGACCAGGAACACGTGTTTCACTTCCGGCAGCCCGGTTGGCACTTCTTCTTCGATGACCGGGACTTCCGGTTCGGGTTCGCTCGGCAGCGGTTCTTCGACCACCGGGACTTCCGCCGGGACGCTGGCGGGAGCGGCGGCGATCGGTTCCGGCGTGGCTTGCGCCGCTTCGGCTTCGGGTGCGGGCGCCGCTGCTTCCGGGGCGGGTTCTTCTTCTTCGGCGGGCGGCGGTTCTTCGAGCAGAATCGTGGTCAGCCCGGCGCTCTGGGCGAGCTCGTTGGTGGCTGAGCCGAGGGCGACTCCGAGCGCGAGCATGCCGATCACCGCAGCCGCGGCGGCGCGTGGCGAGGGCATGTAGTCGGAGCGGACGAACGGCCAGGCCTGGCCGCCTTTCGCCTCGCTCCCGTCGCCTTTGGGAGCTTTGCCTCCCCCCTCACTGGACGCTGCCTTGACCACGGGGATGCGGCCGGTGGCGAAGCTGCGCAGGCGCTGGATCTGGGCGGCGATCGCCGCCGGCAGCGAGCCGAGGCGCGCCCCGCACTGGAGGCAGTAACGCTGATCGGGTGCTCGCGCGGCCCCGCACTCCGAACAGTTCTTGCCGGTCACTTAAGGGGTGATTCTCGGTGCTGCCTTCCTCACAGTTGTGAAGATTTTGTACCTGTGCATCTGCCACACCGTTTTCACAACTCTTCAACATTGAGGCGGGTCTTCATCCAGAGAATGCCCCCGTGCGCAACGCGATCGCCGGTAGCGGCGACAACTGCCCCAACTGCGGCGCCTCCCTCGCCCCCGACCAGCGTTACTGCCTGGCCTGCGGGAACCGGCGCGGCGATCCGCGCCTTCCCTTCATGGACGCGGTCGTCTTCATGGAGTCGACGAAGCAGCCGGCGCCGGCCGAGACCGCGGTGGCGACCGCGCCGCCGCCGGACCGCCGCCCGTTCATGTCGGCCAACGCCTCCCTCGTCGCCGGCGTCGCGACGCTGATCCTGGCGATCGGCGTCGGCGTGCTGATCGGCCGTTCCGGCGACGGCGGTTCGTCCAACGCCGCCGCTCCCGCCCCGCAGGTGATCAAGGTCGGTGGCGGCGGCGAAGTCGCCTCGACCGCGAAAGCAGGCGAAGGCACGGCCAAGGCCAGCAGCAGTGGTAAAGCCGGCGCCGACAAGCCGAGCTCGGCGACGCAGAAAAAGGCGAAAAAGAAGCTCTCGACCGGCGACAGCGGCACCACCAAGGCGGTCGAAGAAGTCTACGAACCGGCTCCCGGCGTGAAGATCGCTCCGCCCGAACAGAAAATCGGCGGCGAATGCGATCCCAGCGTCGCCGGCTGCGGCTCCAACGGCAAGTTCGAAGGGACCTTCTTCGAATGAGCCTCGTCGACCGCTTCCGCCGCACCCCTCCTTCGCAGACGGCCAGTCAGCCGACCCCCGCCGGCAACGGCTCCGCCCCGCCGGCCCTCAGCTCCGCCTACGGCGAAGAGTTCATCGTCGATCTCGAGCGCCGCCGCGAGCAGCTAGCCGCCAAGGTGGCCGAGCTGCAGTGGGACCTCGGCGGCCTCGTCTACGAGATGATCGTCCGCAACAGCATCGACGTCGAGGTGATCGTCAAACGCGCCGTCCCCCTCCAAGACGCCGACGCCGAACTCGGCGAGGTCGAACGCATCCTCCGCACCGAGCAGACCGGCACCGCCGGCGCCTGCACCAACTGCGGCGCCCCCCACTCAAGCGGCGCCACCTTCTGCTGGCAGTGCGGCAAACCAATCCTCACCCAAGTCTCAGGCGACGAGATCCTCAAACGCTGAGTGGCGACTTAGCCGAAGCGGCCGGAGACGTAGTCGCGGGTGCGGGGGTCGCGGGGGTCGCCGAAGATCCTGGTGGTCTCGTCGACCTCGATCAGGGTGCCGACGGGCTTGGGGCCGGCGGTCTCGAGGCTGAAGAAGGCGGTGCGGTCGGCGACGCGGGCGGCCTGCTGCATGTTGTGAGTGACGATGACGATGGTGAAGCGGCCTTTGAGGCTGTGCATCAGGTCCTCGATCGCGCCGGTGGCGATCGGGTCGAGGGCCGAGGCGGGCTCGTCGAGGAGGAGGACGTCGGGCTCGATCGCGATCGCGCGGGCGATGCAGAGGCGCTGCTGCTGGCCGCCGGAGAGGCCGAGGGCGCTGTCCTTTAGGCGGTCTTTGACCTCGTCCCAGAGGGCGGCGCCGCGGAGGGCTTTCTCGACCCGCTCGTCAAGCCCGCGCCGCAGGCCGAGGTTGCGCGGCGCCCAGGCGACGTTGTCGTAGATCGACTTCGGAAACGGGTTCGGTTTCTGGAAGACCATGCCGATCCGCCGCCGCACCTCAACCCGGTCGACGCTGGAGCCGTAGACGTCGTGGCCGTGGTAGAGGATCTGCCCCTCGATGCGGAAGCCGGAGACGGAGTCGTTCATCCGGTTGAGGCTGCGCAGGAAGGTCGTCTTGCCACAGCCCGAAGGCCCGATCAGCGCCGTGATCTGGCCGTGGCGGATGCCGAAGTTGACGCCGGCCAGCGCCTGCTTGGCGCCGTAGAAGATGGAGACCTCGCGGGAGTCGAAGACGAGCTCCGGCGCCGACAGCGTCCGCACCGCGGCATTCGTTTCGGTGATGCCGACGGGGGCCGCCGGAGCCTTGGACTGGATGCGTACGCGTGACGGGACCGGGCTGTTCATGATGAGCTCAGCTTTCGTTTGCTTCGGGCCAGCAGCGCGCGGGCGCCGAGGCTGGTGACGAGGATGATGAAGACGAGGACGAGCGACATTCCCCACGCTTCCGCGTAGCCGTTGGGATTGCCTTCTTCGGAGACTTTGTAGATCCAGGTGGGGATGTTCGGCAGCGCTTCGAACGGGTTGACCGTGAACTTTTTGGGGTCGAAGGCGGAGGTCGCGAGGATCAGCGGCGCCGTCTCGCCGGCTGCCCGAGCAACGGCGAGGATGGTTGAGGTGACGATGCCGCCGAGCGCGCTCGGCAGGACGACGCTGAGGACGGTGCGCCAGCGGGCGACCCCGAGCGCGTCGGAGGCTTCGCGCAGGTTTTTCGGCACCAGCTGCAGGACCTCCTGGGAGCCGCGGGCGATCAGCGGCAGCTCGATGATCGCCAGCGCCACCGCGCCGGCGAACCCGGTCTGTTTTTCCTGCGCTTCGACGATGAAGACGAAGGCGAAGAGCCCGAGGATGATCGAGGGCAGGCCGTTGAGCAGGTCGAGGATCAGTTTCAGCGTTCGCGCCCCTTTCGCCCCGGAGTACTCGGTGATGTAGAGGGCGACGAGGACGCCGATCGGCATCGCGATCGCGGTCGCCAGGAGGGCGATCACGATCGTCCCCAGCAGCATTGGGCCGACGCCTTCCGGATAGCCCTTGAAGAGGAAGTCGAAGCTGATCACCCCAGCGCCGCGGGAGACGACGGTCCAGAGCACCAGCACCAGGGCCGCAAGGGCCACTACTGCGGCCGCCGTGGCGGCGCCCTCGGCAATGCGGCTGACCACCTGCCGGCGTCGCAGGTTGCCGCTTGGGGTCAGCGGCGCGGTCGGGTCGGAGAGGAGGGGATCGCTCACCAGTTCACCGCTCCGCTGTAGCTGAACCGCCGGCCGATCCAGCCGGCCAGGAGGTTGGCCGCCAGGCCGATCACCAGCAGGATCACGCCGCAGTAGAAGAGGGCTGCTTTGTGCAGTTCGGTGAGGGCGCCGGGGAACTGCAGGGCGATCTGGGCGGCGAGGGTGCTGCCCGGCGCGAACAGGTTCGCCTTGATTTCCGAGCCGGCGCCGATCACCTGCGAGACCGCGATCGCCTCGCCGAGGGCGCGGCCGAGGCCGAGGATGCAGGCGGCGATCACCCCGGAGGAGGTGGTCGGCAGGACGATCCCCCGCACGACCTCCCAGCGGGTGGAGCCGAGGGCGGCGGCGCCGTCCTGCAGCTCCGGCGGCACCGAGCGGAAGAGGTCGCGCGAGATCGAGGCGATGATCGGGATCACCATGATCGTCAGGATCAGGCTGGCGGTGAAGACGCTGAGCCCGGTGGTCTGCGGTTCCCCGAAGATCGGGATGAAGCCGAGCTTGTCGTGGAGGAAAGGCTCGACGTGTTCCTGCAGGTAGGGAGCGAGGACGACCAGGCCCCAGAAGCCGAGGATGACGCTGGGGATGGCCGCCAGCAGCTCGACCAGCGGGCCGATCACGGCGCCGATGCTCTTCGGCGCCAGCAGCGTCAGGAAGAGCCCGATGGCGATCGCGATCGGTCCCCCCAGCAGGAGCGCGAAGGCCGAGGTGACGGCGGTCCCGAACAGCAGGACGCCGGCGCCGAAGCGGCCGAAGTTCGGCTGCCAGGTGGTTTCGTAGACGAAGGAGAAGCCGAACTTGTCGATCGCCGGGATTGCCCCGTGGACGATCTGGAAGCCGACGAGGAAGATCGTGCCGCCGGCCAACACGGCGGCCAGCAGGCAGATGCCGAACATGCCGCGGTCACCGAAGCTGTCGGCGCGCTTGCGCAGATCGCTGACGCGGGCGCCGCGGCCGGCGACGCGATCAGCGGCGGAGGCGGAGGCGCTCATCCGCGCAGCCTAAGAAGTGAGGGTCACGTTCTTGTAACTCAATTGTTACTTCCGCCTTTCACGGAATTGACACACCTTTGTGAACCTTTCCGGGAAGGCTTGCGGCCGTCAATCCACTGGAAAGGAATCCGCATTGCTCCGCAATAGGTTGCTTGTACTGCTGATCGCGGCACTCGCGTCGGTAGGAGCTATGGCCTCGGTGACCGCGGCCGCTGCCTCTGCCGCAGTCACGGGCGCCGGCTCGACGCTTGTCGCTCCGCTGATGGCGAACTGGATCAGCAACTTCGAAATCAAGGAAGGCATCCCGGTCAAATACTCCGCGGTCGGCTCGGGCACCGGCATAGCTCAGATCACCGCGCGGACCGTCGACTTCGGCGCCTCCGACGCGCCGCTGACGCCGGAACAGGCAGCCGCCTGCAATGGCTGCGTCCAGGTCCCGTGGGCCCTCTCGGCCACCGGCATCGGGTTCAACATCCCGGGCGTGAAGAAGCTGAACCTGTCCGGCAAGGTCCTCGCCGGCATCTACTTCGGCAAGATCACCAAGTGGAACGACCCGAAAATCAAGGCAATCAACCAAGGCGCGAAGCTGCCGGGTCTCAACATCACCCCGGTCTTCCGCAGCGACGGTTCCGGTGACACCTACGCGTTCACCAACTACCTGTCGAAAATCAGCCCGGCCTGGCGGAGCGAAGTCGGCTACGCGACCACCGTCGGCTTCAAAGCCGGCGTTGGCGCCAAAGGCAATGCGGGCGTCACCGCGACGGTGACGAAAACCCCGGGAGCAATCGGCTACATCTCGGCCTACTACCTGATCGCCGCCGGCGTTCACGCGGCCGCGATCCAGAACAACGCCGGGAACTACGAGCTCCCGAACATCCCGAACATCTCCAGCGCCGCTTCGACTGTCACGAAGCTGGGCTCGGACAATGCGGTGAGCATCACGAACCCCCCGAAGAAGGCGACGATCGCTTACCCGATCTCGACCTTCACCTACGCGATCATCCCGCATGACGCGAAGCAGAAGGGGTTCCTGCAGCAGTTCGCCAACTACTGCTTGACCATCGGCCAGAAATACGGCGCCGCGCTCGACTTCGCGCCGCTGCCCAAGGTCGTCAAACAGGCGGGCCTCAAAGCAGTCGCCTCCCTCTAAGGAGAAGCGGCAGCTCCTCCCCGACCGGTACCGGGCTCCGGCCCGGTACCGGTTTTTTCGTTCTCGGCCTTTTCACATCTCTGCGACGTCGATCGCGAAACTTGTGGGTGACAAAAGACGGACTAGTAAGGGAGAGCACCGATGACTTCCCGTGTTGACATGCATTGCCACTCGACCGCGTCGCAGCTCTCGAAGCTGGGGGTGCAGCGTTCGCTGGGCCTGCCGGAGTGTGCGACGCCGCCGCAGGAGGTCTACGAGCTCGCCAAGCGGCGGGGGATGGACTTCGTCACGATCACCGACCACGACACGATCGACGGCTGCTTGGAGCTTGCCGATCGCCCCGACTGCTTCATCTCCGAGGAGCTGACCGCCCGCTTCGCCGGCGAGCCCCAGGCGGTGCACGTTCTCACCTACGGGATCACTCCCGGAGACCACGAGTGGCTGCAGGCCCATTCCGGCGACGTCGAGGCCTGCGCCGCACACCTTCACGAGCGGGAGATCGTCTGCGCCCTCGCGCACCCGTTCTTCAACGTCGCGGCGCCGCTGACCCGGCGCCACCGGCGGCGACTGGCGGAGCTCTTCCCGATCTGGGAGGTCCGCAACGGCTCGCGGGCCGCCGAGTTGAACATGCCCGCCGCGGTCTACATCGAGACCCACGGCGGCACCGGCATCGGCGGTTCCGACGACCATGCCGGCGTCGACATCGGCCGCACCTTCACCGAGGCGCCCGCGGCCGAGACGCCGGAAGAGTTTTCTCGCCCACCTGGCGCGCGGCGATGCCGAAGCGAGGGGGGAACAGGGCAGCGCGGCCAAGTGGACGCATGCGGCCATGGCTTTAGCGACGCGGGCTCTGGCGTTGGGGGACGGGCGGGGTGCTGAAGATGGTTGAGCGCGTGATCCGTGAGGGGGCCGCTCGCGAGGGGAAGGTGGCAGCTGATGTTGGTCCCGAGGATGCGCGGGCGCTGCTGGAGGCCTGGCTCGATGGAGTCGGGCTCGATCTGCGGGGGCGCGAGCTGATCGCTTACCTGCAGGCGGACGAGTTCTCCCATGCGGATCTCTACCGGCGCGCCCGCCGCATTCACGACCGGCGCCTTCGGGCCGCGGTCGAGGGTGGAGCGACTGCGGTCGCCGAAGGCGACCTGCAGAGCGCGGTCAACGGGCTCTTCGAGGCGCTGGTCCCGGCGGTTCCCTACGCCCCCGCGACCGCTTTCCTCGGGGCGGAGAAGGCGAAGCTGCGGGATCGCAAGGGTGAGCGCCGGCGAGTCGCGGTGATCGCCGATGGGATCGGCTCGATGCACGGGGTCACCCACACGATCGAACAGATCCGCGAGCGCGGGGTGCCCGGCTTCGAGGTCGACATCGTCGGAACCGATCCCGGCGTCGACCGGCGCCTGCCCGCGGCCGTCGAGCTCGAGGTCCCCTTCTACGAGGGGATGGCGCTGGGCGTCCCCGGGTTACCGGACCTGGTCGAGGTCCTCGCCGACGGCTGCTACGACCTCGTCCACGTCACCGCCCCGGGCCCGGCCGGGATCGCGGCGACGCTGATGAGCCGGATCACCGGCGTGCCGCTGATCGCCAGCTACCACACCGAGATCGCCACCTACGCCGGGATGCGGACGCGGGACGAGACCCTGGAGGCGCTCACCCGCGCCGGCCTCGGCGCCTTCTACACGGCCCCGGGCGCGGTCCTCTCGCCGAGCCCCTCGGCCGACGCCTCGGTTGTCGCCCTCGGTGCCGACCCGGCTCGTCTCGGCCGCTGGGAGCGCGGGGTCGACATCGAGCGCTTCGATCCCGCCAAGGCCGACCGCGACGCCTTCCCCGGCGAGATCAAGGTCCTCTATGCCGGCCGGCTGACCCGCGAGAAGGGGGTCGACCTGCTCGCCGAGAGCTTCATCCGCGCCCACGACCGCGACCCGCGGCTGCACCTGCTGCTCGCCGGCGGTGGCCCCGAGGAAGCCGAGCTGCGCCAGCGGCTGGGGGAGCGGGCGACCTTCCTCGGCTGGCTCGCGGGCGAGGAGCTGCCCCGCGCCTACGCCAGCGCCGACGCCTTCCTCTTCTGCAGCGGCACCGACACCTACGGCCAGGTCGTCCTCGAGGCTGCCGCCAGCGGCCTCCCGGTCGTCGCCGTCGCCGAAGGCGGTCCGGCGACCCTGATCGAGAACCGCCACACCGGCCTGCTCTGCCGACCCGACGCCGACCAGATCGCCGGGACCCTGCTGCAGCTCGCCTCCTCGCCACAGCTGCGCCAGCAGCTGGGGGTGGCCGCCGCCGAGGCCGCCCGTCAGCGCTCCTGGGAGCGCTCGCTGGGCCAGCTGGCGGCGGGCTACCGGCGCGCGCTCGACGCCGCCGCGGCCGGCGGCTCGCAGGCCCTATCGCGTGCCGCCTGAAGCTGCGCCCGAGCGGGCGGCGTCCGGCGAGCGGCCGGGTGCCCGGCAGTACGATGGGGGCATCGACGACACCGCCCTCTACTTCAACCGCGAGCTCTCCTGGCTCGACTTCAACCAGCGGGTTCTCGAACTCGCCGAAGACGCCGAGACGCCGCTGCTGGAGCGGGTGCGGTTCTGCAGCATCTACGCCTCCAACCTCGACGAGTTCTTCATGGTCCGGGTCGCCGGCCTCTTCGACCAGCTCGACGCCGGAATCGAAGCCCGCGGCACCGACGGGCTGACGCCGAAGCAGCAGATCGACGCGATCCAGCAGCGCGTCCTCGAGCTCGACGACCAGCTCTGCCACTGCTTCGGCGCCAACCTGCGCCCCGCCCTCGAGGAGCAGGGGATCAGGATCGTCACCCTCGACGTCGCCAACGAGGAGGAGCGCCGCGAGATCGACGACCGCTTCGAGCAGCAGGTCTTCCCGGCGCTGACGCCGCTGGTGATCGGCCTCGGCCGGCCCTTCCCCTACATCTCCAACCTCTCGCTCAGCCTCGGCGTGCTGCTGCGCGACTCCGAGAGCGGCAACGAGATCATCGCCCGGGTCAAGGTGCCGAAGGAGCTGCTCGGCCGCTTCCTCCCGCTCGGCGACGACGGCTTCACCTTCGTGCCCCTGGAGGAGGTGATCGCGGCCAACCTCGACGCGCTCTTCCCGGGGATCGACGTCATCGACCACGGCTACTTCCGGGTCACCCGCGACGCCGACTTCAACGTCTCCGACGAGGCCGACGACCTCCTCCAGGCGGTCCAGGACGAGCTCCGCCGCCGCCGCTTCGGCGAGGTGGTGCGGCTCGAGGTCGAGGCCGGGATGAACCCGAAACTGCGGGCTGCGCTGGTCGCCGCGCTGCGGCTCGAAGACCGGGAGGTCTACGACATCGACGGGCTGCTCGACCTTGCCGACCTCGACGCGATCGCCGACGTCCCCGGCCACGCCGAGCACCGCTACTCGCCCTGGACCCCGGTCACCCAACCGCGCCTCCAGGGCGAGGACGACGAGCCGGTCGACATGTTCGCCCAGATCCGCCAGCGCGACATCCTCGTCCACCACCCCTACGACTCCTTCAACACCTCGGTCGAGCGCTTCGTCGCCCAGGCGGTCGCCGATCCCGACGTGCTGGCGATCAAGCAGACCGTGTACCGGACCAGTGACGACTCGCCGCTGGTGCCGTCGCTGATCCGCGCCTCCGAACGCGGTAAGCAGGCGGTCTGCATGGTCGAGCTGAAAGCGCGCTTCGACGAGGAGGCGAACATCCACTGGGCGAAGTCGCTGGAGGAGGCGGGGGTCCACGTCGTCTACGGCATTCCGGGCTTGAAGACGCACGTGAAGGCGATCCTGGTCGCCCGCCGCGAGGGCGAGGAAGTCCGCGAGTACGTCCACATCGGCACCGGCAACTACAACCCGACCACGGCCCGCCTCTACACCGACCTCGGGATCTTCACCGCCGATGCCGACGTCGGCGCCGACGTCGCCGAGATGTTCAACTTCCTCACCGGCTACGGCCGCCCGGCCGGCTTCCGCAAGGTGCTGGTCTCGCCGACGACGATGCGCGACCAGATCATCGAGGAGATCGATCGCACGGTCGAGGCGCACGAAGCGGGGGAGGAGTGCCGGATCGCCCTGAAGATGAACTCGCTGGTCGACGCCCGTTGCATCAAAGCGCTCTACGAGGCCTCGCAGGCGGGGGTGAGGATCGACCTCAACGTGCGCGGGATCTGCTGCCTGCGCCCGGGGGTGGAGGGGGTCTCGGAGAACATCCGCGTCTGCTCGATCGTCGGCCGCTTCCTCGAGCACTCGCGGATCTACGCCTTCCGCCGCGGCGAGGAGACGCGGGTGCTGATGGGGTCCGCCGACCTGATGCCGCGCAACCTCGACAGCCGGGTCGAGCTGGTGGCCCCGGTCGAAGACTCGGCGATCAAGGCGGAGCTGCTCGACATCCTCGAGCGCTGCCTCGCCGACAACGCCAGCTCCTGGGAGCTCGACGCCGACGGCCGCTGGTCGCGGCGGCGGCCGAACGGGGAACTGCGCAACGCCCAGGAGGAGCTAATGGCGCGTCATTCCGCACGTGCCGCCGAGCACCTCGCCGCCTCGGCCGCCTGAGCGACCCCGCCGCTTGTTACATCTCTAGGATGCGGCAGCAGTGGCGCGCTTCTCGCTCCTCCCTCGCGATCAAACCTTCTTCGACCTCTTCATCGAGGCGGGGCAGAACGCCGTTCGCGCCGCCAAGCTGCTCGACGAGATGATGCAGACCTGGCCCGAGAGCGAGGCGCTCTCGCGGGAGATCCTCCTCGCCGAGCAGGAGGGCGACCGGATCACCCACGACATCGTCCGGCGCCTCAACACCACCTTCGTGACGCCTATCGACCGCGAGGACATCTACGCGCTGGCGACCCAGATGGACGACATCGTCGACTTCACCGAGGAGGCCGCCGACTTCCTCGGCCTCTACAAGATCGAGGCGCCGATGGAGCAGGCGACGGCGCTGACGAAAGTCCTCGTCGCCTCCTGCGAGCAGCTGGCGATGGGGCTGGAAAAACTGCCCTCGTTCAAGGACCTCGACAAGTACTGGATCGAGATCCACCGGCTCGAGAACGACGGCGACCGGATCTCCCGCGACGCCGT
>Ga0070688_100000253_pt1 | contig 28204 bp, 20 predicted proteins | sample KBSS13HmetaG_FD_64679 | JGI IMG/M metagenome (GOLD analysis project Ga0070688, IMG submission 64679) | Switchgrass rhizosphere microbial communities from Kellogg Biological Station, Michigan, USA - KBS S1-3H metaG | ecosystem: Host-associated > Plants > Roots > Rhizosphere ...
TCCTCTACCTCCAGCGCCGGCTCGGCAACCGCCCGTGGTCGCTGGTGCCGATCCTGGTCGGCGGCTTCCACCGGCTGCTCGACGACCGCAAGACGCCGCGCGACGAGCCGGTCCTCGAGACCCTGATCCGTACCGTGCGCGAGGCGGACCAGGCACTCGGCGGCCCAACGCTGTACGTGGCCGGCGTCGACTTCTCGCACATGGGCCCGCGCTTCGGCGATCCGAAGCTCGACGCGGAGCAGCTGGAGGAGGTGCGGAAGGTCGACGAGCAGGCGATCGCCGCAGCCGCGACCGGCGATGCCGACGCCTGGTTCGGCGCCATCGCCGAGGTGGACGACAGCACGCGCATCTGCGGCTTCGCGCCCACCTACTGCATGCTGCGCGCGGCCACGCCGGGCGCGGGCCGGCCGCTCGCCTACGCCGAGAGCCCCGAGCCCGACGGCACCGTCGTGACCGTTGCGGCAATGGTGTGGCCCTAGGTGACGCGCGGCTTGTGAGGGCCCGCGCGCAGGGCTAATTTCCCCGCCCCATGTCCTACTGGCTCTTCAAGACCGAGCCCGACGATTACTCCTACGCCGACCTCACGCGCGACGAGCGCGTGGTGTGGGAGGGCGTCCGGAATCCCACCGCGCTCGGTCACCTGCGCCGCGTGGAGAAGGGCGACACGGTCGCCTTCTACCACACCGGCAAGGAGAAGGCGGTGGTCGGGATCGCCGAGGTGACGCGCGGCGCCTACCCCGACCCCAAGCTCGACGACCCGAAGCGCGTGGTCGTCGATCTGAAGCCCGTGCGCGCGCTCAAAGCTCCGGTCCCGCTTGCGGATTTCCGCATCGACCCCGTGCTCAAGACCACCGAGCTGGTGCGCATCTCGCGGCTCTCGGTGATGCCGCTTTCGAAGGAACACTTCGCACGCGTCCTGGAGCGGGCCGGGGAGAAGAAGTGACCAAGAGCGAGGCGAAGCAGCGCGTCGCCGAGCTCGCCGCTGAGCTGCGCGAGCACGACCACCGCTACTACGTGCTCGACAAGCCGACGATCTCGGACGCCGCGTACGACCAGTTGATGCGCGAGCTGAAGCAGCTGGAGGAGGAGCACCCCGAGCTGCGGCTCCCCGACTCCCCCACCCAGCGCGTCTCGGGCGGCCTGCGCGCGGGCTTCAAGAAAGTGAAGCACCTGCGGCCGCTCCTGTCGCTCGACTCGCTCATGGACGAGAGCGAGGTGCGCGAGTTCGACGAGCGCGTGAAGCGCGGCCTCGGGCTCGAGTCGGAAGGCCTGTTCGCGAGCGAGCAGATCGCCTACATGGCGGAGCCCAAGTTCGACGGGCTCTCGATCGAGCTGGTGTACGAGGACGGCCTGTTCGCGCGCGGCTCGACGCGCGGCGACGGCGAAGTCGGCGAGGACGTCACCGAGAACCTGCGCACGATCCGCGCCATCCCGCTGAGGCTCCGCCAAGACGGCCCGCCCGCCGCAGGCACGGTGGCGATCCGCGGCGAGGTGCTGATCCCGCTGCCCGCGTTCCAGGAGCTGAACCAGAAGCTGATCGCCGCCGGCGACGAGCCGTTCGCGAACGCACGGAACGCCGCCGCGGGCACCGTGCGCCAGCTGGACGTGAGCATCACCGCCAGCCGCCGGCTCGACTTCTTCGCCTACGAGATCATGGCGTACGAGGCACCCGCTCGCGGCAGGCACCCGTTCCCCACGCAAGCCGCCATGCTCGAGACACTGCGGGCGTGGGGCTTCCACGTCGAGAGCAACGTCAAGCTCTGCGACGGCATCGACGAGGCGTTCAAGTTCCACTCGAAGCTGCTCGAGCGCCGCGACAAGCTCGATTACGAGATCGACGGCGTAGTCATCAAGGTGGACGACCGCGCATCGCAGACGCGGCTTGGCATGCGCTCGCGCTCGCCGCGCTGGGCGATCGCGTTCAAGTTCCCGCCGCGCGAGGAGGTGACGCAGATCCTCGACATCGTCGTCCAGGTGGGACGCACCGGGAAGCTCACCCCGGTGGCGCAGCTCCGGCCGGTGGACGTGTCGGGCGTCACCGTGAGCCGTGCCACGCTCCACAATCAGGACGAGCTCGATCGGAAAGACGTGCGCATCGGCGACACCGTGCGCGTGCGCCGCGCCGGCGACGTGATCCCCGAGGTGGTCGAGGTGCTCCTCGACAAGCGCCCCAAGGGCACGCAACGGTTCGAGCTTCCCGCCAAGTGTCCGGTGTGCGGCTCAGAAGTCGTGCGCGAGGGCGCCGCCCACCTGTGCACGAACGGCCTTGCCTGCCCGGCGCAGCTCGAGCGCCACATCACGCACTTCACCATGCGCGGGGCGATGGACATCGACGGGCTGGGTTCCAAGACCGTGAAGCAGCTGCTCGATCGCGGCCTGGTGAAGGACCTGGCCGACATCTACCAGCTCACCCCCATCCACCTGGTGCAGCTCGAGGGCTTCGCCGAGAAGAGCATCGAGAACCTGCTGGACGCGATCGAGGCGAGCAAGAAGCCGCGCTTCGACCGCTTCCTGTTCGCGCTCGGGATCGAGCACGTGGGCGACACCGTGGCGCGGCTGCTCGCCGACCACTTCGGCTCGCTGGCCAAGCTGCGCGAGGCCTCCGAGATCGAGCTGGAGGAGATCCGCGGCATCGGCCCCGAAGTGGCGGAGAGCGTGCACCACTTCTTCGCCAACCCCCGCAACCGGAAGGTGCTCGACCGGCTGTTGAAAGCGGGCGTGAAACCCGTGGTCGAGTCACGCCCCGAGGGCCCGCGTGCGCTGGACGGCGAGATCGTGGTGTTCACGGGCGGGCTGGAGACCATGCCGCGTCCCGACGCGCAGCGGCTCGCCGAGCGCCACGGCGCGCGCGTGGCCGGCACCCTCTCCAAGAAGGTGACGCTCGTCGTCGCCGGCCCCGGAGCGGGCAGCAAGCTGGACGACGCGCGGAGGCTCGGCGTGAAGGTGATCGACGAGCGCGCGTTCCTGAAGCGCGTCGGCGAGAAGGTCTGACGCCATGACGAACGCCGAGCTGGCGCGCGCGCTGGCGCGCACCGCGACCCTGCTCGAGATCGACGGCGCGAACCCGTTCCGCGTGCGCGCCTACGAGGAGGGCGCGCGCGTGGTGGAGAACCACGGCGAGTCGCTCGCCGCACTCGTGGACGAGCCGGGCGCGCTCGAGGCGATCGACGGCATCGGCAAGAGCCTCGCCCAGCACATCCGCGAGCTGGTCTCGACCGGTCGCACGCAGGTGATGGAGCAGCTCTCGAAGAAGTATCCCGACGAGGTCGTGAGCTTCACCGAGCTCCAGGGTCTGGGACCGAAGCGCGTACGCACGCTGGTCGACCAGCTGCACATCACCACGCGCGCGGCGCTGGAGACGGCGGCGAAGGACGGGAAGCTGCGCGATCTTCCCGGCTTCGGCGAGAAGGTGGAGCAGAACGTCTTGAAGGCGCTCGCCAAGGCGTCGCAGTGGTCGGGCCGCATGCTGCTCGGCGACGCGTGGCCGATCGCGCACGCGATCGCGGATCGCATCAAGAAGGTGAAGGGCGTGCACAAAGTTGAGCTCGCCGGTTCTTTCCGGCGGCGGAAAGAAACGATCGGCGACCTCGACGTGCTCGTGACCGGCGGCGACGCCGAGCAGGTGATGCAGGCGTTCACCACGCACGACTCCGTGGCCGACCTCCTGGGCCGCGGCGAGACGAAATCCAGCGTCAAGCTTTCCAATGGCTTACAGGTGGACCTTCGCGTGGTTCCCGAGGCCAGTTTCGGCGCCGCGCTCATGTACTTCACCGGCTCGAAGGAGCACAACATCGAGCTGCGCAAGATCGCGATCGAGAAGGGCTGGAGCCTGAACGAGTACGGCCTCACACAGGGCGAGAAGGTCGTGGCCGCGCGCACCGAGGAGGACGTGTACCAGGCACTCGGGCTCGCGTGGGTGCCGCCCGAGCTGCGCGAGATGCACGGCGAGATCGACATGGCGCGCGACGGCACGCTGCCGAAGTTGATCGAGCTTTCCGACCTCCGCGCCGACCTGCACATGCACACCACGCGCACCGACGGGCGCGACTCGATCGACGACATGGTCCAGGGGGCGCAGGCGCGCGGTTACGAGTACCTGGCGATCACCGAGCACAGCAAGGCGATCGCCATGGCGTTCGGCTTCGACGCCGCGCGCGTGCGCGAGTCGGTGCGCGAGATCGAGGCGGCGCGGAAGCGGCATCCCGACATTCACATCGTGCACGGGCTCGAGGTCGACATCCTCGCCGACGGCGAGCTGGACCTGGACGACGACACGCTGGCGTTGCTCGACTGGGTCATCGTCTCCATCCATTCGCGCTTCGAGCAGACGCCGGACGTGGCCACCGCGCGCGCGTTGCGCGCCGTGTCGCATCCGCTCGTGCACGCGTTCGGCCATCCCACCGGCCGCGCGATCGGCTCGCGCGACCCGTCGCCGTTCGACGTCGAGCGCGTGTCCGAGGCGGCGGCGGCGAACGGCGTGGCGATGGAGATCAACGCCTCGCCCGCGCGGCTGGACCTTTCCGATGTGAACGCCCGGCTCGCGCGCGCCAAGGGTTGCCGGTTCGTGATCGACACCGATGCGCATGCGGTGGCGCAACTGGACTTGATGCAGTTCGGCGTGTTCCAGGCCCGGCGCGCCGGGCTCACCGCCAGGGACGTGTGGAACGCGCAGCCCTACGAGCGGTTCCGTGAAGGGCTGCTGGAGCGGCCCGGGCGTGGGGCCGCACGACCCGCCCCCGCGCCCAAGCCGGCGACGAAACCGACGAAGGTGGCTGCCGAAGCGAGCCCCAAGTCGGCGCGCAAGCCGGCCCCGAAGGCAGCCGCGAAGGTGGCCCCCGCGCGAGCGAAGAAGCGCCCGGCCAAGTCCTAGCCCGAGCTTCTTTTCCTTGGCGCCCGCCGGCCGAAGTCCTAGGCTTCTAAGCGAACGGTTCGCGTTCACCCTTGCTCGAGGAGGCCCCATGAACCGATTCGCGACCACGCTCCTGCTCGCCGGCGTGCTCACCGCTGCCGTCACCGCTTCCGCCTCCGCCGGCGTGCCATCGGCGAGCAACAGCACCGTGCCCGCGTGCATGGTGTTCTGTCCCATGGGGGACATCCCGTTCACCGTGACCGTGCGCGATCTCGCGAACATCCCGCTCCTCGGTGTCACGGTGGTGCTGGACTTCAGTGGCTGCCCGAACGGCGCCTATATCTGCCCAACGAACCTGGGCGATCCTTACACGGCGAACCTGGTGGCGCGCACGCTGAGCATGGTCACGCCTGCAAACGGCACGGTCACGTTCCCGGCGAGGGTCGGCGGCGTCGGTCCCGCGGGCTGCGCCAAGGTGTTCGCCTCGGGAGTACTCCTGGGAAGCTTTGCGCTCGCATCACCCGACCAGAACGGGAACGGCGTGGCGGTCGGCATCGTCGACGTCGATCCGGCGTTGTTCGCAGCCAAGCTCGGCACCGTGGACCCCACCGCGGACTTCGACTGCAGCGGCGGCGCCGTGGACCTGGCCGACCAGTTGATATTCAACCAGAACCTCTCCCACAGCTGTGACGGCATCGTGGACGCCGTTCAACGCCATACGTGGGGGTCGCTGAAGTCGCACTATCGCTGACGCTCGACGCGGCGGGCCGCCGGCGCGCCGGGTCTTGGGGCCACCGGCGCGCCCCGCCGCGGGTCGATGCAGTCAGTGCGCGATGACGATCCGCGCCATCTCCGGCGATGCCGTCGCCCGCGCGGAGTCGTCGATGCGCACGAAGTAGAGCCCCGCGGGGACGCGCACGCCCGCGTCGTCGCGGGCATCCCAGTGGAGGCGCGTCAGGCCTCCCACGGCCGCCTCGCCGGTCCAGTGGCTCACCGCGCGGCCCGAGACGTCGAGGATCGTGACCTCGAGCGCTCCTGGCGCGACCGCCGCGCAATCGATCTGCACATCCGTTCGCGCGGGGACCGGGCTCACGCGGAGCGCGCTCGAGGTGCGCCGGCCCGCACCGACCGACAAGGTAGGTCGGTCGCCCAGCGCATAGGCGCGGCCAGCGAGATCGCCCCCGTGATCGTTGAGCGGTGCGCCGGCGAGTGCGGCTGCACGACCAGAGTCGAAGAAGCCCGGGCCCATGCCCACGGCCTGCCCCATCCAGTCGTCGGCCGCTTCACCGTCGACGGCGCCGATCGGCGTCGTCGAGAGTGTCGTCCCGCCAGCGAACGCGTAGACCCGCCCCGCACCGCCGAGCGATCCCACGGGCTGGAAGCGCGCACCCACGAGCACATCGGGGAGGCCGTCTCCGTTGATGTCGCCGCCGCCCGTGAGCGCCCAACCGAACTGGGCGTTCGCGGTCTCGCCGACGTAGATGGCGGCCGCAATGGAGCCCGGCGGCAACTCGCCGCGGAACAGGTACGCCGCGCCTGCCGCGCTCCCGTTGCGGTCGTTGTACGGCGCGCCGACCAGGATGTCGGGCCTGCCGCCTCCGTCCACATCGCCAGGACTTGCGACAGCCTGACCGAACCAGTCGTTCGCCGCCTCGCCGGTCCAGCTGCCGTCGGCGATCGTGTCCATCGACGGCCCGCCGCGGAACAGGTAGACGCGTCCCGCCGCCACCTTGCCGATCACGCCGTGGAGTCTCGCGCCGACCGCGACGTCGCCGTAGCCGTCCCCGTCCACGTCGCCCGGACAAGTCACGGACCAACCGAACTGGTCGTTCGCCGCCTCACCCACGAGCACCTTCCAAAGGGTGAGTGGCGCCTGGGCGGAGCCGTGGTAGATGAACACCGCGCCTGCGGCGCTCCCGTGCCGGTCGTTATAGGGCGCGCCCACGATCAACTCGGCCCGGCCGTCGCCATCCAGGTCGCCCATCGCGACCGATTGTCCGAACCAGTCGTCCGCCGCCTCGCCCTGGACCGTGGTCCAGCGTGCCGGGGTGCCCGCTGCGCCGCCGCGGAACACGTCGACCGCGCCCGCCGCCGAGAACGCGCCGACGGCCCGGAGCGGCGCGCCGACCGCGAGATCCGGGATCCCGTCGCCGTCGATGTCGCGCCCGCCCGCGACGCTCTCGCCGAAGTGCTCGTCCCTGCTGAGCCCGTCCAGCCGGGCGAACGGCGGCGATCCGGGCGGGAGCCCACCCGTGTAGAGGAAGACGGCCCCGGCTCCCGTATCGGTGCCGACGATGAAGTGATGGGCACCGACGGCCAGGTCCGCGAACCCGTCGCGGTCGATGTCTCCGACGTTCGCGATCGACCACCCGAACTCGGCATCGGCCTGGGTGCACGAGAGCGTGTCGGCGGCCGTCCACAGCGCACCGCGGGCAGGGCTCGTCCCGCACAGAAGCGCCAACGCGAGCGCGACCAGCGCGCGCTCAGCGATACATCGACTTGAGCCTGCCCCAGGTCGGGCGTTGCGCTCCCGGGCCTGCATCGCCTTTCACCTCCAGATCCACGGAACCCAACCAGGACTGGCCGCCGCAATCGTCGACGTGCTGGACGACGATCCGGTTGTTCTCGCCGGCCTTGAGCAGAGCGCCCAGGTCGATGGACTTGCTGTCCCCGATCGCGATTGTGCCGTCCTGGGGCACGGCGCCGGTGGGATGGGCGCTGTTGAACACGAGGACGCGAGCGCCATCGTCGAGCGGCCCCAGCGCGATCGTGGCCTGGCTGGTGACGAATCCCGCCGGCACGGCCACGAAGCACTGGAAATCGGTGAACTCGAGCTCCGTCAGGCACGAGCGGAGGTCGCTCGAGTAGTTGTCGCTGGGTCCCAGGTAATCGATGTCGTTGGGATTCCGCGGCGAGGCAGGCCCCCCGTCGAGCACGACCCAGTCGATGCCCGGCTGGGGGATCGGCGGGGCATAGCGGTAGTCCGACGGATCGCCGTGCGAGGGGCCCGCGCTCGACACGGTCACTTTGACGCTGTGCAGCATCGCCCAGTCCGAGTGCGGGAGGCTCACGCTCTGGGCCTGCGACGATGAAGGGAGGATCGCCCCCGCCGCCAGCACCCACGGCATCCACTTGGATCTCGACATCTTCCGATCGCTCCCCGGGAAACGAGCCACTGGGTGACCCGCGGCCGGCCCCGTGCCTCCGGAGCCGCCCGCCCGCTGGGGACAGAGCCGGTCCGGGCCGACCCTGATGCAGGTTTCTTTTCTGCATCAGAGCCTCCCCCGGCACGCCCTGACCCTCTGGAACAGGAGGGTCATCGTGCGCATCTTGCTCGCCGGCGGCGCCGGCTTCGTGGGCTCCCATCTGGGGGCGCGGCTGCTGGACCAGGGACACCAGCTTTCGATCGTCGACAACCTCATCACCGGCCGCGCGGCCAATCTCCACGCGTTGGAGACGAACCATGCGGGCGCACGGCTCGACATCCGGATCGAGGATGTGTGCGCGCTCTCACGCTTCGACGATCCGCTCGATGCGGTCCTCCATCTCGCGAGCCCCGCGAGCCCGGTGGACTACCTGCGGCATCCGGTGGAGACGCTGGAAGCGGGCGCCACGGCGACCCGGCGACTGCTCGAGATCGCGAGGGCCAAGAGCGCGCGCTTCCTGCTCGCGTCCACTTCCGAGGTGTACGGCGATCCGCTGGAGCACCCGCAGCACGAGACCTACTGGGGCCATGTGAACCCCGTGGGCCCGCGCTCCGTGTACGACGAGGCCAAGCGATTCGCCGAGGCCATGGCGACGGCGTACGCCCGTCACCACGGCACAGCCGTGCGCATCGCCCGCATCTTCAACACGTACGGACCCGGCATGCGCCTCGACGACGGCCGGATCGTCCCCACGTTCATCTCGCAGGCGCTGCGCGGCGAGTCCATCACCGTATTCGGCAACGGTTCGCAGACGCGCAGCTTCTGCTACGTGGACGACCTGGTCTCGGGTCTCCTCGCCCTGCTGTGGAGTGACGTGGAGGGTCCCGTCAACCTGGGCGCGCCGGACGAGCACACGGTGCTCGAGATGGCGCACTACGTGATCCAACACACGAACAGCTCGAGCACGATCCTCCACCTGCGACTGCCCGACGACGACCCGCGCGTGCGCCGTCCCTCGATCGAGCGCGCCCGGCTGATGCTGGGCTGGGAGCCGCGGACGACACTGAAACAGGGCATCGCGCACACGGTCCGGGATCTCGCGGCGCGGCTGGCGGCCGGGGAGCCGGCGAACGGCTCAAACGGGACCCCGTGCCACGGCAACGGCGACGCGAAGAACCACGCGATCGTCCCGGAGGTGATCCTGCGTTCTCGGTCCGCGGACGGCGTCGCCGGCGAGGCCGGGCGCGCCGACCGTGCACGGGGGTGAACCCACCGCTATGATGGAGATGCTCTGGCCGGTCGCGCCGCACGCTCTCGGGTGGGTGCTCCGAACGAATCCGCCCGCGCGAACGGCACGCCGGGGCTTCGTCCTGCTGAGGATCCGCGGCATGGGACGCTCTCATGCTCCCGAGACCCCGCCCTGCGGTATGGCCAGAACGCGAGAGTCACATGAGTGGACCGACGAACAGGTCCTGCGCGCCTGCCGTGACGGTGAGGCGCGCGCCTGGCGCGAGATCGTGCGCCGGTACACACGGCTCGTACTCGGGATCGCGCGCGCGATGGGGCTCCAGGCCGACGACGCGGACGAGGTCTTCCAGATCACGTTCAGCACGCTCTACCGCTCGCTCGCGCGGCTCCGCCAACCCGATCGCATCGAGGCCTGGCTCGTGACCGCGTCGCGGCGCGCCACCCTGCGACTGCTTCGCGATCGCCGGCGCCACCTGCGGATCGCCGAGCGTCATGCCGCCGAAGCGAACGGCACGAGCGCGCCGTCGGCAGACGAGCAGATCGAGACGGTGAGGGAGCGCGAGCGCGCCGCGCGGGCGCTGCGCTCGCTCGCGGAGCCCTGCCGCACGCTCCTCACCGCGTTGTTCGCGGATCGTCGCGTCCCCTATCGCGAGCTCGCCGCGCAGCTCGGCCTCGCCGTGGGCAGCCTGGGATCGCAGCGCGCGCGTTGCCTCGAGCGGTTACGGCGGAGGCTGTACCTCGACATGGCCGCCGAGCGCAATGGCGCGGCGCAGATGGCGAGGACACCAGGGAGGCGCTCGTGACGAACCATCGCCACCTCGCGGATGCCACCCTGGTCGTGCTCGCCCGCCGGCCGCAACGCGAGCCGCGCGCGCGCGAGGCGGATCATCTCGCGCAGTGCACGCAGTGCCGGGCGATGCTCGCTCACTTCCGCATGCTGCGCGACGCCCTGCTCGACCCCGTGCCGGGGCCCGATCGCGCCGTGCTCGCCGCCGTACTCTCGCTCGCGGAGAATCCTCCGTCCGAGCGCCGCGACGGGCGCCGCGTCCCCGCCGCGCGGCTGCTTCGCGACACGGGCCCGGTCCTGATGGCCTCGGGGATCCGGTCCGGGAGCGGGACCCGCGAGCAGTTGTGGCGCATCCCCGGCGCCGATGTCGACATCCGCATCGAGCCTGCCGGACTCGGATCCCCCGGAGCTCTGCACGGGCAGTTGTTCCCGCTCGAAGGCGGCGAGGGCGCCCTCGCGGACGGCGGTGTATGGCTGTTCCAGCGCGGGCGTCGCGCCGCCTGGTCACCGCTCGGCGAGGACGGCGAGTTCGAGCTCCCCGCGCCGTCGGTCCCGAGATGGACGCTCTGGCTCGAGTGGCGTGGCGTTCGTGCACGGCTGGAGGTGCAATGAGCTCCGTGAACGGTCGTGGCTCCGCGGCGCCAGACTCGCCCTCGGTGCTCGAGCGCGTGCTGGCGCTCTCGAGCCGTGATCCGCGCGCAGCCGCAAGACTCTCCGCGGGCGCGCTCCGGGACGCTCACCGCCTCGCGCCCGTGGAGCGCGCGCGCGTGTGGCGGGCGCGCGCGCATGCGCTGCGTGCCATCGGTGACTATTCCGCCGCGCGTCTCGCCTATCGGCACTCGCGAAGGCTGTTCGCCACGATGCACATGGACGAGGAGCGGGCGCTGGGAGCGATCGGGCTCGTGGACGCCTGCATGTACCTCGGGCGCACGGCGGAAGCGCTCTCGGCCGCCGAGGAAGCGGTCGGCGTGTTCCGGCGCAAGCGCGACGTGCGCCGCATGGCGATGCTCGAGACCAACGTCGGCAACCTCCTCCATCGCGAGGATCGGCTGGACGAGGCGCTCGCGCACTACGGGCGCGCGGCCCGCCTGCTGCGCACGGTCGGCTCTCCGGTGGAGCGTGCGATGGTGGATCACAACCTCGCGAACGTGTACATCCTGGTCGGCCGGCGCGAGGAGGCCGACGCGGCGTTCCAGCGCGCGTGCCAGGTGTTCGAGCAGAACGACCTCCGCGTTCTCGCCGCTCAGACACGTTACGGCATCGCATGCCTGCGTTTCCTTTCCGGCGAGTACGCGGTGGCGATCCACGAGCTCGAACAAGTGCGTCCCGAGCTCCAGCGCGTCGGTGCGCGACCGTTGCTGGCGCTCGCGGATCTCGACCTGGCCGAGGTCCTGCTCTCGATCCGCCTGTTGCCGGAAGCGCTGAGCCTCGCTCGGTCGGCCTCGCACTGGTTCTCGTCCCGCAGCGTCCCCGCGGAGCACGCCCGCGCGCTGCTCGCGGCGGGCACGGCGCTGGGGCTTCTGCGTCGAGATCGCGCTGCGACGCGTGCGCTCGATCGCGCATCGCGGCTGTTCCGCGCCGGCAGGCTGCGTACTGGCCTCGCCTCGGTGGCCATGGCGCGGGCTCAGCTGGAGCTGCGGAACGGGCGAGCGGGTGCGGCGGCGCACCGCGCGCGCGAGGCGTACCGCATCTTCCACGCCTCCGGTCTCGGCCTGCGCGCGATGGCGGCGGGCGCGCTCGCGGCCGAGGCTCTGTTCGCGGTGGGCCGGATCGAGGCGGCCCGCAACCTGTCACGGCACTTGAGGCGCAGGCCGGTCCATCCCGGCGATGCCTACAGCCGCGCGAGGCTCGCGCGCATCGAGGCCTCGTCGGCGGCGCGCGCCGGCGACCTGCGCTCCGCCCTCGGCCTCTACAAGGAGGCACTCGCGCATTCGCGGCGCACGGAGTCCTCGTTGTTCGTGGATGAGTGGCGCGTGGGATTCCTCGAGGGGGAGCCGGCGCTGCTCGACGAAGCGCTGGGCGTGTTGCTGCGCCGGCGGCCGGCGCCGACCGCAGACCGCGTGCGGCGCTGGTTGGAGCTGGCGGCGAGCGGCGTCCCCGCGCGCTCGCGGCTGCAGCCTCCCTCCCTCGATCACGACGTGCGACGCCGCATGGCCGAACTGCGCGAGGAGCTCGAGGCATGCTATGCGCGACTGTGGCACGGGCGTGCCGCGGGCGCGCGCCGCGCGGAGCCCGCCGCGGTGCGCGCCATCGAGCGCCGTGCGCTCGCGCTCGAGGGCCGGTTGCGGCGCCTCGCCGCGAGCCACGCCCCGGCCCGCGAGCCGGGTCGGGCGGGGTACCGTTCGTCGCTGCCTCCCGGAGCCGTGGAGCTGCGGTTCTTCGGCGCCGGGGGCATGCTCGGCGCGATCCGCAGCGACGCATCCGGATCGCGGCTCCACACGGACCTCGCGCCGCTGGAGGCGGTGGCGCGGCTGATCCGATTCCTGCACTACCAGATGGAGGTGCTCGCGAGCCCGGTGCCCGAGCTCCGTCCGCATCGCGAGCAGGCGGCGCACCGCGCCGAGCATCACCTTCGTAGCCTTTCGCATGGGCTCCTGATGCCGCTCCTCGGCTCGCCGCCGTGGCCGCGTGAGCTGCGCATCGTGCCCCATGGACCCTTGTTCCGCGTCCCCTGGCATGCGTTGCCGGTGGACGAGAAGCGGCTCGTGAGCCTCTGCGACGTGACGCTCGAGGCGGCGGGGCGCGGTGGGTCGCCCGCGGCTGCCGCGGAGCGTCGTGGCGCCCTGGTCCTCGGCTGCGCCGACAACGACGCCGCGTTCATCGAGTGCGAAGTCCAGGACGTGGCCACCTCGCTCCGCCGCGGCGGCGTGGACGTGATCGAGTGCACGGGCAAGGACGCGAGGCGCTCGCGCGTCGAAGAGGCGTCGCGGACCGCGGCGCTCATCCACATCGCCGGACATGCCGTCTATCGTCCCGAGCACCCGGAGTTCTCCGCGCTACGCCTGCACGACGGCTGGCTCCACGCCCGCGACCTGGCCGAGATGCCGCTCGCCGGCGCCACGCTCGTGCTCTCGGCATGCGAGACGGGTCCGCGGAGCACGGTCGGCGGCGAGCATGTGCTGGGGCTCGTGCGCGGGCTGCTCCGGGCGGGTGCGCGCGCCGCGGTCGCGAGCCTGTGGAAGGTCGACGACCGCGGAACGCTCGAGCTCATGCGCCGGCTCTATCAAGAATGGCGGACCACAGGGCGCCTCGGCGCCGCGCTCAACAGCTTCCAGAGGCAGGCCGTCACGAAGCGCGAAGAGATCTACCGGTGGGCGCCGTTCTGCCTGATCGGCGAGCCGGACGTGCCCTGGCCCGGGCAGGTGGAGCAGCATCTTGCACTTCAACATGCGACGGAGCGAACCCATGCAGGTTGACCCCGAGGTGAGTCCGCCCTCACGTACCCACCGGATGCGCAAGAGCGGATCCGCGACGGCCGGTCCCATCCCGACGGATGGGTGCCCCCCGGGCCGCACGGTGCGGATGTGGACCGGGTTCCTCCCGGCCTTGATCCTCCTGGCGTCGAGCTGCTCTCGGATGCCGACGGAGAGCGCCAGCGGGCGTCCCGTTGCGCGAGACACCGCGATCCAGACGAAGGCAGCGCTCAGCGGCACCGTCGAGAGCGCGATCATCATGCCGGCGAGAACGACCGACGTGGATTCCCTGGCGAGATCGTTCGGCAGCCAGGTCCTCGACGTCGTCCCCGAGCTCTCGCTGGCACTGCTCCGCACGCCGCCGAACACGACGACCGATGCGTTCGTCTCCCGGCTCCGGGGCGACCCCCGTGTCGTCTTCTCCGAGTCGAATGCGATGGTGGAGACGGCCGAGGCCGGGCAATCGACGGTCGCGTTCTGCGAAGCCGCGCGATCGTGGAGCGACGTCCAGGACCAGACCGCGCTCGCCCGCGTCGGCGCGGCGCAGGCCCAGGCCTTCGCCACGGGCGAAGGTGCGCTGGTGGCGATCCTCGACACCGGGATCGACCTCGATCATCCGGCGCTCACGGCCATGCTCGCGCTCCCCGGGTACGAGGCGGGCGTCACCACCGATGCCGGAGACGACCGGCCGGAGAGCGTGGACTCGAACGGGGACGGGATCGTGGATGGCTCGCTCGGTCATGGCACGCACGTCGCGGGCATCGTGCACGCGATGGCGCCGGCCGCGCGTCTCCTGCCCGTGCGCGTGCTCGACAGCGACGGCGTCGGCGAATCTTTCCGGATCGCGCAGGGCATCGTCGCGGCGGTGGAACGCGGAGCCGATGTCATCAACTTGAGCCTCGGGCTGCCCTCCGACTCGCGATCCATCGAGGCCGCCGTGAACTTCGCGCGCTCCGCGGGCGTCGTCATCGTCGCTGCGGCCGGGAACCGCGACGCGAGCGCGCTCGACTTCCCTGCGTCCTATGCACCCGTGCTCGCGGTCGCGGGAACCGATCCCGACGACCGCAAGGCTTCGTTCTCCGACTACGGTGACGCCGTGGACCTCGCGGCCCCGGCGGTGGGGATCCTGAGCACGTACTGGGACGGCACGTTCGCCCGGTGGAGCGGGACCTCGATGGCGAGCCCGTTCGTCGCCGGCACCGCCGCGCTGCTCTACGGGCGGTTGGGCCCACCCTCGGCGTCGAGCGCCGATCTCGTCGAGCGACTCATCCTCGCGGGCGCCCATCCGCTCGCGGCCATCGATCCTGTCTACGGCGCGCTCCTTGGAGCGGGCCGGCTGAGCGCCGCGGCGAGCCTGTATCACGTGCAGCACGCCGGCGATCCGGGAGGCCCGCCACGCACTCGCGAACTCGCGCATTGAGCAGGGCGATCCACACCCCTCCCGCGGCACCCTACGCGGTCCTCCTCGCCTCGTGGCTGGCCGGGACCGCGTTCGCGGCGCGGGAATCGGCTACGGCGTGGGCCGGCGCACACGCGCACGGGTTCGAGGCCGCGTTGCTCGCCACCGTGCTCTTCTTCGTCACGATGGCCGAGTCGTTCGGTCTGTTCTTCCTGTTCGGCTTCCTTGCCAAGGCGGCGGCGTACCTGTTCATGCCGGAGCGCGCGCCCGCTGCCCGCGCCACCAGGACGCCGCCCTTCACGGTGCTCTACCTCACCGCCGGGGACTTCGATGCCGCCGCCGTGGATTCACTGCTGCGACTCGAAGCCCATGGATCGCGACTGTTCGTGCTGCACGACGACGGCGCCGACGAGGCCGCGCGCCAGGAGATGGCCGACTTCATCCACACCCACCCCTGCCGCGCGCAGTGGGAAGTTGCGATCTGGCATCGGCCCGAGCGCCGCGGCGGCAAGGCCGGCGCGGTCAACTGGGTGCTCGAGCGGCTGGAGCCGAAATGGGAGTTGCTGCTCCTCTGCGACAGCGACTCGATCGCGATGGACGGAGATGCCGTCGCCATGGCCGCCGGCGAGTTCGCGGATCCAGGAACCGCGGTCGTCCAGTTCCGGAACGTCGGCATCGATGATGCGGACGATGGTGCGCTGCAGCGGCGGCTCGCGACGGCGATCGACGTCTTCGATGCGTTCGCGCGTCCGCAGGCGCGCTGGGGCTACCTGCCGTTCTTCGGACACAATGCGCTCATTCGCGTCGCCGATCTGCGCGCGCTCGGCGGCCTCACACCCGGGTTCTTCTCGGATGACCTGGACTTCTCGATCCGCCTGACCCTCGCGGGACGCCGGATCGTCTACCGACCCGACATCCGTTTCGGCGAGCGTCATCCCGCGGACTGGGTGTCGTTCCGCAAACGCGCGCGGAAATGGGCGTTCGGCTGCATGCAGGTGGTGCGCGCGCGGCTCGGTGCGGTTCTCCTCTCGCCCCACGTACCGCTGGCGTACCGCGTCGGGATGCTCGAGTTCATGGGGTTCTATCCGGCCCAGGCGCTTCTGCTCGCCGGGCTCCTCCTCGGCCACCTCGTGGTGCCGCTGCTGCTGCCCGCGCGCCCGATGGGGCTCGCGTTCATCGCCTGCGGTTGGGGCGTGACGCTGGCGCTCGTGTCGCCGACGCTCGCGTGGGCCGTGCGGCATCGCCGCCTGCGAGAATGGCCCGCGTTCGCGTGGTGCTGCGCGCTCGTGTACGGCGGTAGCATCCTGTCCACGACACAGGGCGTGCTCGACGGCCTGTCCTCGCGCGAGCGGCCGTGGATCCCGACCAATCTCGGTGGATCGCGACGCGCACTCCCGCGTACGGCGTGGGGTGAATCCGCGCTGGGCGCGGCCCTGTTCGCGCTGCCGTGGCTTCGCGGCGCGCCCGAAGCGAGCTTCGCCGCCACCTATCTGTTCGTCTCCACGTTCCTGTTCGCTCCGCTCACCTACCTCGCCTACCGCAAGCCCCCCGTCGTTCCCGCGGCATCGGCCCGGTGGCGGATCGCGGGTGCGGTCGCGCTGGTCGCCTGCTCGATGTTGATCGCGGCGCGCGCGGGCGCGGCGGCCGAAGTGGCGGTGAAGGGCGCGAAGCTCGAGGTCGAAGGTGCGGCGTTCCAGGTGCGGGGCATCCATTACAGCCCCTGGCTCCCGGGCACGGGACCCGACGGGCACTCTCCGTACCCCGGCGTGGCGTGCGTGGATTCCGATCTGGACGCGATCCGGGGGCTGCACGCGAACACGATCCTCATCCACACCGCGCCGGGCTGGGTGATGCGCCACGCGTGGAAGCGGGGGCTCCACACCCTCTACTCGTTCAACATCGGCTGGAACGACACGTCCCGAGCCGGGTTCGAACGCCAGGCCCGCGGGATCCTCGCGGCGGTGGACTCCCTGCGCGGCGAGCCAGGGCTGATCGGGTGGGTCCTCGGCAACGAGATCCCGCAGTGGGTCGTGGACACGCTGGGTGCGCGGGAGATGGAGTCCCGCCTGCGCTGGCTCGCTGGACGTGTTCGTGCGATCGACTCGAAGCACCTGCTCGGGCACGGCAACTGGCCGCCCACGCGCAGGCTCGACCTCTCGTTCCTCGATCTCGCCTGCTTCAACCTCTACCCCGCGTGGCCGTACGACGTCGCCGTGCGCGGCTACGGTCCCTACCTGCGCGAGGAGATCGTGCCGGCTGCGCGCGGCCGGCCCGTGATCATCACCGAGTTCGGGATCAACACGCTCGAAGCGGGCATGGATCGGCAGGCTCAGGTGATCACGGACTGCTGGCGTGACATCGCGGATTCGAGGGTCGCGGGTGGCGTCGTGTTCGAGTGGTCGGACGAGTGGTGGAAGAACTACGACAACCCGGTCGCGGGCCACGGATACTGGGAGCGCCACTTCGATTCGCAGGACGCGGCGCGCTGGGACTCCGATCCCGAAGAGAACTACGGCATCGTCAGCGCTGAACGCGTCCCCAAGCCGGCGCTCGAGGCGGTGCGGCGGATGTGGGCGCCCGCCCCCTCGCGCGCGTGGTGGCCGTGGCCGTTGCTGCTGGGGCTCGGCTTCGTCACCTGGTGGGCGTACGGCAGCCGCCGCGGGCCGTCCCCGGAGGAACGGGGCACCTCCGGCTGATCCCGGCCGCGGCCGCCCCGGACCGCCGCACCGGTTAGCCGATCTTCTCCGCCACGCTCTTCGCCTGCAGGAACAGCAGCAGGTAGTCGCGGCCGCCGGCCTTGCTGTCGGTGCCGCTCATGTTGAAGCCGCCGAACGGGTGGCAGCCCACCATCGCGCCCGTGCACTTGCGATTGAGATAAAGGTTGCCGACGAAGAACTCGTCGCGAGCCTTCTGCAGCTTGGCGGCGTTCTTCGTGTACACGGCGCCGGTGAGCCCGAACTCGGTGTCGTTCGCGATGCGCAGCGCGTCGTCGTAGTCCTTGGCGCGGATGATCGCGAGCACGGGGCCGAAGATCTCCTCCTGCGCGATCTTCGCCGTGGGCGCGACGTCGTCGAACACGGTGGGCTGAACGAACCAGCCCGCCTCGCCGGCCACGCGGCCGCCGCCCAGGAGGAGCTTGGCCTCCTGCTTCCCGGCCTCGATGTACTTGAGGATGCCGTTCATCGCGCGCTCGCTCGCCACCGGGCCCAGGTAGGTGCCGAACTGCGCCGGGTCGCCCTGGTTCACGAGCTTGGCGATTGCGGTCATGAGCTTGGCCACGAACGCGTCGTGCACCGAGTCGACCACGATCGCGCGCGAGCACGCCGAGCACTTCTGCCCGCCGAAGCCGAACGCGCTCACCGCCACGCCCTGCGCCGCGGCGTCGAGGTCCGCCTCGTCGTCGACGACGATGCCGTCCTTGCCGCCCATCTCGGCGACCACGCGCTTGAGCCACTTTTGCCCGGGCTGCACCTCGGCGGCGAGCTTGTTGATGCCCACGCCCACTTCCTTGGACCCGGTGAACGACACGAACCGCGTCTTCGGGTGGCGCACGATCTCGGTGCCCACCGTGCCGCCGTCACCGGTGACGAAGTTGATCACGCCCGCCGGCAGCCCGATCTCCTCCATGAGCGCGAAGAACTGCCAGGCGATCCCCGGCGTGTCGCTCGCGGGCTTCAGCACCACCGTGTTGCCGGTGACGATCGCGGCCGTGGTCATGCCCACCGTGATCGCGAGCGGGAAGTTCCACGGCGGGATCACCGCGCCGACGCCGAGCGGCAGGTAGACCATGGTGTCCTTCTCGCCCGGCATCTGCGTCAGCGTGGGCGGCTCGTCGTAGCGCAGCATCTCGCGGGCATAGAACTCCATGAAGTCGATGGCCTCGGCGGTGTCGGCGTCGGCCTCGCCCCAGCTCTTCCCGATCTCGAGCGTCATCCACGCCGAGAAGTGGTGCCGGCGCTCCTTCATCCGCCGCGCGGCTTCGACGAGATAGGCGGCGCGTACGGCCGCGGGCACGCGCGACCAGGACTTGAACGCGGTGAACGCGGCGTCGACCGCCTGCGATGCCTGCTCGCGGGTCGCCGACTGGAAGCGGCCCAGCAGCTCGCTCGGCTTGGCGGGGTTCGAGCTGTCGAACGTCTTCCCGCCCTTCGGCCGCTCGCCGCCGATCACGAGCGGGTATTCCTTCCCCGCGCTCGCGCGCACCTCGGCGATCGCCTTCTCGTAGGCGACGCGGTTCTCCGGGCGCGAGAAATCGACGTACGTGGTGGGCGAATAGACGGGCAGCGACGCGGCGCTCACGGGTGCCAGGCGGCCGGCGGTGGGGGTCGTGGTGGTGGCCATGAGGAGGTCTCCTTCTCTTTACACAGCCGCTCGGCAGCGGCGAACGATGGCGGGACGCGGACGACTTCCAGCTTACCGCAGGCGCACGCTCACCGCAGGAACGGCACGCGCACGCTCGCGTCCTGCCCACCCGACTCCACACGCGCGAGGTAGAGCCCGGGTTGCACCCTCCGCCCTTCGTCATCCAGACCGTCCCAGTCCAGCTGCAGCCGGCCGTCGCTGCGCTGCTCGAACGCCGCGTCGGAGAACCGGCGCACACGGCGGCCGTTCGCGTCGTGGATCGTGAGCGCGGCGGGACGGGCGTTCAACGTAACGAGGAACCGGGCGCCGTTCACCGCGGGCGATTGGAAGAGCCGCACCGTCGTCGGGCCCGGTGGCGGCACCGGCGGCGGTGTCGTGGTGCAGATGATGCGCCCGATCACGCCCGTGGTGTCGTTGAAGCCGGTCGACTGGCGACAGAAGTAGAACGCGCCGTCGTTGCCGAGCGCCCAGTCGGAGATGCCCTCGAAGCCGGTCCCCCACTTCCCCGGCGCCGGCTGGCCGGGGACGTCCGGGCCCGGCGCGAAGCCGTTGCCGGAGGGCACCAAGTGGTAGAGCGTGCCCGAGTAGTAGTCGTTCGCGAACAGGTCGCCCGCGTACTCCGTGGGGAAGTCGAAATCGCCCGTCCCCGTCGCCCAGTAGGCGCCCGCGGCGATGATCGCGGCGCCCCCCAACTGGGCGGTGCGGTCGTACTCGAACTCCGGCGCGGCGAGCAGCGGCGGCGCGGGGCCGCACGCGCCGGGGTTCGGCCCGGGCACGCTGCCCTCGAGGTATGGCCAGCCGAAGTCGGCACCCAACTCGGGCTGCGCGGGCCGCGACGTGGGCAGGCGGAGCACCAGTACGTCCAGCTCCTCGCGCGTGCTCTCGCCCGGGTCGCCGATCACGAGCCAGTTGCGCACGCGGTCGGGCTGGATGCGGAACGGGTTCCGCAGTCCCAGCGCCGCGACGAGGCGCGCGTTCGAGTCCGGCCGGCTCACGTACGGGTTGTCGAAGGGCGTGATCTGCGCGCGGAACGCGCGGCCCGGCCCGTCCGGCAGCGTGTTCACCTTGAGCCTCAGGATCTTGCCGCGGAGCTGGGTGGTGTCCTGCGCGGCGCACGCCTGCCCGTCCTCGCCGAGGCTCACGTAGAGCAGTCCGTCGGCGGCGAAGCGCACGGTGCCGCCGTTGTGGTTCGTGGCCTGGTCCGGGATGTCGTCGATGAGGTCGTAGCGCGAGAGCGTGTCGGCCACGAGGTCCTCGAAGAAGCCGCCCGCGAGGTCGCCGGTGAGCGTGAAGCGCGAGATGCGGATGCGGTTCGGGCCCGTCGCTGTGTAGTGGACGTAGAGGTAGGGCCGGGTGGGGAACGCGGGGTCGAGCGCCACACCCAGGAGCCCTCGCTCGCCCCCGTCGACCGCGACGTCGCGGAGCTGGAGCACCGGCTTCACCTGCACGGGGCGACCCTCGAAGAACACGCGCACGCGGCCGGTGAGCTGCTCGGCGAAGAGCAGCCGGCCATCGGGCATGAACTGGATCGCGACCGGCAGCGAGAGGTTCCGCGCCAGCGTCTCGACCGCGAACCCGTCGGGCACGACCTGCGCATGGGAACGGGTCGCCGCGAGCAGACAGGCGAGTAGCAGGAAGGCGCGTGGTCGCATCATCGCCAGAACATACCCGGCACCCGTCCCCGCAGGTCCCGCGATGCCCCGTTACCGCAGGAAGACGACGCGTCGCGAGAGGCTGCTGGCTCCCATGTCGAGGAACGCGACGTACACACCCGGCGCAGAAGGCTCCCCGTGCTCGTCGCGGCCGTCCCAGACCAGCGTGCGCTCGCCGGGCGAGCCCGAGCCCGCCAGCCGCCGCACCAGCCGGCCGGAGGTGTCGAAGAGGCGCAGGTTCGCGGTGGCCGTCGTGCGCACCATGAACTCCGCGCGGCCGATCGCGGGCGAGACGCGCAGCCGCAGCATCGCCGAGGCGGCGGCGGGTGGCACCGCGGTCACCCCGGGTCCATAGACGCGCCCGATCGTGCCGGACTGCTGGCAATACCAGAGCGCGCCGTCGGGGCCGACGCGGTAGTCGGAGATCGAGCCGAAGCCTTCGCCCCAGTGCCCGGCGCTCGGCTGGCCCTGGATGGGCGCGGCGATCGACCACGTGCCGCTGGCGAAGTGCAATCGATAGAGCACCCCCGAGTAGTAGTCGCTCGCAAACAGGTCGCCCTCGTGGTCCGCGGGCAGGCGGTGCGGCTGTCCCGGGCTCGCGCGGTAGATGCCGGCGCTGATCACCGCGGCGTCCGCCTGCGACGTACGGTCGTAGTCCCAGATCGGCGGCACGAGCCCCGGCGGCAGCGGACCGCACGTCGTGGGTCCGACCGCCGTGCCCTCGCGGAACGGCCAGCCGAAGTTCGTCCCCAGCGGCGAGCCGGCGCCGCTCGTGGAGATCGGCGGAGACAGGATGTCGATCTCCTCCCGAAGCGACAGGCCCACGTCGCCGATCACGAAGTCGCCGGTCGTCTTGTCGAGCTGCATGCGGAACGGATTCCTGAGGCCGAACGCGGCGACAAGCCGTGCCGCGGAGTCGGCCGAGGTGGCGAACGGGTTGTCCGCCGGCGTCAGCTGCGCGCGGAAGGCGCGGCCCGGGCCCGCCGGCAGCGTGCGCGTCTCGAGCCGGAGGATCGCGCCGCGAAAGCCCGGTGTCTGCGCCGAGCACATCGAGGCGTCGTCGCCGAGCGACGCGTAGAGCAGGCCGTCGAGCCCGAAGCGCACGGTGCCGCCGTTGTGGTTCGACGCCGCGTCGGGGATGCCGTCCACGACGTCGTAACGCGACGTCGCCGAGGCGACGAGGTCACCGCCGCTGCCGTCGAGGTTGCCGGAGAGCGTGTAGCGCGAGATGCGGATGCTCTGCGGCGTGGCGAGGTCGTAGTAGAGGTAGAGGTACGGCGGGTCCGGGTAGCGAGGGTCCACCGCGATGCCGAGGAGGCCGCGCTCGCCGCCCGCGTTCACGCCGGTCACCGAGATCACCGGTGTCACCTGCACGCCGGTCCCGACCGTGAGCACGCGCACGCGCGCGGTGAACTGCTCGACGTAGATCACGCGGCCGTCGGGCAGGAAGTCGAATCCGGTGGGCACGCTCAAGCCCGTGGCGACCGGCTCGACCGTGATGCCATCGGGAACGACCTGGGCGCGGACCGGGAACGCGAGGGTGGCGAGCAGGATGAGCAGGGGCGTCGTGCGAGGGGTGGACATCGGAGGTTCCCTTCCTCGCGGCCGGGTGCGAGAAGATGATTGCACCCGGCTCGCCCGCGCCGCAATACTGCCGCGGCATGCGCGTCCAGCACTCCTATCTCATGCTCGCGGGATTGGCGCTCGGGGTCACGCTCGGCGTCATCGCGCACCTGGCGTTCGGCGACGCGCCCGGGCTCCAGCAGTTCGTGCGCCTGGTCACCGAGCCCGCGGGCAAGATCTTCCTCCGGCTCCTGTTCGTCCTCGTGCTGCCGCTCATCGTCTCGGCGCTGGCCCTCGGCGTCTCCGGCCTGGGTGACCTGCGCGCGCTCGGGCGCATCGGCTTGAAGATGCTGGCCTACACCGTCGTCGTGTCCTCGATCGCGGTGCTGATCGGCGTGGCGATGGTGAACGCGTTCCAGCCCGGCAAGGGCCTCTCGCCCGCGCTGCGGACGCGACTGCTCGCCCAGGCCACCGCCGCGCCGGCGCCGGCACCCAGCTCCGGCGCCACCGGTGTGGACTTCGTGGTCGGCCTGGTGCCGAACAACATCGTCAAGGCGATTGCGGACGGCGACATGCTCGCGGTGATGGTGTTCGCGCTCCTGCTCGGCGGCGGCATCGCCGCGACGCGCACCGAGTACGCGCGCCGGCTGGAGGAGATGCTCCAGGGCCTCTACGAGGTGACGATGCGGCTCCTGGAGATGGTCATCCGCATCGCACCCCTCGGCGTCGCCTGCCTGACGTTCACGCTCACCGCGCGGCTCGGCTACGACATCCTCTACCAGCTCGGGGCCTACGTGCTCACCGTGGTGCTGGCGCTCGCGATCCAGCAGTTCGTCGTCTACTCGGCGAGCGTCGCCTGGCTCGGCGGCATGAGCCCGGTGACGTTCTTCCGCGGCGTGCGCGACGCCATGCTCACCGCGTTCTCGACCGCATCCAGCAACGCCACGCTCCCGACGTCGCTGGCCGTGGCCGAGCGCGAGCTCAAGCTGCCCTCGCACGTGAGCCGCTTCGTGCTCACCGTGGGCTCGACGGCGAACCAGAACGGCACCGCGCTGTTCGAGGGCGTCACCGTGCTGTTCCTCGCCCAGTTCTACGGTGTCCCGCTCACGCTCGCGCAGCAGGTGACGGTGGTGTTCGTCTGCATCTTGGGCGGGATCGGCACCGCCGGCGTGCCCGCGGGCTCGCTGCCGGTGGTGGCGATGATCCTGGGGATGGTCGGGGTCCCGGTCGAGGGGATCGGCATGATCCTCGGCGTCGACCGGCTGCTCGACATGTGCCGCACCACGCTCAACGTCACGGGCGACCTCGCGGCCGCGGTCGTGGTCTCGCGCGGCGAGGCGCCGCAGCCGCCGCTGCATCCATTGCCTTAGGCTCCGCTTGAGAACGCCACGCGAGCGCGCAGGGCCGGAACGGGCCACCGCGCAAGGAACGAGGAGGAGACAAGCCTTGTTTCGGCTGTCGACGACGAGTGACGCAGCCCGGTGGCCCGGTCCGGCCCTGCCCTTCGGGTTGGGGGCGGCGGCGGGTCATTCGCTGCGTCCCACCTCCTCGGCGTGTGCCCGAACACGGCCTCGTCGGTGCTCCTTGCGACTGACCCGCCGGCGCCCCCAACGCGCTCGCGTGGCGTTCTCAAGCGGAGCCTAATCGTGAAGCCGCCCGCGTTCGGCGCGCTCGTGGTGGGCGGCGGCGTGCACGGGCTCGCCACCGCGTGGCGGCTCGCGCGGGCACCCGCCGCAGGCGGGTCCGGCGTCGAGCGCGTGGCGCTGGTCGAGCGCTTCCGGCTCCACCACGACCGCGGCAGCTCGCACGGGTTCGCGCGCATCACGCGCACGACCTACTCCGACGAACGCTACGTGCGGCTGACGCGCGTGGCCCATGCGGAAGACTGGCCGCTCCTGGAGCGCGAGAGCGAGCGCACGCTCATCCACCGCTGCGACGGGCTGTTCTTCGGGCCGCCCGAGGGCGACCTCGAGCGCTGGGCGGCCGCCGTGGCCGCGGCCGGCGCGAGCGGCGTCGAGCGGCTCGAGGTGCGCGAGGCGAGGCGGCGCTTCCCGGCGTTCGCGCTCCCGGATTCGGAGTTCGTGCTCCACGACACCACCGGTGGCGTGGTGGCGGCGGCCGAGACGCTGCTGGCGCTCGACCGCCGCTGCCGCGTGGAGGGCGTGCATGTGCTCGAGGAGACGCGCGTGCTGGCGATCGATCCCTCGTCGGACCCGGTCGTCGTCGACACCGATCGCGGCCGGCTGCTCGCGGAGCGCGTCGTCGTCACCGCGGGCGCGTGGGTCGCCGGCCTGGTCCCGGCGATGCGCGGCGCGGTGAGCGTCAGCCGGCAGCACGTCGGCTACTTTGACGTCGGCCCCGCGGGCGAGTTCGGCCGCTTCCCGGTGTGGGTGTATCTCGGCGGCGATGCGAGCGGGCTCTTCTACGGCCTGCCGGCGTTCGGCCGCCCGGGGATCAAGGCCGCACTTCACGGCGTGAGCGCGAGCGGCGACGATCCCGAGACGCACCCCGGGCCCGATGCGCAGGCGATCGCGGGCGTGCGGAGCTTCCTCGCCTCACAGCTCGCGCTGCCGATCGGGGACACACTCCACGCCGAGACCTGCCTCTACACGAACACGCCGGACGAGCACTTCGTGATCGGGCCGCTTCCGGGGCATGCGAACGTGGTGGTGGGCTCGATCTGCTCCGGTCACGGCTTCAAGTTCGGGCCGTTGATGGGTCGGATCCTCGCCGGCCTGGTGCTGGACGGCACCTCGGGCGTTCCCGAGTTCGAGCGCTGCCGGGAGGCGTTCGCGGTGCCGTCGGTGCCTGGCGCGCACGCCCCGGGTAGGGTCCCCTAGGCGGGCTCCCGGGCCCGGAGTGCCCTGCCGGGACCCGACTTGCAGCTTGTGTTGAAACACATGTCAGTCGCCGGTCAATAGTCCGAGTCTTCACAAGCCGCCGCCAATCGAACGGTGCGAAGGCCACAGTGCCTCAGGAGTCCCGCCTCCCCGATCGCTAGGAGAATCCCTCAGATGAAGCCCTCGCCCCGCCCGCTCGCCGTGCTCCTGGCGACCCTCACCCTTGCCTCGCAGGCCACCGCCGCCCCCGTCACCTGGAAGGTGGACAAGGCCCACACCGAGGTCGGATTCGAAGTGCGCCACTTCTTCTCCAAGGTGCACGGCGTCTTCCACGACATGCAGGGCTCGATCGTGTTCGACGACCAGGACCCCACGGCGATCACGGTGGACGCGTCGGCACGAGTGGCCAGCGTCGACACCGGGAATCGCAATCGCGACGCCGACCTGCAGACGCCGGACTTCTTCAACGCCGCCACGGACTCGATCCTGTCGTTCAAGAGCACCAAGGTGGAGAAGGTGGGCAAGACCAAGTACAAGGTCTCCGGCGACCTCACCATGCGCGGGGTCACGAAACCGGTCGTGTTCGACGCCGAGTTCCTGGGCTCGTCGGACGTGAGCATCGAGGGCAAGTCGTGGGGCGCGAAGGCCGGCTTCTCCGCCACCACGGTCGTGAACCGCAAGGACTTCGGCATCAACTGGAACAAGGTGCTCGACAACGGCGGCACGATGGTGGACGACATGGTCACCATCATCCTGAACGTCGAGGCGAACAAGGCGAAGTAGCCGCCGCTGGCCACGGGAACGCGGGCAGGGCCCGGAGCGAGCTCCGGGCCCTGCGCTCCTTTGGGGGTCCCGAGCGATGGCCGCCCCCGGTGGGCGGCCACAGTCGAGAGCGAAGGATCATCTCCCCCTCGCACGCGGGGATCCCGCCGCCGGGCAGATTCCTGCTGCGCGCCCCGGTCCGACCTCGCATAATCCCGTCGTTTGTTGCCCCCCGCGTGTACCCCTCCCCCCCCTTGCCGAGGTGCACGGATGAAGACAGCTCGCCCTGCAACGCTCCTCGCCGTGGCTGCCCTGTTCGGGGCCGCGCTCGCGGCCCCTTCGAAGTCGGCCGATCCCGCGCCCGTCGCCGCGGGGCACGGTCACTGTGCTCCCGCCATCGTCACGCCCGTCCCCGGCGACCCTGGCGCCTATCGCATCCAGACGCCGCACGGCACCACGATCGCCCGCCGCGCGCCCGCCTCCCCGCTCACCGTGGGTCCGGTGGCGGTGTTCCGCGTGCTCCCGGCGTCGTTCGATGCCGACGGCGACACGCTCGGCACGCTGCACGACACCATCCTCGTCGCCCCGGGAACGACGGTGCGTTGGGTGCGCGTGGGACCTGGCTTCCACACGGTCACCAGCGGCGCCGACTCGGGCGATCCCGACGCGACGCTCGAGTACAGCTACATCTTCGACGAGGCCACGAACTCGATCGAGCACCTGTTCAACACCACCGGCCGACACGACTTCTTCTGCTTCATCCACGAGCCGGTCATGGAGGGCTCGGTCATCGTCACCTCGGCCACCGCGGGCGTGGGCCCGGGCGGCGTGCTGGCGCGCGCCGCGTTCACGCGGCCGCCGGCGCCGAACCCGACGCGCGGCGCGCTCGCGTTCGCGATCGCGCTGCCGAAGAGCAGCCCGGTCTCGCTCACCGTGCACGATCTCGCGGGGCGGATCGTGGCGCGGCTCAAGGATGGCGCGCTGCCCGCCGGGGAATACCCGTTCCGCTGGGACGGTCGCGGAACGGACGGCCGCCTGGTCCAGAGCGGGCGTTACTTCATACGACTCGAGGCGGGGAGCGTCCGCGAGACGCGCCCGGTGTCGATCGTGCGCTGATCGCCGCGAGAGGGACGCCCAGCGCGGGCCGCATGCTAGAGGGCCGCGGGAACCGAGGTTCCCGCGGCCCTCGCTGTTTCCGATCGGAGCGTCACTGCCCGCCGGCGCTGCTCCCGTTCTTCGACTTGGCCGCCGTCGGCGCGGCCGCGATCGCGTCCTCGAGCTGCTTCGCCAGGTCGTCGGACTTGAGCTCCTTGAGCCGGGCCAGCTGCGCCTGGGCGCCGGCCGTGTCGCCGCTCTCGAGCAGCGCCTGGCCGTAGTACTCGATCGCCGGCGCGTAGTCGGGCTGGATCTTCAGGCAGGCCGCGTACGCCTCCAGCGACTTCTTGTAGTTGCCGAGCTTCCGCCACGAGAAGCCCTGCAGGTTCAGCGCCTCGTAGTAGTTGGCATCGAGCTTGAGCGCGTCGTCCGCGTGGTCGATCGCGCGCTTGAACAGCTTGTTCGCCTTCTTCTTGTCGGGCGAGTCGCCGGTGAGCATGTCCTTCGCCTTGGCGACGTCGTTGTAGGCGTCGTTGTAGAGCGCCTCCGCCTCCTGGCGCGGCGTCTTCTGCTCGCTCGCCTCCGGCGGTGAGCTGGGCGAGCTCGGCGGCGGCGTCTCGGGCTTGCTGCCGAACGAGGCCAGCGCCGGTGTGGCGACGAGCGTGATCAGGAGCAATGGCAGCAGCGGTCGAGCGTTCATCGGGTCCTCCTTCGAAGGCCGCCGGGCCCGGGGTGCGTGGGCGCGGCTTCACCGCATGTGGGCGACTCGGGATGGGCTATTCTGGCCCAGTCGGGCCGCCTTCGCCACGGCGTTCCGGTGAACCTTCGGACGCGGCACCCCACACCCGCGGGTCATGGAATTGGAGGGGTCTTGACAGCGACGGCGCCGATCACGCTCACGCCCGCCACCGAGCTCGCCCTGCCCGCGCTCGCCGACCTCTTCAATCGCGCCTACGAGGGCTACGAAGTTCCGCTGCACGTGGACGAGGGCGCGTTGGCGTTCATGTACGAGGCGTTCGACCTCTCCCCCGAGCGCTCGCGGATCGCCTGGCGCGACGACCGCCCGATCGGCCTGGCGATGCTGGCCG
>Ga0070688_100000256_pt1 | contig 27953 bp, 20 predicted proteins | sample KBSS13HmetaG_FD_64679 | JGI IMG/M metagenome (GOLD analysis project Ga0070688, IMG submission 64679) | Switchgrass rhizosphere microbial communities from Kellogg Biological Station, Michigan, USA - KBS S1-3H metaG | ecosystem: Host-associated > Plants > Roots > Rhizosphere ...
CGAAGGCTGCCAGAGCCCCGGGCCGGCTCCCGGCGAGCAGAGCCCCGCCTCCCAGCAGCCCGGTTCCGGCAACCCGACCTTCAAGCCCCCAAAGACCCACAACTGCCCCAAAGGCAAGACCTACTCCAAAAAGAAGAAGCGCTGCGTCAAAAAGCAGCGCAGACACAAACACCACCACAAAGCAAAAGCGGGCCACTGAGCTTTAGCGTCGCCGGCGCGGCCACCAACCAGGCAGCGCCTCCGCAGTGAGGACCTTCCAGAGGGCGGCTAGGGCGCCGTCGGCGCCGTGGACGCTGACGCGGTTGAGGCGGAAGGAATCGGTGGTGCAGTCGTTGCGGCCCTTTTCGGTGGTGAAGGCTGCCTCATAGCCGGCCGCTTTGGTGGCTTGGCAGACGGCGTCGTCGTGGTCGCCGTTGGGGTAGGCGATGACGTTGACTGCGTCGGGGATGTGCTCGCGCAGCTCGGTCAGGGAGCCGATCAGCTCGCCCTCGCGCTCCGGTCCGCTCAGCTGCGACAGGCGTTTGTGGTGGCGGGTATGGGAGCCGATCGCGACTCCGGCTTCCGCCAGCTCCTGGACCTCCCCCCAGCCGGCCACCGGCTCGCCGTCGATCCAGTGGGCGCTGCCGCCGAGCTCGGCCGTCGGCACGAAGAGCTGGGGGAAGAGGTGGGCCGCCCGGCGCAGGGGCTCGATCGCGTCTGCCATCGCGTCGTCGACCGTGATCACGAAGCGGCGGGGGGGCAGATCATTCAGCTCACCGCGGTGGAACGCGAGCAGATCGACCAGCGGCAGGGGCTTGAACCCGAGCAGGCGCAGCGCCCGCAGTTGGCGGTAGAAGCGCCGCGGGGCGATGTCTATTCGCTCCTGGCCCGGCTTCAGCTCTCCCGCGAAGCGGTGGTAGACGAGGACCGAGTAGGAGCTGGTCAGCCGCCGCCACTCCTCCGGGCTGGATTCGCGCCGCACCCGCCTCCAGTGGGCGAGGTCGGCTTGCAGCTCCCGCCACCGCGGTGACACGCGAGCGAGCGGGGCCACGGCGGCCGCCGGCACGCGCAGGCGGCGCAGCAGCCGCGTTCGCCAGGGGGCTGCGCACCAGCCCTCTTGCGCTCGCTCCGTCACTGCGCCGCCGCCGGGTTGGAAATGATGCGCGGGTGAGCATCCTTGGCACGCTGCGCGCGATCCTCGAGGAGCGGCTGGCGCTGATGGCGCCGTCGCGTCGCCTGCGCCTGGCCCTGAGCGACGAAGTCGTCTCCGATGAGGCGGCGGGCCGGCCGCTGCGGGTGCTCGACGCCGGCTGCGGCGACGGGCTCCTCACCCTTTCGCTGGCCCGTCGCCACGCCAACTGGGCGCTGCTCGGGGTCGACCTTCGCGCCGACCTCCTGGACGGCGCCCGCGAGCGCGCGGCCGCCCGCTCCCTCGGCAACGTCCGCTTCCAGCCCGCCGACCTGACCAAGCCGCTGCCCGAGGGAGATTTCGACGCCGTCGTCTCGCTCGAGGCCTTGCACGAGATCCCCGACGACGCGGCGGCGCTGCGGAGCCTGGCCGGCGCCCTGCGCCCTGGTGGCCTGCTGGCGCTGCAGGTGCCGGAAAGGGACTGGAGCCCCGTCCTCCCTGGCAGCACCGGGATCTGGCGCGAGGAGGTGCGGCACGGCTACGGACGTGAGGAGATCGCCGCCGACCTCCGCGCTGCCGGCCTCGAGCCGGTCGAGATGCGGCCCACCTACCGCAGCCTCGCCGCCGCCGCACAGGAGATCCGCGACCGGATCAAGGACTCGCCCCTGCCCGTCCGCCTGCTCGCCTTTCCCTTCCTGGCGGCGGCCGTGCGGCTCGAGCGGCTCGGCCTCACCTGGGGCAAGCCGAGCGCCACCCTGGTGCTGGCGCGCCGCCCAGGTCAATCGACGTAGCGCTCCAGCGCTTCGTCCCAGGCCTTGGCCGAGTCGTCGGCGGCGACGACGCCGTCGAGGGTCTGGTCGGAGGTCGCGTTGAACCGGGTCGCGTAGAAGTTGTGGTAGACGAGGTCGCCGAAGACGGTGCCGACGTCGCCCGGCCCGCGCTGGCTCGTCACCTCGAAGAAGTGGACGTTCGGCGCCTCCGCTTCGGAGATCTCCTCGCCGACGTCGCCGGAGGCGTCGCGGCCCTCCGAGCGGGGAACGTAGTGGGCCCGGAAGGAGTGGCCCCGCTCGACGAACCGCGCCTTGCGCATCGCCCAGCAGCAGGGATGGACGTAGCTGCGGTTGAGTCGCGCGCCGGCGACCTGAGCGCCTGCGGAGAGCGGCGCCAGCAGGCGGTCGAGCCAGTCCTCGTGCAGGGGGAAGGCGTCGACGTCGAGGGCGACGACGTACTCGGTCTCCGCCAGCAGCACCCCCAGGTCCATCGCCAGCTCGTGGCCGACGTTGGCGGGCAGGAGGAGGCCGTCGACGCCGGTCGCGGCGGCGATCCGCTCGCGTGAGCCGTCGACCGAGCCGTTGTCGACGGCGATGATCCTGGTGCTCGCCGGGCTGCGCCGTCGCACCACCTCGATCAGCACTTCGAGGTGGGTCCAGGAGTTCCAGTTGACGGTCACCACGGTCGTCGCCCCCGGCTCGAGCCGACCGAGGCGGCGACGGCTGCGGGCGCGCAGCGCCGGCACCAGCAGCCGCCAGCCGACGATCTGCGAGAGCTTGCGCGCCGCCGGGCTCTGGCTGGCGGGGATCTTGTTCAGGCCGAGCATCGGAGGCTCTTCATTCTCGCGTTCGGGTCAGTCGCAGAATTCGACGGCGGAGCGCCGGTGGCCAGCTCGCGGTCGCCAGCTTTAGTCGCAGTCGCGCCGGGCTGTCGCTCGCGAGAACCTCGATCCGCGGCAGCGCGTAACGGTCGCCCCCCCGCTCGACCCGCCCGGGGGTGACGGTGAACGCCGCCTCGTAGCCGCTCTCACCGACCGCCGCCTCCACTCCCGGGTCGCACTCGCCGTGCGGGTAGGAGAAGGTCCGCGGCCGCGGCAGCCCCAGCGCCTCCAGGGCCGCGGCCGAGTCGCGGATTTCGGCGGCGGCCTCCGCGAGCGGCAGCTTCGTCAGCTGTCGGTGGTTCATCCCGTGCGAGCCGATCTCGACGCCGGCCGTGGCGAGCGCCCGCAGCCCCTCGGCGTCCAGCAGCCGCAGCTCCCGCGCCCCGAGCGGGCGGTCCCACTCGTTGGCCGCGCCGGTGAGGCCGGCGACGGCGTAGGCGACGGCGGGGATGCCGCGCTCGGCAAGCAGCGGCGCCGCCTCGCTCAGGAGGTCGAGGTAGCAGTCGTCGAAGCTGACGAGCAGCGCCCGTTCGGGCAGCCGCGCGCGCCCGTCGAGCGCCGCGATGACGGTGTCGAGGTCGACGAAGCGCCAGCCGCGCCGGGCGAGCGTGTCGAGGTGCTCGGCGAAGCGCTGCGGCGGCACCCCGTACTCGGCGAGGACGGGGTCGTCGCCGAGGTCGGCGACGGCGTGGAAGGCGAGGACGATCGCGCTCCCGGTCGAAGCCGAGCGCCGCGCCAGCCAGGCGCCGCGGCGGTGTTCGACCGTCCGCATCCCGAAGAAGAGCCGGCGCACGAAGAGGTCACGGCGACCGCTGCGCGCCAGCCCGATCGCCAGCTTCCGCAACGGCCAGCTCGCCCAGTCCGGAGCCTTGACCAGCGGCCCGAGCAGCCAGCGGCTGCGGCGGGTGTGGAAGTCGGGCGCCTCGGCCAGGCGACCGGCCTGCTCGGGGTGCTTGAGGACCAGCTCCTCCTCCGAGCGGCCGGTCTCGCGCGAGCGCCGCAGGTAGGCGGCGGGGTCGACCGCGTAGTACTGGTAGCTGATCGCGGCCGGGTTGAAGGCGGCCCGCAGGCCGGCCTTGACGACGCGGTAGCTGAAGTCGATGTCCTCGCCGCCGAACAGCCCTTCGCGGGTGAAGGAGGTGTCGAAGCCGCCGAGCCGCTCGAAGGCCTCGCGCGAGATCGACATCTGCCCGGTCAGCAGGTCGTCGAGCCCCGGCTCGGCGCCGCTCTCGGTCAACCGCTCGCGCCGCGTCTGCGCCCAGACGCCGACGCCCCAGCTGAGGAGTCCTGGCGGCGAGTCGGGGTGCAGCGGCATGTCGCCGACGACGAGGTCGGCACCCTCGCGATGCGAGCGCTCGTGCTCGGCGAGCAGCGCCGGGTCGGCCTCCATGTCGTCGTCGAGGAAGAGGAGGAGCTCGCCGGCGGCGGCGCGGGCGCCGACGTTGCGGGCCTGCGCCGCTCCCTGGTTCTCCTGTTCGACGACGGCCAGCGGGAACGGCGTCTCCAGCGCTCTCAGAGCATCGGCGGTCCCGTCGCCGGAGCCGTCGTCGACGACGACCACCTCGAAGTCCTCGAAGGTCTGCTCGGCAAGCGCCGCGACGTGCCGCAGCACCCGCTCGCGCCGCCGGTAGGTGGGGATGACGACGCTGAATCTCACGTCGCCAGCGGCAGTCGCTCTTCGGCCGGCCGGTCTTCGTGGACCAGGCGCCGGGCAAGCGGCGGCGCCAGGAAGCCCAGCGCCGCTCCCAGCCGCGCCCGCGGCTCGAGCCGCGGGGCGACCGCCAGGCCGGCGAGCTTCGATCGCTCGCCCTCGCCGTAGATCGCCGCCTGGGTCTCGGCGTCGACCGCCCGCGAGCGGTGCATACGGATGGCCCGCTCCAGCTCCGGCCGCTCCTCCGCCCGCAGGCTCGGGTTGCCCCGCGCCTTTTCCAACAGCCGCGCGCGCTCCCAGAGGCTCGGGGCGCGGCTGGCGGAGAGACTCCCCTGGTGGAGCACGTAGTCGTAATAGGGCTCGTCGACGAAGCCGGCCCGCGCTCCGTCGAGGATGCAGCGCAGCCAGCAGTCCCAGTCGTAGGCGATCCGCATCTGCTCGTCGAACCCCCCGATCGCCTCCAGGCGGTTGAGCCTTATCGCCGGCCAGCCGCCGACGAAGCAGGTCCAGAAGATCGCCGTCCGCTGGCCCTCCCGGACGAAGGGCGTGAAGGTGGCGAAGGTGCCGGCCGGCTCGCCGCCGGCGAGCAGGCGGGCGTCGGTGGTGAGGAGGTCGAGACCGGGTTCGCGGGCGGCGAGCTCGGCGATCGCCTCGAGCCGGCGCGGGTGGTAGGCGTCGTCGGCGTCGAGCACCGCCATGAAGTCGGATTCGGCCGCCCGCCAGCCGCTGTTGCGGGCGGCAGCGCCGCCCCCGTTCTCGCGCCGGGTCACCTTGATCTGCCCCTCGTAGGGCGCCAGCGCCCCCATCAGGTCGTCCTCGGAGCCGTCGTCGACCACGATCACCTCCTCGGCCGGCCGCGTCTGCGCCAGCGCCGAGTCGACCGCGGTGGCGATCGTCCCGGCGGCTTCGTAGGCGGTGATGACGATCGCGAAGGTCGGCTCGCTCATGCCGGCAGCCGCCAGGAGTGGGGGAGGACGACGTCGCCTTCGGCCTCGGCGGCGATCGGCCGGTTGCCGACCATTCCCGGCTCGACGTCGAAGAGCGCGGCCGCCTGCAGCCCGTCCTGGATGTGCCGCTTGGCTTTGACGATGACGTCGATCCGGTAGCGCCCCGGCAGCAGCGGCAGGCTCTCGACGTGGCACTCCAGCCGCGTCCCCGGCTCGGCCTCGCGGACGTCGACCGGGGCCGACATCTCGCTGTCGAGGGTGCAGACCGGCTGGCCGAGGCTGTTGACGATCGTCAGCTGGCACTCCATCGTCGGCAGGTGCTCGGTGACGTCGACGGTGATCGTCGCCGGCCGCCCGGCGACGACGACGTTGGGGTGGCCGCCGCTGGCGTCATGGATCTCCAGCCGCCGCACCAGGGTCTCGTCATAGGCACGGCTGTCGCGGTCGGTTCGCTCCAGGAGGTCGTCGGAGGCGGCGCTCTCCAGCGTCCGCAGGTAGCTGTCGATCGCCCCGGTGATCGGGGCGTCGGTCTTCACCTCTCCCCGTTCGAGGAGGATGCCGCGAGTGCAGAGCGCCTGGATGATCGCCAGGTTGTGGGAGACGAAGACGACGGTCCGGCCCTCTTTCGCGACCTCGTTCATCTTCCCCAGCGACTTGCGCTGGAAGGCAGCGTCGCCGACCGCGAGCACCTCGTCGACGAGCAGGATCTCCGGTTCGAGGTGGGCGGCGACGGCGAAGGCGAGCCGGACCGACATCCCGCTCGAGTAGCGCTTCACCGGCGTGTCGAGGAAGCGCTCCATCTCGGCGAATTCGACGATTTCGTCGAAGCGGGTGCGGATCTCCGCTTTCCGCATCCCGAGGATCGCCCCGTTGAGGAAGATGTTCTCGCGCCCGGTCAGCTCGGGGTGGAAGCCGGTCCCGACCTCGAGCAGCGAGCCGACCCGGCCGGTGACGTCGGCGTAGCCGGTCGAGGGCTCGGTGATCCGCGAGAGGATCTTCAGCAGCGTGCTCTTGCCGGCGCCGTTGTGGCCGATCAGCCCGACCACCTCGCCGCTGCTGATCGTCAGCGAGAGGTCCTGCAGGGCCCAGAGAGTGTCGCCCTTCCGCTTCCCGTCGCCCTTGCCGCCGCGTTTGAACGGCCGCTGCGCGGCTTCGACGATCGCCTCGCGCAGGGTCCCGTAGCCGGCGCTTTTCACCCCCAGCGCGTAGCTCTTGCCGAGCTCGTGGGTCTGGATCGCGACGTCGCTCATCAGACGAAGTCGGCGAAGGCGCGCTCGACGCGGTCGAAGTAGGCGAGGCCGGCGGCGAGGATGACGAGGGCGGAAAGGGCCGAGATCCCGATCAGGTCCCAGGGGGCGTTGCCGGTCCCGAGGGTCGCCCAGCGGAAGCCTTCGACCACCCCGACCATCGGGTTGATCGCCGAGAGCGTCCGCCAGGGCTCGCTGATCTGGCTGCTGGGGTAGACGACGGGGCTGATGAAGAGCCACATCTGGATCGCGAAGGGGACGACGTAGCGGACGTCGCGGTAGCGGACGTTGATCGCCGAGAGTGCCGAGGTGACGCCGAGCGCGGCGGCGGCGGCGATCGCGACCAGCAGCGGCACCGCCAGGATCGCCAGCGAGGGCGCGTAGCCCCAGGCGAGGACGATGATCATCAGGATCACGAAGGAGATCGCCAGGTCGACGAAGCCGGCGACGATCACCCCGGCCGGCATGAAGATGCGGGGGAAATAGATTTTCGAGACCAGGGCCGAGTTGGAGACGAGGCTGTCGGAGCCGAGCAGGAGCGCGGTCGAGAAGAAGGTCCAGGGGACCAGCGCCGAGAGGCTGAAGAGGGGGTAGGGGAGGCCGTTGGAGGCGATCCCGGCGACGTTGCCGAAGATCAGCGAGAAGACGACCATGAAGCCGATCGGCTGCAGCACCGCCCAGGCGCCGCCGAGCGCCGTCTGCCGGTAGCGGACGGTGATGTCGCGGAGGGCGATCTGGCCGGCGAGGTCGCGGTAGCGCCAGAGCTCCCTCGGCGCCAGCACGCGGCTGAAGCCACGGGTGGGCTGGAGGCGGATCGTTTCCGGGGCAGGGGTCACCGGTTCCAAGTCGCGCAGCATAGGAAGAGCATCGGTTCCGGCGGCTCTCCTTGACAGAATCGTTCCGGATCATGCATCGATCTCGCCTCGCCCACGGATGGCAGCGGCTGAGGCGCCTCGGCGAGCAGTCGCTGTTCCGCAACAGCGTCTACATCATGGGCACGACCGCGGCGACCTCGCTGCTCGGCTTCGGCTTCTGGCTGGTCGCCGCGCGGACCCTCTCGGCGACCGAAGTCGGGCGCTCGGCGGCGCTGATCTCGGCGATGCTCTTCGTCTCGGTCTTCACCAACCTCGGCCTCGGCCAGGTCCTGGTCTCGCGTCTGGCCTCGCGGGCGGAGGGACGCGACTGGTCGATCACCGTCAGCACCGGCCTCGCCCTCGCCGCCGCCGCCAGCCTCGTCGGCGGCGCGATCGCCGCCGTCCTCCTGCCGACCCTGATTCCGGCCCTCAAGGGCGGCCTCAGCCACGCCACCTTCCTGCTGCTGCCGCTCGGGGTGACCGGCGCCGCCTGCTCGCTGGTCATCGACTACGCCTGCATCGCCGAGCGCCACGCCAAGCTCTCCTTCGTCCGCAACACCGTGGCGGCGCTGCTGCGGATCGCGCTGATCCCGCTGGCGACCGTGGTCCCCGTCGAGGGGACGACCTGGATCCTCGCGATCTGGGCTTTCTCCTTCCTCCTCATCGACCTCGTCGCGGTCTTCCGCGAGCTGCCGGCGCTCGGCCACGACTTTCGCCCGCTCCTCAGCGGCTGGCGCCGCGAGCTGGGGGAGATCAAAGGCCTGATCGCCGGCCACCAGTCGATCAACCTCGGCGCCCAGGCCTCCAGCTACCTGCTGCCGGTGCTCGTCTCCGCCCGCCTCGGCCCCGAACAGAACGCCTACTTCTACACCACCTTCATGGTCTCCAGCGCCCTCTTCTTCATCGCTCCGGCGATCGGCAACGCCCTCTTCGCCGAGGGCGCCCACGAGCCCGAGAACCTCCGCCGCGATGTCCGCCACGCCGCCCGCCAGGTGCTGCTGCTGGCCGGGCCGCCGGCCCTCGTCCTGATCGTCGCCGGGCCGCTGATCCTCGGTTTCTTCGGGCCCGACTACGCCGACGAAGGCAGCACCCTGCTGCTGATCCTGGTCGGGGCCGCCGCCTTCGACTCGGTCCTCCAGCTCTCGCTCGCCGTCCTCCGGGTCCGCCACAAGCTGCGCGAGGCGGCGATCGCCACCTGGGCGACCCTGGTCGTCGCGATCGCCGCGACCTGGCTCCTGCTGCCGCCGCTGGGCCTCGAGGGCGCTGGTCTCGGCTGGGCGCTCGGGAAGATGATCGGCGTCGTCCTCGCGCTTGCCTTCACGCTTCGGGCTCGAAGAGGGCCAGGTACGGCTCATAGCGGAACAAGCGAGAGCGTTTCTGTCCCGTAATCTCTTCCAGCAGGCCCAGTTTCTCGAAGCGGGTGATGAGACGGCTCGCCGTCGGGAACTCGGAGCTCGAACAGCCTCTCGGCGGTCTCGGTTGCTTCCTGCGCGGTTTGCACGACGCCGCGCAGGAAGAACCCGATCCAACCCTCCCAATCTCCGGTGCGGCGAACGGTCCTAGGAAGACGACCGTTATTTAAGTGCAGGCCGAAATACGTTAATTCCCCCTTGGGGTCAGAAGTCGCGCAACGTATACCTGAGCTTGCCGGAGGCGCTCGGCTGGATCGCCTCCACCCGCTCGAAGGCGACCGCGCAGCCCTCGCCGAGGACGGCCCTGGTCTTGGCGACGATCTCCTCGCGGTCGCTCGCGGGCACCTCGGCCTCGGCGGCGAGGCGGAAGAGGACGTCGTCGGGGGCGCGCTGGACGACCTGGAACTGGCGCAGCCAGGGGCGGAAGTACATCAGGTGGGTGAAGTACTCGCCGTCGACCATCTGCCCGTCGGGCCCGAGGAACATGTCGACGCTGCGGCCGGTCACCTCGGCGAGCATCTGGGTGCGGCGGCCGCAGGGGCACTCGGCCTCGCGCTCGGGCAGCCGCGCCCGGTCGCCGATCAGGTAGCGGACGAGCGGCATCGCCCGGTTGGTGAAGCCGGTGACGGCGATGTCGCCCTCCTCGCCCGGGCCGACCGGCTGGCCGTCGGCGCCGAGGACCTCGACGTGGCAGGTCCAGGGGAGGACGTGGAGGCCGGTCCGGTGCTCGCACTCGCCGGCCATGTCGCCGGTCTCGCGGGACCCGTAGCGGTTGAGCACGGTGCAGCCGAAGGTCTCCTCCAGCTGCTCGCGCATGAACCCGTAGAGGGTGCCGGCGGTGGCGACCATCCCCCGCTGCGGCGGCACCGCGATCCCACGCCGGGAAGCGAAGCGGGCGACCTCGTAACCGGCCTGCGCGTAGGCGAGGACGAGGTGGGGCGGGCCGCCGCGGAGGCGCTGGAGGATCGCTTCGATCGACTCGTCGGTGAGGAGGAAGGCGTTCAGCAGGGTGCGCCGCAGCAGCTTGTTGCCGAGGCGGGCGCGGGGGTCACCGACTCCCGCTTCGAGGTCTTTCTCCGAGCCCCATATATAGAGCTCGGGGTCGCCGAGGGCGCCGCCGGCCCAGGTCGAGTAGACCTCGCGCGCGGCTACGGTCAGCGCCAGGTGCTCGGGGTCCTGGAGCAGCGGCACCGGCTCCCCGGTCGAGCCGCCGGAGGTGTTCTCGACCCACTTGCTCCGATCTCCCTCCTCGCTCAGCAGCCGCTGCCAGCTGGCGCGGACGGTGTCGCGATCGAGCAGCGGGAAGCGGGCGAGGGCGGCGAAGGGGTCGGCCGCGATGTCGGCCGCGGAGGCGACGCCGTGGTAATGGGGGACGGTGGTGACCGCGTGCTCCAGCGTCGTCGCCAGCAGTGCCCTGGGCTCGGGGTAGGAGCGCTCGCGGTCCTGGCGCAGGAACTCGCGGTAGTGGCGGGGGAGGCTGCTGCCCGTCGCCCGGTGGATCAGGAGGTAGATATCGGCGCGCAGGCGGCCCTGCAGCGAGGGACCCTCAGCAGCCGGCATCGGGACAGGTGCTTCGCAGGCGCCAGAGCGATTGATCGCGGCTGATCACGAACGGCGCCGGAGCCGCTTCCTTGCTGCTTTCGAACAGCACCACCTGGCTATCGGGCAGGAACCACTGCGGGGCGTAGAGCCCGATCGTGTCGTAGTGGTCGAGGTCGTAGGCCACGGGGGGGGACCCGGCATTCTCCACTACCGACTCCGGGCTTTCCCAGCCGGCCGGGTAGACCGCCCGCTCGGAGCTGTGCACCGGGTTCCACGCCCCGTAGGCGAGGACCGGGAGGAAGAGGGCGATCGCGGCGAGCCCGAGCACCCGAGCGTCGTGGGCGGAGGCGCGCAGGAGCAGCCAGGCCCCGGCCAGCGCCACCAGCGCCGCCCCGACCAGGATCGCCGGCCCCAGCTGCACGGTGACGAAGGGCAGCGCCGAGATGTTCCAGCGGTTCGGCGCATCCGGGTCCGAGGCCGTGGCGCGGATCAGGGCGACGAGCGCGGTCAGCCCGCCGAAGGCGATCAGCGGCCAGGCGAACCGCCGCAGGGTGCGGTCGAGCTTCGTGGCGGTATCCGCACCAAAGCTCAACCACACCTGGGGGAGGGCGGCGAGGCCGAAGGCGATCAGGGCCGGCGCCACGACCTCGGCGTAGCGGCCGTAGATCAGCATGTCGGGACGGGTCCGTTCCGGGAAGGCGGCCGCCGAGACGAGGAGCAGGAGGGCGGTGAGGGCGAGGAGGACACCGCTCAGCGGGGTGCGGCGGCGGGCGAAGTCGGCGACTGCGACCGCCGCCAGGCCGAAGGTCGCCACCAGCAGGTACCAGGTCTGGCCGACCAGGTTGGCCGCCACCGTCCGCAGCCCGCCGAAGGCGAAGATCTCGTCCATCCGTTCGCTCAATTCGTCGGGGGCCGACCCGGCGTAGTTGTGGTCGATCAGGTAGCCGTCGAGGACGTGCACTCCATATAGAGAGAGCGCGACGACCCCGACGCCGAGCGCGAGGGCGGCCGGGCGCAGGCGGCCGCGCAGCGTCAGCCAGGCCATCCCCGCGAGGGCGAGGACGACGGCGACGAACATCCGGTTGTGGACCGCCCAGAGGACCCCGGTCGCGGCCCCGAGCGCCGCAGCCCAGGCGAGGTCGCTCCCCCGCCGCGGCTCCTGCAGCAGCCCGGCGAAGGCGATCAGCCAGAGCACGACGAGGGGGAAGAGCACGTTCTCCGACATCGCCACCTGCGAGAGCACCGTCAGGGCCGGGTAGAGCGCCCCGGCGAAGGCCGCCCAGATCGCGAGCTCGGGCCGGACCCCTGCGAACCGGGTGAGCAGCAGGTAGAGAAGGGGGAAGACCGAGGCTGCCAGGAGCGCGTTCAGGACCAGGATCAGGTGGTAGGTGAGGCTGGGGCTGCCGCCGAGCTCGAGCAGCGGCGCGATCAGCAGCGAGTAGCCGCCGCGGTAGAACGGCGCCAGTTCGAGCTGTCCCGGGAGGCCTCCGTCGAGGACCCTGGCGTTGGTCAGGTAGCCGATCTCGTCCGCGACCAGCACCGGGCCCGTCCGGATCAGCGAGAGTGCGAACCGCAGCAGGAACAGCGCCAGGGTGCCGGCAACGAGAAGCCGGCTGCGCCGGGTCGGCTGGTTCATCTGAACCTGCCAACGCGGCAGGCTCTTCGATGTCAGCGCATATATGTACGGCTACTTATTTGTTACTTGCGCGCCGGTTGGCGACCGCCGCCTCGTAGGCGCGCTCGAACTGCGGCACGATCGACTCGGGGCTGAACGTAGCCGCTCGCTGCCGCGCCGCGGCCCCGAGTCGGTTCCTCAGCTCCGCGTCGGAGATCAGCCGCTGCATCGCCGCGCTCAGCCCCGCCCGGTCTTCCGGCGGCACCATCAGCCCGGTCTCGCCGTCGACGACGATGTCCCGCAGGCCGCCGATGTCGGAGGCGACGATCGCCTTCCCGGCCGCCGCCGCCTCCAGCGCCACCAGCCCGAACGGCTCCGGCCACAGCGACGGCGCGACCGAGAAGAGCGAGCGCCGCAGCGCCTCGATCGCCAACTGGTGCGGCCAGGCCCCCATCGCGAAGACGTTCGGCCGCTCCCGCAGCTCGTCGATGTAGCAGCGGCCGACGAGGACCAGCGGCGGCGCGCCCTCGAGCCTGCTGTAGGCGTCGGCGAGGTGCCAAGCACCCTTGTCCACCGTCGCGTCGCCGAAGAAGAGGATGAAGGGCTCCTCGGGCAGTTGCCCCAGGCGGGGGTCGTCGAGGTCTGGCTGCGGCAGCTCGCCGATGAAGTTCGGGATCACCTGCGAGACCTCGTCGCCGCGGATGCGGCAGAGCTGCTCGACCGTCGAGCTGACCGGAAGGAAGACGTCGACGTGGCGCCGCAGCCGCGACTCGTTCGAGCGGGTGCCGAAGGCCGCGACCAGCCCTTTGGTCGGCCCGTAGTGCTCGCTGGCGCAGACCTGGCACTTCACCGGCGCCGGCCCCGAGCAGACCTCGTCGTGGCGGCGCAGGCGCTTGGTCGCGCAGATCAAGCCGTAGTCGTGCAGCGAGAGGGCGAGGGCGCTGTGGGAGCTGCGGGCGAGCGGCAGGTAGGAGTGGACGATCCAGTTGTGGGCGTGGACCAGCTGCGGCCGCTCCCGCCGCAGCACCCGCTGCAGGTCGATCACCGTCTCCGGGTCCGGCGCTGGCGGCGCGTGGCGGCGCTCGGTGTCCTGGTGGGTCTGGGTGATCCGGTAGCTGGTGCTGCGCAACGTGTGGACGCGGGCGCCCGCTATCTCCTCCGGTGTTACCCCCCCCGGCTGTTGCAGGGTCGCGATCGAGACCTCGTGGCCGCGGGCGACCAGCTCCCGGCTCAGGTCCTCGACCACGCGCTCTTCGCCGCCGACGACCGGGGTAACGGATTGGGCCAGCATCATCACTCGCACGCACACAGCCTGCCACGAGCGGGGGCGGTGGGCGTGCCAGAATCCTGCCGGTGCAAAGCGAGCCCCGCGCTGAGCGCGACGCCACCGCGCCGACGATCTCGGTGGTGATCTGCGCCTTCACCCCCGAGCGGCTGCCGGTCATGGAAGAAGCGATTGCCTCGCTTCGGGCCCAGACGCTGGCGCCGCACGAGGTCGTGCTGGTGATCGACCACGCCCCGGAGCTGCTGGAGCAGGTGCAGCGGCTCTGGCCCGACCTGAAGATCGTCGCCAACCGCGAGCGGCAGGGCCTCTCCGGGGCTCGCAACACCGGCGTCGCCGAGGCCACCGGCGAGGTCGTCGCCTTTCTCGACGACGACGCGATCGCCGCCCCCGACTGGCTCGAGCATCTCGCCCGCGCCTACGCCGACCCGCAGGTGCTCGGCGCCGGCGGCACCGTCCGCCCCCGCTGGGTCGAGGGCGAGCCGGCCTGGTTTCCGGCCGAGTTCGACTGGGTCGTCGGCTGCACCCACTCGGGGATGCCGCAGGAGCTGGAGCCGGTCCGCAACCTGGTCGGCGCCAACATGTCCTTCCGCCGGGCGCCGCTCGTCGAGGTCGGCGGCTTCAGCCACGACCTCGGCCGCGTCGGCAGCCTTCCGGTCGGCTGCGAGGAGACCGACCTCTCGATCCGCGTCCACCAGCGCTGGCCCGAGGCCGAGATCCTCTACGACCCCGAAGCCAGGGTCGAGCACGTGGTCCCGGCGGCGCGGGGGACGGTCCGCTACTTCGTCGATCGCTGCCGCGCCGAGGGCCGCTCGAAGGCGGTCCTGACCGGCATGGTGGGAAGCGACGACGGCCTCTCCTCGGAGCGCTCCTACGTCCGCCACACGCTGCCGCTCGGGGTCCTCCGCGGCTTCCGCGACGCCCTCCGCGGCGAAGCCGGCGGACTCGGCCGCGCGGCGATGATCTTCCTCGGCCTCGCCGCGACCAGCGTCGACTACCTGCGGGTCCGCTCCGGCCTCGCCAAGCCCGACCGCACCGAGGACGCCCACCCGAGCGCCAACGGCGGCGGCCCCCGGGTCCTCATGGTCACCCCCCGCAGCCCCCTCGCCCAGGGCGGGGTGGAGCGGCACGTGATGGAGGTGAGCCGGCGGATGGCTGCGAGCGGCGTCCGCGTCGAGGTCCTCTGCACCGACCCGGAGATCAAGCAGGCGAGGGAGGAGAGCCGCGACGGCGTCCGCATCCGCACCGTCCGCGCCTGGCCCCGCGGCCGCGACTGGTACTTCGCGCCGGGGATCTGGTGCGAGATGGGGCGGGGGAAGTGGGACCTCGTCCACGTCCAGAGCTACCACACGCTGGTCGCGCCGCTGGCGATGCTGCGGGCGCTCACCCTGCGCATCCCCTACGTCGTCACCTTCCACGGCGGCGGCCACTCATCCGAGCTCCGCAACCGCTCGCGGCGGGCGCAGATGCTGCTGCTGCGGCCGCTCCTGCGGCGGGCGGCGCGGCTGGTCGCGATCGCCCGCTTCGAGGTCGAGCAGTACGGCGCCGCCATCGGCGTCCCGCCCGAGCGCTTCGCCTTCATCCCCAACGGCACCGACCTCAGCTTCTCCGATGCCGAGCTCGCCGGGACCGAGCCGGAGACGCCGATGCTGGCCTCGATCGGCCGTCTCGAGCGCTACAAGGGCCACCACCGCGTCCTCGCCGCCTTCCCGCAGGTGCTGCAGCGCGAGCCGCGGGCGCGCCTGCTGATCGTCGGCAAGGGCCCCTACGAAGAGGAGCTGCGGCGCCAGGCGCAGGAGCTCGGGGTGGCCGAGCGGGTCGAGATCACCAGCGTCCCCTCCGACGACCCGAGCGGGATGGCGACGCTGCTCGGCGGCGTCTCCCTGGTCGTCTTGATGAGCGAGTTCGAGACCCACCCGCTGGTCGCCCTCGAGGCCGCCGCCGCCCGCCGCCGCCTGCTGGTCGCCGAAGCGGGCGGCCTGCTGGAGATCGCCGAGGACGGGTTCGGCCGCGGCATCCCGCTTGAGTCCACGCCGGAAGAGATCGCCGCGGCGGCGATCGAGGAGCTCGGCAAGCCGCTTCCGCAGCGCGCGCCGAGCCTCACCTCGTGGGACGAGTGCGCGAGCGCGCTGCTCGACCTCTACGCCGCGGTACTTAAAACTGGGCATCCGACTCGGGCATAAACGTCCACCAGGCCAGGGGGTCGCTGGAGGGCGTCGGGGGCGGGTCGATGAGAGGCGGGCATGTCCCGCTTCCGCCACCTCGCCACCCTCTCCCTCCTCACCTTCGCCCTCGCCGCCCTGTCGGCACCGGGCGCCTTCGCCGCCGAAGGAATCGGCCCGGCGAAGAGGCTGGGGGGCGGGGGAGCGACGGAAACGACCCCCGTCACCACTTCCGCCGCGCGCACCAAGACCAGCAGCACCGACAGCAAGGAAACGCTCTCGATCGCGACCGCCTCGCCGGCCGAGGGGGCGACCGTCTCCGGCCAGATCGCCTGGCAGGTCTCGGTCCTGGCCGGCGCCCCGAGCAAGGTTGAATTTGCCGTCGACGGCGTCGCTAAGTCGACCGACACCAGCGCCCCCTTCACCTTCGGTCTCGACACGACCAAGCTCAGCAACGGCTCGCACGCGCTCAGCGCCACCGCCTACGGTGCAAAAGGCGCCAAGGCGGGAACGAAGGTGACCGTGACCGTCGCCAACTCGACGCCGGCCCCGCAGCCGGAGCCGAGTCCGGAACCCGAACCGGCGCCGCAGCCGAGCAGTGGCCCCCTCTACTGGGGCGCGACGATCGGCTCCCACCTGACCGGCAACCAGGCTCCGTGGGACATGACCGCCGTCTCCAAGTTTGAGGAAGGCGTCCACAAGAAGGTCTCGATGGTCCAGTTCTTCCAGCCCTTCGCCAACTGCAACCCCGGCTGCTCCTTCTACAAGTTCCCGACCTCGCCGATGGAAAGCATCCGCCAGCACGGCTCGATCCCGGTCCTCAGCTGGAGCTCGCAGTCGATCCCCTCGACCAAGGTCGAGCCCGACTTCCAGCTCTCCGACGTGATCTCCGGCCGCTACGACGCCTATATCCGCGAATTCGCCACCCAGGCGAAGGCTTGGAACCACCCCTTCTTCCTCCGCTTCAACTGGGAGATGAACGGCAACTGGTTCCCCTGGCACGAGGGCGTCAACGGCAACCAGCCGGGCGAATCGGCGAAGGCTTGGCGCCACGTCCACGACATCTTCAGCGCAGTCGGGGTCACCAACGCCACCTGGACCTGGTGCCCGAACGTCGAGTACAGCGGCAGCACCTCCCTCGCCTCGCTCTACCCGGGCGACGCCTACGTCGACTGGACCTGCCTCGACGGCTACAACTGGGGCACCAACCCGAACAAGCCGGACAAATGGAAGAGCTTCGACACCGTCTACAAGGCGAGCTACCAGAAGATCGTCGAAACGATTGCGCCGGGGAAGCCGATGATGATCGGCGAGGTCGCCTCCAGCGAGTACGGCGGCTCCAAGGCGGCCTGGATCAAGGACATGCTCGCGAAGCTGCCGACCAACTACCCGCAGATCCGCGCCCTGCTGTGGTTCGACAAATTCGATAGCAGCATGGACTGGCCGATCGAGACCTCGGGTAGCGCCGCCACCGCCTTCGGCGAAGGAATCCAGAGCTCCGCCTACCTCGGCAACAGCTTCACCGGCCTCAGCGCGACGAAGGTGCTTCCACAGGGCTGATCAGGGGATTTCAACCCCACCTGGACATATGTCCAGTTGACGGACGGACGCTCGAACGAGGCGTCAAATCGCCGATGGCTCTTGTATGGCCGAAGGCTTCTCGACCCGCTCCGTCGCCCACGTCGCCTGGCTGGCGGCGGCGATCCTGCTGCTCAGCGCCGGGATCGCTCTCGCAGCCTCCGGCGGCGGCAAATTCGACGGCGGCACGCGCTCGGCGAAGCACGCGCGTCTCGGCGATGCCCGGGCGCTGGTCGGGCGCAATCGCTGCGTCGCCCGCCGCGCCAATACCCCCCGCGTCCGTCGCCGTTGCAACCGTAAGCCGGCGGTCGCCAGCGGCGCTGCCCAGCCGCTTTACTGGGGCGCGACGATCGGCTCCCACCTGACCGGCGACCAGGCCCCCTGGGACATGAACGCGGTCACCCGATTCGAAAGCGGAGCGGGGAAGTCGGCCTCGATGGTCCAGTTCTTCCAGCCCTTCGCCCAGTGCGGCGGCTCCGGCTGCTCCTTCTACTCGTTCCCGACCAAGCCGATGGACGACATCCGCGGCCACGGCTCGATCCCGGTGCTGAGCTGGAGCTCGCAGGCGATCCCCTCGACGCTGAGCCAGCCCGACTTCCAGCTCTCCGATGTGATCTCCGGCCGCTACGACGACTACATCGCCGAATTTGCCGCCGAAGCCCGCGACTGGGGGCACCCCTTCTTCCTCCGCTTCAACTGGGAGATGAACGGCAACTGGTTTCCCTGGGCCGAGGGCGTCAACGGCAACGCCGAAGGTGAGTACGTCGCCGCCTGGCGTCACGTCCACGACATCTTCGCCGCCGCCGGCGCGACCAACGTCTCCTGGGTCTGGTGTCCGTTCGTCGATCCCGGTCACTCTCTCCATGACCTCGGCTCGCTCTATCCCGGCGACGCCTACGTCGACTGGACCGGTCTCGACGGCTACAACTGGGGCACCAACCCGGCCTCGCCGCGCGGCTGGCGGAGCTTCGACCAGCTCTTTCGCCGCAGCTACGACGAGATCACCGGCGGCATCGCTCCCTCGAAGCCGATGATGCTCGGCGAGGTCGGCTCCAGCGAGCAGGGCGGCTCCAAGGCGGACTGGATCCGCGACGCCCTCGCCCGGGTACCGGCCGAATACCCGCAGATCCGCGCCCTGTTGTGGTTCGACAAATTCGACGACAACATGGACTGGCCGATCGAGACCTCGGGCACGGCCACCGCGGCCTTCGCGGAAGGCATCGCCCAGACCGCCTACGTCGGCGCCAGCTACGGCGGGCTCTCCGGCGGCGCGATCCCGCCGCCCAGCTGAGCCTCGCGATGCCGCCCAGCCGGTTCCCTACACTTGCCGCTCTGTCTGCTCGGCTTCAGCTGAAGCGCCCACCAGGGGGGGCGCGTCCGGTCGCGGCGCTGGTTCTGGCGCTCCTCGCCTGCTGCCTGCTGGCAGCGCCGGCCGCGGCCACCTCCGCGAAACCGCACCACCCCAAGCCGGCGAAGCAGAAGCCGATGTACTGGGGCGCCTGGATCGGCGACCAGATCACCGGCACCGACGCCCCCTGGGACATGAACCCGGTCACCTTCCTCGAGGGGCTGGTCGGCAAGGGGATGTCGCTGATCGAGTTCTCCTCCTCCTGGGAAGACTGCAGCCGCACGCCCTGCAGTCCATACAAGTTCCCGTTGGAAGGGATGGACAACATCCGCAACCACGGCGCCATCCCCCTCTTCAGCTGGGGCGCCGAATCAAGCCCCCGCAGCAGCGCCGAACAGCCCGACTTCCAGCTCGCCGACGTGATCTCCGGCCGCTACGACGGCTACATCGCCCAGTTCGCGACCGAAGCCCGCGACTGGGGCCACCCGTTCTTCCTGCGCCCGAACTGGGAGATGAACGGGGATTGGTTCCCCTGGTCGGAGTGGACGAACGGCAACTCGAAGGGCGAATACGTCGCCGCCTGGCGCCGTATCCACGACATCTTCACCGCCGTCGGGGCCAGCAATGTCACCTGGGTCTGGTGTCCCTACGCCGACACCGAAAAGCGGCTGAAGAAGAACCCGCTGAAGCCGCTGTACCCCGGTAACGCCTACGTCGACTGGACCTGCCTAGACGCCTACAACTGGGGCCGCAACCCGGTCAACCCCAAGCCCTGGCGCAGCTTCTCGGAACTGTTCGACCCCGCCTACACGGAACTGGTGAAGAAAGTCGCCAAACGCAAGCCGATGATGCTGGGCGAGTTCGCGACCAGCTCCTTCGGCGGCCACAAGGCAGCCTGGATCCGCAAGATGTTCGCGGAGCTCCCCCGCAAATACCCGCGGGTGCGCGCCCTCGTCTACTTCGACACCGTCGACCGCATGGTCGATTGGCCGCTCGAGAACTCGCCGCCGGCGGCCCAGGCCTTCGCCATAGGCATCCGCAAGCCCGCCTTCGCGAACAATCGTTTCGGCGCCCTCACCGGGGGCCCGATCTTGCCTTTGCGCTGATCTTCCTCGCCCATTCACCCGTATACAGGATGATGAGGGGCGCAGCATCCGGCGCCCGGCGGGGTTTCAGGCGCAATAGAGCCAAATGACGAATAGCCACCGACACTTCGATTTCGTCCCCAGGGCGGGAGTCTTCTGGCTCCTCGGCCTGCTCCTCGCCATGCTGGCTTTCGCACCTGCCGCGGTGGCGAAGAAGCGCCCGCCCGCCTCGCTCTACTGGGGCGCCCAGATCGGCGACCAGATGACCGGTGAAGCGGCGCCCTGGGACATGAACCCGATCTACCGCTTTCAGCGGATCGCCGGCAAGGGCCTCTCACTGATCGAGTTCAGCTCCCCGTTCGCCGAATGCGGAGACAGCGGCTGCACGATGACGAAATTCCCGGTGACCCCGCTGGAAAACGTTCGCGCCTACGGCGCGATTCCGGTCTTCAGCTGGAACTCGACCGCCAGCCCGCCCAGCGTCGACCAGCCCGACTTCAACCTCGGCACCCTGATCTCCGGCCGCTACGACTCCTACATCCGCGAGTTCGCCGCCAAAGCGAAGGCCTGGGGGCACCCCTTCTTCCTCCGCTTCGACTGGGAGATGAACGGCTTCTGGTTCCCCTGGTCGGAGGGCGTCAACGGCAACAAGCCGGGCGAGTTCAAGGCGGCCTGGCGCCACGTCCACGACATCTTCGAGCAGGTCGGCGCCACCAACGTCACCTGGGTCTGGTGCCCCAACGTCGACCTCTACAACAGCCTCACCCCGCTCGGCGAGCTCTACCCGGGCAACCGCTACGTCGACTGGACCGCCCTCGACGGCTTCAACTGGGGCAAGCGCCGCGGTTCGCCCGGCTGGCAGTCCTTCAACCAGGTCTTCCATCGCACCTACCACCGGATCGTCAAGAAGGTCGCCCCGACCAAGCCGATGATGCTGGCGGAGGTCGCGTCCAGCGACAAGGGCGGCAGCAAGCCCGCCTGGATCAAGGACATGTTCACCAAGGTCCGCCACAAGTACCGCAAGATCCGCGCCGTTATCTGGTACGACGTCGACGACCGCGGCACCAACTGGCCGATCGAGCGCAGCAAGAAGGACAAGCACGCCTTCCGCAAGGCAATCTCCCCCGGCGCCTACCGCCCCAACGAGTTCGGCGGCATAGTCGGCGGCCCGATCCCGCCGCCGGCCCGCGCTTCGGGCTGATCCCAGCGGGGATGGTGGGGGGAGGGTGCTGACCCTCCTGTAGAACGATTGGTGCTACATTTCACCCCGATGGCTCGTTCTCTTCACGTGCGGCTGGATGACAGCGCCGAAGTGGCGCTCGGCGTGATTCGGGGGGGGGAGGGTTTGACTGATTCGGAGGCTGTTCGAACTGCCCTTCGCGAGGCTGCCGCGCGACGGCGGGCTCGTTCCTCCATTGCCGAGGAGGTGGCGCGCCTCGTCTCGGATGAGGGTGATCGCGAGGAGATGCGGCTCGTCCGGGAGCAGATGGCCGAGCTCGCCCCCGATCAGACCGACTGATGGTTCGGGGAGAGGTCTTCCGCCTGCCTTCTCCGCGCGGCGCCCGTGGGCATGAGCAGCGAGGGCCGCGATACGCGGTCGTCGTCCAGGCTGATGAGTTCATGGCGCTGAGCACGACGCTCGTCGCACCGACCTCGACCCGTGCGCAGCCGGCTACCTTCCGACCGACGATCACGCTGGGTGATCTGGAGACGCGTGTCTTGGTCGAGCAGACGACGGTGGTTGATCCAGAGCGGCTCGGCCGCTCCGCTGGACGCTTGGATGCCGAAGAGCTACGAGCAGTCGACGACGCCCTGGCTCTTGTGCTCAGTCTCTGAGGAAGCTGCCGGGACCAGCTAAGCGGCGGCCTTGGCGCGCTCTCCGGCAACCTCGGCGTGGCCGAGGTTGTGGCGCGGGTGGCGGAGGCTGCGGCGGCGGCGGGCCTCCTTGAAGATCGTGCCGAGGACGCGGAAGCCGTCGCGGAAGGTCTTCAGGTTGCTGGTGCCGGAGATCCGCTCTTTCTCGTAGCTCGGGACCTCGACGATCTTCATCCCGGCCGAGGCCATGCGGAGGTTGATCAGGGTCTCGACCTCGAAGCCGGGGACGTCGAGGGAGATGAAGGGCAGGCAGCGGGCCCAGAAGGCGTTGTAGCCGTAGCAGAGGTCGGTGAACTCGGTGCCGTGGAGCTTGTTGGCGGTGCCGCTGAGGACGAGGTTGCCGAGGCTGCGCAGCTTGGTGATGTCGGCGCTGCCGCCGCCGTCCATGTAGCGGCTGCCCTTGGCGAAGTCGGCGCCGGCCTCCAGCGCTTCCACGAAGCGGAGGATCTCGGCCGGGTCGGCGGAGCCGTCGGCGTCGAGCATCACGACCAGGTTGCCGGTCACGGCGGCGAAGCCGGTGCGAAAGGCGTCGCCCTTGCCGCGGCCGCTCTGGCTGGTGACGCGGATGCTTGGGTAAGCCTGGCGGGCGGCCTCGATCGTGTTGTCCTTCGAGTTGCCGTCGACGAGGATCACCTCGTGTAGGCCCTCGGGCAGTTCGGCGAGGACGGCGCCGATGTTCTTTTCCTCGTTCATCGCCGGCACGACGACGCTGACCTTGGTCTTGCGGGTGGCGCGGCGGTCCGGGCCCTTGTAGGGGATGGCGCCGCGTCCGGCGAGCGCCTCGACCTCGATCAGCGGCACGCCGCCGACCCGGCTGGGGGTCGCGGACTGGGCCTCGAGCAGGTCGAGAGGACGCGGCAGCAGACTGACAGGTACACCGATCGACTTGAAGGCGCGGACGAGTTCCAGCAGGCCCTCGTCGTCGGCGTGCTGGCTGGAGATGACGACGCGGTCGGCGTGGTAGCGCTCGACGACCTCGAGGGCGGCGACGCGGCCGGCGGTGCCGGGGTCCTTTTCGGACGGCGGCACGGTGCCGACGACGTTCGCGTATTTCCTCAGCGGCGCGTAGGCGCGCAGCCGTTCGGCGACTTCCTCGTCGCCGACCAGGACCCAGCGCTCCTGCGGGTTCATGCGCTCGATATACGGGGCGAGGAGGGAGCGGCAGGCGCTGTCGAGGACGATGAAGCCGATCCACAGGCTCAGCTGCTCGAGGCTGCCGAGCGGGGTCAGCAGCGAGGCGGTCCAGACAAAGACGCCGGCGACCAGGAAGCGGATTACCCGCCAGCCGCTGCCGCGCTCTTCCGCCCGCGCCGACTGGTTGCCGTAGACGCCGAGCAGCGCGTAGACGACGAGCAGGACGGCCGAGGCGACCGGGAAGGCGGGAAGGAAGGCGACGCCGTCGAGAGCGGTTATGACGGCGAGGGCAACCGAGGAAGAGACGAAGTCCGCCAGCGGCAGTGCCCACGTTCCGGGACCCCGTTTGGCCATCGGCATCGCGCCGAGCGTCGGGCGGTCCTGAACCAAGGTTTCCCTGGTCGCGGCCTGCGGCTTGAATGGGGGATCGAAGGGGACGTCAGTTGAAGATTGCATGGCGGAGAGGGGTCGGCTGGGGCTCTATCTGTAAGTCCGAAACGGATGGGGGGTTGCGGTTATCAACGCAAAGTCCGTATCGGCAGCAGCTTTGGATCACATGAGCAACTGCAACGGGGAACCCGCCCCTCGCAGATTACGGGATCGCCGATTGGAAAAAAGTGGTTTCCCCAATAAGTGGGGAAACCACCTGGTGACTACTTATGAGCGATACGCCGCGGCGAGCTCTGGGTCCTTCTCAGCCAGCATTTCCGCCAGCTCGACCATCACCTTGCACTGCTTCCAGGTGGCGTCGTCCTGCATCTTGCCGTCGATCATGTGGACGCCGCGTCCATCGGGAATCGCCTCGATCACCTTCTTCGCAAACTTGACCTCGTCCGGCGGCGGGCTGAAGACCTTCTTCGCGATCCCGATCTGGACCGGGTGCAGCGACCAGGCGCCGACGCAGCCCATCAGGAAGGCGGCGCGGAACTGGGTCTCGCAACCGGCGGTGTCCTTGATGTCGCCGAAGGGGCCGTAGAAGGGGAGGATGCCGGCGGACGTGCAGGCGTCGACCATGCGGGCGATCGAGTAGTGCCAGAGGTCCTGCTGGGCGCTGACGCGGTCGGCCTCGGGATTTTCCGGATCGGCCGGGTCCTCCATCACCCGGTAGCCGGGATGGCCGCCGCCGACGCGGGTCGTCTTCATCCGTCGCGCCGCTGCCAGATCGGCCGGTCCGAAGCTCATCCCCTGCATCCGCGGGCTGGCGTTGGCGATCTCCTCCAGGTTGACCACGCCCTGCGGGGTCTCGAGGATCGCGTGGACGAGGATCGGCCGCGAGAGGCCGGCCTTCGCTTCCAGCTGGGCGAGCAGGCGGTCGACGTAGTGGATGTCGTGGGCGCCCTCGACCTTCGGCACCATGATCACCTCGAGCTGATCGCCGATCTCGGTCACCAGCTGGGTGAAGTCGTCGAGCACCCAGGGGCTCTCCAGCGCGTTGACCCGGGTCCAGAGCGAGGTCTGGCCGAAGTCGTTCTCCTTCGCGGCCTCGATCAGCCCGGCGCGGGCCGCCTCCTTGCGGTCCACGGGGACCGCGTCCTCGAGGTTGCCGAGTAGGATGTCGGTCGATTCGGCGATCGCGCCCGCCTTGGCGACCATCTTCTCGTTCGAGAAGTCGAGGAAGTGGATCATCCGCGAGGGCTTGACGGGGATCTCGCGGAGCGGCTCGGGGGCGCCGATGGCCTGCGGCAGGAAGAAGTCTCTGGGGTGTCTCAACTTGCTCCTCGGGTCGTTTCGAAGTTCGGGGCGGCTAAATCTATTGAGCGTGCGGATTTGCCGCCTCCCTCGCCCCTAAATTGCCTGCTTATCGAGGGGTCCGAACGCGATACGACGCAGGACTGGCTGGTGCCCCGCAGCGCCGTGCCGACCGTGAGCCAGTTAGAGGCGCGGATCGACGAGGCAGTGGTGATCGCCCGGGCCTCCGAGGAGGGAGTGCGCGAAGTGGGGGAGATGGCGCTGGATGCGGCGCGGCAGGCGAAGCGGGCTGCTGAGGCGGCGGAGGAGAGCGCGGTTGCGGCCGCGGAAGCGGCGGCTACCCAAAGCGCTCGACCGGCGGGTCCTGTCTCCGACACGGCCCCCCCGCAAAAAGGCGGGGGTCCCGCATCGTCGCCACCTACCGGAAGAAACGGGGATGAACAGCCGCCGGTCGAGCCGTCAGAGGAACCGGCCCCACCTCGATTCGAGGAGCGGTTTCGCAGGTTCAGTGAGAGAGCTGACTCTGTTTCGGGGCGGTTGCGGCGGCTTTGCGAGCAGGAAGTCCCCAGCGTCGGCGTAGCCCGTCGGCGAGGCGACGGCTGATCGGGCCGCAGCCTGGCAGTGGGATGCCGTCGAGGGCGGTTGCCGGTTCGACCCCACGGATCGAGTTGGTGAGGAAAGTCTCCTCGGCGCTGAGTAGGTCGTGGGCGCTCATCGGGCCCTCCTGAGTCTCGAGACCCTCATCGCCGGCGATCTCGAGAAGGGCGGCGCGGGCGGTGCCGGCGAGGATGCGCCCGTCGGCTGCGGGTGTCCAGAGCGTCCCTTCGCGGACGGCGAAGAGGTTCGCCCAGCCCGCCTCCAGCAGCTCGCCGCCGTCGCAGATCAGCTGACCGAGGCCGGCGTCGGGGTGTTCCATGCCGCGCCGGTCGACCCACTTGTGGGACCCATGGCCGCCCCTGACCTGGTGGCTTTGCAGTCTCGCGCCGCGCGCCGGGAAGACCGCCTCCGGTACGACCGCACCTGCAAGTAGGTCGTGCCGGAGGCGGTCTTCCCCAGGAGCGACGGTGAGGCGCAGGCGCCCCAGCGAGATTCCCTCTGCCGCGCGCCGAAGCTCTTCCTCGGCGCCTGTTGGAAGCCGCTCGCCGTAGACCTCGGCCAAAGTGCGCCGCAACCGCGCCAGGTGCCGATCCAGCTCGACGGGCTCGCCATCGACGACCAGCAACGTCTCGAATACGCCCATTTCCGGATCCGGCCGCCAGTCGCTCATCGCCACCGCAGTATCTTGCCTACGCGGCCCGGTCGATGCGCACCCTGCTGATCGACAACTACGACTCCTTCACCTGGAACCTCTTCCAGCTCCTGGCCGAGGTGAACGACTGCGAACCCTTGGTGGTTCGCAACGACGAGGCGAGCTGGGCGGAGCTGGAGCGCCGCGAGTTCGACAACGTCGTCATCTCGCCGGGGCCGGGACGGCCACAGGAGCAGGCCGATTTCGGCGTCGGTGCGGAAGCGATTCGCCACTGCGAGAAGCCCTTGCTCGGAGTCTGCCTGGGGATGCAGGGACTGGGCTGGTTGGAGGGGGGAGAGGTCGGGCCGGCACCCGAGCCGATGCACGGCCGCGTAGTCGCGATCGAGCACGACGGCACAGGCATCTTCGCCGGCATTCCCAGCCCTTTCCAAGCCACCCGCTACCACTCGCTCGCCCTGGCGCGCCCGCTGCCGAGCACCTTGAGAGAGACAGCCGCCTGCGACGGGGTCCCGATGGCCGTCGAACACCGAACGCGCCCCAAGTGGGGCGTCCAGTTCCACCCCGAGTCGATCGCGACCGAGCACGGCCGACGACTTCTAGCCAACTTCCGCGACCTCACACCGAGCCACCCATCCTTCGCCTGTTCCTTATCCGTCCCAGGGGCCGATAAGGAACAGGCAAGTGTGGCTGCGGTCGAGGTGCGCCGTCTCGACGCCTGCGTTGACACCGAGTCCGCGTTTTCCTTGCTCTACGGCACGTCCGAGTGCGCCTTCTGGCTTGACAGCAGTCGCCCCGGGGCGCGGGCCCGCTTCTCCTTCATGGGTGACGCTTCGGGGCCGCTCGCTGAGGTGATCCGCCACGACGCAGGCGAGGGCGAGCCGCTGCTCGATCGTCTGCAGCGGCGCCTGGACGCCTTGCGCCCCGCCGAGGTTCCAGACCTCCCCTTCGAGTTCGACTGCGGCTTCGTCGGCTACCTCGGTTACGAGCTCAAGGCCGAGTGCGGCTACGAGTCCCCGCACCGCTTCGAGCACCCCGACGCCGCCCTCATCTTCAGCGACCGACTCATCGCCTTCGACCACGAGCAGGGGCAGACCTACCTCCTCTGCCTTCACAAGCAGGGTGACGAGAAGGAGGCCGAGACCTGGCTCGAGGCGACAGCAACGAAGCTGAGGGCGCTGCCGGTTGGTGGGACGGGTGACCCTCGCCGGACCCTCCCCGCCGTTGTCCGCCGAGGGTCACCCGTCCCGCCCCCCAACCCCCTGAACCTCAACCGCTCCCGCGACCAGTACCTGGGGGATGTCGAAGCCTCACTCGACCACCTCCTCGCCGGCGACAGCTACGAGATCTGCCTCACGAACCAGGTCAGCGCCGAGATCGATGTGGATCCGCTTGACCTGTACCGGCGGTTGCGCCGCGCCAACCCCGCCCCGTTCGCCTCCTACCTCCGATTCGGCGACCTCGCCGTTCTCAGCTCCTCCCCGGAGCGCTTCCTCCGCGTCAGCCGCGACGGCGAAGCCGAAGCCCGCCCGATCAAGGGGACCAGCCGCCGCGGCTCGTCATCCGCCGAAGACGCTCGCCTCGCCGCCGACCTCGCCGCCGACGAGAAGAACCGGGCCGAGAACCTGATGATCGTCGACCTGCTGCGCAACGACCTCGGCGCCGTCTGCGAGGTCGGCAGCGTTGAGGTGCCGGAGATGATGGCGGTGGAGAGCTACGAGACCGTCCACCAGCTCGTCTCCTCGGTGCGCGGCCGCCTGCGCTCCGACGCCGACGCCCTCGACGCCGTCCGCTCCTGCTTCCCGCCCGGCTCCATGACGGGCGCGCCGAAGGTGCGCACAACCGAGATCCTCGATGAGCTCGAGGGTGCCCCCCGCGGCGTCTATTCCGGCGCGATCGGCTGGTTCGGGCTCGGCGGCGCCGCCGACCTCTCGGTCGCGATCCGCACCATCGTCCTCGCCGGCGGCCGCGCCACGGTCGGCGCCGGGGGCGCGATCGTCCTCGACTCCGATCCCGAGCGCGAGTACGAGGAGATGCTGTTGAAGGCAGCGGCGCCGCTGCGGGCCATCGACCCCGCCCTCGATCCCGCGTCTATATCCTTGGCTCTCCAGAGCGCCGCCGCACCAGCGCCGCGCTAGCCGACCTTCCCACGACCGAAGCAGGAGCCATGGCCGTAGACACCGCCGCCTATCGCGAAATGACCGACGAGCAGGAAGCGATCATCGAAATGGTCCGCCAGTTCGCCGACGAGCAGATTATCCCCAACGCCGAGCACTACGACCACGAGGATTCCTTCCCGGAGCCGATCGTCGAGCAGATGAAGGAGCTCGGCCTCTTCGGGGTCACCATCCCCGAGGAGTACGGCGGCATGGGCCTCGACCTGACGACCTACGCGATGATCGTCGAAGAGCTCTCGCGCGGCTGGATCTCGATCTCCGGCGTCGTCAACACCCACTTCATCGGCTCCTACCTGCTGATGAAGTTCGGCACCGACGAGCAGAAGGAGTACTTCCTGCCGAAGATGGCG
>Ga0070688_100000262_pt1 | contig 27433 bp, 19 predicted proteins | sample KBSS13HmetaG_FD_64679 | JGI IMG/M metagenome (GOLD analysis project Ga0070688, IMG submission 64679) | Switchgrass rhizosphere microbial communities from Kellogg Biological Station, Michigan, USA - KBS S1-3H metaG | ecosystem: Host-associated > Plants > Roots > Rhizosphere ...
CCCAGGAACGCCGTTTCCAGCTCGAGCAGGATCTCGCCGCGGCTCGGCACGTCCGGCCGGAATGCCCGGCTGCCGCCGCCGAAGGCGATCTCGTCGATCCGCCGCACGTGGCGGACCACCCCCATCGCCAGCTCGCGGGCGGATGCGTCACCACCCGATTCACGCTGGTCGAACCGCTCGGTAGGGACCGCGCGCAGCATGCGCACCGTCCGCTTGAGCTCGTGCGCCAGGATCTCCGCGTAAGCCCGCCTCACGATGGACATCTCGAACACCATTCGAGCCTCCTCGCTTGTGACCGCCCGCCCGGATGGACGGGTGGGCCGGCACGGGCTGCCGGCACCCACAGGATGCTCGCGGGCAGTGGACGCGCGGGTGACGGGGAGGTTTCGGGGTTGCTACTTCGCCGGGTGCCCCGGGTCCAGCGCGGGCACCGAGGCCTCACCGCCACCTCCTCGCCGTAGCCGGGCGGCGTGGAACCGCTAGACTGCGGCGCATGGGCCGCGGGTGCGAAGCGATCGAGAGGCGTGCCGCACGACCGGCGGCAGTTCGCGCGTGAGCGGCGGGGCGGGCTCTGACCTCGACCGACGCGTCGCCGAGCTGCTCGAGGACGCGCGCCGGCGGCGCGAGCGGGGCCGCGACACCATTGCCGCGATCGTCAAGAACCAGCCCGACGCGATCGTTCGCGCCTATTCGCGCGTGCGCTTCCTGATCCTGCGCCAGAGCTTCCTGGACGCGATCGGTCAGTACTTCCCGGAGCGCGGCGAGATCCTGGATCTCGGCTGCGGCTTCGGGCTCTTCTCGCTCTACTACGCGATCATGGGCCCCGAGCGCCGCATCACCGGCGTGGACCTGGATGCGCGCCGCATCGAGATGGCGAAGCGGTGCGCGTCGGCCCTGGGCGTCACCAACGCCAGCTACCACGCCGAGGACGTGCTGCGCTGGCGCGACGAGCGCACGTTCGACGCCATCTACATGCTGGACCTCGTGCACCACCTGCCGCGGGCCTCGGTGGCGCAAACGCTCGAACGCCTCACGGCGCGGCTCGCACCCGGCGGCACGCTGATCATCAAGGACGTCGCGGACAAGCCCACGTACAAGATGCTGTTCACGCTGGCGCTCGACCGGCTCATGGTCGGCATGGAGCCGATCCGCTACTGGCCCGTGCTCGAGCTCTCGAGCCTGCTGCGCGCGCTCGGCTTCCTCGTGCGCGTGCACCCCATCCGCGACGTGCTCCCGTACCCGCACGTGCTCTACGTGTGCCGGAGGAGCTAGGGCAAGCCACCCACCGGCGCCATCGTCAGGCGCCCGTTCTCGAGCATCAGCGGCGGTCCATAGGGACCGATGAGCTCGCGCGTCCACCACGCACCCGTGGCCCTGCGGGTGGCGGCGTCGCTGAAGTGGTAGTCGTAAGCGAGCGCGCGCAGGTAGCGCGGCGGCGATCCGGGCAGCGGGTCGCGATCCATGAGCGCGCGCACGCTCGTCGAGCCGCGGAGCAGCCCAGCGCAGAAGGCGATGAACCAGCGGTCGCGGCCGAAGTCCGAGAGCGCGGCGAACCACATCTGCCAGTCGAGCCGCGGATGGTAGGGCGCCACGTACGCGGGCCTGCGCGCGACCGGGCCGGGTTTCCAGCGGAATGGGTACTCGCGCCAGCGCACGCCGTCGTCGCTCACCTCGATCGAGATCTCGAGCCGCCGCGTGGTCATCACCGCGAAGAGCCCGTAGCGGTTCACCACGTCGAGCGGTGACAACAGGCGCTCGAGCGCGGGGAGCGGCCCGAGCCAGGCGCGCGGCCAGCCGAGCACGTCGGAGAGCGGCACGAGGCTCAGCGCCAGCAGCACCACGGCGATCGGGCGCACGAGCCAGGCGGGCGCGCGTGCGGCCGTTACCGGCGTGACCGCCGGCATCACGTGCCGGAACACGCGGTCGTCCAGGAGCGGCACGCAGAGCGTGATCGTGAGCCAGTTGAAGAACCCGTAGTTGCCGGTGAGGGCGATCAGGAGCTGGAAGCCGATGGTGATGAACGCGCCCGCGAACCGCAGCCGGCGCGGCGCGAAGAACAGGAACGGAACCACGCCCTCGATCACGAACATCGACGCACACGAGAAGCGCTGGAACGCGAGCGGCAGGTGGTGCGCGTACCACGCCGTCCACGGCGGCAGGCACTGCGTCTCGTAGTGGTACGTGAGCGCGGTGAGGTGTCGCCACGAGGGATCGCCGCTCGCGAGCTTCGCCGCGGCCGACGAGAACATGAGCCGGAAGATGAGCCAGCGCGCGAGCCAGCGGGCGAGCCGCGGCGGCTCGGGATCGCTCTCGGGCCGTGAGAACCACCGCCAGGGGCTGAGGAAGATGGCGATGAAGCCCGCTTCGAGCAGCAGCGAGTCCCACTGGAACGAGAGGAAGTCCTGGCCCACGGAGACGAGCGAGAGGTAGCAGAACCACAGCGCTGCGAGCACCAGCGGGGGAGCGACTCCCGCCAGGAGCAGCGCCGCGAGCCCCGTGCCCGCGAGGCACACGCCCACGAGCGCGCCGTCGCCGGCGCCGAACCAGAACAGTGTCGGCACGTACCAGTGGCCCGCGGGCCCGAGCTGCGCGCGCACGGCCGCGAGCCAGTCGCGCGCCGGCAGGATGCCGTCACCGCCGACGAGCCCCACGATCTGGATGGCGAGCGAGGTGAACGCGATGGCGTAGATCAGCGCCAGGAGCCGCATGAACACCCACGTCGTGAAGCGGTTGCCGGGTGGGACCAGCGACGGTCCCCAGAGCCAGCCCGACACGCGCGAGAGGAACGGGCGATGGTTCGCGATCTGTTTGTAGGCGATGTTCGACAGCGCCGCGACGCCCGGCACGCGCTCGTAGAGCCACAGCGGCCACGCGCGCCCGGGCGCGAGCGCGAGCGCGCGGAAGACGGCCTCGGCGCCGAACGTGACGCGGCCATCGGGCTCGGCGAGCGCGACGGCTTCCGCGAATCGTTCCCGCGGGATGTCGGGAAAGCGTCGCGCGGCCGCTGCGGAGGTCGCGTATTCGATGGCGTCGCCGGTCGCCGCGCGCCAGCGCTCCACCCAGCGACGGCAGAACCCGCATTCGCCGTCGTAGATCAGGACCGGGCGTGTCGCCATCGCTTCAGTGCCGGAACAGCGCCAGCGCGATCTCGAGCGCGATGAGCAGCACCACCACCACCTCCAGCGTCTCGCTGCGGCGCGCGATCGACTCGGCGTTCAGCATGTCGTACGTATCGCGCACGATCCGCATCTTGCGGTCGATCCCGCTCCGCCACACGCGCTCGCGGAACTCCTCGAGCGCCCGCGCGTAGACGCGCGCCAGGAACACGTCGTCGGTGACCTTGAGCGAGTTCTCCACGCGCTCGACCAGCTCCACCGAGTCCGCCACGCGCCGCTGCAGCCGCTCGAGGAGCCGGCTGTAGCGCCGGCCGAACAGGTGGAAGCCCTGCCGGGCCTGGACCAGGAGCGTCTGGATGGCGGGCAGCTCGGCATCGAGCACGGCGTCATACCAGCGCAGCTCCAGGAGCTGGGCATTCGCGAACTCGAGCACGTACTGGACGTCGGTGTCGTGGCGCACGGGCTCGACCACGAGCGCCGCGCCCCAGGTGAGCACCGCGAGATCGTCCTCGAAGTAGGAATGGCGTGGCGACAACAACTCCTTCCGCGCCGAGGCTGCGAGCGGGCGCTGCTCGCCCAGCAGCAGCCGCGCGATGTCGATGTCCTCGAGTGTCGCCGGCGGGACCGGCGCACCGTTGCCGTCCACGAGCCGGTGGACGCGGAACACGGTGTAGTCCTCGGTGAGCGGCGAGACCATGGGCTGCTCGATGGCGGGCGCGATGCGCGCGAGCAGCTTGTCGCGCAGGCGCGGGAACACGTCCGTCCACGGGGCGACGCCCACCGCCGCGCCCCACGACGCGAACGCGCTCCATCCCAGGCCCGGAGGCGCGCCGATGCGCGCGCGCAGCGAGACGGCGCCGAAGTCGAACACGCGCGCGCTCATCTCCACCTCGACCACGTGTCCCGCGATCTCCAGCGTCTCGGTGCCGAGCGATGCCGTGACCGGCGGGTTCGGGATCTGGATCGTCTGCGCCTCGCCGCGCGACGGCCGCCGCCGTTCCGGCGCGGCGGAGGCGAGCAGGTCGAACGCGCGGTCGAGCGCGATGCCGTAGCCCACGTCGAACAGCCGGTAGACGATCGCCTCGCCGTGGACGCACGGCTCGGCGGGGGACGGGGCGGCAGGGGTCATCGCCCGAGGATAAGCGATGGCTCGACGAGGTGTGTTCGTACCGATGGTTCGCCGCGCGCGGCGGAGTGTCTCCCGGAATTGCCGCGGGCCCCGTCACGCTGCGCGCGCGACGGGGCCCGTAATCCGTGCGGCCTGGAACGACTACTTCAGCACGGCATCCTTCATCGCCTTCGCGATGCGGAACTTGAGCACGCGCTTGGCGGGGATCTTGATGGCCTCGCCGGTCTGCGGATTGCGGCCCATGCGCGCCTTGCGGTTCACGACCACAAGCTTGCCGACGCCCGGGAACACGAAGCCGTTCTTCGCCTGCTTCGAGGCCAGCAGTGCGAGCTCCTCGAGGATGGCCGTACCCGTCTTCTTCGTGACTTCGAACTTCGTCGCGATGTGCGCCGCGACCTGCGTCTTCGTCATCATCTTCGCCATGGGGATCCTTCCTCCTTGACCGGAACCAGCGCTTCGAAAGTGGACAGGCGCGAGTCGCACGCCTTGGCCGTTGGTGTGTATAGCAGCGGCGGCCGCGGATTCAAAGGGAAATTCGAAGGCTCAAACGACTTCGCGCAGGCCTGACGCGGCCGGAACCGATCCCGCGATTCAGTCCGCGAGGACGAGCCGCTGCGTGCGCGTCTCGGAGCCATCGCTCGCGCGCACGAAGTAGACCCCCGCGCGCGCCCTCGAGCCTCGCTCGTCGCGAGCGTCCCAGGCGATCTCGTGGCGACCCTGGGCGAGCGTTCCATGCGCCAGCAACCGGATCCGACGCCCCGCCGCATCGAACACGCTCACATCGACTTGGGCGCTCGTGGCCAGCGTCATCTCGAGCCTCGAAGCGGCCCGCGACGGGTTCGGCGACGGCGCCGAGAGCGCGAGCCGAGAGCCGCTCGTCGACGTGGGAACGGCGAGCGGAACGGTACCAAGGTCGAGCATCCATACGGACCGTCCGTGGGTGAATGCATAGAGCCTGCGGCTCGCCTGGTGGAGCTCGAGGTCCCAGACGGGCTGGGTCGGCATGTACCCCCCGAGCGCGGTCCAGGTCTGGCCGAGGTTCCGGGTGACGAACACGCCGAGGTCGGTCCCGGCATAGAGCGTCGAGGTCGCCAGCGGGTCGACGATCAAGTCGTTGACGGGCGCGTCCGGCAGGTTGCCGGAGATCGACGTCCAGGTGCTGCCGCGATTGGTGCTGCGGAAGACGCGCGGATCGTGCTGGTCCTCGCCGAAGCCCGAATGGGTGACGTAGAGGGTCTGTGGATCGAGCGGGTCGGCGGTCACGTGCGTGACGTAGGCGGCGGGCAGACCGGCGGTGATCTCCTCCCACGCGCCGCCGCCGTTCTGCGAGCGCCAGACGTGACCGTCGTCGGTGCCGGCGACATAGAGGGTGGTGTCCGCGGCCGAGATCGCCACCGTGGTGATGGTGCCGTAGTTCACCTGAGCGCCCGGGCCGCTCGTCAGGTCGCCGCTCACCGGCGCCCAGGTCACGCCGTTGTTGGTGCTCTTGTAGACCCGATGGCTGCCGGCGATCATCGTGTTCGGGTTCTTCGGGCTCGCCACGTACGGCGTGTTCCAGTTGAAGCGGTCGGTGCTCACCCAGCCGGTGGTGCCGCTGTACGAGGCGCCGTTGTTGGTGGAGCGCCTGAGCCCGCTCTGGTCGCAGCAGTACTGCCACTCGGCGAAGATGGTGCCCGAGCCGGGCGGGTTCACCAGGCACTCGAACCCGTCGCCGCCCAGGATCGCGGCCCAGCCGAACGCGCCGGACTCGGTCTTGCTCGTGCCGTTGTCCTGCGCGCCGCCCAGCACCTTGTCCACGTTCAGCGGGTCCACGGTGCCGGCATAGAACTGGGTGATGGGCAGGTTGAACGACTTCTGCCACGTGCCGCCCAAGCGCGAGTAGAACCCGCCGTCGTTGCCGAGGAAGACGTGCGTGGGATCGACCGGGTCCATCCACAGCGCATGGTGGTCGACGTGCAGCGACCCGGTGACGTCGTCGAGCGTGACGCCACCGTCGATCGAGTGCAGCAGGCGCACGCCGCCGGTCCACACCTCGTCCGGGTCGAGGGGCGAGACCTCGAGCATCCCGAAGTACCAGCTGAAGCCGCCGAACGCGTTGTGGTGGGCGGCGCCCCCGTCCGCGCGCTCCCAGGTCTGGCCGCCGTCCTCGCTGCGGTAGAGCCCGAGCCCGGTGTAACCGCCGATGGCGCCGCTCGTCACCGAGGCGTAGATGCGCGACGGCCGCGACGGCGCCACGGCGATGGCGATGCGGCCGAGGTTGTCGCCCGCGGGCGGCAGGCCGTTCACGATCTTGGTCCAGGTGCCGCCGCCGTCGGCGCTCCGCCACACGGCGCACTCGGCGCCGAACGCCCGCCGGTAACGGAGGCGGCGCACGCGCTCCCAGGTCGAGCAGTAGACCGTCTCGGGGTGCGCGGGGTTGATCTCGATGTCGGAGACGCCGGTGCTGTCGCTCACGTACAGCGTGCGTGTCCACGTCGCCCCGCCGTTCAAGCTCCGGTAGAAGCCGCGGTTGGAGTCGGTGGTGAACGCCTTGCCCATGGCACCCACGTAAATACGGTTCGTGTCCGTGGGATCCACGGCCACCGCGGCGATGTGCGCGGTCTCGCTCAGGCCGCGGTAGTTCCAACTGGTGCCGCCGTCGCGTGACACGTAGAGCCCGGTGCCGTCGTAGCCGTCGAGCGTGGCGTTGGCGTCGCCGGTGCCGCACCACACCGTGTTCGCGTTGAGCGGGTTCAGTGCCAGCGAGCCGATGGAGGAGAGCCCCAGGCGATCGGTGAGCGGCAGCCAGGTGAACCCGCCGTCCTGCGAGCGCCACACGCCGCCGTTCGCCGAGCCGAGGTAGGCGGGCGCTCCGTAGATGCCGGCGACGATCGCGTTGACGCGACCGCCGATCGCGTACGGCCCGATCGGTACCCAGTCCTGCGGCGAGCTGGTCGTGAGCTGCTGCTCGGCGAGCGCGCGCTCGAACTGGAGCTGCTCCACCGCGGCGGCGATCCGATCGCTGGGGATGGTGCCGTCGGCCATCGCGCGCTGGCGATAGAAGTAGTCGGAGGGCGCGTCGCTCTCCTCGGCTCGCGCATGCTCCGGCCGCGGCGCATGCGGCACGAACGCGATCGCCGAGAGGACCGGGATGAGCAGGAGGTGGTGGAGGCGAAGGCGCATGAGGGCGGGCAAGGTCCCCGGTCGGGATGCTTCGCTGGCCCGCTAATTCTACGGGGCGCGAGGCCCCGGGGCAATCGCCGCCTCAGCCTCGTTTCGCCCTGGGGATGACCAGCTTGAGCGCGCCCAGGGCGTCGGAGAAGCGCACCACCTTCACGTCCACGAGCCCGGACCGCTTCGCCGCCGCCCTGACCGTGTCTTCCGAGAGATCGCGCCGGCCTTTCGGGTAGACGGCCCAGACGCCGCCGGCGGGTTCGATCGCGGGGGCGAGCTTCGCCACCTTCGCCTCGTCGCCGGGCCGCGCGAGCAGGACGAAGACCAAGTCGCAGCCCTTCGTCGCGCGCGTGAGTGGCTGGGCGCCGAGCGCGCCGGCGACGTCGCGCAGGAAGCCGGCATCGAAGCCGGCGAGCACAGCGACCTTGGTACCGGGCTTCACACCCAGCTTCTCCACCACGCTCTTCGGATGCCGGATCGCCTCGGCCCACTTCTCCGCCGCAGGCCCCAGCGAGAGCGCCAGCGTGCCGCCGGGCCAGGTGAGCCTGAGGACGCCGCGACTCGCCTGGACATCGGAGATCTCGCGCAAGGGCACGCGCGCGCGGAAGTCGCCGCGGAAGATCACGTCATCGGTCTCGAGGAGCGCCTTCCCCTCGCCAGCCTCGCGCCCGAGCCGGGCGCTGCACGTCGCTTCGCGGCCCATGTCGTCTGACTACCACACGCGCGTGCGCGCCGTCATGACGGAAGCGCACGAGCGAGGGCGGGCTTCAAACGGGCGGGGGTGGTGCGGGCGAGGCTCACACGCTCGACGCCCACGTGCCGGGCGAGCGAGCGCAGCGCCTCGCCGATCCCGGCGATGGCCTGGTCGCGATCGATCGCGCCCCACGACACGCCGGGCGGCGCCTCGCCCGCGGCGAACCAGGGCTCGAAGTGAGCGTGCTTCGCCTCGAGCACGCCGCGTTCGCGGTGCGTCTTCAGGTCGATCCGCGCGACGAGCTGGCCGTCGTGCAGGACCGGCAGGCTGTAGTAGCCGTGCTGGCGCTTGTGGCCCGGAACGTAGATCTCGATGCGATAGAAGTAGCGCCACAACCCGTGCACGCGCTCGCGGTGCCAGAGGAACGAGTCGAACGGCGACAAGAGCGCGGTGCCGAGCGAGCCGGCGCGCTTGCGACCCGCGGCCGCCAGCGCTCTCACGTCGGCAGAGAGCGCGTACCACGGCGACTTCTCGCCCTCGACCTTCACCTCGCGCACGACGTCCTCGTCGATCAGCTTCTTGAGTGTGGCGCGCTGCTTGGGCATGGGCCACATCGGCCACGTCCAGTAGGCGCGCAGGTCGGCCATCGAGGCGGCGCCCATGGCCGCGAGCGAGCGCGTCATCCGCTCGCGATACGCCTGCTCGAGCGGGACGGGCTTGGTGTCCGCGAACCGCGGCAGCACCTTGGGCAGGCTGGCATAGCGCTTGTGAAAGTGGACGCGCGAGTGCACGCCGATGCGCCCCGCCTTCAAGAGATAGTCGAGCGCGTGCGTGCTCGGCCGCCAGCTCCACCAGCCGCCGCGCTCGCCGGGCTTCTTCTCCTGGCCGAAGTCGGCGTTCCCGAGCGGCCCGCACTCGGCGATGGTGCGGTCCACCTCCTCGATCATGTCGCGTTGCTTGCGCAGCCAGCCGCGATGCCGGCGCTCGAACCGATTCGGCGTGTCGACCATGATCGCCTTGTGGAACGGCAGGTCGCGCGCGTCGACGAAGCACGCCACGTGCGTGAGGTACTCGAACAGCACGCGTTGCTCGTAGATCAGGCGCTCGAGCTTGGCGCGGTCGTACTCGCCGAACCGGCTCCAGAGCGTGAGCTGGTGCGCGCGGTCGACCACGTTCACGGAGTCGATCTGCACGCCGCAGGTCTGCGCGGCGAATCCAGCGAGCGTGGCGGTCGAGAGCTTCCGCTGGCGTGGACGGTCGAGCCACTGGCGCTCGAGGAACAGCGCCGCCACGGCGCGGCGCGACACGGTCGGCGGCGTCACGCGCGCGCACCGCCCGTGGGGAACGCCTCCCCGAGCAGCTCCACCAGGTGGACGAACCGCGGCGTCATGCCGCGCTCCCTGGCGCCGCGGCGCATGTGCAGCAGGCAGCCCGGGTTCGAGGCCACGACCACCTCCGGTGCCACGCTTTCGACCGCGTCCAGCTTGCCTACGAGCTGCGCGTCGGCCATGTCGGGATGGGTGAGGTTGTAGACGCCCGCGCTGCCGCAGCACCAGTCCGAGTTGGGGAGCGCCACCAGCTCCACGCCCGGGAGCGAGCGCAGGAGCCGGCGCGGCGCCTCGCGCACGCGCTGCGCGTGCGCCAGGTGGCAGGCATCGTGGTAGGTGACGCGCAGCGGCTTCGTGCCATCCGCCGTCGCGTGCAACGGTGCAGGCGGTACCGGCAGGTTGTAGTGCGCCAGGATCTCGGCGACGTCGCGGGTCTTCTCCGAGAGCTTCGCCGCGGCTTCCGCGTCGGTGCCCTCGTCCACCAGGTGACCGGTCTCTCGCAGCGCCGCCCCGCAGCCGGCGGAGTTGGAGACCACGAAGTCGAAGGAGCCCGCGAACGCGCGCGCGTTCTTCGCCCCCAGCGCTTTCGCGTCACGGCGCAGGCCCGCATGCGCCTGCAGCGCGCCGCAGCAGGTCTGCGCGGCCGGCACGGTCACGCGCACGCCGGCGAGCACCATGAGCCGCACGCTCTCGTGGTTCTGCTCCGGGAACATCGCCGGCATGATGCACGAGGTGTGGAACGCGACATGGCCCTTGGCGCTCCCCGCCGGGTGGAAGACGAGCGCGTCGGCGCGCGACTCCATGCGCGCGCCCGCGGGCAGCCTGGGTGCCACCGCTGCGAGCGCTCGCTCGCGACGGGGCTTGAGCGCTGGCGTCATCGCCAGCCCCTGCTTCGCGAACCGCGGCATCAGCGCGCGTGCGATCCCAGTGCCAAGGAACGCCCCGAGCGGGCCGGATTGGCCCATGCGCAGGAAGTCGGCTGCCTGCGCCACGCGTCCCGCATTCGGCAGCACGGAGCGGAGCACCCAGTGGGCGAGCAGTCGCAGTGGCGAGCCCGTACGCCAGCGCCGCGTGAGCTGGCCGCGCGTGGCCTCGAGCAGCCGCGAGTAGGGCACACCCGCCGGGCACACGGTCTCGCAGGCGCGGCAGTCGAGGCAGCGGTCGAGGTGGCCCACCAGCGGGTCGCTCGGCGCGATGCGCCCCTCGGCGAGGCCGCGCATCAGGTAGAGCCGTCCGCGCGGCGAGTCGGGCTCGATCTTGAGCGTGCGGTAGGTCGGGCACGCGGTGAGGCAGAGCCCGCAGTGGATGCAGGTGTGCAGCTCGCGGGTGTGCGGCGCGTCCTCACCGTCGAACCAGGACGGGAGGTGCACGGGATGGACGGGCGCAGGTTCGTGACCAGTCACGGTCGCGCAGCATAGCAGCGCGTCGCGTGCCAGACCCGCGACGGCGTACGCTCCCCGCAGGCCGAGCACAGGGAGTGACCATGCGTGCGCGTGCGAACCGAACGGTCCATCGCCAACCGCGCGAGCGGCCGCGACCAGGCATGCCCTGGTGGGTGCCATGGACCGGCGTGGTCGCGTTCGCGCTCGTCTGGCGCCTCGCCTATCTCGATCGCCTCGCCGGCACGCCGCTCCTCGCCACGCTGCGCGGCGACGAGCGGGACTACTGGGACTGGGCCACGTTCCTCCTGGATCACGGATTCCGCGGGACGAATCCCTTCTTCCAGGGGCCGCTGTATCCCTACCTGCTCGCCGTGATCCGCGCCGTGAGCGGCGCCGATGTGCGCACGGTGCTCGCCGTCCAGTGCGTCTGGGGCGCGACCGGGATCGGCCTGCTCACCGACGCCGCGCGCCGGCTCGTCGGGCCGGCGATCGCGATCGCGCTCGGGCTCGCGCTGGGCGTGAACACGATGTGGGTGTTCTTCGACAACCGCATCCTCACCGAGTCGCCGCTGCTCCTCCTCGAGTGCGCGCTCGTCTGGTTCTGGGTTCGCCACCGCGAGCAGGGTCTGGGCGACGCCGCGAACGGCATCTCCGGGCTGCTCATCGGGTCGATGGCGCAGTGCCGCGCGACGCAGGCGGTGCTGCTGCTGCCACACGTGCTGCTGCTGCGAGAGCAGCGCGTGATGCGGCGGGGATCCTGGGTCAGGGGCGCGCTGATCGCGGCGGGCGCGCTCGTGCTGACGGCGGTGCCGTCCACGCTCTGGAACCTCTCGCGCGCGCACGAGTTCATCCCGTTCACGTACAACGGTGGATTCAACCTCTATGTCGGGAACAACCCGCGTGCGAATGGCGCGTTCGTCTGGGTGGCGAGCACGCGAGAGCTGGGCAGCGTCCGCGCGGCCTCGCCGGACGGCAGCGTGCACATGGACGGGCGCGACTACCTGCGTCACGCGCGCGGCCTCGTCCTGAGCCCCGGAGAGAGCTCCGGTTGGTGGGCGCGTGAGGCGGCGCGGTACATCGGCGCTCACCCGGCGCGAACCGGAGCGCTCGTGCTCCGGAAGCTGTCGCTGATGGTGAGCCGCGACGAGGTGCCGCAGATCGAACACCTGTGGACGTTCGAGCAGCTCGCGGGGCCCATCGGCGTGCCCGGGCTGGGCTCGTTCCTCCTGCTCGCCACGCTCGGTCTCGCCGGCGCCGTGTTCGCCGGCCGCTGGGGTCCGTTGGGCGTGGCGTTGCGCGTGCAGTTCGTGGTGCTGGTGCTCGGCACGCTCCCGTTCTTCGTCACCGACCGCTACCGCATCCACCTGATCCCCGCGCTGGCGATGCTGGCGGCGATCGGCGTGGCGGTGGCGCTCGACGCCGTGCGGCGGCGCGCGTGGCGCGAGGCGATCATGTTCGGCACCGCGTGCCTCGTGGCGCTCGGCATCGGCTGCCTGCCCACCGGCTCGGTGGATCGCGATTACGACCGCTGGCTCGCCGAGTCCGACCTGGGAGTGCGCTGGCTGGAGGTGGGGCGGGCGTCGGTCGCGGCAGAGGCGTTCGAGCGCGCCATCCGCATGGAATCGAGCCTGCCGCCGGCGGTGCTCGCGGACACGGTCTCCCGGCAGGACCGGGCCGAGCTTCACTTCAACTACGCGGTCGCGTTGCGCGGGCTCGACCGGGACGACGACACGATCCGGCAGCTGGCGCTGGCCGCGTCGCTCGATCCCACGAACGCGCACGTCGTGCGCACGCTGGGCGACGCCTATCGCGCCCGCGGCCGCGCTCGAGAGGCGGACTCGGTGCTCGCGCAGGTCCCGACCCTCATCGCAGGCGAAGCCGAGCTCGCCGTGAGCGACGGTTATCGCGCGGCACGCGAGGGCCGGTTCGCGGACGCGGTCGCCTCGTTCGAGCGTGCCGTGTCGATCGACGCGAGGCTCTACGGAGCGTGGGGCGCGATGATCCGTGCGCAGGTACTCGCGGGCGACACCGCCGTCGCCGCGCGCACGCTCGCTCGCGCGCGCGCGGCCGGGATGCCGCCGGTGCCGCTCGCGGTCTACGGCGCGCTCGTCGCCGCCGCGCGCGGCGACAGCCTCACGGCGGCGCGGGCGCTCGAGCGTCTCGGCACGGCCGAGCTGGACCCCACGCAGCGAAGCGTCGTCGACTGGACGCGCACGCGGATCTCATCGCCGCGGCGCCACTGACGAGCATCGCCGCGGCGGGCAGGCGGCGCCCCCGGGGCTACTCGTCGTCCGTGGGCACGTGCAGCGTGTGCATGATGCGGTGGAGCCCGGGCGCCAGCAGCACGCCCACGCACGCGAGCAGCATCACGCCCGAGTAGAGCGCGTAGAACGACGCGAACAGCTTGCCGGGGACCGTCGCGGGCGGCGGGCCGATCGGGCCCATGCCGCCCATGATCATCGACGCGCTCAGGAGGCAATCCACCCAGTCGGGAATGCCCACGAACCAGTGATAGCCGGCGACGCCCATCGCGAGCGAGACCCCGAGCAGTTGCGTCGTGACCACGGCGCTCGAGAGCATCCGGCGGCGGAACACCGAGGGTGGGGCGAGCGGCTCGCACATGTTCTCGAAATCCATCATCCCGCGGAGCCCTGGGATCGGCGGCAGCTTCGGGTTGCCAGCGGCTTTGGTGGGCGTCATGGCACCAGCACCAGCTTGCCGAACACGTCGCGCGCCTCGAGACGCTCGTGGGCGCGGCGCGCCTCGGCGAGCGGCAGCACCGAGTCCACGACCGGCTTCAAGGCGCCGCTCGCCACGTGCTTCAGCACCGCGTTCAGGTCCGAGCGCCGGCCCATCCACGAGCCGAGCAGTGCGAGGTGGCGGCCGAAGAGCAGGTTCAGGTCCAGCGTCGCCTTGCTACCGAGGGTGTCGCCGCAGGTGACGAGCCGCCCGTCGCGCGCGAGCGAGGCGACCGCGGCCTCGAACACGTGGCCGCCGACGTGCTCGAACACCACGTCCACGCCCTTCTTCCCGGTGAGCGCGCGTGCGCGCGCGGCGATGTCCTCGGTGGCGTGATCGATCGTCTCCTGTGCCCCGAGCGCGCGGGCGCGCTCGAGCTTGGCGGGGCTTCCGGCGGTGGCGATGACGCGCGCGCCGTGCAGGCGCGCGATCTGCACCGCGGCGCTCCCCACGCCGCTGCCGGCGCCGATCACCAGCACGTCCTCACCCGGGCGGACGTGCGCGCGCGTCACCAGCATGTGCCACGCGGTCAGGAACACGAGCGGCACCGCGGCGGCCTGCTCCCACGGCAGGTTCTCGGGGTAGGGGAGGCAGTTCGCCGCCGGCACGCTCACGACCTCGGCGTAGCCGCCGTTGCGCCTGCGCCCGATCACGTCGTACGAGCGACAGAGGTTGTCGTCGCCATTGGCGCACGCGACGCAGTGGCCGCAGGAGAGCGTGGGATTGACGAGCGTCTTCTCGCCCACGGTGAGATGCGTCACGCCCGCGCCCAGCTCGGTGATCTCGCCCACGATGTCGTTGCCGAGGATGTGCGGCATCTCGGGTTCGAGGCCCGGAAGCCCCGCGCGCACCCACAGGTCGAGGTGATTGACGCCGCACGCGCGCACGCGCACCAGGGCTTCGCCGGCCTTAGGTGCCGGCGCCGGCCGGTCGCCGAACGCGAGCACGTCCGGGCCGCCGAAGCGCTCGAGGTAGACCGCCCTCACGCGCGCACCCGGTCACTCGTCATAGAGCACCGTGGGCTCCTCGTAGAAGCGCACCTCGCGCTTCCGGAGCCGCTCCTCGGTCCATGCCGCGACCCATGCGTTCTTCTCGTCGAGCGTCTTGCTCGCGTCCGCGCACATCGCCACGGGCACGTTCACGCGCAGCGCCCGCCAGCGGATCAGGTGGCGGGTGATGCCGGCGGGCAGGTACTCGCCGGCGCTCGCCAGGTCGATCACCTCGGCGGGATCGAAGCGCGGGAACACCACCAGCGCGCGCACCTCGGGATGCTCGCGCCGTGCGGCGCTCAGCGAGTCGCTGGTGACCCGCGTGTAGGGGAGGCGGTCCTGGTAGAGGTGCACGAGGACGTTCAGCAGCTCGTTCCGCTCGTGGAGCGTGGTGCCGCCGTGGACGACGATGGCCTCGTCGTCGTCCAGCACCACGCACGCCAGCGCCTCGCGCCGCGCCAGCAGCGCGCGCGCGTGCACATGGTCCTGGAGACTCACCGACAGCGCCGGTTGCGAGCGGAGCCCGTGCTCCAGCAGGTCACGCGCGTCCGCGGTGAGCGCGTGATACCAGGTGTAGAGCTCGACCGCGGGCGCCACGTAGCGCACCACCTGCACCAACAGGTGCGGCCAGCCTGCGGCGCGCGCCGCGGTGCTGCGGTTGGCGCCGTCCAGCACCACGAAGCGCGGTTGCACGCGCATGCCGTCGCCGATCTGGGTGACGATGGGCGGGTTCCGCAGCATGCCGCTCGCCTGCAGTCGCTCGACCAGAGGCGTGGTGCGCTGCAGGTCGTGCAGCTCGTGGGGAAAGATGTCCTCCGTGGGCACGAAGCGCAGGTCGGGCATCCTCATGTCGGTCTGGCTCATGGCGGCGGGACTCTAACGCAACGCCCGTGGCGGCGCGTGCGAGGCGAAGGGGCTCGACGGGACCGGACATGGGTGCTGACAGTGTCACGGGTTGCGGCCGTTCTCGGGCAGCGTCTAGCTTGCCGCATGCTCCGAGCTTGCGCGCTCGCGCTCCTGTTTGCCGCCGCGGCCGCGCGCGCGGCCATGCCGCTGCCGCACGCGGGCGAGCGGATCCCGAATGCGATCCGCGCCGGCTTCACCGAGACCGTCGTCGCCGACTCGCTGGATTCGCCGGTGAGCATGGCGATCGCGCCCGACGGCCGCGTGTTCGTGTGCGAGCAGGCCGGGCGACTGCGCGTGATCAGGGGCGGAAAGCTGTTGAAGAAGGCCTTCGTGACCGTGCCGACCAAGCCCATAGAAGAGGAAGGCCTGCTCGGCGTGGCGTTCGATCCAGCGTTCGCGCGCACGAAGCACGTGTACGTCACCTACACCTCCTATGCGCCGACGCGCCACAACGTCATCGCGCGCTTCACCGCCTCGGGCGACACCGCGCTCGCGGGCAGTGAGTGGATCGTCTACGAGTTCGACACGCACGGCGCCCACCAGCACGTGGGCGGCGCGCTGCGCTTCGGCCGCGACGGCATGCTCTACGCCAGCTCGGGCGAGTGCGGCGACGGATCGCTGTCGCACAGTCTCGCGTCCACGGCCGGGAAGATCCTGCGGATGAGAAAGGACGGCAGCATCCCCGGCGACAACCCGTTCCCGAGCGAGACGCGCGGCCGCCATGGCGCCATCTACGCGCGTGGGTTCCGGAACGCGTTCGCATTCGACATCCATCCCAGGAGCGGCCGCATCTTCGTCAACGACGTCGGCGGCGCCCGCTTCGAGGAAGTGGACGAGCTGGTGCGCGGCGCCGACTACGGGTGGCCGGTCGCCGAGGGGCCGGTCCACATGCCGATGCTCGCCGACCCGATCCACGCCTACACGCACGAGCACGGCTGCGCCATCACCGGCGGGGCGTTCTACGCTCCGGCGAAGGCCAGCCTGGGCGAGCAATGGCGCGACGGCTACTTCTTCGAGGACTACTGCGCGAACGAGATCCGCTGGCTCTCGCCGGCGCGGCCGCCGCGCGTGGAGACGTTCGGGAAGACACGCGTCCCCGGCCCCGTGGACCTGCGCGTGGCTGCCGACGGCTCGCTCTGGTACCTCGCCCGCGGCAACAGCCTCCCCACCGGTGGGGCCGGAACCGCCTGGGGGATGGTGGTGCGGGTCAGCAAGTAGGTCCCCGGTTCGGCCGCCCGGGCAAGGAGTTACCCGGAGTTCACAAAAGAGTGACCGGCCCCATGGCAAGGCGTAGAATGGCGGCTCAACCACAAACCCGGGAGGTTCCCCGACAGCTTGCTACTACCTGCACGCGCCACCGCGCGGGTGGTGACTTCGTGCAGCAGGTGAATCGGTAGCACCCCGCGCATCTCGACAGGGGCGTTCGCATGCTCGCTCGTAACCTCTCACGCGTGGCTCCCGCGCTCGCGGTGATCGCGCTGCTCTGCCTCGGCGCAGGGGAACCGGATCCGCTACCGGGTCCCGCGCCGCCGCCGCAGCTCCAGCCGCCGTGTGACGAGTTCGCGAGCGCCGTCGCCGGTGACAGCGTCTTTGGGATCAACAACGCCGGGGTCGAGCAAGCCCTCCCCGCGGGGATGAGCGTCGCCGCGTGCAGCCTGCGCGTCCATCTGTCGATTAACACGTTCGGCAAGCTCGAGCTACGCGATTGGGATCCCAACACGCTGGCGCCGGATCCCGATGCCATCGCCCTCAGGCGCGCGTTCTTCGACGGCTCCAATCTATGGTTCTCCAGCGGCTGGACAAGGCGAGCCACGTTCGTGCCTCCGGTCGTGATCAGCAGTGTTCCGGGTGTGGCCGAGCCGCCGAAACCCAGTGTCGCGATGCAGTTCAAGGGATCGAGCTGGAGCCCGGATCCCACGGCGATCAAGGCCATGTTCACGCCCGAGGGCCCGGCGGAGCTGCCCGCCGCCGTCAAACTGAACTCGGATGGCTCGCGCGAGCCGCTCCCGGGTCCGCACCCGGTGCTCGCGCACGCGGTGTGCTCCGGCGACAGCGACCTCGCGTCGCTGCGGATCGTGCAGGCCGTTTCGCGCACCGACGTGAAGCCGTTCCCGATGCCGCGCGAGTTCGCGCAGCGATTCCGGGTGCCGCAGCAGGTGGAGTTGCGCTGGATCGAGCTGGGCATGGCGGGGTTCACCTCAACCGGCGGGACGTACAACGATCCCGGGGTCAGCGAGTTACCGATCCTCGCGGTCGTCGATGGCGAGTCGATGCCGAGTCCCGTGCCGATCATGCCGCCGTCCCTGGTGGAAGCCCCGATCAACCTCAGCCAGCTGTCCACCGCGGGATTCGCCGGCCCGTGCTGGGGCTCGCACCTCGACTTCGATCACACGGTCACGCTCGAGCCCGACCAGGACTACTGGATCTACGTGCGCGAAGCGGCCACGAGCACGTTCATGAATCGCCGCATCAAGGGCGACGAGCCGCCCGAGTTCACCGCGGGCATCGGACCCTACTTCTGTCGCGCCGACAGCATGGGCGAGTGGATCCAGGCCGCGAACCAGGTGCTGGCGTTCCGCATCGTCGCGCACCCCACCGCGCCGCCGCCGCCACCCGCACCTCCACCCATCGCGCGCCCCGCGACGCCGCCGACGCCGCCCATGCCGACGGGTGCCGCGTTCGCGCTCAACACCACGCCGAATCCGACGCCCGGCTCGGTGCGCGTGGATTGGTCGGGCGCGGTGGGGCCCGTGCGCTGCGAGGTGCTCGACGCGCGCGGGCGCAGGCTGGCCGAAGGCTCGGGCGGAGCGGCGGGTTCGTGGACGTGGCAGGGCACCGACCGCGACGGCCGCGCGGTCGCCTCCGGTGTCTACTTCGTCCGCGCGCACGATTCGGCCGGGCGAGCGAGCAACCAGCGGGTGATGATCGTGCGTTAAGATGCTCGTCACCTGACATGCTCGTCCACAGAATGGTCTCCCCATAGGCCGCCTCGGGCGCGTCGCCATCCGCTTCGCACTCGCGGCCGCGATCCTCGGCTTCGCGCCGTGGATCCTGGAACCGTTCCACGCGTTCAAGGCCGTGGTGCTGCGCGCGATCGGGCTGCCGCTGCTGGCGTGGGTCGCGGCGGAGTGGGTTGCGGGCCGCGGGCCGCGGCTCACGCCGCTCGTGTGGAGCGTGTCCGCCTGGGTGGGCGCGACCGCGCTCGCCACGTGCTTCTCGATCGCGCCCCGGCTCTCGATCGCGGGCGAGCCGAGCCAGCGCGAGGGATTGCTCACGGCGCTCGCGCTCGCCGGTCTCGCGCTCGCCACGCCGCACGCGCACCGCGACCAGCGCCACGTGCGCGGCACGCTGGTCGTCGTGCTCGTGTCCGGCGTCGCGGCAGCCGCCTACGCGCAGCTCCAGATCGCCGGGCTCGATCCCATCCGCTGGCAGGGCGAACAGACGTACGGTGCGCTGCTTCGCCCCGCGGGCCCGCTCGGGAATCCCATCCTGCTCGGCATCGTGCTCGCCGCGGTCTTGCCGCTGCCGCTCGCGTGGCTCGCGGGCCGGGGCAGCCGCGGCAGCGGGTCGGGCGACGCGGCGTGGCTCCTGCCCGCGGCGGCGCTCTCCGCGGCGTCGCTGGTGATGACGCTCTCGCGCGGCGCGTGGATTGCCGCGGCGGTGGGCGTTGCTGCGGGCGTGGCGCTCGCCTGCGCGGCGGGTGGCTCGGCGAAACGCGCGCTGTGGACGAGCGCCGCGAGCCTCGCGCCCGCGTTGCTGCTCGGAGCGTTCCGCGCCGGGGGCGAGATCGCCGCGCGGCTTGCCGAGGGCGCGCACGGCCACTCGCTGGAGCAGCGCGGGGATATCGCGCGCGGCGCGCTCGCACTCTGGCGCGGGCGGCCGTGGCTCGGCGTGGGGCCGGATGCGTTCGGCGTCGCGTTCCCGCATGTACAGGACGCGGCGTTCTGGCGCGACGAATGGGTCGGCATCCCCACGCACGCGCACGCGGCTTGGCTCCAGGTGCTCGCCACGCTCGGCATCGTCGGTCTGCTCGCGGGCGCTGCCTGGCTCGTCGCCGCAGCGCTGGCGTGGGGTCGCGCGTGGCGCGAGCACGCGGAGTCGCGCGCCACGCTCGCCGCGATCGCCGGCGTGCTCGCCGCGCTCCTCGCGGCCGGGGCCACGAACGTGGTGGGCCTGGCGGGTGCAGCGTTGTTCGTGGTCTGCGCGGCGCTGCCGGACGCGCTCCGTGCGCCGCCCGAGCGAACGGCTGCGCGCCTCCATCCCGCGTTCCCGGCGATCGCGGCGGCCGCGATGCTCCTGTTCGCGATCGAGCGCGGCGCGCGCGAGTGCTCGGCGCTGGCGCTCGCCCAGCCGCTGCGCGAGCCCGGGCCACGCGGCAGCGCCACCGACGCCGAGTGGCGGGCGACCACGGCGGCGCGGGCCGCGGCCGCGTGGACGGCTGCGCGACGCTGGCCGGGGGAGGAGACGCTGTGGCGGCTCGCGTGCGACGCCTCGCTCGCCGAGAGCGACGCCGCGCCGGGGCCTTCGGGCGTGACCGCGGCGCTCACCGCGGAAGGCGCCGCCAGGCGCGCGCTCGCGATCGTCCCCGTGCGCGCGACCAACGTCTCGCAGCTCGCGAACGCGGTTGGCGCGCGCGCGCTGCGCACGGGCTCGGCGGCGCTCGCAGACTCGGCCGAGGCGATGTTCGCGCGCGCCGCGTCGCTGGCGCCGGCCGATGGCTGGCTGCTGGTGTCGCGGATCCGCTTCGAGCTCTCGCGTCGGGACGGCGAGCACGCGCTCGCCTCGGCGCGGATGCTCGCCACGCTCTACCCGGAGGCGGCACTCGGGCACTCGCTCTCGGGTGCGGCGCTGCTGCTGCTCGGGCGCACCGACGAGGCGCGCGCGGAGTTGCTGCGCGCCCGCAGCGCGCGCTGGGAGGAGGACGCCGGCGAGCAGCGTGCGGCGTTGGAACGGCTTCTCATCCAACTCGGGCCCGCTGGAGCACCGCTCCTCCCGCGCCCGTAGTGCCGGGCGCCGCGCTGGTCGGCGGCCTACCAATGGCCCTAGGCTACGCTCGTAGCCTCCCGTGCCGCTTCGAAACCCATGACCCTCTCGGAGGTCCCTTCGCGATGCTACGCAAGACCATCATGTTGCTCGCCCTCGGCCTGTTGCTCGCGCCCATCGCGCACGCACAGTCCGTGGACGACATCCTCGCCAAGCACTACGAGGCCTGTGGCGGCCTCGCCAAGATGAAAGCCGTGACCTCCACGCGCTATACCGGCACGATGACGATGGGCCCCGGCATGGAGGCGCCGCTCACGATCGAGAAGAAGCGCCCCGGCATGCAGCGCACGGAGTTCACGATCCAGGGCATGACCGGCGTGCGGGCGTTCGACGGCACGCGTACGTGGTCGCTGCTGCCGTTCATGGGCAAGAAGGACCCCGAGGTCGGCACCGACGAGGACAACAAGAACGCGCAGGACGACGCGGATTTCGACGGCCCGCTCGTGGACTACAAGACCAAGGGCCACACGGTCGAACTCGTGGGCAAGGAGCAGGTCGAGGGCGCGGACGCGTACAAGCTCAAGATCACGAAGAAGAACGGCAACGTCGACTACGAGTATCTGGACGCGGAGACGTACCTGCTCGTGAAGACCGAGGGCAAGCGCAGGTTCCGCGGCACGGAGATGGACGGCGAGACCATGCTCTCCGACTACAAGGACGTGGACGGCCTCATGGAGCCGTTCTCGATGGAGGTCGGGACCAAGGAGATGAAGCAGAAGCTGGCGTTCTCGAAGATCGAGCTGAACGTCCCGCTCGATGACGCGCGCTTCGCGGTGCCCGCGGGTGCCACGGGTGCCAGTACCCCGGCCGCCGCCGCCACCGATTCGACCAAGACGGGCAGCGCGACCACCGCGGCAGCCCCCGCGGCCGATTCCACGAAGAAGGACACCAAGGGCAAGACGAGCAAGTCTTCGAGCAGCAAGAAGAAGGGCTGATCCCCCCGCATGGCCGCCCACAGGTTCGCTGCGCGCGCGCTGGCGCTCGCGGCCGGTCTGCTCATGGCCGGTGCCGCGTTCGCCGCTGACGACTGGAAGATCGACGCCGAGACGTTCGAGGGCCTGCGCGCGCGTGCGCTCGGGCCCGGCGTCATGAGCGGACGCATCGCCTGCATCGACGGCGTCTCCAGCGATCGCGTCACGCTGTGGGTGGGCACCGCCGGCGGCGGCGTCTGGCGCTCGAAGAACAACGGCACCACGTGGCAGCCGGTGTTCGACAACCACACCCAGAGCATCGGCGCGATCCGCGTGGCACCGAGCAATCCGAAGATCGTGTGGGTGGGGACGGGCGAGACCTGGGCGCGCAACAGCGTCGGCTACGGTGACGGCATCTACAAGACCACGGACGGCGGCGACTCGTGGACGCGGATGGGCCTGGAGAAGACCGAGCGCATCGCGCGCATCCTCGTCCATCCCGCGCATCCCGACACGGTGCTCGTGGCCGCGACCGGGCCGCTGTTCAACGACAGCCCGGAGCGTGGCGTCTACCGCACCACCGACGGCGGCAAGACGTGGACCAAGACGCTCTACGTGGACGCGAGGAGCGGCGCGGCGGACCTGGCGATGGATCCGCAGAACCCGGACGTGGTCTACGCCTCGATGTGGAGCGTGAGACGCCAGGCGTGGACGTTCGCGTCCGGCGGTCCCGGCTCGGGGCTCTACAAGAGCACCGACGGCGGGGTCACGTGGCGCAGGCTCACGAAGGGCCTGCCCGAGGGCGACCTCGGGCGCATCGGCATCTCGGTGTCTCCGGCGAAGGCGAGCCGCGTCTATGCGCTGGTCGAGGCGAAGAAGACCGCGTTCTACATCAGCGACGACTCCGGCGAGAGCTGGAAGAAGGGCAACGACTCGAGCCAGGACGTGACCTGGCGGCCGTTCTACTTCGCGAACGTCGTCGCCGACCCGAAGAACGCCGACCGCGTCTACAAGGGCGGACTGAACCTGTCCGCGAGCGAGGACGGCGGCATCACGTTCGCGGGGGTGAGTGGCGGTGGCGCCAGGGGCGGTGGCCCGACGCCCTACCACAGCGACCTGCACGCGGTGTGGATCGATCCCAAGAACCCGGAGTGGCTGGTGATCGGCACCGACGGCGGCGTCTATGTCTCCACCGACCGCGGCGCGACGTGGACCTCGTGCCCGAACCTCCCCGTGGGCCAGTTCTACCACGTGAGCTACGACATGAAGGTGCCGTACAACGTCTACGGCGGGCTCCAGGACAACGGCACGTGGGCGGCGCCGAGCACGCGCTCCGGCGGCGTGCCGAACCGGCTCTGGGACAGCCTCCTCGGCGGCGACGGCTTCTGGGCGTTCCCCGACGCCAGGGACCAGGACGTCGTCTACTGCGAGTACCAGGGCGGGCACGTCTCGCGCGTGCGCCTGTCGACGGGCGAGACCAAGGACGTGCAGCCGCTGCGCGGCGCCGGCGATCCCAAGCTGCGCTTCAACTGGAACGCGCCGCTGCACGTGGGACCGAGCGGCGCGCTCTACATGGGTGCGCAGTACCTCTACCGCACGCGCGACATGGGCGACACGTGGGAGAAGATCTCGGGCGACCTGACCACGAACGACCCCGCGAAGCTCCAGCAGGACAAGTCGGGCGGGCTCTCGATCGACAACTCGAACGCCGAGAACCACTGCACGATCTACGCCATCGGCGAGTCGCCGAAGGACCCGAACATCGTCTGGGTGGGCACCGACGACGGCAACCTCCAGGTCACGCGCGACGGCGGCAAGACGTGGACGAACACGTGCAAGGCGCTGCCTGGCCTCAAGCCGTGCACGTGGATCTCGTACGTGGCGCCGTCGCCGCACGACGCCGCCACCTGCTTCGTCACCGCCGACGGCCACATGCTCGGCGACTTCGCGCCGCATGTGTTCGTGACCCACGACTTCGGCAAGACGTGGACGGCGCTCGCCGATCCCGCGGTGATGACCGGTTACGCGCACTGCGTGCGGCAGGACCTCGTGAATCCCGACCTCGTGTTCGCCGGCACGGAATGGGGGCTCTACGCCTCGCTGGACGGCGGCAAGCAGTGGGCGCAGGTGAAGGCCGGCATCCCCAACGTCGCGGTGCGCGACCTGGCGATCCACCCGCGCGAGGGCGACCTGCTGCTGGCCACGCACGGCCGCGGCATCTACGTGATCGACGACCTCTCGCCGCTGCGCTCGCTCACGCGCGACAAGCTCGCGGCCGACGCGGCGTTCCTCGACACGCGGCCCAACCCGCTCACGGTCCCGCGCCAGGAGCAGCGCTTCTCCGGCAGCAACGGCTGGAGCGGCGACGAGCTGCCCGAGTCCGCGATCATCACCTACTACCTGAAGAAGCGGCACCTGATCGGCGACCTGAGGCTCGAGGTGTTCGACGCATCGGGGAAGAAGCTGGCGACGATCAACGGCGGCCGCCGGCGCGGCATCAACCGCGTGGAGTGGCCGATGCGCTTGAAGGGCCCGAAGCTGCCGCCGGCCGCGAACCTGGTGCCGAACCAGTTCGCGAATGTCGGACCTCGCGCCGCCGCGGGCACGTACACGGCGAAGCTGACCAAGAACAAGGACGTGTTCACGACCACGTTCACACTGGTGGGGGACTCGCGCTCCACGCACACCGCCGCCGACCGCGCCGAGCAGGTGAAGCTCGTGAACCGGCTCTACGACCGGCTCGGCGACCTCACCTACACGGTGGAGAGCATCCAGGGCGTGCGCGATTCGGCGCGTGCGCGCGCGAAATCTCTGGGGAAGGACGCTCTCGCCACCAAGCTCAACGCGTTCGCCGACAAGGTCGAAGCATTCCGCGGCACGATCGTCGCCGCGCGCGAGGGCGGCCGATTGACCGGCGAGGAGCGGCTGCGCGAGCAGCTGGGCGACCTCTACGGCAAGGTGAACGGCTACGACGGCCGGCCGACGAACGGGCAGATCGCGCTCGCCGACGTGCTCGACAACGAGTTGAAGAAGGGCGAGACCGACTTCGACGCGCTGCTGGCGAGGGACCTGCCGCCGCTCAACAACGGGCTCAAGGGGAAGAAGCTGCCCGAGATAGCGCGCGAGTCGCGCGAGGCGTGGAACAAGCGCAACGAGGACGCGGTGCGGGGGACAGGCGGGCTGGAATCCATGCGCAGGCTGATGGAGTGGTACGGTGAGAGTGCACGCCCTGAGGGCGATTGAGCCTTTGGCGGTGAGCCGATCCGCAGGATGAGCGGGCGATAAGCGGGGAGGACCCCGTGGCCGCGATGTCCGGTTCACATGCTCCGATGCGCGTGTCGTGGGCGGCAGCCCTTCTGCTCGCCATTGTTCCCGCGTCCCAGGCGGAGCCCGAGATCTATCGCCGGCTTGCGCCCCTCAAACCCTGGATCAAGATCGCCGACGATCCGGCGAAGGCGGACTCGGTGTGGACGGGTCTCGCGGCGCTGATGCCGTCGTTGTCGGATAGCGCACAGCGCGCGTTCGGCTGGTACCTCATGTTCTCGGCCGCGACGGCGCTCGGACACGTGGATTCGATGCACGTCGCCGCGGAGTCCTCGCTCGTCTACTCGCCGCGGGATCCCAGCGGGCTCCGGAGCCTGTCTCAGTTCCTGGGCCACGCCGGCCACCACCTGGAGCTCGCAGAGAACTGCGCCGTGCGAACGCTCGAGATCGACACGCGGTACGGCCCGCCGGGCGCGCAGCTGGAGGATCTCCGCTGGCTGGCGCTCGTCCAGATCAAGCGCGACGAGGACTCGCTCGCGATTGTCACGCTCGAGCGCCACGTCATCGAATCGCCCACACCCGATGCGTGGGTGTTCATGCGTCTCGGCCATCTCTACATGAGTCAGGGCCAGGCCCTGCACGCGATCGACCGGCTCACGCTCGGGCTGTCGCAGTACCCCGTGGACTCGACGGATGCGGCCGTTTCCGCCGCGCTGCTCGATTCACTGGTCGCGGCGCGTGGCGGCGATGTCGCCGTGACGAGGGCCCGCGTGGCGCGAGGCCGCGAGGCAGCGAGGCGCACCTACTGGCTGGATTCGCACCGCGACGGCCATGCCGTGCCGGAGGCCACGCTTGTAGAGCTGACGTCCAACCGCGCCGAATCACTGAGCCATGCCAGGGGCATCACCGTCGTCTACGCCTGGGCCACGTGGTGCGGGCCGTGCCGCGCGGCACTGCCCGGCCTCGACGGCTGGGCTGCGCGTCCGCGCACGTCGCCGGTGCGGGTCCTGACGATCAACGCCGACGGCGAGCCGCTCGACACAGTACGGCCGAAGATCGCGAAGTTTGTTGACGAGCGGAAGGTTCATCTGCCCGTGCTGCTCGCCGACTCCGTGGCCACGGCAAGCTGGGCGCTCGAGGGCTTCCCCATGACGTTCGTGCTGCGCGACGGGAAGATCGTCTACCGCGGACACGGAGGTGAGTTGTTCGAGGGCTTGGAGGCACAGCTCGCGTCGCTCGGGAGCCGGCGGGCGCCCATTGCTGCAGCGCCCTCGGGCCGGAAGTAGCGTCCGCCGATCCGGAGGCGACGAACGCCGCGGCGTTCAGCCGCGCTGTAGCAGCAGCAGTGCGTAGCCCAGCGTGTCGAGCCCGTGGCGCTCGACGAGCGCGCTCCAGCTCGCGATCCGCTCCGCGAATGCCGGCGCGTCCGGGTCGTGGGGATGCGCCGCGCACCACACGCGCACGTTGTCGGCGTAGGCGCGCTCGTAGGCGTCCCACTCCTCGCGCGTGCTCGCGTGCGCCTGCCGAACGCGCCAGCCCGTGGCCTCGGCACGTGCGAGGGTACCGTCCCAGTCGTCCTGCTCGTCCCGCGTCGATCCCAGCCCGGCGAGGTACTCCGCTGCCGGCTCGCGCTTCCAGTAGCCGGGTGCGAGCAGCGCGAGGCCGCCCGGAGCGACGACGGAATGCAGTGCCTGCAACGCATCACCGAAGCTGCCGAACGCGTGCACGCTGCCGGTGCAGATGGCGAGCGACACGCCGGCGGGCGGCGCGGGCAGGTCCTGCCATCGGCACTCCTCGATCGTGACGTGCGCGGTGAGACCCCACTCGCGCGCGCGTTCCCGCGCGGCGGCAGCGAACTCCGGGTTCGGCTCGATCCCGAGTGCCGCTCCGCCCAGGTGACGGTGCGCGCGCAGCAGCAACTCGCCCTTGCCACAGCCGACGTCGAGCACCAGCCCGGCCGCGCCCTGGTCCAGGTACGCGGCGCGTGTCAGCGCGCGCTCGACCGTGTCCGTCGCGAGCGGCCCGAGGATGCGGTGCGTTGCGTGCGCGATCGTGGTGAAGCGCCAGCGCGCTTCGCTCACCGCTTGGAAGCGCCCTCGCTGGCGCGGCCGTGCTCGGTGTACGCCTGTTTGAGCCGCTTCATCAAGTCGTCGCGTTTCTCGTAGAGCCGCTTCCGCGGCCGCGGCGCGTGGCGGGCGAGCGCGTAGCTCGTGAGCAGCGGCAGGCCGATCGTGGAGTCGGTGTAGCAGATCACCGTGCCCGGGAGCTGGTCGGGGTCGATCTTCCCCCAGCTCACCGCCTCGGCCGGCGTCGCGCCCGAGAGGCCGCCGGTGTCGGGGCGCGCGTCGGTCACGGCGAGGAAGTAGTCGTGACCCTTCTCTGCGATCCCCAGCACCTCCTGGATCTGCGGCTCGGTCTGGAGCAGGAAGTTCTTGGGGCTGCCGCCGCCGAGGATCCACACCGCGCTCTTCCCCCCGCGCGCTTTCGCATCCCACACGATCGACGCGGTCTCGTTGACGTCGGCGTTCACGTCGAGCAGCAGCTGGTTCCCCTCGAGCGCCTTCGCGGCCACGTTCATGCCGATCGAGGAATCGCCCGGCGACGACGTGTACACCGGCACGCCGAACTCCCACGCTGCCGCGAGCAGCGAGCGATGCTTCAGGCCCAGCTTGTCTTCCCGGGCCCGCAGGTACTTCCCACAGAGGAAGTGGAACTCGGCGGTGCTCATCGTGCGCTGGAACTCGGGACCCGAGATGATCTCGCGGAAGAAGGCATCCGT
>Ga0070688_100000264_pt1 | contig 27397 bp, 26 predicted proteins | sample KBSS13HmetaG_FD_64679 | JGI IMG/M metagenome (GOLD analysis project Ga0070688, IMG submission 64679) | Switchgrass rhizosphere microbial communities from Kellogg Biological Station, Michigan, USA - KBS S1-3H metaG | ecosystem: Host-associated > Plants > Roots > Rhizosphere ...
ACCGTCAGCGTCGAGGCGAACTCAGCCGAGGAGGCGATTCGGAGGGTGCGCGACGCGCTCGAACCGGACACGGCGAACTTCTCCGGTTGGGAAGCCGAGCCGGCCTGAGCGGATTTACACCCAGAGAAGAGTGCGGACTGTCTGGGAGCTGGCGAGTCCCGCCTCCCGTCCCCGTCTTGTGACCGCATTCCCAAGCCCTTAGACTGAGGCGAATGCGGAAGCCTGAGTTCACCCTTCGCGGGCTTCGCGCAGACGCTGGAGATCCAGGCGGTCTTCTGGCCTGTCTGCGATTTCCTTGAGCTTCACAAGGTCCTCGTAGGCGACGATCTTGATCGGCAAACCCGCGACGGTGTCATCCACCGCCCGATTCGAGAGGTCCCGCCACAGCGGCATCTCCCCGATCCACTGCATCACGTCGAGCCTGCCCAAGCGGGTCGAGAGCACCCAGTTGCCTTCCAGTTCGAGCGCGGCAGGATCCAGAGGGTCCGGCACCTCGCCTGCCGTGAACTCCGCGGCGCCTTCGACTTGCGCCTCCAGCGACCGGAGCACTCCGGCCAAGCGCTTCAAGTTCGCAGGGTCAGGCGAGGGGACGATGTCCACGTCCTTGGTGGCACGGATGTGGCCGTGATAACCGACCGCCACCCCGCCGATCAGGAAGAAGTCGACCTCCGCCTCGACCAACTCCCGCAGGATCGCCTGGATATCGAGCTCAGGCAATGCGACGGCGGCTTCCGGCCTCGGCCAACTGGGACATGAAGCGGGAGAGGTCGAAGACCTGTTCCGCCCTCTGGGCCGGCGTCAACTCACGAAAGTCGCGCTGCAGAGCAGCCCGCTCAGCTTTCCCGTCGGGCGTCCAGTTTCCGGTTCGCCTCGCCTTATTCACAGACAGATCGTATCGCCCGCGATAGATTCTTCCAATGCCCGCCTTCCACGTCCGCTTCAAGGGCATGCTCACCGGTCAGGAGCGCGAGCGGCTGACCGCTGCCGACATCCACCTCGAGGGCAGCGAACCCTCGATGCTCGTCGGCTCACCGGAGACCGGAACCGCTCCCACCGGCCGCCCGATCTATACCGTCAGCGTCGAGGCGAACTCAGCCGAGGAGGCGATTCGGAGGGTGCGCGACGCGCTCGAACCGGACACGGCGAACTTCTCCGGTTGGGAAGCCGAGCCGGCCTGAGCGACACTGGATCCCGTGGCAACCATCCGCAGGCATATCTGCGAACACGACGTTGTGCGTCTTCGGCGTCCGATCGGCCAATGGCCGGTGGGGCGAGACGGAACCGTAATCGCCGAAGAGGGGCCTTCGAAACTTCTCGAGATCGCCGATCAGAAGGGCGTTCACCGCGATCTTGTTTCTGCCTGCGATGAGAGCCTGGAGCTCATTTGGAACCCAGCAACGCATTCGCGGGCCGACGCCGACTCAAAGTAACTCCCTGCCTCACCATTCCGGCCACCGGCAGACACTTCTAATCGAGGAACGTATGTCTCCGGTCCCACCCGACTTAGGGCAGTCCTTATTACTCCGAACCAGTCGGTTACTTAGTTGGCCTTTGCTAATAAAGCTATAAATACTAAAAGTTCGTGAAATAGGCAAGGTTTTCCTGTAGGTTGCTCGCACTTGGTACCCCCACGGTCCTTCTAGTGAAAGCAGAGGTTCCATGAGTAATTATGACGGTACTTTGTCCGGCCACCCTGCTCGGATTATCCGAAGTGCAATCTGTGTGCTTCTTCTTCTCCTTGCCCTTCTCGGAATCATGGGGATAACTGATCAGGCAGAAGCTTCCCCGCGAGAGGGGAACAACAGTTTCTGCAGCGGTGTCTGGCTTCAGCCATTTGGTCAGAACGGAGATCGCTGTGATGCCGGCCAAAGCAACTGGGGTCGGATTATGTCTGCCACGATCCTCACCTTCGAACGGGCTGGATGCGTGAACTACCACGGTTGGTACGGCGAGTACTACCGGAGTTGGGCATGTTTTGGCAACTACGGCGCCGGCACCATCAATCTCAATCCAAACGATGAAGGTTCCTACATCGCAATTATCCGAAATAACAACCTGAGCTACGGCGGCAAATTCAACGGCGGCTTTTTCTGCTGCAAGCCCTAGGTAGACGCCTCTTTGAGTCTTTCAGCAAAAGGAGGGCGGTGGCTGGCGATCGCCACTGCCCTCCTTCTAGGTGCATGTACCCTGACCATACTTTCCCTTGGTTCGCAATCTGGGGGCCGCCCAAGCGGGGCTAACCCTGGGACCCAAGAGGAGAGACATTCTGAACTTCCTCAGGTTGAGCCTATCTCGCGTATGCCAGCGGAGCTTCGGCGCAACTTTTCACTCTTTCGATCACCTGCGAAGGGTCTTCCATTTGCTTTCAGGCAGAGGCTCGGCTCACCCTTTGGAGCGTCGTGGACTCTCGCACAGCCGCTCCGCAAGCACGTTTGGGCAGTGCCAGCTCGTAAATACCTTTGCTTAACTGAACAGCGTCCAGGTGGGGATATAGCTCTCGGGTGCACCCAAACGAAGCAGGCTCTCTCCCACGGAATCTTCATTGCGTCACTAGTCGACCCATCGATTAAGAAGCCTGGGCGCCGGCGGGCAATCATTGGTCTTGCACCTGATTGCGCTCGGGCGGTGGAGCTAATAACGCCGAACTTCAGAACGATCACTGTTGGCGTGCGACGGGGTGTCTTCGCCCACAGCGACAACATCCCCGCCTCACCTCAGACGGTTGAACTCAACTGTTAGGCAGCATCGGAGACCCTCGGCGGTCGAGGCTAGGGCTGTTCGAAAGTGTGCTGGTACTGCGTGGAAGGGCCGCTGCCGTAAATTGGTTTGAACGGCTCTTGCTGCTTGCAGGCCGGAGCCGCTATTCCGGAGGTGCTGGTTTGGCCGGCAAAAGCATACTGCTGGATCCGTTCGAAGAGGAGTTTGGCGTTTTCATCCTGTGATTTGGGTTTAATCTGTTCGTCGCCTTTGGTCTCAACGGCGCGTTCTTTGAAGGCTGGGTCTTCCCAGGATGAAGGGTCTAGGGTGGCGGTGATCCCAGTCGTGCACTGACGGGTATCGAAACTCGGCAGCCCAGCGACAAGATCTTCAGCCCATTTTGGCGGGCTGTACGCGCTGTTTCGATTGATCGCGAGTCGTTTTGGGTAGCTGGCGATCGTTTCCGGGTTCATACCTCCCACTACGCGGAGCACCCGCGGTGCTTCTTCTCCTTCTTCTTCGCCCGGGTTGATCAATTTTCCATTGAAGGTCGCGGCCACGTTGGCAAAGAACGAGGTGAGTTCGCTCCGGTACAGCTTCAAGCCCACCAGAATCGGGTTGAGGTTCCGCAGGAACGGATCCACAGCTCGCAGGAGCGGTGGGAATTCGTCGCGGAAGATCGTCCGTAGGGCGGAGAAGCCGGTAGGTGCCCGCTTAATCACCGGACCCAGCCCTTCGAAGAAAGCCTTGGATTCCGGTGCCAGCTTCGACAGTGCGATCAAGGTCGGTGAGAGCTCTTCGGCCGCCGGCACCAGCTGCTTCATCAGGGGGTCGGCATTGAGCGAGAAGTCTTTGAGACGGCTGAAGGTGAGGCGCGACTCGTCCAGGAAGGTCGGGAAGGCGCGGAAGAGGGCTTCGATATCGCGGTTGCGGCGGGCGGTCGTCTGGAAGACCGCGTTCGAGCTCTGGATCAGATCCTGAAGCTGTCCTTCGCGGCCGCGGAGAGCATCGAAGGTGGTGGCGCCGTTGCGGAAGAGCTGCCCGACGGCGAGGCGCTGGCTGTCGAGGACGCGGAAGAGTTTGTCGAATTCGGTGAAGGTCGGTTCGAGGCCGCCGATTGCGTAGGAGAGGTTCTGCCCTTGGCCGTTGATCGCGATCGCCGCTTCCCGCATCCATTCCTGGAAGGCGGCGCGGGTTTGGGCGTTAAAGGTGCGGAAGATCTCGTCGAGCTGGACTGACTCGGCGACGTTGGCCTCCGGCAGGATACCTCCGTCCTCCATCTCGGGCCCTTCCCGGGAGCCCGGCGTCAGTTCGATGTAGGTCTCGCCGAGCAGGGTCTTGGTGCGGAGGATCGCCCGCGTCGACTCCGGCAGTGGCGCGTAGCGATCGTCAATCGCGGCGGTCGCCAAGGCCTGCTTGCCGTTCGGCGCCAGCTCGATCTTCTGGACTTTGCCGACGTTGACGCCGGAGATGCGGACGTCGGACTGTTCGGCCAGCTGGGTTGCCTCGCTGAAGGGAATCTTTACCTCATAGGTCTTTGCCCGGAACGGCGTCGGGCCACCGAAGGTGACCCAGAGGAAGAGCAGGATGCCGAAGCAGGACAGCGCGAAGCCAGTGATGACCAGGAGCTGCGTCGTGCTGGGGGCTCGCTTACTCATTTTTCCACGTATTCACAATTTCCCTCTGGGTTGCTAACTGGGAAGGAAACTGGGATTTCTTCCGCCCGAGGTATTCCACCTACTTCCAAAAGAGTCTGCAGATAAGCCTTGCCCTCGGCGGTCTTCCCCTTCACGAGCCCGTACCCGAGGCTCGCGCCGCTGCAGGAGATCACTACCAAGCTGCGCAGGATCGGGCCTCCGGCGTCTTCGAGGTTGAAGGCGGCGTTGAAGTTGTGGTTAACCCAGGGGAGATAGAAGAGGTAGCTCTCCTTCCCTTTCGGCTTGTAGGACAGTTCGTTGAGGAACGAGTTGAAACCGCCCAGAGAATTGCCGAAGCTCCGAACGGTCTTTTCGAAGGGCTTCGCAGCTTCAGCCGAGTGCTCCAGTACGGGGCGGATTTCCCTGGTGAACGGGCGGATCTGATCGCGAATCGGCCCAGTGGTTTCACGGAAGAGCTTTTCGGTTGCCCGGAAGGCCGGCGTCAGCGCCTGCGCCTGTGGGATCAGCTTGATCAGCGTCGGGTAGGCGGCCTGCGAGAAGCGGTTGGAACTGGCGAGGCCGGCGTTGGCTGCCCGCAGCGCCGAGGGGAACCGCTCGAAGGCAGCTTGGACCGATTCCTGCTGGTTGGCGAAGTTGCCGAGGGCGGCCTTGGAGGAGGTCACGAAACGCTTTACCTCGGCGTCGTGCCGGGCAAGTTCGGTGGTGACGAGGTTGAAGTTGTGGATCACGCGGGAGAGCTCCACGTGCCGAGCCGCGACGGCTTTGTTCAGCTTCGCGGTGTAGTGGACGAAGGGCTGGAAGCGACGGAAGGCGTTGGAGAGCTGCTTGCCGCGGCCACCGATCCCCTGCGCGCCGCCGGCGACGAGCAGCTGGATGTACTGGCGGGTATCGGCGTCGAAGGTCGCGAGGAAGGCGTCCAGGTTGGTGTTCGGTTCGGTCTGGGTCAGCGTGAAGTGATCACCGTCTTCGACCTGGCCCTTGGCGGTGCCGGGTTCGATCTCGACGATCATGTCGTTGAGGTTCGTTTTCGGCCGCAGGAGGAAGCTGGCGTCGGGATGGATCAGTTCCATGTACTTCGGCTCGATGTCCATGCCGACCACGGCGTGGCCGTTTTCGAGGTCGACGGAGGCGACCTTGCCGATCTGGATGCCGGCGATGTCGACGGCCTGACCCTGCCCCGGCGTCACCGCCTGGGCGGTCGAGAACTCGGCGGTGATGTGGTCGAATTCTTCGCCGACCACCGGCAGCCAGGCCGGCAGCGAAGCTTTCTGCTGGGTGAAGATGCCGAGCATCATCACGATGCCGGCGATCGCCAGGACGAAGATCGCGATGGTGTCCTTGCGGCGGCCGCGCACCTGGCGGCTGAGCCAGGCGCGGAAATGCGCCGAGCGACTGACTTTGGGTTCCGGGGCGCTCACGGGTTCACCCCCGCGATGGACGGGGAGGGTGGGCCGACTTGGCCGAGCGGCCCGTTGACGTCTGGAACCGGATTGGTGTAGCAGCGCACGTTGGGCTTCGAAGGGGGCTTCCCGCCGAGCCGGGGCTGAGTCCCTAGCGGCTCTTCAATCGTGTTCGCATAGTTGATTTTGTCGCTCAGAGTGTCTTTGTTCGCCTGCGGATTTGGTTCGCCGACCAGAACGTCGCCGCCGCCGATCTGCGCCCGGGCGTACGGCCCATTGCCGTCGAAGTTCTGCGCCATACCGGCGAAGTTGACGAGGTTGTAGAGGAACTCGCGGTAGTTGGGCCCGCCCGTACTGAAGCGATCGTTGATCACCTGGTCCGCGGTCGGGACCATCACCTTGCTGGTGCAAAGGCTGAGGCGGTTGAGCTGCGGCAGGGTGACCTTCTTGCTGGCCTGGGCGGCGCCGGCAAGAGAAGGCGTCGATTCGCTCAGCAGCTTGACCGCACCGCCCGCCTCGCGGCCGGAGAGGAGCGGGCGCACCTGCGCGAGGAACGGTTTCGAAGCTTCGATCAACCCCGGCAACTCGGCGACCGCCGGCCGGAACTCGATCGCGTAGGTGCGAAGCGGCGGCAGCGTGCGGTTGAGGCTGACCAGTGAGGCACGGGTGATCTTCAGCGTCGGAGCGAGCAGCTGGATCGTCGTCGAGAGGTTGGCGGACTGGTTGGCGAGGGCGCCGGTGAAGATGTCGAAGTTCTCGATCAGACCCTGGAGATCGCGCTGGCGGCTGGCGAAGGCACCGAAGGCACGGCTGGAGCTGGCGACCAAGCGGGAAAGGTCGCGCTGCTGGGTGCCGAGGAACGCGTTCGTCACCTGAGCGCTGTAGCGACCGGCGTCGCCGCCGTACTGCAGGGCCCCGTTGAGGGCCTGGGCGCCGGTCCGGCCTTTCACCTCCGGCAGTTGGGTGGCGTCTTCCTCGGCGGTGGGTTCGTGGTTGAGCGCTTTTCCGTAACCCTCGAGCAGGCGTCCGAGATCGGCCCGGACAGGCGACTGCAAGGCGGAGAGCACTTCGTCGATCTGGACCGCGGTGGAGGTGCGGCTGACCGGGATCGTGCCGCCACTGTCGAGTTCCGGCGCGCTGGGGCTGCCAGGGTCAAGTTCGATGAAGAAGTTGCCCTCGAGGAAGATCCGGGGGCGGATGGTGGCGAAGGCGTCGTCGTGGATCGGCCGGCCCGAGTCGTCAACGGTGAAGGTGACCTTGGTGTTGTCGCCATCCCGTTCGCTGCCGATCACTTTGCCGACGTCGACACCCGCAATCCGAATCGGCGAGTTCTTGGCGATGTTGGCCGAGTTCGAGAAGGTGGCCTTCACTTCGTATCCGTACCCGGTGAACGGCACGTGTTTGGTGAATGCCAGGTAAGGCCCGATCGTGAAAATGAGGATGAAGATGATCGCTATCGTGGTGTTGCTCGGTCGCCACTTGATGAGGCCGGTACCGGCGGCGGCGGCCCGCCTATCTCTCTCCGGAAGGCGGCTCACTTTTCAACCTGCCCGCGCGTTTCGGTGCTCCAAAGTTCAGAGGCATGACCTATGACGGTCTCGCCGGGAATGTACTTCTCATTGCCCGCTTCACACACATTCTTCTGCCCCGGCGCTGCCGTCTGGGGGATCGGATTGAAGTGAGTGTGGTTTTCCCGGCTGTCTGGGTCGTCTGAAGGGGCAGCCGCAAAGCTACTCTCGCTGTTAGGCCCTTCTGGCGGTGCGTAGGAAATGAACTGGATCCACTTGCCGTTGCCGTTGCCTTCACTTGCCGCACTGGCGATCTCTCGGAAGGTGAGTGACCAGTAGTTGCATACGGTCTCGCTCGGCGTGATGTAAGACAGCGAAGGCTTCAAGAGCCTGTTGGTGTCGGTCAGGAGATCGAGCCCGTTGAAGACCCCGGGTGCTTCCTGGAAGGCGACAAGTGCTTCGGCCGTCGGCTGCAGCTGGTTGTTGAGAACCGGTGAGGCGTTCAAAACAGGGACCCCAGCGTGAAGAGATTCGGCGATGACCGGTGAGGTTTCGGCGAGTGCTTTCACACCGGGGCGGAGGGCGGTGAAGAAGCGAGCCGAGTCCTCGAGGAAGGGGCGGACAGCCGGGAGGTCGGCGTTGACCTCGTCGAGCGTCGGCGGGCTTTTTTCGATCGTTTCCTGGATGTAGGGACGGGAGACGCTGGCGAAGGCGGCGAAGGTGCGGTCAAGGGCCACGAACATGCTCGCCTGCGTCTCGGCCACCGGAGCGACGGTTGCCGAGAGGGCCTCGAGGGCGCGCCAGAAGCCGGCGAAGTTGGTGCTCGGTTCGACGATCTTCCGCAGGATCGGCTGGCCGCTGACGGCGGCGCGGCGAAGGGCGCCGATCGCTTCGTTCAGCTGCGGGCCGCGGCCGGCGAGGGCGTTGCCGAACCCGGCGAGGTTCTGCCGGATCGCGTCGCGGGTGGGTTTGTCGAACATGCTGAAGAACTGGTCGATGTCCACCGGTTCAGGCTTGGCCGAGGTGACCGGAATCGTTTCGCCGGCCTTGAAGCCCTTATCCGAATCGCCGGGGGTGACCTGGAGGAACTTGAGGCCCAAGGCCGACTTCGGTCGGACGGTGATCGTCGAGTCGACCGGCAGCGGTTCGGCGTTCTTGTCGAGGCTGAGCGAGAGTTCGGCTGCGACCTCGCCGTTTTCGAGGTGGACCGGGACAACCTTCTTGACGACGCCGACGCGGACGCCTCCGATCCGGACCTCGTTGCCTTTGACCAGCGCGTCGGCGTTGGGCACCCGCGCCTTGAGGTTGTAGGTGGAGACGAAGGGGAGGCCGTTGTTGGCGTTGTAAGCGAGGAAGACGGCGACGATGACGACGAGCACGGTTACCGCCCCGACGAGGATCGGGCTGCTGGCGACGCCGCTGAGTCCGCTGCGGTTCCTCATGGCGCCAGGAGGTAGTCGAGAAGGGGTTCGGTCCCTTCGGTTGCCGATGATTGAGCGACGCCAGTCTCCCCGTCGCCGCTGGATCCCTTCGCATTCCCTTGGCCGATGCCAATAGCAGGGCCAGGCTCGACAAACGTTCCGCCGTTGCGTCTCGCGTTTTCCCTGAGCAACAGCCGGTAGAGATCGGCCGCACTCGTGCTCGCACCCGCACCCGATTCATCGGGCGCGTTCGGGCCGTGGAAGCGCGAGGTGCAGCCCGACGACCCATGATTGTTCGCTTCGTATTCGAGGCAGTTCGACAACGTCACCCGCGTGCGGCCGAAGTGCCCGTACTGGTCGAATCCGTTGAGGGTGGCGGTCGAGTTGTAAATGAGTTCCGTCAGACCTTGCCAGCCTCCGGCCTGCTTGAGGTGCACGAGCAGCTTCGCCAGATTGGCGGTCGGCTTCACCCCCGACTGAGACAACGTCGCCGCCTTCTTGATCACGGGGTCCGCTTCCACGAAGATCGGGCCGGAGGCTTCCCCTGCATCCCCCAGGCTCTTCAGAGCGACGGTCAGCGCTTCCGAGAACGGGGTCAGCGTTTCGGTCGCGTCGGTCAGCGAGGGCGCCGCGGTGCCGAAGTCTTCGAACAGCGGCGTTCCGGCGTCGGAGAAGGTCTGCAGGCTGCGCATCGTCTTGCGGAATTCGGTGAGGAAGGTGGGGAATTTCTGCAGCGCCTCTTCCAGTTCCGGGCCCTTTTCCGAGCTCGCCTGGGCGGCGGCGCCTGAATTGGAGAGGAAGCCGGCAAGCGCTGCCTTTTCGCGCGAGAGCGGACCGAGGATTTCGTCGGAGTCGGTGGTCAGCTGCGCAAGCTGCTTGCGCTGGGCGGAGAGGATCCCGAAGAGGCGGTCGGCGTCGCGGAGCACCGGGTTCGCGCGTTTGACCAGCTCCTCGAGGTCTTCGCCGCGGCCGGCGAGGCCGGCACCGAGTTCGTTGAGGATCAGCCGGAAGCGCTGCGCGTAGGGCAGCGAGTAAATGTCGTTGATCAGGTCCGGGTCGACGCTGGTGCCGTTGTTGCCGAGCGGCAGCAGGTACTCGCCTTCGCCCGGCTCGCCGTCGGGGACCGGTTTCAGCGCCGGCGGCGGCTCGGTCCCCGGGGCCCGCGGCAGGGTGGTGCGGCAGTCGACGAACTTCTCGCCGATCAGCGACTGCGGCCGGATCTGGCAGGTCGCGTCTTCGCGGAAGTCCTGGAAACCCGGATCGGTGATCTTCATGACGATGATCGCCTTGCCCGGCTTGTCGACGCCTTTGCCGTTTTCGTAGGCGACGGTCTCGTCCGGCATCGAGACGCCGACCGATTCGATTTCGCCGACGGTGGCGCCGGCGACCCGGACTTCCTCGCCCTTGACCATGAAGCCGCCGTTGTCGAAGACCGCGCGGACGCGGTAGCCGTCGGAGGAGTCGTCGCCGCCAGAGGCGATCAGCACGATTGCGACCACCGCCGCCACCAGTCCGAGCGCGAGTAATAGCCGTTTGCTCATGGTCCTGGAGGCACGTCGCCGGGGTCGCATTCAGAGGAGTCGACGCTGCCGGCACCCACCCAGGGGTTGGAGCCGTCGGGGGCGGGCTGGGTAGCGCCACCGGGACAACGACGGTGCGTTTCGGTTGACCCGAAGGGCGAGAATTGTTCAGATTTAGTGATCGGCTCGAGTTCGGAGGTCGAAGCGTTGTAGCGGAAGAGGTTCTGGCCTCCGGTAACGGCGCGCACATAGTGCCCGTTGCCGTCGTAGTAGCCGGCTACCTGGCCGAACTTTCCAAGCGCGTTGAACAGGTCCGGCGTATAAGCGCGGATGAAGTTCAGGTTCGGCTGGAAGTCCGAGATCGCCTGTTCGGAATGCGGGAAGGCGCTGGAAGTCAGATCCTGCACCTTCGGCAGCACCGCGAGCAGGTCGCCCAGGTCGTTCCCCTTGCCGGGCTGACTGACGGTGACCCGCAGGTTGTGGGTGAACGGGACCAGTTTCTGGAAGACCGGCCGCAGTTCGGCGAGGAACGGCGCCAAGTCCTTGGTTGCCGGCTTCGCCGTGTTGACCAGCGGTTCGAGGTCGTCGAGCGCTGCCCGCAGGTTGACGAAGGTCGTGTTCGACTGCCGGAACACCGGCGGCAGCCGCCGCAGCGAGGCGTCGAAGGCGGCGGTCTGGCCGGCGATCGCGTCAAAGGCGGTATCGGCGTTGGAGATCGCGCTGGAGAGCTGCTCGCCCCGCCCCGCCACCGCCGTCGTCAGCCGCGAAGAGCTGACGACGAAGCGCGCCAACAGGCGCTGGTCCGCGTTCAGTTCGCGGGCGAAGGCGGTGGTCCGGTTGAGGGCGGTGCCGAAGTACTTGTAGGCCGCGTTGCCGTTCTTGCCCTGGCCCGAGTAGATCGCGGCGTTGCCGCGGATGAAGTCTTCGAGGCCCTTGCGGACCCGCGGCGGGAAGGTGTTGAAGAACTGGTCGATGTCGACCGGAGTGGTGGTAGAGGCGAGGCCGAGTTCGGCGCCGTCGTCGAGCGGCTCGTTGCTGTTGGGGCCGGGGCTGATCGAGACGTAGTGGTTGGCGACCCCGGAGAGCGAGGTGGCGCGGATGGCCGCGGTGGTCCCCTCGTGCAGCTGCTGGTCCACTTCGACGTGGACCTCGGCGAGGTTGTCGTCGCTGAGGCCGATGCTTTCCACCGTGCCGGCGGGCGAGCCGCCGATCAGGACCTGGTTGTCGGGCACCAGCTGACCCGCGTTCTGGAAGACGAGCGTGTACTTGTGGCCGCTGCTGCCGCCGAAAAAGACGATCGCCAGAACGATCACCGCGGCCGCGAGGGCAACGATGACCGCGACCCGCGCTGGGGTCGTTCCCCGGCTTGCGGCCGGACCAGTCTCCTCGCCTAATGGTTTGGCAGCCACAGATCGTCGCTTGCTTTCAAGTTCTCCGGCCCCTCCGAACCCGGTAGAACGGCCGCAAGATCGTATCCGAGGGGGTCCCGGGCAAGCTGCCCCCGAGCAGGGACTTAACTGGAAATCAACGCGCTACTCTGACCCTCGGGAGCGGTTAGGGGACTGGGAGAGCGCCGCCAATCCAACCCTAGGAGAGAGCAATGCGCAGAAGTCCAATCCTGATCGCGGCGATCGCCGTTCTGGCAGCCGCGGTTGCGGCGGCGGCGGCCTGGGCGGGGCCGACCGTTAACGGAGCCGACGGCAACACCCAGTCGATCGACGTCAAGGTCCGCCCGAAGAAGCTTTCGAAGAAAACGCTGACGCCCGGCAATCTCGAAGTGACGACGCTGACGACGTCGACCACGGACCCCAACGGAGTCCCCAGTCCGGCGGTCCACGCCGTGATCGACTTCGACAAGAACCTGCGGCTCTACACCAAGGGCCTCCCCACCTGCGACGCGGCGAATCTGCAGAGCCAATCGACCGAAGATGCCGAACGGATCTGCCGCGCCGCGAAAATCGGCACCGGCCACGCCCTTGCCTACCTGAAAGCCGGGAAGGTCTATGAAGTGCCGCAAACCGTGACCGCTTTTAACGGCATCCCGAAAGGTGGGAAGCCGACGATCATCCTCCATACCTACGGGACGACGCCGCTCCAGGTCAGCCTGGTGCTCGAAGGCACGGTCTCCAACTACAACAAGGAAGGCTACGGGCCGCGCCTCGACCTCGACGTCCCGCTGATCGCCGGAGGCCAAGGCGCACTGAAGGAATTCAATGTCAAGATCGACAAGAAATGGCGCTACAAGGGCGTCAAACGGAGCTTTATCTCCGGCAAATGCCCGAACTCGAAGAAGCTGAAAGGGCGCGGCACGTTCACCTACCGCGACGGCGAATCGCTGACGGCGCTCTCGAAGCAGAGCTGCAAGCAGGCCGCCTAGAGTCAACCTCAACGCCTCAGGGGCCGCTTCGGCGGCCCTTCTTTTTGCCGCTACTTTTCCTAATTCATATGGACATCTCGATCGAGCAGACGAAGGGGAGCAGGGGCTTCCAGGAGGCCGTCAGCTACGCGATCGGCCACCGCATCCGGGTTGAAATCATCTCCGCGCTCCACGATCTCGGCAGCGCCAGCGCGGTGGAGCTCTCCCGGGTCGTCCACCAGCCGCTCAGCACGGTCACCCACCACGTGGGCGAACTTCTCAAGTCCGGCTCTATCCACATCGAGCGGACCGAGAAGGTGAAGAGCGTCAACCAGCACTACTACAAGCTGATCAACCCGCTCTTCCTCGACGACGAGGAGATGCAGGAGCTCTCGGAAGAGGAGCGGCAGGAGGTCTGCCGCGTGCTGCTCCAAGGGCTGACGGCAGAGGCGCTCGCAGCCTTCTGGAGCGGCGACCTTCCCAACGACCCCCGCCTCTTCCTCTCCTGGAACTGGTTCAACGTCGACGCCAAGGGACGGGCCGACATCGCCGAGGAGCAGGTTCGCTCCTGGCGGCGCATCCGGGAGATCGAGGAAGAAGCCGGCGAGCGCTGCGCCGAATCGGGGGAGGAGCCGTTCTCCCTCGTGGTCGCCGGTCTCAGCTACCCGCGGTGGAGGACGGCCCCGAAGGCCGAGAACGAGCACGAGCGCTGGTAGGCGTCAGGGAAATCCCGTTCAAGAAATCGGTATAGACGCTGTGGTTTCGCTTTGGAAACGTTCAGCGTTCTGATGGAGCCGACCGCTGCACCACCCACCCCTGCCCAAGCCTTCAACTGGGAGACCCTCGTCGCGCTCCTCGTCCACCCGGTCAAAGTGGAGATCATCGAAGCGATGGCCTGGGTCGGCCTCCCCCTCTCGGCCACGGACCTCGACCGGATCCTCCGCGGCCGGGTCGGCGTCTCCCTCCTCTCCTACCACCTGCGCAAGCTGACCGAGGTGGGCGCCCTGCGGCGGGTCCGACAGGAGCAGGTCCGCGGCGCGATGCAGACCTTCTACGCCCTCACGGCCGAGAGTCTCGCGGGCTAGGAGAGCAGGTGACCCTGGCCGTCACCCCCGGCTAGAGCCACCTCAAGGGGCCCGGATCAGCCCCCCTTGTTTATGGACGTTGCCGGGTAAGCCGGCGTACAGCCGATGATCTTCATCCGAGTTCACCCCCTTCCGTTGCCTAGGGGAACTCGGTTTTTAATGGAACTAGTTCTACTAATAGACCGCGACCTACTAGCAGAGATACAGGCCGCAAATAGCGGTTAGCTCAGCCCGCTAATTGGGATAAGTTCACGCGATCTAAACCATTCAACTGCTCAGGAGGGTCTGCATGGACGCGACTGCGAGGACGCCCGGTCGAAGCCGAGCCGACAAGAGATCGCCTAAAGATCAATCGGTCTGTGAGGCGCTGAAGCACCCGGTCCGCGTCCGCATCCTCGAAGTCTTGTGCGAGGGGGATATCAGCCCCATTCAGTTCCTGCGGCGAGGTCTGCTACCCCCTGGCTTCGACTTCGAAGGCGACGAGCAGAATGGGATCTCGTTCGTCTCGTACCACTTCAAAGCCCTCCTGAAGGCCGACTGCGTCGTGCTCGTCAAGAAGATCCCGCGCCGCGGTACCAACGAACACATCTACCGCAGCAAAATGCTGGCGCTGCACACCGATGAGGATTTCGCAGCATTAAGCCTGGAGCGGCGACGTGAAATCTCGCGCTCTACCTTGCAGATGCTGATCGCACGGGCTGACGGTGCGATCTACCAGGGCACCTTTGACAAGCGGGCTGACCGACATCTGAGCTGGGTGCCCTTGGATCTGGATGAGCAGGGCTGGGAGGAACTGCGCGATCTACAGGCTGAGACCCTGGAGCGGGCTCAGGCCATCAAGGCGGCTGCCATCGCTCGCAAGCATGAGCGGGGCGAGAACGATGACACGCCGACCTTCATGGCGACGTTCGGGGCGCTTGCCTTTGAGTCGCCAGCCGTTCCCCCTGACGCGCTAGCTCTACGAGACTAAGACGAGGAAAGTCGGCTGCGCGAAGAGCAGCGGCAGAGGCTTATGCAGACCTGCCGGCGGGTGCTGGCCGAGCTCTGACTTCTAGAAGAAGATTCCGGTACCGACCAGGGCGATGATGATCGCAATGGCGATCCCCCACATGGCACGGTCCTGCTTATCGAGCCGCGCGATTAATTCACTTCGTAGGTCGCGACTGTCCTGCTTAAGGCAGGTGAGGCCGACATCGACTTTTTTCTCAAGACCGTCCACCTTAGTCTCCAGCTTTCCGACCTTCTTGTCGATGTCGCTGACCTTCTCGCCGAGGGCGTCGACTTTGCTTTCGACCCTGTCCATCCTCCTTTCGACCCTGTCCATCCTTTTCCCGACCCCATCGAAGCCGTCCTCGACTTTCTTGCCGAGTTCGTCGAGGCGCTGATCGCTCCAGCTTTCTCTTGGTGTTGGTGCCATCACGTTCACACCCCCAACCTATGGGGCTGCCTGTGACGGAACAACACGTTATCCGGGCAGGAGTGAAGATCTTTTGTGGAGGCTTTGTGACTTACGGCCTGTGTCCTAGGAGCCATGGGCTGCCCTGCTGAGGAGGAAGGTGATGGCGACGCCGTATATGCCGCCGAGCAGAGCCCACTTCCAGAGATAAAGGTGAGCAACCCAGCGCGCGCGGAAGCCGGTCCGCACGCCCTCAACCTGGCTCTGAATCTCTTGGATATCGCACTCGAGCCTCGCGAAATCGACACCGACTCTGTGGTTGAAGTCGTCGAGGCGGCCGTCGGTCCAGGAACCTCCCCGAGGGGCAATTCCGCAAGATCGGCTGGAGTGACGCCGTTGGGCGACCAAACCCCGCCGGCAATGCCGTCGTAGTCGCAGAGCGTCGATTTCATCCAGAAGCTCATGGATATCTCCGTCGAGGTTCATGACGCCGTTGCTCACCGCGCAGCGAAGATCATCGATGCGCTCATCCGTCCAACTTTCGCCCCACGTCAAGCCATCGCTGATCAGAGGACATTTGTATCCGTGGTACCCCCCGCCCACCAGCTCCTTGATGTCGGCCCGAATAGCGCGAGCGGCTTGATCCAGCTGAGTGAGCTTGCCCATGACCCCGTGGTTCAGCTCGTCCAGCTTCGAGATGGTCCATCGCTCTCTTGGAGTTTCTGCCATTGTGCAACCTTTCGTCTGCGGGCTTGCCCGCCGATGGTAGCGCAATGTTTCGTCTGCGGCTGGTGAGCGTCAGACGCTGAGCTTCGGGATCACGCGGGCCAGCGGTTTCGGCAGCCACCAGACGCGGTCGCCGATGAGGAGCATCAGGGCCGGGAGGAGGACGATGCGGACGACGGTGGCGTCGAGGAGGACGGCGATGGTGAGCCCGATGCCGAGCTGGCTGACGGTGGCGATCGGGGCGCCGGCGAAGGCGACGAAGACGGCCATCATGATCAGCGCCGCGCCGGTGATGACGCCGGCGGTGCGGGAGAGACCGAACTCGACCGCGGCGGCGTTGTCGCCGTGGGTGTCGTAGTGCTCGCGCATGCGGCTGAGGAGGAAGACCGCGTAATCGATCGAGAGGCCGAAGACGAGGCCGAAGATCAGCGTCGCCCCGACCGCGTCGACGTAATTGTGGCCGCCGAGGGGCCAGCTGTCGGGGATGTGGAAGAGCAGGGTGAGGACGCCGAAGGCGACTCCGACCGTGGCGAGGTTGAGGGCGACGGCGATCGCCGCCAGCAGCAGCGCCCGCAGGACGACGACGAGGACGAGGAAGGTGGCGAGCGTAATCGCGATCACAACCCAGGGGATGCGCTCGCGGGTTACCTGGCTGTAGTCGTTGAGCTGGGCGGCGCCGCCGGCGACACCGGTTTCGAGGTCGGCGTCCTCGGCCAGTTCGGCGGCATCCTCGTTCAGCGTCTTGTTGAGCTCGATCGAGCCGGGGGTGTTGAAGCTGTGGTCGGAGATGACCAGCAGCGAAGCGGCCTGGCCACCCTTGAGATCGATCGTTTCGCCGATCGCCTGGCGGGTCGTCGGCGGAGTGCCGTCGAGGCTCGAGAGGACGAAGAAGCCGGAGTTGAAGAGGCCGGGAGAGGCTTCGGCGACGCGGCCGGCCTGTTTGCGGATCCGGTGGCGAGCGGAGAGAACCTGGACGCTCGCTCCTTCCAACCCCGTTTCCAGGGGGGCGCTTTCGGTGGCGCCGGCGGCGAGCGCCGCCTGCAGCGCTTCGGCCCCGTCGCCGAGGTCGTCGAGACCGCTGACCAGCCTCACCGCACCGCCGCTCAACTGGTTGATCCCGTCGCCGAGCCGTTGCGCTTCGCGCGCCAGCCGGTCGGCTCCGGCGGCCAGCCGGCTGCTGCCGCCATGCAGTTTCCGCAGCCCCTCTTCGAGCCTTTCGGCGCCGCGCAGAGCATCCTCGAGATTGGTCTTGAAGGTGATCAGCCAGTAGTTGATCTGTTTCGCCTGTTCCCAGTCTTCGAGCAGCCGTTCGTTCAGCGCTCCCAGTTCGGCGGGCAGGCCGGCGTAGGGCTCGACCTCAGGCGTCTCCGGGACCGGGTCGTAGGGAGCGCCGCTCGCCGGGTCGGCTCCGGTCACAGCGGCGGTCGCCTTCCGCACCGCTTCCAACGTCCCCGCGTATTTGGGGTCGGTTTTGCCGACCGTCATTTCTTCCAGCTGCGCCAGCGCCGCCTTCAGTTCCGCTTCGGCGACCTGCGCCGGCTTGATCAGCTGCGGCAGCTTTTCGTTGGCGTCGCTGTTGAGGGATTTGCGCAGGATCTTCGAGCGCCGCAGCAGGTTGACCCGCAAGTTGGGGAGCGCATCGCGGAGGCCGATTTTCAATTCCAGGGTGCCGAGGAGCGCGGTTTCGAGCCCGTTCTCGAGCTGCCGCGAGCCCTTGGCGAAGCGGTCGAGGGCGCCGATCGCTTCCTGGCTTCCCGCCAGCGCCCGGCCCAAGCCGTTGGCGATCAGCTGCGCGCCCTCGCCGGCCCGCCCGGACCCGAGCGCCAACAGCCCGGCACCGTCGCTGGCTTCGGAGATTCCGTCGCGCAGCTGCCCGACCCCGCCGGCGGCGACGGCAAGGTTGCGGCCGAGCCGGCCCAGCTGTTTGACCTGGGCGACATCGCCTTCGCTGGAGAGGACCGAGTTGCCGAGGGCCTGCAGCGGCTTCACCCGTTTCACCACCGGTCCCGGCCCGATCACCGTCCGCACTCCCGGGATCTTCGCCAGCTTGCGCTGGAAGTTTTCGATCGCGGCGAGGTTCTTGGCGTCGGTTATCGGCCCGCTCTTGGAGACGGCGACGATCTGGAAGGGCGCTTCGTAGCCGGGGCCGAAGGATTCGCCGATCAGTTCGGCGTCCTCGCGGGCGGGTGAGTCCTTGGGGAGCTGCTCGGGGCTCGGCGGGCCCGTCTTCAGCCCGATCGCCGGCGTCGCCAGCAGCAGCAGCACTCCCCCGATCAGGACCGCCGCCAGAGCCGGCTTGCGCAGCGCCGCCCCGACCATGACCATCAGTCGCGAGCGGCCGCCGGCGGGTGCGGTCGCACCGAAGCGCCAGCGGTCGACGTTGGGGCCGAGCAGGGTGAGGATCGCCGGCCCGGCGATGGTCGCGACGGCGACGCTGAGGATGACGACCATGCAGACGGTCCCGGCCAGCGAGGCCAGCAGGGCGCCCGGGAGGATGAAGAGGGAGACGATCATCGAGAGCAGCAGGGTGCTGCCGGCGAACATCACCGTGCGACCGGCGTGGCGGCGGGTCAGCCGCGCTGCCTCGATCTGCTCGCTTCCCCCGGCGAGCTCCTCGCGGAAGCGGGAGACCATCAGCAGGGAGTAGTCGACGCCGAGAGCCAGCCCCATCATCGAGCAGACGACCACGGCGGTGGCGTCGATTTCGAACCAGCCGGTGAAGAAGTAGAGGATTCCGCGGGAGGCGACGACGGTTATCGCGCCGAAGATGAGCGGGATCACGGCCGCGATCGGCGAGCGGAAGACGAGCAGGAGGATGATCAGGAGGAAGGGCAGGGCGATCAGCTCGCCGCGGCGGGCGGCGTCGAGGTTGTCGTCCTGGATCGCCCGGAAGAGGGTGGCGTAGCCGGTCTGGGTAGCGTGAACCGGCGCCTTGATCTCCTCTTCGATGACCCGGTTGAGGTGCGGCACGGTGTCGTTGACGGCGACGCGGTTGTCGACGTGGAAGTCGACGAGGATCAGCGCCTTGCTCGGCGTCGGGCGCAGGCGCTGGACCGAGCCGGTGTCCCAGGGCGAGAGGGTCGTCACCAGCGGGTCCTCTCGCAGGGCGGCGATCAGGGCCGGGCCCTGGCGATCGACTGCCGCGGCCGGCCCGCGGAGCAGGATCGCGAAGGGCGCGCTCTCGCCGAAGTGTTCGCGGAGGATCTCGTTGCTGCGGGAGGATTCGGTCCCGGCGACGTCGATCGTGGTGGGATCGAGGCGGTCGTTGGTGCCAGTGCCGGCGATCGCCAGCGCGATCAGCAGAACCACCGCGACCGCGAGCACCGAGCGCGGGTGGCGCAGCAGGAATGGCTGGTCTCTGTGCGAGTCCTTCCGCGCCGACCGTTTGCGCGCCCTGCCGATCCTCCTTCCCACGGCTGGTAGTTTGGCGGTACAGGCTTACGGAGGGGAGGATTTGGTGCGGAAGACTCTGTTAAGGGTGCATGTCCTTGGAGTGGTGCTGCTCTTGGTCGCGGCGGGCTCGGCGCTGGCGATCAAGCTGGAAGCGGGCAACCTCGTCGTCGACACCGACGGTGGCTTCACGCCGACGACGCTGCCGAAGAAGGGGTTTGCGCCGATCAAGCTGCACGGCTACGGGAAGATCTCGACCAAGGACGGCTCGGCCCCCCCGATCGTCGACACGGTGACGATCTTCTTCGACAAGCACGGCGAAGTGGAGACCAAGGGGCTGCCGACCTGCACGCCCGGGAAACTGGCGGCGACGACGACCCCGCAGGCGCGCAAGCTCTGCCCTGGCTCGATCGTCGGCAAGGGCTTCGGCAAGGCCGTCGTCATCTTCCCCGAACAGCCGCCGATCCCGGCCTCCTCGCCGATCACCCTCTTCAACGCGGCGCCGCGGCATGGCAACCCGGTCGTCCTCGCCCACGCCCACCTGACGGTGCCGGCCCCGACCACCTTCGTCGTCCCGATCGAGATCCAGCGGGTCAACAAGGGGCGGTACGGGTTCAAGACCGTGGCGAAGATCCCGAAAATCGCCGGCGGCTCCGGCATCCCGCTCTACGCGCAGCTGACCGTCGGCCGCGAATGGAAGTACAAGGGCAAGACCCTGAGCTTCGCCAACGCCGGCTGCCCGGACGGGCGCCTGCAGGCGAAAATCCAGGTCCACTTCAAAGACAACACCTTTTTGCAGGGATCCGTGTTCAAACCCTGCAAGGGGCGTTGATTGAGAAGACGACTGGGAAAGATCGCGGTATTCGCCGTCGCGCTGACGCTGATCGTCGGCGCCACGGCCTCGGGGGTGGGTGCCTGCATCGGCCCCCTCTGCGTCAGCTCGACGATCGAGATGGCGCCGCGTGAGCTGCCGGCCAAGGGCAACGCGCCGATCACCCTCACCAGCGTCAACCGGGTCAGCCAGAAAGACGGCTCGACCCCGCCGACGCTCGACACGATCGACTTCCTGATCGACAAAAACGGCGCCGTCAACAGCAAGGCCTTCCCGACCTGCCCGCGCTCGAAGCTGGAAGGGGCGACGCCCTCGCAGGCGCGCAAGCGCTGCGCCGCGGCGCTCGTCGGCAAGGGGACCGGGAAGGCGCTGGTGACGATGCCGGGGCAGGAGCCGTTCCAGATCAGCTCGCCGCTCTCCTTCTTCAACGCCGCGCCGACCGGCGGCAAGCCGACCCTGCTCGCCCACGGCTACGAGACCGTGCCCTCGCCGCAGGCGCTGGTTGTGCCGATCGTGATCGAGCGGGTCGCCAAGGGACGCTACGGCTTCCACGTGCAGGTGCAGATGCCGGAAGTCGCCGGGGGCTTCGGGGCGCCGACCCTCGCGGAAGCGAAGGTGGGGGCGACGCGGACGCGCAACGGCAAGAAGGTCGGCTTCCTCAGCGCCCACTGCGTCGGCGGGCGCCTGCAGGTCGAAGGGAAGCTGAAATTCAAAAACGGCGACAGCTTCCCCACCACCCTCACCTCGCCATGTCACACGCCGCACTGAAAAGAGCGCTGCTGCTGGCACTCGCCGCGACGGCGATCCTCGCCGCGGGCGCCGGCGGCGCGGTGGTGAAGGTGGAAGACATCATCCTGCGAGCCGACGGCGGCTTCCAGCCGCAGACGTTGCCTAAGCACCAGTTCGCCCCGATCGACTTCCAGGGCCATCTCGACCTCAGCAGCCGCGACGGCGGTAAGCCCTCGCCGCTGCGCCAGGCGCTGATCGACTTCGATCGCGACGGGCGCCTCAGCGTCGCCGGCCTACCGACCTGCGCGCCCGAATCGATCGCCGGCGCGAGCACCGAAGAAGCGCGGCGGATCTGCCGCGGCGCGATCGTCGGCACGGGCCACATCGCGGCGCTGATCTCGCTCGAAAGCGGGACCGTGGAAGCGAGCGCGCCGCTGACGATCTTCAACGGGCCGCGGCTGGAAGGGATGCCGACCGCCGTCCTCCACACCCGCACCACGGTGCCGGCGACGCAGACCTACGCGATTACTGTGCCGATCGAACAGCGGCGCGGCGAATTCCGCTACCGCGCCCGCATCGACGTGCCGCCGATCGCCGGCGGCCGCGGCGCGATCACCCACCTCGACGTCCAGATCGGGCGCCGCTACCGCGCCGGCGGCGCGCAGCGAAGCTACGCCTCGGCCCGCTGCAGCGACCACGTCCTCCGCACCCACGGCCGCTTCAGCTTCGAAAGCGGCACGATCGTCGACGGCCTCGTCGAAAAATATTGCCGCTCCAAATAGGCGCCGCGGCAGCCGCCCGGGCCCGCGACATTCCTATAATCACCCGTCCCCGGGCCGTTAGCTCAGTTGGTAGAGCAGGAGACTCTTAATCTCAAGGTCGTTGGTTCGAGCCCAACACGGCCCATCTGAAGCCGGCGCTCCCCGCGCCCCGGCTATTCGCCCAGTCCGCCGCCGCCGAGAGCGCCGCCGAGCGGGTTTTCGCCCGGAGCGGCTCCGCCGGCCGCGCCGCCGCCTTCACTCGCGGCTTTCGCTTCTTTTTCGGCTTTCTTCAGTTCTTTGAGGAATTTGTCGGCGCGTTCTTTGGCTTCGCCTAGCTGTTTGTCGATCGCTTCGCGTTCGCCTTTGCTGTTGGCTTCCTTCTTCGCTTCCGCGCGGGCTTTGTCCGCCGCCTCGAAGTCGCCGGTGAAGTACGTGTAGAGGGCGTAGGTGGTGAGCGAGTTGATCGAGGGCCGCTGGTCGGCGACGATCTTCTGCGCTTCGGCGGCGCTCTTGATCGTGATCGCGGCCTGCTGGAAGGAGGCCGACACTTCGGCGAGCCGCAGCAGCGTCGGCGACATCACCAGCGCCAGACCGACGCTCGGTTCGTCGGTGGCTTTCAGGTATTCGGACCAGGACTGGTCCGCTTCCTGGAACTCCTGCACCGCCTCCGGCGTGAAGGACTGTTCGCCGGTCGATTCGTCGACCGAGACCTGGGCGTTGCCGGCATTGACGTGCGCCCGCGTCAGCCCCAGCAACAGGTCCGGGTTCTGCGGATCTTTCTGCAGTTTCACTTCGATCCGTTCGGCCTGTTCTTCGTAGGGCTTGGCGGCATCGCCGGTGCTGGTGCCGTTGTTGAAGAGTTCGGCGAGGTTGAAGCCGCCGATGACGAGGAAGAGGCTGAGGCCCATCAGCACCGCGAGGATCGCGTAGACGACCCGGACGACGTTTTTACGTCGCCCCCGCACGTCGAACACCATCCGATGCTCATCTTTTCCTCGCGCCACTTTTCTCTCCCTACTCCTGCGGCGAGGGCTCTGCAAGCCCGCCGCTCTGTCCTGGCCGCCCCAGGACACGAGCAAGCAAGATACTCAACTCATACAGAACAAGCAGCGGGACCATCTCGATCAGCATCGTGATCGGGTCGACTCCCGGCAGCGCCGCGGCGACGATCGCGATCACCAGATAGGCATAGCGGCGGTTCTGGGTCAATTGCTCGACCCGCACGATTCCGAGGCGGGTGACGGCGATGATCGCCAGCGGCAGCTGGAAGATCAGCCCGCAGGCGATCTCGGTCATCGAGAAGAAGCCGTAATAGTCGCGCGCCCGCAGCTGGATGTTGAACTGGTCATCGTTGAAGTCGAGGAGGAAGTGCAGCGCCGCCGGCATGACGACGAAGTAGGCGAAGGCGATGCCGGCCAGGAAGAGGACCGGGAAGAGCAGCAGGATCGGCAGGAGCACCCGCCGCTCGGTTTCGCTGAAGGCCGGCAGCACATAGGCGTAGAGCTGCCAGAGAATGATCGGCAGCGAGAGAACGATGGCGCCGTAGGCGGAGACGGTCAGCGTCGTCGTGAAGGGCTCGGTGACGCCGAAGGTGATCAGTTCGTCGCGGCTGTCGGGCAGCGGCCCCTGGGCGACTTCCAGCAGCAGGTGGTTCTGCCAGAAGCAGAGGGCGAGGGCGACGCCGAGGACGACGATGCAGACGATCAGCCGGGCGCGCAGCTCGTCGAGGTGCTCGACGAGGGTGAGGCGATCCTCGTGGGAGACCGCCTTGACGCGGCGGGCCATCCTCCCCGGTCCTCAGCTGGACTTGTCGCGGACGACCTCGGCGTCGGCCGGGTCGCCGTGGACCTTCGCCGACTCCGACTCCAGCCGCGGCTTCTCGTCCTCATCCTCGTCGTGATCGTGATCACCGCTGATCGAGCCTTTGAACTCGCGGATCCCGCGGCCGAGACTGCGGCCGAGCTCCGGCAGCCGTTTCGGGCCGAAGACCAGCAGAGCGATGATGAGGACGACGGCGATCTCTGGAAGTCCGATGTTTCCTGGCATCCAGGCAATGGTAACGGGGGCGATCGGCGCCCGGATCACTCTAGGTCGGTTTCCGAATACCGCCGGCAGGGTTTGTGGGTGGGTGATGCCTGAGGAGAGCCTCGAGAACACCGTCGCGCTGGTCACCGGAGCGTCCAGCGGGATCGGCGAGGCGACCGCGAAAGCGCTGGCGGCGCGTGGCGCTGGCGTGGCCCTGGTCGCAAGGCGGGGCGACCGGCTCGAGAGGCTCGGCGGCGAGATCGCCGATGCCGGCGGCACGGCGCTGCCGATCGAGGCCGACGTCACCGACCAGGAGCAGGCGCGGGGCGCGGTCGCGCGGGCGGTCGAGGAGCTGGGACGGCTCGACGTCCTCGTCAACAACGCCGGCGTGATGCTGCTCGGGCCGATCGCCGAGGCGCCGGTAGAGGAGTGGGAGCGGATGCTCGACGTCAACATGCGGGGTCTCCTCTACACCACCCACGCCGCCCTCCCCCACCTGTTCGAGGCCGCCGATGGCGAGCCGCGGCGGGTCGCCGACCTGGTCAACATCTCCTCGGTCGCCGGGCGCATCGCCCGCAAAGGCAGCGGCGTCTACAACGCGACCAAGCACGGGGTAGGCGCCTTCAGCGAGTCCCTGCGCCAGGAGGTGACGCAGCGCCACGTCCGCGTCGCCCTGGTCGAGCCCGGCGCGGTGGCCACCGAGCTGCAAGGGCACAACCGGCCTGAGGTGAAAGAGGAAATCGAGAAGCGCTTCGAGGACATGGAAGTGCTCCAGGCCGCGGACATCGCCGACGCGATCGCCTACGTGGTCACGCGCCCCCGCCACACCGCCGTCAACGAGATCCTCGTCCGCCCCACCGAGCAACAGCAGTGATCAGCCGCCCGCCCCGACTGGGGCGGGCTGGCGGGGGCTAGCTGTAGCGTTGGACCACTCCGTCGGCGACGAGGCTGAGGAGCCGGCGCTGTTCGGGCTCGAAGTCGGCGTGCTCCAAGGCCCGCTTCGCCTCGGCGACCATCTCCAGGGCGCGCGCCCGCACCCGCTCGAGGGCGCCGGTGGCGGCGATGCGGTCGCAGAGCTGCTCCGCGCCTCTGGCGTCGAGGGCGCGCAGGTCGACTTCGCGGATCGCCGGGTCGCTCTTCGCCGCCTCGATCAGCGGCAGCGTGACGGTGCCGTCGAGGAGGTCGGTGCCGCGGGCCTTGCCGGTGCGCTCCGGCGGGCCGCTGACGTCGAGGACGTCGTCGAGCAACTGGAAGGCGAGGCCGATGCCGGCGCCGAAGCTGCGCAGCGCCTCGCTGTCGCGGCCGAGCAGGCAGGCGCATTCGAACAGGCGCGCGGTCTTCAGCCGGCAGCGGGCGAGGTAGCGCTCCTCGCTGACGTCGAGGTCGAAGGCGTCTCGGCGCTGGGCGAGCTCGCCCTGGGCGAGCGCGACCGAGGCGTCGGCGAGGAGGCTGACCGAGCGGGCGTCGCCGGCTTCGGAGAGGAGAGCGAAGGCGCGAGAGAAGAGCAGGTCCCCCGTGGCGACGGCGCGCGCTCGGCCGGAGGTCGCGGCGACGGTCGGCAGGCCCCGCCGCAGGGGCGCGGCGTCGAGGACATCGTCGTGGACGAGCGTCGCCATGTGCACGAGCTCGATCGCGGCGGCGGCGTGGACAGCGCTCGGGTTTCCCGCCGGGCCCGCGCAGAGGAGCACCAGCATCGGCCGCAGCCGCTTGCCGCCGGCGTCGAGGGTTGCGCCGGCATCCGCGCCCAGAGTCTCGCCGTAACCCGAGGCCGCCTCGCGCAGCAACCGCTCGACCTCGCCGAGGCGCTCGGGCAGCCAGCGGCTGGAGGCGTCGAGGACCGCCGTCACCGGCGGCGGCACCGAGGAGGGCCGGGTCACCGACCCCAACCCCGACTCGTCTGTTCCTTTTCGGCGTTATGGAACGAAAAAGAACAGACGAATGGCGTGGCTGCGATCACCCGCGGACGCCGCTGTGGATGGCGATGATGCCGCCCGCCAGCACCGTGTAGCGGACCTCTTTGAAGCCGGCGCCGTCCATCTTCTCCGCCAGGCCGCGCGGGCTTGGGAAGCTGCGGACCGACTCGGGCAGGTAGGAGTAGGCCTCAGGGTTGCTGGAGAGGGCGCCGAGCATCGGCACGATCCGGTCGAACCAGAGCGAGTAGAAGAGCGAGAGCGGCGGCCGGGTCGGCTGCGTGATCTCGAGGATGACAGCGCGCCCACCTGGTTTCAGGACTCGGGCCATCTCCCTCAGGCCGCGGTCGAGATCGGCGAGGTTGCGGACGCCGAAGCCGACGGTGACGGCGTCGAAGCGCTCGCCGTCGTAGGGAAGCTCGAGCGCGTCGGCCCACTCGAAGCGGACCCCGTCGACGCCCCGCTCCGACGTCTTCTCCCGCGCCAGGTCGAGCATCGGCTCGGAGAAGTCGCAGCCGACGACATGGCCGCCCGGCGTCACCTGCTTCGCCAGCTCCAGCGCCAGGTCGCCGGTCCCGCAGCAGATGTCGAGGGCCGCGCCGCCGGGGCCGAGGCCGGTCCGCGCCGCGGCGCGCTCGCGCCAGCGGTGGTGCAGGCCGGCGGTCATCACCGAGTTGAGCGCGTCGTAGCGGCCGGCGACGCGGTCGAACATGCGGTTGACCTGGCCGGCGAAGTCCGGCGATTGGCGGTTGTCGTTAATCGTGTCCATGGGATTCAGGGCGCCGGCCCCGTCCCCGACCGCCTGGCTAATCGAGCGAGGACAGGAAGTCCGCGAGCTGTTCGATCTTCTGCGGCGGCAGGTCGCGGAAGGAGGGCATGATGCCCGGGCCGATTTCGACCGAGCGAATGATCGCAGCCCGCGGGATTCGCGAGGCGATGTGGGTCAGTTCCGGGCCGGGACCGTTGTTGCCGTTCTCACCGAGCTTGTGGCAGGCGAGGCAGCCAGCGCCGGCGACGACCTCCTTGCCGGCTTCGTATTTCTTCGAGACCTGCATCTCGACCTCGGTTGGCGAGCCGCCGGTCGCCCCGAGGTAGGTCAGGTAGCCCATCGCGATGATCGTGATGATCCCCGCCGTGGTCGCGATCGGGCGACGCTCGGGGCGACGCTCGGGGCCGCGGTCGTAGAACGGCAGCAGGAGCAGCAGGACCATGCAGACGGTCGGGATGCCGATCGTCGCGATCGGAACCAGCTCCGGCGGCTTGATCACGCGCAGGAGCTCGAAGAGGAAGAAGAAGTACCACTCGGGACGCGGCACGTAGGTGGTCGAGGTCGGGTCCGCCTTCGGCCCCTGCTCGGCGCCGAGGATGATCGACATGGCGATGATCACGGCGACGACGATCAGGGCCATCACCGAGTCCTTCATCACCGCGTAGGGGAAGAACGGCTTCCCCTTCTTCTTCAGAAGCTCGTACTCCTCCAGATAGGCCTGCTTGTCTTGAGGCTTCATGCGGAGGAGGCTCCGTTCCCCTCCCCGTCGACGGGGGCGCCGTCGACGCGATGGCCGTTGACGCGGCCGTTGCCGTTGGCGCCGGCGTCGAGCTGGGAGACCGGCGCGGCGACCTTCGGGCGCTCGGCTTTGACCCATGGCGGGGCGGTCGTCCCGAGCTTCACGACCAGGTACATGTGGGCGCCGATCAGGGCGATGATCGCCCCGGGCACGAGCAGCATGTGGATCGCGTAGAAGCGTGAAAGGGTCGTCGCCCCGAGCTCAGGGCCGGCGCGGAGGAAGTCGCTCAGGTACGGACCGACGACGGGGCCGGTGCCGTTGATGTTGATGCCGACGATCGAAGCCCAGAAGGAGCGCTGGTCGAACGGCAGCAGGTAGCCGGTGAAGGCCATCGTCATCGTCAGGATCAGCAGCACGACGCCGATCACCCAGTTGAGCTCGCGCGGGTACTTGTAGGCGCCGAAGAAGAAGGTCC